>WLWD01001872.1_pt1 | contig 54796 bp, 23 predicted proteins | sample 6712731 | NCBI WGS metagenome assembly WLWD01 (sample SAMN12718690, study PRJNA576275) | sponge metagenome | isolation source: marine sponge | host: Mycale hentscheli | place: New Zealand: South Island, Marlborough, Capsize Point | collected 2014-11-01 | reverse complement strand
AACACAGTAAATCTTCTTTTAGCATTTAGGGTTTCCAGCTTAATGAGCAACTCAGTTGGAAAAGTCATAACAGGTACTTACACGTAATCCACTATGTTTTTCACACAAGTACAATAATTTCGGAATTGCTTTTTTTTAATGACACTGAAGTCTGTAATTAATTACATCAAAACCCTTTACCAAAACCATTTTTAAGTCACTAAATCCGTTATATTAATAGAGTGCATGTTGACAGCAACTGGCGTGACTGTTGACCATACAGAATAGCTAACAAGATACTCTAACCTCAGTTTTCTAAATAACAGTAGTTTCAGCAGTAATTCATTATTACTACCAATTTTAATTACAAAATTACCAGAAGTTAAGCTTCTATCAAAATTTTGGTTGATTTCATGTCAATCTTCCAGTACATAAACCAAAATTGTCAAGAATAATTTTAATAATTTTTGCATGTGTTATATAACATATTCGTAGGAAAAATCTAAATACTTTAGCATCAATCAGCATGCATTATAAAATGTATTTCTTTTCCGAGTGATTCTAAAATAAATACATCATTTCTTTTAAAAAGGAACTTCCTTACACTTATGTAATCGTGTCCTAATAATACACTTTATTATCAGATTGTTGCTAAACTATGTACCAGAGTTTCAAGAACTCTATGTGAGAAAATAATAGACTCTACGAGTTGAAGCTCATAGTGTACTCTTTTCCAACTTATTACATGTACATCGTTAAAAATGAAATGTCTATATCGAATGAAACTTTGGCCAATATGATTGCTTGCTATTCGTGCTAGAGCACACATCACTAGTTAATTACATATGTTTCGGATAGAAACACTTGCAATTAGATTTTCAAATTGTTCTGACTATTCGGAACAACCTTTTGAAATAATTACCAAAGCTAATCGTCTACTCTAATTCAGTGACACTGCTTTCAGTTGTTCTGTTCATTCTAATGTCACTAAGGATTATCTCCAAGCTTAATCTCTTTGTTATATTAATTATGACTTACACACATAGACAGTTCTAAACATACAGTTACATACAACCAATATGATCACTTACCATGGTACATTAGTACAGGAAAGTAAAGAAGAAAATATGCACACACTAACTAACCTGTGAAGAAAAGGTGCAGACGATATAGTCACATTCCGATAATATTGTAACATCAAAAAGTAATCCGAACAAGGAGTTGGTAGAATAACGAGTGCCAGTTTTGCTTGCTAGTGAAGATATACTTGAATCACTATAGACCTTGTATGTTGAATACCTAAGTTAATACATTTTGTAAGGTAAGGAATATTAAAAGCTCAAACTGTAAGCTATGGTATAAAGAAAATATGGGGGTGGTAAATCATTTTACTGCAAGATAAAAACAAAAAAAAGCAAAACAATGACTCAGTTTTTCCCAGCTGAAATAATTATATTAATAGCTCATGTATGTGTAATTGTAAGAAGCAGCTCAAACAGCATGTTTTTGTTTTTGTTTTTTTTGTTATAGTATAATAGAAATTTTTCTCGTTCTAACAGCCAATATTATACTAATAAACTTAACTCGACGTTTTGACTTCTTGCCGAAGTCCTCTTCAGGGATCACTGAGGTCGAACTCTTCGTGGTGATATAATAAACACAATGTAAGCAGTAAGATTTCTGGAGGGTACGCTTACTGTTTATTACATCCTGCAGGTTGCTTTGCATGCAGGATAGATAGCCAGCATTCAGAAAACTCAAAACCTATGCCTCTGTTAAACTTGCCGTTGTCTGGTGTCAGCTATATGTGTAGAGCTTCCTTGATCTTTAACTCATGATTATTAGTGGCTCTGTCTACAACTCTTACCCCTTTCCATTTAGTGGGGTGACAGTAAGCGTACCCTCCAGTTCTCTTGCTGTTTATTGTGTCTTTATTATATCACCACAAAGAGTTTGATATCAGTTTACTCCTGAAGAAGACTCCGTCAAGCAGTCAAAATGTCGGGTTAAGTTTATTAATATAATATTGGGTTTTAGAATCGAGAAAATTTGCCATTATTGTAACAAAAAATGAACAAACAAACCAAAAACCGTAAAAAACAACAACAAAAAACAAGTTGTTTGAGCTTCCTCCAATTACACATGCATGTATACACACACCCTCTCCTGCATTGATACGCAATCATGCTCATAATGTGCAAGTTAGTGGCCTTCATATAGATAATTTTCCATGGCTAGATCTTATCTCTTTCTTATGGAGACCATACATTATTACATAAGATCTCTCAGCTTACAGGGTTTCATACAGAGGTATGTTAATACTAAAATCTCTCCTTCCCCACTGCCACCTCCTAGAATTTTTGAAAGTACATAGTTAATATAGTACTTTAATCTAAGTTAAATTTCTAAAAGTAGTAAAACAAATCATTGCATGACACATTCTCTTATAGGCATGTGCATATTGTCTCCCACTCCCAGCTAAAAATCCAGTATACAACCTCGGGATGGATCATATTCTCACATATCATCTTAAATCTTACTTAAGATCTTTGAACTATTTGTTAGTAAGATTTGTTTAACATATATTATTGCATGAAGCCGCAGAAAATATGGGAAAATATTTCAAGATTTCGGATAAGTATTTTTGCGAGCTGAAGGCAAGTAAAATACAAGTGTGAGAGCGAAATGTACTCCCCAAATCGTACAAGTGTAATAAATTGTTTATGTTGAATATATTTCCAAAGCAGTAAAATAGTTTGTGTTTCAAATATTTGTCGCTCAGAGGTATGTAACTCTGCTATATACTATCAAAGCAAGTTCTGAATTAGAATAGATCAGGCACAGTTTAGAACTTACAAAATTGTTTGGTGAATTTGTGAAGTTGAAATATCGAAGAAGTTTTAAAGCAAAAAAGAGGTAGGGGAACTACATAAGCATAAAAATAATAATTGTTATGTACAAGACAAGAAGAGATAAGAATGGGCTTGACACAGAAATTTTTGCTCTGCAGGAGTGGGTTGGGAGAAGTATCAGCATCAGAAGGTGGGGGTATAGTTTGTGATGTGTACACATGCAGCAATTTACAAATAGATTAAAGAACAAATTATTTCATGAGTCCTATTTAGTGCATTTCAACTAAAAAAATGACAGAAATTAGAGATTCCAGATTATTCCCATTTACTCACTACAACCCCTATAATAGGGATATTATTGGACAGAAAATTAGACATTCAATTGTAACTGTAGCTAATATTTTGTCAACCTTTCATGTACATCATATTAAACTTTATGTAATAAAATCGTATTAGAGTAGGAGAATTATATACATAGAGAAAGCTTCACGTATGAGTACGGAAAAACTGGAGGGGAGAGGAGAGATTGACTCTGTTTAGGGGGGTGGGGGAAGAAGGGGGAGAAGTCCCATCATCCCTTACCCCCTTACCCACCCGGCTCTGCATCAAACACTGATACATAGGTGAGAAGAGCTGATTGTTAAGTGAACAGAGGTAATTTAAAATACACACACAAACATACAGAGCCAGTAATTTGAAAGTAGTGAACTGCTTCTTAATGGTCTAAATTTTAAAAAGATGTCACAAAGATGTCATTTTTTATCCTGCCTTTATTTCCATTTGCCATAATTGTCCAGCTTTGCCATCAATTAGTCCATAGGTACATATTCGCGGTAGACCCCACCCACTTGTACGAGTGTGTCCTACAATCTACTACCAAATTAATCTGAAGTAGCCCAAAAACACTTTCATGATAGAATGTGTGTGTGTCTGTGTGTGTGCGTGCGGAGGGCCACCGAAAAGAACAAGAGGAGTTATGGGAAGCAAAGCCCCCTCCTCCCATATCGGAGGTACCAATCATGTAACTACAAACACAAAAGGCTTATTTAACCACAAGGATGGAGTTTTCTGCAATGAAAGGTATGAATTAAATGAATTCCAAATTTTGATGGCATATACCATGGGATTCTTTTTTTATTTTACAATTGATTTCAGCCATAGACACATTTTTAACACAAATATTGGCAATCTATAAAGCAACTGATCTTTGGAGCAGGTTCTGCACCCAGAATGTGTGTACATACAGTAGATTAGCTTTTAACAAATTCATTTACTCAGAAAAAAATATATAAGCACAGGAATGCAAGTAACCACACTTGCTATTCAGATGCTTTCATGCACGCCTAAGTTTAATTTCACATTAGATCTAAATCATGTAGCATAAAGAGTAAACTGGCACATTCCCTTAATTAATTACAGCCAAGAGGTCACCAGATGTTAAATCAGAGGTTCATGCTACCATATAATCTAAATGATTCTTCTTCTTCTGAAGCTATGCAGCCCCATATTTGAAATGCAGCCAAATGCTTAGTTATTAAAAACAAATCAATTGGAATATTTTTCCGAAGCATATCTTTTTTTTTTTAATGACCTCAAAAAACAACAAAAAACAACAACAATAACAACACGAAATTTTAATTCTTTAAAATTTAAACATTCAAGTAAAGTTACACTAAAGGGGAAAGAAAAAAGTAGAGCTTTATAAATTATAGGAATGCCCCAATACTTAAATAAATTATAGCTACATGTATATAATAATTCTATTATATACATGTGGCTCGCTTATGATGTTTCTCCAAATAGAAGCGAATATGAAATGTACATTTTAAACAAAAAATAAATAAAAAAATACAAACCTCTTCTTTAGATGTACTCTCTTTCACAGGCTTTTAAAACAATACAGAATTAAAAATAGTTGGTCGCCTCCGGAAATCGAACTCAGGACCACTTGTATAACACACAAAGTTAGAATACATCAAATGAGTAAAAGAAGGCTGAGAAAGAAATTGTGAACCTCTTCTTTAATGCCCTGTTGACATTTCATCTCACTTTAAAATAATTTTAAAAATCATTAGTAGTAATCAACCTTCTATTTGATTATAACAGTGCTTATTGGCAATAGTTAAAAAAAAAACTGACATGTCTGTGCTATATATAGCACTTCTATTCTAATGAAGCACCAAAGGTGCGAACCCTCAGCGCTATTAAACTCTACCTACCTATCACAATATACTCTCCTTCCAAAAGAACAAGCAATCTGTTAGCTATTTTAAATAGGCATCAAAATAGCTCTTCCAGTGAAAATGCATGGAAACGCTGTCTACATAAGAGCAGAAACTAAGCTAGAAATACTCACCGATATACATTTTCAATGCGAAATTTCTATTCTTTCAACTCAGTTAACTTCCCTGAGTATAAAGCGAACTACACCGGTGACTGCAAGAAATTATTTGCTCATGTGATTATGATGCTATTGCTCATAAAAGCTGGTACCTACACGGAGCTGAAAGCTTCGCGCTTTCTCAACGATTAGCCTGAAATTAAAAAAGTAGCACAATAAAAGGTCTAAAATCTTAAGTTCATACCTAAATCAACTGTTAATTGTCAGTAATCTCCAAAATCAGAGAGTGACAGACAGACAGACAAACAGATAGGACAACTACTATAACCCTCTTGCGCATGCGCGCTGAGGGTTAATAAGTCCACTATGATATGTTGTTACTTACTGAAACTTGGCATCTTCAATTACTCGCGGTTCATCAGTAGCAATGTAAACTTTTCTCTCAACACCTGTTCTTTGTGAGGCATTGTGTAAGTCATACCAATCATACCAATCACTAACCTAATATAAACAACAACAACAAAATTATTTTTTCCACAGTGAAATTTATGAATGATCAGTGATAACCTTTCCAGTACAAGTGTGCATAACAAGGGGGAAATATAAAACACCAGTGGGAAATTTACTGGGAATAAATATTTTAACCCATGACTGTTAATGTTGCAACTATGTGTACCTACACACATTAATTATTTTGAGACTCTGTAAACTGTGTATCTATCTGTGTATCCCACTGTTTTCTTGTTGTCAAAGCACTCTAGTTATATACATCAAACTAAGCTTGGTCTCACAACATGCCTGGAATTCTTGGGCATCATGCTAGACACCTATCAGATGGGGAGGCAAGAATGTCAGAGGAGAAGGTGCAAGCTGTGTAAGACAAGTGGCAGTTGTGAATATGATGTTAGACAAGAGATCTTCTGTACTGGCCACTAGCCTATACAATATTGTCAGGAATGTGTGTTAGAATGATGGCAAAGTTGTCTACGCTATAAATGGTTCATTAGGATTGCCAAAAAAGAAGTCTGCAGGACACAGCCATCTGAACCACTTCATGGGCATTAATGGTTTTCAAATCAATTATAAGTAGATGAATTTGTTGCTCAATATCAACACACTACAGGAAGAAATGATGTAAGAAATTATTTATTGAGTTACACTACAAGTATGAATCCTTGTTCAGGATTGCAGCAATTTTGTGGTTGGCAGTGCTCTGAGAAGTAATAGCAGGTTTAAGGCACTGGATGAGACCGCTATTTTGGATGTGCATGCCGCCTTGAGTTTCCTATGAATTTTATCAATTTGAAGCATGGAAAAAGGTGAACACATACTTTTTTTTTTTCACATGTAAGATACTCGCAATGTTGTAGGCTTTGGCATGAAGTGTATATGCTGGACAAGATTATTGAAGCTAATGAATCCACTAGCAATAAACTATATGTGATGTATGATATTTTGTGTAGTGTTCAAAGTTTTTTGAAAGTAAGTGAAATTTGTATAATCTTTATTTTGATAATTTGGTTTCATTATTAGTCATCTCATCTCATCGCGAAATATATTGGAAAAAACTACCTTGCGTTTGCCCACATTCTATTCCTTTGGCCACAAAGTATCTTGTCAGGTGAGTTTTATATCAATACTTTCAATGCCACAGCAACCATTCGCCGGAACTGTTCGAATTAAACATAAAACAAATAAAAAAACTATAGGCATTTCTGAGGAGTAACCTATTAAGACATTATGCTCACACTGCCGTAAAAGCTGTGTAAAGGCATTTTATATTTTTATTTGCTATTAAAACGTTTACATTGTGCTATTCTTTAGCTAAGCAGTAGCTGTAACGCACAACACTTTCACACATTCATGTTTACTGAACAAACCAAGACTTACCTTCATGTTTAGACTGTTGGACAATTGATATTTAGGTAAGAAACAACACTGTTGTATCATTTTTGATTGGTCAGTATAGTGAGTGGACTTATAAAAACCCCTCACCACGTTTTTGTGAAGTAGTTCAGTCCAACGTAGTTTTTTATTAAAGCTCAAAGTGAGAACCCCAGCTCTATAGCTGAACTCTGGTGGCAGCGCTTATTGCTGACCTCCAGTATGTCGTGAGCGTTGAGCACTACAGAGCCAGGCCCACACTCTGGTTGGTTTATTAAGTTTTAACTGCGCCCGCAAAATAATTCAAAGCGTAAAACCAGTGAATAATGTGGGCAAAGATTGATTAAACAAAGGATTCTGTTTAGGGAGTGTGGGACAGGGATGGCCTCCTAGCAAACACAAGAACGCGAGGGTCAAAGTACAAATGACATACGTACGTACAAACATTTAAACCAGCAAATATCTCCGATTTTGAGTTGTGCTACCCCTGTAAGTGTCTCACTCGCCTCACTTTCACTTCACTTGCTCACCAATAAGTAGATTCCAAAAACAATGAAGCTAACTTATTTACATTTAAAGTTAGGATGCTTAAGTGTGTAAATTACAATAGTTGCAGTTTGATCCAAGGCGATGCTCGGGTATTGGTCTCAGTGACGGAGAAACCAAGGAGCGTTTATGGTCATATATGAGAGTATTTTGTTTAGTTATTTTGTGGGGAATGACTAAAAATCAAATACAAAGTACATACAAGAGGACTCATGCTCCACGACAAAGTCCTATGGCAATCAGCAAAAGTACAACAAGAAAGAAGCTTCATACAGTGTGTGAGTCAATCTTTTCAACAACCATAACCATTACTACAATTACATTCACAGCTCCAACCTTCTACTTAAGCTCTGGAGCAGACTGGTGCTGTATTTGCACGTTTATATGGCACTGCAAAACTACACCTTGGCATAAAGTTCATCACCAGATTTGCTTTGCATAATGAGCCACTAAATCTATCGTTTCGTTACTGTTGATTTTACTCATTAAAATTTGAACACATTGTCATCACATCCAGAAAAATAATTATTTTACAACAGGGTGGTGCAGTAATGCTGGGGGATAGCGTATGTCATCTGTTATTTGTATAATTATTATTGTAATTTGGTAGCTTTCAATGGCGATGTAGATGATGCAGATAGAGTATGTATTATTATACTAAATGAAAGATATAGTGTGTAAATATCCAGATGTGAAGTCTACACACACTCACTACACACACACACATACATACACACATACGCAGACAATACAAATTGCAAATTCTGTTGCTGTGGCTAGCAGGTCATGCACACCTGGCAGAGCCAGAATACCGATACACTAAACATGATATGGGTAAAAGGTCTATAATCCAGAAGATTCTGTTCAATGGCGTTTGAGACAAAGTCAACTACCGAGCAATACAGAAAGCCTGGGTCAAAGTACAAAAATTACATGTGCATGTCCAAACATTATTAGCAAATAACCCAAGTGTTACCCTGATTGTATCTCGCTTGCTTCGGTCTCTCGCTGAATACATGCATTACTCAAATTACATAATACCTACACACATTTACGTTCTTGTAGAAAATACATTGAACAAAGATGAAATTTATCTTGTAATTCACAGTTGCTCTTGGTTATGTAAAATATCACTACTGATGTCAAATATTGTGAACAACCAATAAATGACCAGCCCATTGCCGCCTACCAGTTTTGCTACAGTAGTCAACTTATGACAACATAAGGTTAACATGCATTATAGTTTGAGTAGCCAAATATAACTTGGCTTCACCTCATGATATTTAAACGCTACTAAAACTGTAAGTCATAGAAATAAATCCTTTTTCACTGTCAATGACTTCGTTTCTGAGGAAGAAGACCCTATCACACTGTAATCTAATTGTTGCATACAATGCTCAGCAAAGGAACTTCTAGTATGAGTATTATTATTGTTTAGTCACTTGCTATTGCAAATTCAGTTGCATGATTGGTCAGCTCCTGGTCTTAGATTTGTCCGAGATACTTGAATATTCTTTTAGTTAGGACCAACCCGTTAAGCATTAAATTCTTGTAGAAATGCTTTTTCGCAGAAGCAGGAATAGATGGAGACCTGGGCCAAACAACGCTGATAAGAGCGTTCCTCGGTGATTCAGTCCTCCACAAGTAACGCTGCCACTCTAGTTCTTTGCCACTCTCAACCATTCGCGATGCTTAGAGAACTGGTAAAAGCTCCGCGCTACCCGTGCTTACTTGAGACAGAGTTGAATGTTAGTTCAATCTTATAATTAGCAAAAGACGAATCTGAACACACATGTGTGTGTGTCTGTGTGTGTGTGTATGCATGCGTGTGTGCGTGTGTGCGTGTGGCTAATTTCATATGGTTTTTCTTTTTCTGCCTTCCACCAGTCCACCCAGCTGTGATTGGGTACCTGACATTTTTTGGGGAGCAAATTCAGAACCTTTTCTCATGAAACATCAATGGTCCAGATGGAACTTGGGTGCCCACACCACTTGCTGTGAGGAAAGGTCTTCATGGGCTATATGTATGTATAGTGTCTGAATATTGTCTAGAACAATTCACACCAGGTTTGTGCAATTCTTCATTACTGACAAGGAATTATTGCATTTTGCCTAAGAAGGCAAATGTGCCCCTTAAAGTTACGTTATGATATTACTAGTTTGTATGTATTGCGCACATGTTTAGCTACTGTTTGATGACCCTAACCTATGCAAAGGTTCAGTTTCTCAAAACTGAGCGGTTTTCATAAAGTCAGTATTATTATGTCATATCAATTAACTTCCATAAGGTGACATTAATGACTGACTGAAGTGTTGAAGTTATAATTGACAGTGTTTGATACAGAGGAGGAAAACCACTGGGACTTCGCCTCTCCCTCCTCCACCCCCCATTCCTCAATTGTGATTATGCAATGTGTAAAGTTTTTATTACAACTATTATAATATGATTTCAGATTCAGGCTTTACAAAAACTTTGATACCAAGTCCTTGCATTTGGACATTTTGAAGATGATATACAGACGTCATACACAACAGACTTGAAACATTTGATAAAGAGACCTTTTGTAGAGTTTGTTCGTGCTGCTATGCTCAATGGTATAATTGTACAACATTTAGATTTTATTTTTTAACTCATACTTTCTGTATATTTGTAGCACTACCTGAGGACGTGGAAGCGGACACTTCAAAAATGGTACTGTGTTCCAGATGCTCTGATATCACATCTGCAGCAAACCCATTGAATGCTACCAAGTTACCCTCAGCTGCACACTCATCTACACCGCCATTGAAAGCTATCGAGTTACCCTCAGCTGCACACCCATCTACTCAGCCATTGAAAGCTACCAAGTTACCCTCAGCTGCACACCCACCGTCATCTACACCGCCATTGAAAGTTACCAAGTTACCCTCAGCTGCACACCCATCTACACAGCCATTGAAAGCTACCAAGTCCCCCTCAGCTGCACACCCATCTACACAGCCACTGAAAGCTACCAAGTTACCCTCAGCTGCACACCCATCTACACAGCCATTGAAAGTTACCTAGTTATCCTCAGCTGCACACCCATCGTCATCTACACCGCATTGAAAGCTACCAAGTTACCCTCAGTTGCACACCCATGGATCATTCGTAAGCTATTTTTCATTTGTCACACCACATTTTGCATAACCGTATCAACATGGCATTGTCCATTAACTCCTTTCAATTCTTCCTGTCTTTACACCATCATATGCACTAAACTGTATTTTTGGTGGTTACATAATTTGTACGTGTTATTTCATGGCATAAGGCAAAATTTTGTGATGATAGAATGTATCGGGTAGAACAGCAGATGAAATACACCATTAGTAAAGCTAAACAATTTTCTACTTGGAGAGTTTTGTATTAGCCCTACGCAAGCATGTACACTTTCAACTAACACAGGAATAACAATCAGCAAAGACAAAGTTGCTATGAAGTACAAGAAAAATCTCAACAAGCTGTAGCTCTTGAGGTTTAATTAAAATGACTTACAAAAAATGGGAATGAATGGTAAAGACCGTAAGATGCCTAATGATGCTCAAGTAAATTTATGTCTGCAAGTGACCACTGTGTAAACAAGCACACATGATGTTGCAAACATGTACTTGTTGTTCCATGCAATTAATAACTCACCTGCAATCCTATTTTGTCAAATAATTTGGCACCTTCACGTTTTACTGCCTTTATACTCAAGGCGATTTCAGTCTCCTCAGGAATGCTCTCCTTCAACATTTTGTGATCATCTTCTCCCATCTTTCTGTACGCTTCAGCAGCCCTAATATTAAATGCTTCTGCTCCATTCTTTCTTGCTTTTTTACCAGCTAAAAAATCGAACATAAGGTTAACATTGTAATTGCTTTTAAAGTACATCTTACAATAAACAACTACCCAAGTAAACCATGGCTGTATTTATTGAAAATATTTGACATTTCCAGTGTGGTAAAATGCAACTCTGAGTTGAAAAGGCTGCCACCAGTTCTTGCTGTTCAAATGCTTTATTATCCTAGCTGATTAAAGCTTTACACAGAACCTCCCGTACAATGGCTAAATTAATATAGAAGTTAAATGTAATTCGGAAAATACTTCAACGTGAGAGAAAACAAGACAAAAGAACAGATGCAAGAGTGCTTTTTTTATATAACAGGGTCCTGAACAAGGGATGACAAATAAGTGTGTGCTGTGCTAATGGGTACAGAACATACATTAATGGAATAGTGCTAATGAGTAGACCATTTATTAATGGAATTGTATTAATGACTTCAGAAGAGTAACGATTATTAGAAAATAAGTGTTCAGTGATGTGGTGCAGTTATGTGGGGGTACTCCGCCACATCTCCCCCTTCTTCCAGATTGAGTTCTTCATCCGTTTCAGTAGTAGTCCAGGACTACCTAGACATTGCATCAGCAACATTGTTAGCATGACCAGAAATATGAACAATGTCAAAGCTTTTCTCAGTCAACTTGATCTTCCATCTAATCAGTCTAGCACTTAGGAGGTTGCCACCAAAAATATGTACCAATGGTTTATGATCAGTAAAGATCTTGAAATAAGTGCCAGACAAATAATAATCATATTGATGAACTGTGGCAAGTACTGCTAAGGCTTTTAAATTTAGGCTTGAATAATTCATCTCCCTTGGAAGCAGCTGTCTACTGTAAAAGCTGCAGGGTTGCCAAGATGAATTTTTGTATATACACAATGTACCACCTATGCCTGATGTAGAGGCATCAGTGAAAATGCTAAAAGAATCGGTAATGTTACGGATGATGAAAGCAGCACGATTTACTATATCAGATATGACCTTATCAAAAGCAGATTGATATTCTTCTGTGATTGTGATCTTAGTATGATTATCTTTTGGCATATGAGAATTTAGAATAATTGTGAGGTTTGCCATTGAAGAGAATAGTGATCCAAGCCTCTTAGAACCTGCTGCATTAGCAACTGAAAGGTACCAGGTGCATTAGTTAGGCCAAAGGGCATAACCTTATACTGAAATTTTTCTTCAAGACAGTGAAACGCTGTATATTGTTTAGACGTGTGTTCCATGGGCACCTGAAGGAAGCCTTTCTGCATATCAATCTTTGAAAGAACTGTTGCACTACCAAGTTTGGAGATGATGTCTTCCACAAATGGCATAGTAAAGGGTTCTCTTACAGTTATGGCATTGAGCTACTTAAAGTCTATCACAATCCTTATTTCCCCATCTTTCTTTGCAAATGGCATGGGGGAACTACTATACTTTGATGTTGAGGGCTCAATGATGTCAAGATCCAATAGATTGAATGCCAAACTTGTTATACAGGTGAGAAACAGTGGTAGAAAAAAAGTTGGTACCTTGGTCAGACAAAATAACCAATGGAATGCCCAGTATGGCAATGATAGAAAGTAATGACTTAGCAGTTAAAGCTGCAGCATAGTTAGGTAGTAATATGGCAAAAGGGTAGGCACTAGCTAGTTCCATGGCCTTGAAGATATATCTCATCTTGTGTCTAGAGAGAGGCAAAGGGCCAACTATATCAATGGCTAGCTTTTCATTATAGCTAGTAATGCGTTCTGATTGTAGCATGGGAACTTTGTGACCCCCAGATTTGGTGTGAGCTGCTCATTAGCTGCAAGATTGTATATAAGTTTTCAAGTCTTGTAAGAGGTTGGGCCATGTGGCTTGCCAAGCATCATTCTGGTTGTGTTGATACACAGTGAAATAAGCCTTCGTGTGCTGCCTTAAGGACTTTTTGTCTCAACTGCTGAGGTACAACCAATGCTCGAGAGATAGTATTATGGGTAGAAGTGAGGCACATCAGTAAATTATTGACAACAAAGAAATTCTTCTGCTTGTGTTTGGCTAAATCCCATAAAGGTTTCAGTGATTCATCTTCCTTTTGTAATTTCATAAAAGCATCTTTAGTATTACCATCAAAGGACAATGAAGGAAAAGTCAAGTATGGAGCTACAAATTTATTGGCTGATGAGGAGTGAGTAATGTCATCACCAGTGTCATGTTGTGTGTCAGAAGGCAAGGAAGTGTCAATATCATCAGTTTCACTGACAGCATCAGTATCATGCGATGTGCCCGGTACAATAGAATCCCATGAGGTTGGGTTTGCACCTTCAGTACCAACCTGAACAAGTTCACTAATAAGCATGTTCTAAATTCTGTCACTCTTATTTTTTCTGTTTAACATTTAATGAATAAAAACGAGCGCGTTTTAAATTCTCTAACTTGTATTTCTATTGAACAATATTTGATAAATAAGGAGAAATAAGTTAAACACGAAATGTAGGGTTTATAATGGGTCTGACAAAAGAATGAAGGTGTAGTTGATGTGGCACAAAGAATATGAGGTTAAAATTGGTATATTTGGTAAGCAAGAACTAAAATTGTACATAACAAGGCCCGACCATGAAACCAAACTGAACAGGCCACGTTCCATCCATGAGGATAAAGTGATTTATTAAGTGGTTGAAAAAGTTTGGTGCGAGCATCTGACGATGAAGAGTGGCCTTTGAATTAGGCTTCATACTTGGGTCTTGTTATGTACAAGTATATACTCAGGCTAACTCAACATGTGTGCACAATTGCAAATTATTTTTTTGCATGAAAAAGTCTTTATTATTACACCATAAAGTGAAGTTTGGAGGCAATATTTTAATAAACAAAGCAAATACAAACGAATATGCAAAAATGTCTTCAAGTAGTCGTTAGAAAGTACGCCATGGACTTTTTGCAAAGTTGGACAACTGCATTTGATAGAGTAAAACATTGTTACAGACTTTAAAAGCTCTACTCACTTTGTGGATGAAGAGTGGCCTTTCGAATTTGGCTTCATAGTTGGGTATCGTTATGTTCAAGTATATACTCAGGCTTACTCAAAAGTAAGCCTAAACGACTAGGTGGGTCTTGTTATTTACAAGTTTATTTTCTGGCTAACCAAATCCGTGTCCACACTTGTAAAAACTTTTCTTTTTTAGAATATCTTCATACTAACAATATTAAGTGCTTTAAAAATGTTTGGTGTCTATACGTGATGAAAGTTAGCTAATAGAATTAAATATGCAAAAATATTTTCAAATACAAATAGGCTCACTAAAGTAAAATTGCGCAATGTCAATGACTTTTACAGAGTTGAACAACTACATTTGTTGAAGTTGAAGGCTTTTCTGAACTTTGAAAGCTCCACCCACTCTGTCATTGTGAAGTGACCTGTTGAGTTTGGCATCATAGTTGGGTCTCGTTATGCACAAGTTCATCCCTCTGGCTAACCAAATCCGTGTCCACACTTGCAAAGACTTTTTTTTATAGACTATCTTCATACTAACAATATTAAGTGCTTTGAAAATATTTGGTGTCTGTACGTGATGAATATTATCAAATACAAATAAATATGCAAAAATATTTTCAAATAGTCGTTAACCGTCAGAATTAATACACCCAAAAATTTGGACAAATTGGCTCACTGAAGTAAAAATGCACCATATCAATGACTTTGACTGCTGGTGTTTGTAGGTGACTGTAGGTGATTGCTGGTGTTTGTAGGTGAATGCTGGTGTTTGGAGGTGACTACTGGTGTTTGTCGGTGACTGTAGATGATTGCTCGTGTTGGTAAACGACCGCTGGTGTTTGTAGGTGACTACTGGTGTTTGTAGGTGATAGCTGGTGTTAGTAGGTGACTGCTGGTATTTGTAGGTGACTGTAGGTGTTTGCTAGTATTTGTAGGTAATTGGTGGTGTTAGTCGGCGATTGTTGGTGTTTGTAGGTGACTGTAGGTGATTGCTGTTGGTTATAGAGGATTGTAGGAGGCTGCTAATATTTGTAGGTGACTGTTGGTGATTACTGGTATTTGTATGTGATTGCTGGTGCATGTTGGTGTTTATAGGTGATTGCTGGTGTTTGTAGGTTAGTGTTGGTATTTCTAGGAGACTGTAGGTGTTTGTAGGTGACTGTAGGTGACTGCTGGTATTTGTATGTGATTACTGGTGTTTGTAGGTGATTGCTTGTGTTTGTATGTAACTGTAGGTGATTGCTGGTGTTTGTAGGTGACTGCTGCTTTTAATAGGTGACTAGGTGATTGCTAGTGTTTGTAAGTGACTGTAAATGATTGCTGATGTCTGTAGGTGACTGCCGGTGTTTGTAGGTGACTGTAGGTGTTTGCTGGTGTTTGCAAGTGGCTGTAGGGTGCAGCTGGTATTTGTAGGTGATTATAGGTGACTGCTAGTGTTTGTAGTTGACTATAGGTGACTGCTAGTGTTTGTAGGTGATTGTTGGTGTATATAAGTGACTGTAGGTGATTGCTGGTGTTAGCAGGTATTTGATAATGTATGTATGTGACTGTAGGGGGCTGCTGGTGTTTGTAAGTGGTTGTAGAGTTCTGCTGGTGTTTGTGAGTGATTATAAATGACTGCTAGTGTTTGTAGTTGACTATAGGTGACTGCTAGTGTTTGTAGGTGATTGTTGGTGTATATAAGTGACTGTAGGTGATTGCTGGTGTTAGCAGGTGTTTAATAATGTATGTAGGTGACTGTAGGAAGATGCTGGTGTTTGTAGTTGACTATAGGTGACTGCTAGTGTTTGTAGGTGATTGCTGGTGTATATAAGTGACTGTAGGTGATCGCTGGTGTTTGTAGGAGACAGTAGAATACTAGTGTTTGTAGGTGATTGTTATAGTGTTTGTAGGTAACTGCTGGTTTTTGTAGGTAATTGCAGGGGTTTGTAGGTGACTGTAGGTCACTGCTGGTGTGTGTAGGTGGCAGCTAGTGTTGTAGGTGACTGCTAATGTTTGTAGGTGACTGAAAGTGATTGCTGGTGTTTCTAAGTGATTGTAGGTAATTGCTGGTGTATGTAGGTGACTGTAGGTAATGCTGGTGCTTGTAGGTGACTATAGGTGACTGCTAGTGTTTGTAGGTGACTATAGGTGACTGCCAATGTTTGTAGGTGACTGCTGGTGTTTGTAGGTGACTGCTAGTGCTTGTAGGTGACTGGTTGTGAATGTAGGTGACTGCTGGCATTTATAGGTAATTTCTGGTGTTTGCTGGTGTTTGTGAGTGACTGGTGGTGACTGTAGGTAACTTCTGGCGTTTGGAGGTGAATTCTGGTGTTTGTAGGTGACTGATAGTGTTAATAGGTGACTGCTGGTGTTTCTAGGTTACTGTAGGTGATTGTTGGTGTTTGTTGGTGACTGTAGGTAATAGTAGGTGACTGCTGGTGTTTGTAGGTGACTGGTTACGTTTGAAAATTACTGGGGTATTTGTTTGTGCATTATGTCTTACTATATATATTTTTTAATTTTTAGTCATTTTCAAACAAAAAACCAGTTGTAATGCATAAGTGCAGAAGCACCAGAGCAATCACTTTGTATAATTCAAATTTTATTATCACAGTATATTTAAAATTTTTAATGCAGATATGATAAATTACAACTCATGCAGATAGGGTTAAATAGTAGAATCATAAATTAACACTTGTATTCAATTAAAAGTGTTGTGGAGTAAACAAGCATTCAGTCACTTCACACTTGAGTACACACATGTCTGTATCAATTTAAATTTTAGAATTTAGTATGTAGTTACTTCTCAAATCAAGATTCTCAAGAGACAGTTTTTGAATCATTGTAGCTAAATGTAATATTACTACAAGGTGCTTAAAAATTTCCAATGTTTTCGTTGACAAGTGAATGCCAGCAATAAAACAATTAATTTAAGCAGTGAACCAGGGCTTGAATATCTCAGGAACTTCATTAGACCAGACAGAGAGTACTAGTGAAAATATTCCTAATCCTAATTCCTCAGCATCTGTTGCATCGAGGTATGCACATGTGCTGGAGAATGAAATGCAACCAGTTTTAGAGGAGTCTACTATGTACTCCATAGAGTCAAAATCATCTATCATAGGTTGGGCGTCAATAGGAAAAAAAATGCAATCTGCAGTTACTGAAGCAGAGGGATTGCCTACTGGTTAAACTTGGACACTTTGCCAAAAAAATTATGCACTGATAAGAAGCTTGCAATGTGGACCTCAGTCTTACTACTGTCAGACTTGCATGGATTCTTTGCATTCCCGGTTTAGTATCTTATATGCTGCAAAGAAATGAATAATAAGTGATTATGATTTGTGTTGTGTTGTTTAAAGTTCACAGGTGATTGCTGTTGTTTAATAATGACTGCTAGTGTAGTGACTGCTAATGTTTGTAGGCGACTGTTGGTGTTCGGAAGTGACTAAGTGTGTTGAAACGAGACTGTTGGTGCTTGTGAATGACTCTTGGTGTTTGTGAGTGACTGTTTCTGTATCAGTATACAAATGTAGGGGACAGAAGTGTAATCTAGTGTAAGGCATGTTTTCTTATACTCCAATACTCAACATTTAAAGACCCAAGTAACTGTAAATGTTAAAACAAATTAAGGATAACATAATTTTACATAGTTTCACAATATACTTGGCACATGACATTAAATAATTTTTGCACCTTACTCTACAAAAACCAGATAGCTAATGAGTAATTTTTACAAGGAATAATATTGCTAATAATCTCCAATCAAGTAAATGAACGTGCCTACAGCAAGTACTTCTACACTTGTTATATGGCTAGCACCACAATTGCACGACAATGTCTTGAAACCAAGTAATATATATATTTATGGAATAGTATTGGTAGTAACTATATAAACTCATAGGTAAACAAGATCCAACTAGAATTTTTACATTTTAAAATTGTAACTAATAATCTATGCCTTACCTTTACATGTCATAAACAGGTCAATTACTGACTTGATATAATCTAACTGAGTTTGATGAAGTTCTAGTTCTCCAAAAGCTGATTTATAACAGCTAAATATGCAAATTCATACTACTAATTGGGCTAGAATATCCATGCAGTATACTGTATATCTGACTACCAATGAAGCAAACTGACTCAACCTGACTCATTCAAATAATCATTTGTATTTATATTTGTAGCTAACCTGGAAAGGAAGAGTAACAGAGCTTACGTTATTTCCATTTTTTTCTGATAGAAGTTCTCTTTAAAAGTTTCATCAATACCTGTGTGCAGGGTGTTGAAGTAACCTTTGCTTTTTCTGAGCCAGACTAGCTATCAAAATCACCTTGATTAAAACAAATATATGAGCATTGTTGAGAAAGAACAAGCATACAATTTCTAAGTATGGCGTCATACTAATAATATTAAGTGCTATTTGAAAATAGTCGTTAATTGTCAAAACTAATACACCCAAAAATTGGGACAAATTGGCTCACTGAAGTAAAAATGCGCCATGTCAATGACTTTTACAGAGTTGAACAACTGCATTTGTTGAAGTTGAAAGCTTTTCTGAACTTTGAAAGCTCCACCTACTCTTTCGTTGTGAAGTGAACTGTTGAGTTTGGCATCGTAGTAGGGTCTTGTTATGTACAAGTTTATTTCTCTAACTAACCAAATCCGTGTCCACACTTGCAAAGACTGTTTCTTTTTTAGAATATCTTCATACTAACAACATAAAGTGCTTTGAAAATGTTTGGTGTCTGTTCATGATGAAATTTAGTAAATACAAATTAATGCGCAAAAATATTTTCAAATAGTTGTTAACCGTCAAAAATTGTGACAAATTGGCTCACTGTCAATAGAAGTTTGTTACTTCTCAATTGTTTGTACTTGATAATTTTTCAATTTTTTTATAGGTGCTTGTATTTGCTAAAATGTGCCTAAATGAAGTCATATTTTGATTAGTCCAGAAGTACAGTAACTTTGCCTTTATTTGCTGGTAAAAAAAAATTGAATTGTTTTTTCTTAAAATTATATTGCTTTTAATTTCTCACATTGGGTTTTAGGTTAGATGACTTTTAAATTTGCTCTTGAGTTATCTACTTTCCTTCATCCATCGTTTACAACTACCACAATTTCAGGAACAGGAATTATATTGGGTGCGGTTGTAAAGTTGAGGCATTTATCTAAACATTAATGGAAGGCCACTGTATAGTATGCCTAAATGTCTATATAATGGCCAGTGAAATGTAGTAATACTGCTGCCACATTTTCAAAAAAACTTTAGAACACAGCTGCTGTAATTTTTGTAATGTGACAGAGAAACTATAAACTGCTTAAGTCCTTCAAAGCGGGACACTATTAACTTATTGTCCCCACATTGAGGGCAAAGACACATAGTGAAACTCCATTTGCGCTAAGTGTCACATGGTTACGATCAGTCACTACATTCTAAATTAGTGAGGCGGAGCCTAGTTGTTGTAAACTACCACTATTAGGGTCCTTCAGGCCTTAAGTAGAACATTCGCTGTGCTCGGGGTGGGAGGGAGAATGGGAGAGATGGGGAGAGAGTGGAGAGGAGGGGTGGAGAACACTACAACCTGGGTCCTTCGGGACCTTAAAAACGGTAGTTATCTTTGAGGCAGCACCTAACTGTTATATAAACTTATGAGTCACCTCAAACTTTCACTAGTGAATTCCACAAACATAATAATCCAACCATTTTTCAGACCCTGGAAGTTTATTACTGAGATCATCACAACGAAACTTATAACTTGCATTCTCCTCTAATACTAGTCTACCACCAATAGCTAAAGAAATCACAGAGGGACAGCCATCAGATGACATCATATTAACACTCTAAGTAGATACTCCTACGTCAAGATTAACATTAGTAGATGACAGATAGGACACAGACGACAAAGCTCAAGTAGAAAATGTTTTCTATAATGAATCAAAATCAGGAAGCTGACCGAGAACTTTATAGAGAAGATATTAAAGAGCTAAAAAACTGAAACAGGACACCTAGATCATCAGTTTACAAAGACAAACATTTTAATTGTGCTTTCCGTTTTATAGTGCAAATGTCATCATGTGAACACCTGGCAGAAGCTCATAGACTGAAGTAAACACAATAGCTTACAAAATTTTCAAAATCAGTTCACATTGAAGTCCGCACAACCCAGCCTACCATGGAGCCTACAATGTGCTTTGATCCAGATCTGTTACCCATGTTACAAATGATAGGCTGTACTTGAATCAAAGCCAATTAATCTCCTCCATATGTAGAATCTGCAGCTTTTGACTCTCTCTCTCGGACTGTGAACCTTTCTCTATTGCTGAAATTAAGCTTTATGGCATTGACAAGAAAATATTTCATTACAACTGAGTGATATCTCTCTGAATAGCTAACCAACACTCCAGTAATACATTTTATAGAGATGGTCTCTTGTTGACTATTTTAACTGTTCATGGTTCAGAGTACCATGCTATCATTCTTCCAAAATCAGACAGTCTGTCCTTGGTTTCGCTCACGACCATTCAGGTCATTTTGGGATTAGCACCATTAACTTCATCATTTAATTTTGTCTGACCTTCATAGTTGTGCATCCTCACTTATTAAGGCTTGAACGCATTGTCAGGTGTTCTCCAAAGTAAATCCCAGAGTTTTTGTGAAATATAAAAAAAAAAATTGTACTAGATGTGGCGTGACCTAGTCCAGTCAATATATGAAATTTTTGACCATTACCCACCACAAATTGCAACAGAATATTTTTTTTTATAATTAAAGTTTAAACGGGTGTAAAAAATGCATTTAAAAGTACCTTGAGGAAACATGTCTACTTGACAATAGTCATCAGCAACAAAAGCAGGTGTTAAAAAATTAACGAGTATTTGTAGTTTAAAGAAATTTCAGTACAACAGTATCCAAGACAACACTTTAAACTAGTATCTGTGTTTATAATACTTAACACCATTAGCTATATAATTATTTCATAACCAATGTTAATTTAAAAAAATTTTTTTAACATAGAATAGTAATATATTTTGGAGTCAATAACGTTAGTTTTATTTGAACTGATAGGTGACCATAAATTTCTGTGAATAGTAGCGACACATCATTTTTCTGCATGATCACTAGAAGAGTTCTCTCGGGAAGCAGCGAAGCAGCAGGTGATATATTGGAACATACTCCGCGGCATTTTCCACATGCAGGAGAACAATCAAGATCTGCATGTCGACAAAAGCACCTCTTGGTTAAACAACCACTCTAACAAGAGCACCTTATAACTTCCAGCAAAGCTTTAGGAGCTACTTCTTTGTCTGTCATTATCGGAATGAGGTTTCCACCAGTCATCTTCTAGCCCCAGTTTGCAGGTGGTAAGTTATTTCTTCTCCATGTCTGTACTTGGTTATAGACTCTACAGCTGAAGTACCGGGCTGCTGCTGATGTTGGAGGCAGTGTCTGAGGCTGAACACGTGAACTGCTGGAACCTACTTTTTGGAAGTGTTTTTGTACCCTCAACTGATCTAAAGTGTCTCTTTTTTTACTTCCACTGAAGAGTCTTACTTGTGCTGATTCTGCAACAGCTGCAATCTCTTCACTTGTGGCCTAATTGTTGTTGAACACTTCTGCCTGAACGTTGAAGTCTTTGCTGCTTCTAAATTACTTTAAAGCAACACCTTTGCCAATGCCAAATACTCTTAATGTTGTGTCACATCCTAACAAGGCATGGCCAAAGAGAATGTTTTCACCGACACGAGCACCAAGAATATATTTTGTGTGCTGAATGTTCCAACATCGTGGCAATTTGTGCGTCCCGGTCTTGGCTTCAGGTCTGAAGTACACTTTGTGTGTAGAATCAATGGGTGTGTAGTAACAAAGGAGGATTAACAGGTCAGGTCTGAACTTTGAAAGCTCCACCCACTGTGTCGTTGTGAAGTGGCCTGTTGAGTTTGGCTTCATAGTTGGGTCTCGTAATGTACAAGTTTATTCCTCTGGCTAACCTCTAGGGATAAGCCTATACCGAAATTGTTCTGGAGGAATGTGGATGCGGTCATAGCACCATCACTCTCGCTAGAGGTAGATTTAATTCATAAAACAATTGGCTGGATTTATCAGTGCTTAAATTATTTATTTCAATGCTGGCATTCACTTGTCTATGGAAACATTTGAAATTTTTTAGCATTTTATAATGATATTACAATACAATGATTCAAAAACTGTCTCTTGAGAATCTTGATTTGAGAAGTAGCTAACCATTTGCATAAATATTTGAAGAAGCAGTAATCTAACCTGGAAAAGAAGAGTAATGAAGCGTATATTATTTTCATTCTTCTCTGATGGATGTCCTCTTAAGGTTACTTCAATACCTGCGTGCAGGGCGTTGAAAAAATCACATTTAGTAAAATGATAAAGTTGTACCTGACTATGCACTACGGGAAAGCTTAAATGAACAGGTCAGGTCTCTTTTATGAAGTAGGTGGAGATTTCTAAATTTTTACAAAAGTTTGAATTTTAAACAACTAAGTTAATCAACTTTGTAAAAGTCCTACAAATGACCTAGTTCGTGTTTGAGGTTATAATGTATCCAAATATTTTAATGGATTAGTTTTGATGATTAATACATAAAAATATCATCACATATTAACACATACGTGCTTGAAAATTTTTAAGCAGCTTATGGTGATATTACATTACAATGATTCAAAATCTGTCTCTTGAAAATCTTGATTTGAAAAGTAGCTAATCAATTGTGTAAACTTTTGAAGAATCAGTAATTTAACCTGGAAAAAAAGACTAGCATAACTTATGTTAATTCTATTTTTCTATAATAGCAGTCCTTTTTAAAGGTTTCTTAAATACCTGTGTGCAGGGTGTCGAAGAAACCTTTTTTTTTTCCTGAGCCAGACGCTTTACCCAATCCCTTGCACAGCACACGTTTAGCGAGATGCTAGACTTGCCCTGGTATTACCTGTAAAAAGTATCTATCAGACAGCAAACTTAATTCTTTTTTACTTAGCATCATCCTCTTGACTGAATGCTCTTCAACGGCTGACTCAAACAACATACTCCTCCCTCCTTTAATGTGTGTAGTGTGTTTGAGTAAGGAATGCTTCTTGCTATGTAGCTATCAAGTTCCCCTTGATTTAAACATAGATGGGCATTGTTAAGAATAAATTTTAACATTACACAGCAAACAAGCAATACAATTTGGAAATATAAAGAAATGAAAATACAATCAGTTTGATTAAGTTCTCTTCTTTACTAAGGGTTTAAAACAGTCAGCAAAAATTTTAGTTTCAAATGAACTTTCTTCGCATAAGTTATTTCCGCAGTAACCCGAGTTCCAATTAATTTCTTTTTCAGAGCGTCCTTTAAAATCATTCAAAATTCCGTTATTTGACAAATACAAATGTATGTTTGAAGTCGGTATGAGTTGTGAAGAATTATTAATTCGTTTCAGAAAAATTCTAGACTTTAATATAAAATATGTAAGTTATAATAAACATTTTGTAATAAAGTAATGCATATTAGTACATGGTTTGCAAGATTTGTGAAAAGAATATGCTAAATGATTAACAAAGCAGTTACGATGAAGTAAAGATTTATTTGTTTCAAAATTTTGTATTTCTTAAATTCAATATTTTTATTAAATGTTTAATGTTACTTTATTATAAAATGTTTATAGTTCTTAACTTGAACATATACAAGCAATAGACTGCTAGCTTATATTTTTTAAATTTAATTTTCTGAAATCCACAGTAATCTTTATGCTATCAACTCAAGTTTCTTCACAACTATGGGAGAAGTTGACCATAGGGAATTACTGGGAGCAATAATGCCAGAGTTATTCAAGATACCAAGTTCAGCTTTAATGCTAGGTTCAATAGACGAAAGGTGAATAAGTGAGTCCAAATTGAAGTAGGCTCCGTAATAGTAATGGAGTGTCGGACCGGTTGTGTGTTACCAGGGCAGTCTAAAATATTTCCTTATACAAACTGAAACATTGGTTCAATTCTATTATCTGGGAGCTGGACAACTCTGGTCCTATATAATGATCTGGAACAGCCATTATTATTTTACATCAGCTGATGTACCTTGGAGCCATAAGGATTTGGTGGATTCCTTAGGAATAATAAAGTTTAGTGAAAAACTTTGCACGACCTAGACGGCCAATAACTTCGTCACACGTTAATCCGGTAGATTTAGGGTTAAAGCCGGAAAAAAATTCAAAGAAAGCTGATTTTGGTATCATTGGAAAGCAGATTTTTCATAGAGTAACATATCCAAAACCTCTTAAATCCTCCTTGGGGAAACTTTTTTATAGCTGTTTGAATTCTTGGGGTTATAGCAGTTAAAAAAATACACAAATGCAATATAGGCGAAAATTTTAAAATGCTCATCATAACAAATGTATTGCTAAAATATAAAACACAAACATATTTTTGCATTGTTGGACTGTATTTTGGATTTCAGCTTGAAAATTTATTAACTTATCAATTTTAAGTAGCAGTATCCTTGTAAACGAGTGTCAAATGCCAGCTATGAAATGACTCGACACTTTTAAGTGGCAAAATTCCAGTGAATTAGTGGACTCTGTTGGGTTATTCCTTCAAAGTTTAAGTTAAAGGAAAGGTGGCTGCCACCAGAATCCTCTCTTGCATGCAAATCACCTTCAATTCTATAGAATTAACTACAGAAATTATGATTAGGGAGAATATAGTGCTCGACTTTATTTACAGTTTATGTTGGAGCTTCCACAAGATTATCCTTGGCTGCATGAAAGGTTCAGTATTCACGGATTTGATGCAGTTCGCAGAAGCATTTGATATTGGGCAGGATTATGAACTGATTTGGTTATCGAGCAGCTGATGATGTGGTCAATCAAAAGTCGAGGTGGGCTAACTAGAGGAGAAGTATTACAGAGAGTTTGCCTACAGTGGATTTACACCATGCATAAATGTGCTGGAATTCATGATGCGATGACTACACTAACAGATGTGAAGACAACAGGTAGTGAGCAGCATATTGAACTTGGCAAATCAAGATGTAAGCGTGATTTCAGGATCTTCTCAAAATTCAGGAATGGTTTGATCAGCATGAACCATTTGATGTAAAAGAGGTTGCGCTACGTTCTTTGTCATCAGGATTGACTACAACTGAAGTTGATGGCATTAATCCTGACAAAGCAAATGAAGTTGGATTAAAAATTCAAATGCAAATTGATGGTTTAAATGTAGCAGACGCATCTATCAAAAGGAGAGACCATATTAAACCACTTGCCAATCTCAAACCTGGCATTATAGTTGACCAGCGTAAAGTAAACATTGATCCAACTATTCTATTTACTAGGCTCATTGCTGTTGTTCTGAGTAAAGAGGACACTAGCCCATATTTTGAATACAGAACTTACAGCATTCCCTACATCGCTGTTCAAAGAAAATTTTATGCATAAAGCTGTGAAGGCTCAATTAGCAAAATCTCTTACAGATTCTGTGGATTGTTCTGAACATAGGAGGCAAATACTGAATGTTCTTGATGGGGGAGCACTATTTAACAGTAAAGTGGGGAATAAAGATGTCATATCAACAGATTGAGCAGCAGTATGTGTCCTATGTAAGGGGAAAGTATGAACAGAGTTGTGTAGTTTTTGATGGCTATGAGCAGGGTCCCTCTATAAAAGATCATGAACATCAGAGACGTGCTGAAAAGGTGTGTGCAGATATTCAGCTATGGAAGCTTATAGAATTCAGGAAATCTTTCTTGCAAATGAAAAGAACAAAAATCAGTTTATACTATTGATCAGCAAGTATATGAGAGAGAATGGCCAGGTTGTGCATTCCAGCACTGGGGATGCTGATACCATGATCGTTCAACGTGCGCTTCAGTATGCAAGTGACGGTAGTGATGTGAATGTTGTCGCTGATGACACTGATGTTCTGGTTCTATTGATGTATCACTGGAACCAGAGTATGGCAAGTATATATTTTCTTTCAGAGGCAGGAAAAAACACCAAGATTTGAAAAATTAGTGATCTAGTTGAACAAGCAGGTCCCATCATAACATCACATCTTCTCTTCCTCTATGCTTGGAGTGGCTGCGATACAACATCAGCTACATTTGTACAGGGTAAAGTCAGCCTAATTAAGAAGATAAAACAGTTGAAGGAAGTGGAAGCAATTTCGTGGTTGCTAATGGATAGTGACATGAAAAGTGAACAGGTTGGAGAAGCAGGAATTTGTTATATTTGGAGGGAAGAAATCTGACTCATTAAATAGTCTGAGGCTTGCAAAATATATGGAAATGGTTGCATCAGCTAAATAAATTGATCCTCACAGACTCCCTCTTACAGCAGGAGCGGCTCATTACCATAGCTTGCGTATGCACCTTCAAGTTATTCTATGGAAGGAACTTTCCGTCAGTGTTAGCTCTCTCCATCCTTTGTCTTGGGGATGGAAGCTAAATGGTTCTACACTACAGCCAGTCATGACAGACCTGGAGCCAGCCAAATAGGGTGGAGCTTTCAAAGTTCAGAAAAGCTTTCAACTTCAACAAATGTAGTTGTTCAACTCTGTAAAAGTCATTGACATGGCGCATTTTTACTTCAGTGAGCCAATTTGTCCCAATATTTGGATGGATTAGTTCTGACGGTTAACGACTATTTGAAAATATTTTAGCATATTTAATTGTATTTGCTAATTTTCATCAAGTACAGACACCAAACATTTTCAAAGCACTTTATATTGTTAGGCCACTCAAATTAATTTGTTGTTGCTCAGGCGAACTAGACTGAAATGTAGGGTCGGTAGGTAGGGAAAAAAAAACAAAAAAAAAACATGAATATCATTATTAAAAATTATGAATATAATTAATTAATGTGTCAATATTACTTTATTGTTCATTCGACTCGACGTTTTTTCACATTTTTTTGGGTGAGAAACTTTATTAATCTTGCCTTTAGATTATTGGCATATGCAGCAGAGTGGACGGACTATCCCATAGCTTCTTTTCAATTCTGCTACTCCTTCTGTTACTAACCCTCCTTCATCCTTTCCACAATAATAGCACACTGGAGGAAATTTGACAAGTGCAGCACTGGAATATGAAGCTTCCATAGGGTCCGCACAAGAGATGTTTTCTTTCACCACAATTGTGTCATCAAATGGTGTGTTTGGATAGAAAAGAGTTGAACCACACGTATAAACTTTTGACTCTACCACTTCCTGTAGAAGAACATCCTGCTCCCTTGTTAGCCTTGTGCCTGCATAAACACACCTGGGCTTTTGGCACTCACCACAGACGATCACTTTCCTAACCTTGGCACTCTTCTAGATAGCTTTGTGCTTGCTGTCTGCCTCCGCCGTTTCTGGATTTACAGAGGATTTTGAAGATGGTTGATCTTTGCTTGATGGAAGAGAGCCATACAACGATTCAAATGTCTTATATTTGGTCTTGGAAGCGTCAAAAAGAGGAAGTGGTGAATAGTGCAGTGATGAAAACTTTTCAGGCGAAACATGGACAGGATGTGCCTTGCAGTAGGTGCAACTGGGTTGCAAACATTTCTTCACTTGAAACAAATATAAAGTCTGTATGCAGAGTTCCTTCATAAACTCATGTAGAGGTTTTTTGTCCTTTAAATCATCTTTCCTCAACTTCATTGCTACGAGACTTGAATCAATTTAATGAATCTTCTCAAAAACACCTGTAATTTCTTCATTCTTGGCTGGTTTACTCAGAGCTACACATTCTGCCTTGATTTTCATGGCCGTGAACCTTTTACTTTGCTGCAGAACTGGTTGAGAAAGTGAGTCCATAAGCTGAGAGTGAAGTGGAGGATTCTTACAGGGTGACCTGTATGCCGAAGTGCAGAGCAGGAAAAAGGATTTTTTGGCCAAAATTGGAGCCTGATAGTTTTTGACCTCGAAACTTTTGTAGCAAACGTTTTGTGATCATATCACGGAGATGTCGAATAGACACAGCTATAGGCATGTGAAGTGTTTCTCCATGCCTACGATCATCAACTGCAGGGTTAATCTCCTCAAGGAATCTTGACAGCTCTGCCCAGAACTCATCAAAATGTGCTGACTTTGGCCTTCAATTCAACTTACGCAAGTCAAGCATGATATCAGGACTTTCTACCGCCAAAACTGCTTTAGCAATACTTTCTGCCGAAGAACAGATATCGCTAAAAGTAGTGACCTCAGAGGCAGGCAGGGAATACATGCACACATTTTTGTCCAAGGTTCGTGGTGGCTCGCTTTAGTGATGCAGCTATTGCATGGATGCTGTATGCTGCTCTAGATACTCCACGCGATGTATTGTTTCTAAAAGGCCCTCGATATCTTTTCGGACAATGCTAAAGACTGACCGAGCTAGCCATGGCTGACAAAGAAGGGAGCTAAGCTGTGACTCATGATGATGTAGCAACTCACAGGATAATCGTGGTTTTTTCATTTCTTTCTTTCTCCAATCATTGTACCCCTTCTTGGCAAATGCATCCGGAACATGAATCGATCTGAGAAAATGTAAAAGTAGAAACATAAACTAAGGTGTTATGGAACCTCAAAGGAAAGGCCTTCTCTAGCTTAAGGACAAGCTGGCTCCACCACAATAATAATTTACCTGTCAACAAATTCTTAATGGTTGGGATCTATATACCACAGTGCTGCTGCAAGAGTTTTGACAAACTTTTCCCCTGTAGTTTATACAGCTAAAGGACTCCATTCAACAACCATATCCTACAGATATCTCACTACATTTCGACAAGAGAGACCACCACGTAGTTGCTCAGAAAGTGAAGCTGGTGTAATGAGGGATGGCTGGACGATCGACTAGCATTCTGCATAAGGACTGTAGTTACATTTCTTTCACTGGTAGCTGTCACATTGACAGCATCTTCTTCTAGTTTATAACAGATGTACTGGCAGTTGTAGGCGTCCAAGAGCTTGATGGAGCATCCAAGGAAACTATATGTGCTGGTTCAACTATCCTTTCATTGGAAGAAATTAGAACCTTGGAGAAAGTTACACTGTTGAAGTCACTGCCAAGACCCTCAAATACAGATTCAAAGCTTGTGGGGGTTGCCCGCGCCAGACCCGAAGCTCAGCAAGGTAACACGCCGCACGTAAGGAGGCAACACAGTCGTTGCCAATAGAATTATCCTTTGGTCGGAGCCGAAGCTTGACCGAACTGACAATGTCTTGTTAACTAATTTTAGTATAATTGAGAACTGACTTGGGCACGAGGAGGACCAAGGTTATATACCCCAAGGACTCCTCATACAGCAAACACACGCATGACATAAAACTTAGCCATAACCACAATCATAATCACAATCGTTCATAATCATTAAACACACACAATACATCTACGTAATTGTCTTTCTTGCTCTTCTTCTCTCTCCTTCTCTATCTTCATCTCCAGTGTGGGCGACCGGCGACCGTGGAGCCCACATCTCCCCCCTCCTTCACAGAAAGGGTGACATCCTTACTGGCGCTAGCATGGCATCTGCTTAACCCATCGGCCACGACGTTACTAGCGCCGACTCTATACTTCACTACGAAGTCGAACTCTGACAAAACCAGTGACCACCTGTATACCCGCCTATTCAACTGGCGGCCGTACGTATCGACTCCAATCCCTTATGATCTGTCCATACTTCAAAAAACTGTCCATGCAAATAAAAAGAAAAATGTTTCACAGCCTCAACCACGGCTAGACACTCCAACTCCTGGGCACTGTAGTTGGACTGTGCCCCACGCAGCTGCCTTGAGTAGAACGCAACTGGGAGTAGCTCCTCCTCTCTTCTTACGGACAGAACTGCTCCGACTCCACTGCTGCTGGCATCACACTCAACTACAAACACATCGCTGACACACGGAACAACCAAACACACAGAACTAGACAACGCACACTTTAACTTACAAAAAGCCTCTGACATCTGGCTTGTCCACTCCACCTTCCCTGCCAAGAGCGATGAGGTATGCGGAGGGAGGAGGGCAGACCACTTGTGGAATCCCTCGATGAACCTTCGATAGTAACCGATCAACCCCAAGAATGCTCTAAGCTGCTTCCTGGTCTTAGGCTCAGGGTGGTTCCTAATCGTAGCAACCCTAGCCTCTGGCACCCGAATCACTCCATCACCAATCTCATGCCCCAAGAACATCAAACGCCTCTTCCCAAACACACACTTCGACAGCTTACAAGTTAACCCCGTTTTCCTCAATACCTCAAACAACAATTTCAAATGCACCAAGTGCTCACTCCAATCCCCTGAAACCACCAACACATCATCAATATACACCTTCGCAAACTCCATACAATCCACTAAAACCACATCCATCAACCTTTGAAACACACTAGGGGCATTCGTAAGTCTAAATGGCATTTTCACATATTGAAACTTCCCAAATAGACAAACGAACGCCGTCTTCTCCTTATCTGTCTTATTCAACCATCTCTTCGAATTGTCGAATATAGTAAGGCTCCTTAACCGTGATGGCGTTGAGCTTCCTATAATCCACGCACAGCCTTATACCTCCTCCTGCTTTCTTCACCGGCACCAGCGGCAAAGCCCACGCACTCACACTTTTCTCTATAATACCTCCTCTCTCCAACTCTTCCAACTCTTCTTTCACTGCCCTTCTAATGCCCAAAGGCACCGAGTCATCCCCAGTGTCAATAGACAATATGACCTCCTCGGTGCTCCCCGGAGCATCAGAAAATACTTCTCCGAACTCCTCTAGCAACCCATCAATCTCTTCTTGCACGTACCATTCACATTCCTCCCTCAACAAACATTCTTCCTCCTTGCTATCCTCCAACACTACATCCAACCTATTAACTGCAAACCTTTCCTTGAACTTCTTCAAGAAGTTAACATGCACCATCCTTGCATGCTTCGGCACTCCCTTCCTACTAATTTTATAATTTACTTCTCCCACTCTCTGCAATACCTCGTAAGGACCTTCCCAGGAATCAGATAACTTGCACTTCATCCCAGGAATCCTGTACAACACTAAATCCCCAACAACAAATTCCCTAGTCTTACACCCACGATTCAGAAACTTCATCCTCCCTTCTTTGTTTTTCGCCATCCTCAACTCAGCACAATCCCTCATCAATTCCAACTTCTCAGCCATTTCTTTTACCCACTCGCACACGTTCAACTCTTTACTATCCACCTCAAACAACCCAGAGCACAGAGCGTCTAGGGGAGTTCTGACTCTGAACCCGTAGACTAGGTCAAACAAACTGAATCCACTGTCCGCATGAAACATCTGCCTCATTACGAACAGCGCGAAAGACAGCTGTTCAACCCAGTCCTTCCCCTCATCCACGCACTTGCCCAAGATAGACTTAAGCGTGCCGTGGAACCGTTCCACCGTCCCGTTAGTCTGGGTGTGGTACGGAGACGTCCGCACTCTCTCAATTCCCAACATCCTGCACAACTCGCTCACCACTTTCCCACAGAACTGACCTCCCTGATCCGATAACATCTCAGGGACCGAAGTCCTCGAGAAGATCAGCCACAGGCTTTCGGCTACCGCCTTGGCAGTAATACTGCGCAAGAATACTGCCTCCGGCCACCTGGTAGCCAAGCACACGCAGGTTAACAGGAACCTGTTGCCACCCTTTCCCTTAGGTAGGGGGCCAACCAGGTCTACTGCCACCGCCTCGAAGGGTTCGCTGAGCAATGGACGTTCTACTGCCAGCGTCATCCTAGGTGTGTGCTTGCTCTTTCTTTGGTAATAGTCTCTCTTGCTCTTCTCTCTCCTTCTCTATCTTCATCTCCATTTTGGGCGACCGGCGACCGTGGAGCCCACAAAGCTCTCTGCCCAGTCACATTTCTTGATTGTTCTATTTAAAACAACTTTAATGCCTTTAACAACCAAAATGCTTGGCCAAGCAAAGGCAGATGTAGACATGTCAATGACCATGTGGCATAGAAAGAAATTTTGAAATTTTAAAAAAAAATAGATATTATCTAATTAAGTAAAATATTTTGAATTTTTTTTTTTTTTTTGAATTAAGAAAAAATAGGGTAGGTTGATCCCGAGCAACAACAAATTAATTTGGTATGGCCTTAGTATGAAGATAATCTACGTGGAAAAAAATCTTTGCAAGTGTGGACACGGATTTGGTTAGCCAGAGGATAAACTTTACATAACAAGACCCAACTATGAACTAGACTTCAACATTGATTTATTGACGAAGGATGCTATGAACAACGAAAATCTCAATAAGGCAATTAATACCTTACTTTTCTGTCTTAAAGTAACAAAAAAAATAAATGTAGATATCAGTGATCAGTGTATGGAGAAATATGTATTACGTGAATTTTTTGAGAATTTATTTCAACATAATTCAAGTTCAGTGACCTTGGAATACAGAAGTCATCACCATTGGGTAGAAACAGTGTTTGAAGATAGCAGTAAAGTGATTTGTGGAAATTTGGGCATGGGGTGCAATGAATCCACGTGGTATGGTACTGTTGATGGGCACCTAAGAGGACACTTGCCAGTTAGTTCAATTCCAGTAATTTCACAAGAAAATGATGAATATAGTGATGAAAGTGATGGTGCTTCTGTGGTTGTAAAAATAGAAAGAAGCACTTCATATTCATCCCAAGCTATAGGTTCGGTTGTCCTATCGTCATTCATAGAACACAATTTACATAAGGATCTAAAATTTTTGATCCAATGTATTCTAATAAACTGCTACACACTGCAGATAATTATCTAAGACAATTAGGCTGACATACTATTGATTTCGGAAAAATTTATTTTCAGGCAAAACAACGAGGTTAATAAAGAGTTTATTCTATTGTTATGGCTCTTCATTAATTACAAATAAATTGTAAAATTATAAGCTAGCAGTCTACTGCTTGTATATGTTCAAGTTAATAATGCATATTAGTACATGGTTTTCAAGATTTATGAAAAGAATATGCTAAAGGATTAAGATCTCATTGCAGCAGTATCTGAGTTAAAAGTATTTCACTGAAACATGTCCAATAGAACATATGTCTTCTGTTGGTACCGTGATTCGAGGAATTTTGCACTTGTTCTTTGTTCCTGGTGTAACAGTAGCAATAATTCCATGCCATGGAATGTATTTTTATCATCAATTGTAAGTATGTTGTGGTCAACATTATCAGCAGCAAATTGAACAAAATGGCTCGGCGTAAGACTAGGAATATTAGTACCTTGGCACACTGAAGCACTTTGTTCAAAGTGCTGAATCCGAGAGTAGGAACTGCAAAAACCATGGCTGTTCAGGAGTCAATAAAAAATCTTGACGAAAAATGATGATGAAGATGCACACCCAGCCCCAGCTGTTAAGAAAATGAAACTACTCTTGGCCGTGTGGCCTGTATGATGGCTTGACCCGCTGAAGCAATTTTTTTTGCTAGCATTTTTTGTACAAAAGAAGACCTGGAGAAACATATGAAGTGACTCTGGAATGAAGTTTAGAGCCTTTTCAATACTGATTTCTTCTGAAGTTGATAATAGGCTTTACACTGGATAATAAACTGTTTGGCTGAAGCCTCTATCAATATATATTTTTTCCTAATGCTATGATACATGAACTCCACGGCCTTCCGATGCTACTTCATGCGATCTTTTTTAACTCTGCATAATTCTTTTTTTGTTGCAGTAGCTATGGCGGCATTTTGCATGAACTCGTAAACCTTGTGAAGTGCTGATGCTGTTTCTCCGAATTTGAATAGCCTGTTCTATTTTTTGACATCCCTTGACTCCTAGTGTGACAACCTCTTGCCCATCATTAAGGGAGGATTCACAAAACACACACCTGTCCATCTGTGTTCAGTCTAGAAAATGTAAGCGCTGTGAAAGAAAGAGTGGGTGGCTACACAGATATAAAGTATTACCTTCTTACCTAGAGTGTCTTTTAGATTTGTTATTGCCAGAAAATTAAGCTAATTTTGTGTCCTTCCTTGACTTTGGTTTTTCATCTGCTAAGCAACTGCTAGCATCAAAACTTTAAAAATTTCTCACCTTTCCCCTAGATGTGACTTAATGCATTTTTTCCTCATCAATCACTACACTATTATGAAGTGAATTGTGAAAAAAAATTTCTGTTGCAATTTGTGGTGGGTATAACATTATATTTACTAGACTAACCCTTAGATCAGTCTATATCAGGTTTTGGATACCTTTTTAACAAAAATAAACTTAGAGACTTCATACAGTTTTTGCCTTCCTTTTGCGTACTTTTACTGCTAAAAAGACAGAAAACAGTTTCCTTAATATCATTAGAGATCTTGGTTTGCCTCACTTAATACATACAGACAAAGGGACAAACTTTTTATCCAAGGTATTTAAGGATGTTTGTGAGCATTTAGGTACAGTACAATTGAAGACAAGCTCTTATCACCCCAGTCAAATGGGCGACTCGAAGAAATGCATTCATTTCTGAAGTCTGTTTTAAGAAAAAGCATAACTAATAAACAGGATTAGCCTATATTACTAGATCTTGCAGTTATGTACTTACGTAACATGCCTCGTAGCAGGAGTAGCTATAACCCCTTTCAGCTGATGTTTGGTACATAAACCCTAATGCTCTTATATCTTATTGGAAAACACCAATGATTCACCTGTAAAAATTACTGATTACCTTGAGAATCTGCAGTGCAATATTAACATAACTTTGGAGGGTTTGAAATCTGATATGGCCAATAAAGCATGTTTAGAACAAAGTAAACTTGACAAGTCTAACCTTAAAATTTTTTCTGTTGGAGACCTGGTTTTAAAGAAGGTGCCAGGATTAGCCTTGGCACTAAACACTAGTTTGAAAGGTCCCTACGACATAACTAAGAAACTAAGAAAATGTCTGATCACAACTATGCTATTGTGCACCAAGGAAAGAGCTTAAAATATACCATATTAACCCAATTTAAAAAAATGGTGCGTTCTTTCCCAAGTGATCATATGCTCACAGTAATTGATCCTGAATCAGGTGATGTACAATAATTATGGCTGTTCCAAATCATTGTATAGGACCAGAGTTGTCCTGCTCACAGATAATAGAATTGAACCAATGTTTCAGTTTGTACAAGGATATAGACTGCCTTGGTAACACACAACTGGCTCCATTACTATTACGGAGCCTACCCCAATTTGCACTTATTCACCTCTCCTCTATTTAACCTAGCTTTAAAGCTGAACTTGGTATCTTGATTAACTCTGGCATTATTGCTCCCAGTAATTCCATATGGTCAAGTGCTCCCACACTTGTGACGAAACTTGAGTTGGTAGCATAAGGATTGCTGTGGATTTCAGAAAAGTAAATAAAAAATCAGTAGTATAACCATTCTACATGCCCACGTGTGACGAAGTAATTGGCCATCTTGGTCGTGCAAAGTTTCTCACTGAACTTTATTATTCCTAAGGATTCCACCAAATCCCCATGGCTCCAAGGTACATCAGGTGATGTACAATAATAATGGCTGTTCCAGATCATTATATAGGACCAGAGTTGTCCAGCTCCCAGATAATAGAATTGAACCAATGTTTCAGTTTGTATAAGGAAATATTTTAGACTGCCCTGGTAACACACAACCGGTCCGACACTCCATTACTATTACAGAGCCTACCCCAATTTGGACTCACTTATTCACCTTTCCTCTATTGAATCTAGCTTTAAAGCTGAACTTGGTATCTTGATTAACTCTGGCATTATTGCTCCCAGTAATTCCCTATGGTCAAGTGCTCCCATACTTGTGCTCAACCGCTTGTCCCAGCTGTCTGGGCGTCCTGTCTTTCTTTTCCTTATCCATCTCTTTGTTCTTGTTTCTAAGTGGTGCACTCTACGCGAGGTCCTAATGTCTTATGCCAGCTCCTGCACCTGTGCGGGTCCAGGCACGTGCTCGGGCTTCTGCCCGTCCCCTCCTCCCGCCACTTCTGGCTTACCAGCCCCTTTAATCGCCAGTAACCTCGGTCCGCCGTGCTTTACCTGCCGTTTCTCACTAAACTTTATTATTCCTAAGGATTCCACCAAATCCCTATGGCTCCGGAATCCTGTTATTTCACAGACTTCTCATGCAAATTGGGGCAATACAAGTACCTCTGTATGCCATTTGCTTCTAAAAATGCTCCGGCAACATTTCAAACTTGTCATTCATAAGTGTCTAATTAACCTTGGATCTTGCAGCTCACCTTATATAGATGATATCACTGCGTTTTTTTTTTTTCAATCACCTTGGTTGAACACCTCAAGCACACTGCAGCCGTTTTGGAGAGGCTAAAAGCAAACGGGTTTATTATTAAATTGGGGACGTTTACACTTTGAGTTTCTTGGTTATGAGGTTGAAAAAGGACAGTTTTCTATTCCTGAAGCATGCGTGGAGCTATTTCGAATGTAACTAGACCATGAACCAAAAAGCAATTGAGATCTTTCCTGATACTCTGCAGTTACTATCGCAAAATTGTTCCAATGTCTTTTTGTAATTTGTTTCAGACCTGGTCTGGAGAATACACTGGCCGATACATCGTCAAGACAGGGGTGGAATGCAGTTGACTAAACTTTGAAGGAGGGGAAGATGTGACAATAAGCCTGCCACATTTACTAATAAACTATAAAACTTATACATACGAGTCACCTCTAACTTACACTTAATTAAAGTTTCCTAACATATCCATTATTTACTCACTATTTAGACCCTACATATATCTCACACTTATTACAATTCTCGTTACACTCTGAACATTTCCCTTGATTACCCTCTATCCTTTACACTCGAGTTAAGTAAATCACATTCATGTTATCACTACACCTTTTCCTGTTCTGTTATCTACCTTGTGGCAGAACCCTTTTTTTATTATTATTCCTTACCTTAGTGCATACTAGTGCTGCCAGGTGTTGCCAGGTGTTTTAATTCTTTGGTTTTATTGGCCCTAGAAGAAATACCCCTTACAAAGAAGGCAGCAGCCAAGGAACCTGGTGGCAGCATACATCTACCTGTCCATCTTGGCCCTTGTACTCTCATAAAAGTTAACAATAAAGATTTGTTTATATAAGGGATATATACAAGAAATTCTTATCAAAATGTTACAAGTAGGTTAATACTTTTAATTTTGTTCATAATCACAGAAGAGGGAGAAGCAATGTTGTAAAAATTAAACTAGAGATTAGTTATAACAAATTTTATAGTGAAATCGTTTAAAGTAACGGGCACACCATGCATGAGCCTAGGACTATCTGATAATTTCACAAGTTTGCTACTATGACCATGCACCAAATGCAATTCTCCTAGGCATTCAGCATATTTTGAAGTTCCCACGCTTATTTTCTAATAATTTAATTTTAATTATTGTAGAGTAGAAGGATTTTGAGGACACTCTTCACTTATATTTATTTCAAGATGCCAATATTGAATATATCATATGTGAAACTGACATCAATTAGAAAAATCGTTTGTGGATAAATCACTGTATTACACATCTTTTGAGCCGTGTTGATTGGCAAATAATTGATAGTACAGATATTGCATTACCATTGACTGGTGAGACTGGAAGTCAGAGACTTCGATTCAGGATGTTATCAAAGTCAGAAAACGGAGTAGAACTGAATGAAACGCATGATAAAGACAGTTAAATAGGTGAGTGCATAGAAGGGTTGGTGTTTTAGAATGTTTCAAGTTAATCTGTAGCAATGAAAGAGGGTGATAAAATGTTGTGTTCATAACTTAAGTTACATGCTATAAATAACTAGGCATACCATGTGTGAGTGCACCATGTAACAAAGAAATAAATAAACTGTTTCAATATGTGGTGCCATTTCACCACATTAAGAATGTCAAATATTTAATTACACTGAAGACAATTCTGCTGTCTAGATCACCTTTAAAAATATAATTAATATAGAGTATTATATATATACAGGTGAAACATAAGAGTTTAATGAGATAAAATAGATATCAAATATTGCAGTGACTATTAATTGACAAAGCTTAGTGACTTAATAAACCAAAATTTATAACCTTGAAAAGTTCACTATTCTAACTTTATCTTCTACTTTGTATGATGGATACTGACCCCTTTTTAGTGTCCTACGATTTATTCCTACACTGTATCCATTCTTTTCATTCCCGGCTATACCAAGTTCATCACCAATACGAAATTCCACTTCTGTTGACCCATGAGTATCTTTGTGACTTTCTATAGCCACTACATTATGATCCTGTTGTCCTCCAAAATAGTAAATGTCATCTAAGCTATAATATTTTAGTGATGCATCCAAATGATATTTTTGCATTAATTCATATGCCAAACGACAAACCTAAATATATATACATATATATTACATGATGACTACAAAGTACAATAGTACACTAGCTTTAATATATTAGCATCAACTTGATAATGTCATCTTAATATTGAAGTGTAACTAACTCTAAGCAGATCCACCCCACTAAAAATATTCTTAAAATTTTCATGTATTCCAACAATAAATACACTGTAAGTCTTATCTGTTTTTATATAGGCATAAATGTTTTATACTTGCTATAATTAATTTAAAATAATAATACAAAGTGTACACTATATTTTTCAAATAGAGAAATTTTTTTTTTACTAAATAAAGTGCAGCTTAAAATATTACAAAGAAACTGAAAAAGATATATAAAACAATTAAACAAAATGCTGTAGTTCATTCTTCAGATGTCCACCCGCACAAATAGTTTCTGCTGCGTGTCACTTGGAGAGTTCCAGTGAACACAAGATTATGATGATGGGAATCATAATCGATGTACCGGTCCATATGTGTTTTTTCTTCTGTAAACTAATTATGTAACCTTGGTATACTTTTTTTTGACCATAAAATCCAGAAATGAAATATTTTTTTGATGTTCCAATTTCATGGTGAATGAAATAAAAAATTGAACACATTCGAGTATGGTCATGTTCCCAGACCCTCTATATGCTTTGTGTGCAACGTGGGTCTGACTCCACTAGACTAGGAGAATACAAGGATAAAAAAATAGAAGCAGGTGAGAAAAATCTGTCTGATGGAACTACTTCAATGAAGATTGGAAGAAATTACACAGAAATGACAAGAAATACTGGGGAGTAGGAGGTGTAGACAGAGGAGGAGAAGGGAATTCATGAGTAGAAAAAAAATATAAGAAAAATAGAATTGGATGCTGAGGAAAAAGGAGAGAAGGAGAGGGAAACTATGGATAAAATTAGTCTGGCGTAGCCGACCTTTTATCTTCTATTTGGGAAGGGGGAGACATGGATGTGACGGAGAAATGCAGAAATTGCTGGCTCTCTTACAAACACAGTAAATCTTCTTTTAGCATTTAGGGTTTCCAGCTTAATGAGCAACTCAGTTGGAAAAGTCATAACAGGTACTTACACGTAATCCACTATGTTTTTCACACAAGTACAATAATTTCGGAATTGCTTTTTTTTAATGACACTGAAGTCTGTAATTAATTACATCAAAACCCTTTACCAAAACCATTTTTAAGTCACTAAATCCGTTATATTAATAGAGTGCATGTTGACAGCAACTGGCGTGACTGTTGACCATACAGAATAGCTAACAAGATACTCTAACCTCAGTTTTCTAAATAACAGTAGTTTCAGCAGTAATTCATTATTACTACCAATTTTAATTACAAAATTACCAGAAGTTAAGCTTCTATCAAAATTTTGGTTGATTTCATGTCAATCTTCCAGTACATAAACCAAAATTGTCAAGAATAATTTTAATAATTTTTGCATGTGTTATATAACATATTCGTAGGAAAAATCTAAATACTTTAGCATCAATCAGCATGCATTATAAAATGTATTTCTTTTCCGAGTGATTCTAAAATAAATACATCATTTCTTTTAAAAAGGAACTTCCTTACACTTATGTAATCGTGTCCTAATAATACACTTTATTATCAGATTGTTGCTAAACTATGTACCAGAGTTTCAAGAACTCTATGTGAGAAAATAATAGACTCTACGAGTTGAAGCTCATAGTGTACTCTTTTCCAACTTATTACATGTACATCGTTAAAAATGAAATGTCTATATCGAATGAAACTTTGGCCAATATGATTGCTTGCTATTCGTGCTAGAGCACACATCACTAGTTAATTACATATGTTTCGGATAGAAACACTTGCAATTAGATTTTCAAATTGTTCTGACTATTCGGAACAACCTTTTGAAATAATTACCAAAGCTAATCGTCTACTCTAATTCAGTGACACTGCTTTCAGTTGTTCTGTTCATTCTAATGTCACTAAGGATTATCTCCAAGCTTAATCTCTTTGTTATATTAATTATGACTTACACACATAGACAGTTCTAAACATACAGTTACATACAACCAATATGATCACTTACCATGGTACATTAGTACAGGAAAGTAAAGAAGAAAATATGCACACACTAACTAACCTGTGAAGAAAAGGTGCAGACGATATAGTCACATTCCGATAATATTGTAACATCAAAAAGTAATCCGAACAAGGAGTTGGTAGAATAACGAGTGCCAGTTTTGCTTGCTAGTGAAGATATACTTGAATCACTATAGACCTTGTATGTTGAATACCTAAGTTAATACATTTTGTAAGGTAAGGAATATTAAAAGCTCAAACTGTAAGCTATGGTATAAAGAAAATATGGGGGTGGTAAATCATTTTACTGCAAGATAAAAACAAAAAAAAGCAAAACAATGACTCAGTTTTTCCCAGCTGAAATAATTATATTAATAGCTCATGTATGTGTAATTGTAAGAAGCAGCTCAAACAGCATGTTTTTGTTTTTGTTTTTTTTGTTATAGTATAATAGAAATTTTTCTCGTTCTAACAGCCAATATTATACTAATAAACTTAACTCGACGTTTTGACTTCTTGCCGAAGTCCTCTTCAGGGATCACTGAGGTCGAACTCTTCGTGGTGATATAATAAACACAATGTAAGCAGTAAGATTTCTGGAGGGTACGCTTACTGTTTATTACATCCTGCAGGTTGCTTTGCATGCAGGATAGATAGCCAGCATTCAGAAAACTCAAAACCTATGCCTCTGTTAAACTTGCCGTTGTCTGGTGTCAGCTATATGTGTAGAGCTTCCTTGATCTTTAACTCATGATTATTAGTGGCTCTGTCTACAACTCTTACCCCTTTCCATTTAGTGGGGTGACAGTAAGCGTACCCTCCAGTTCTCTTGCTGTTTATTGTGTCTTTATTATATCACCACAAAGAGTTTGATATCAGTTTACTCCTGAAGAAGACTCCGTCAAGCAGTCAAAATGTCGGGTTAAGTTTATTAATATAATATTGGGTTTTAGAATCGAGAAAATTTGCCATTATTGTAACAAAAAATGAACAAACAAACCAAAAACCGTAAAAAACAACAACAAAAAACAAGTTGTTTGAGCTTCCTCCAATTACACATGCATGTATACACACACCCTCTCCTGCATTGATACGCAATCATGCTTATAATGTGCAAGTTAGTGGCCTTCATATAGATAATTTTCCATGGCTAGATCTTATCTCTTTCTTATGGAGACCATACATTATTACATAAGATCTCTCAGCTTACAGGGTTTCATACAGAGGTATGTTAATACTAAAATCTCTCCTTCCCCACTGCCACCTCCTAGAATTTTTGAAAGTACATAGTTAATATAGTACTTTAATCTAAGTTAAATTTCTAAAAGTAGTAAAACAAATCATTGCATGACACATTCTCTTATAGGCATGTGCATATTGTCTCCCACTCCCAGCTAAAAATCCAGTATACAACCTCGGGATGGATCATATTCTCACATATCATCTTAAATCTTACTTAAGATCTTTGAACTATTTGTTAGTAAGATTTGTTTAACATATATTATTGCATGAAGCCGCAGAAAATATGGGAAAATATTTCAAGATTTCGGATAAGTATTTTTGCGAGCTGAAGGCAAGTAAAATACAAGTGTGAGAGCGAAATGTACTCCCCAAATCGTACAAGTGTAATAAATTGTTTATGTTGAATATATTTCCAAAGCAGTAAAATAGTTTGTGTTTCAAATATTTGTCGCTCAGAGGTATGTAACTCTGCTATATACTATCAAAGCAAGTTCTGAATTAGAATAGATCAGGCACAGTTTAGAACTTACAAAATTGTTTGGTGAATTTGTGAAGTTGAAATATCGAAGAAGTTTTAAAGCAAAAAAGAGGTAGGGGAACTACATAAGCATAAAAATAATAATTGTTATGTACAAGACAAGAAGAGATAAGAATGGGCTTGACACAGAAATTTTTGCTCTGCAGGAGTGGGTTGGGAGAAGTATCAGCATCAGAAGGTGGGGGTATAGTTTGTGATGTGTACACATGCAGCAATTTACAAATAGATTAAAGAACAAATTATTTCATGAGTCCTATTTAGTGCATTTCAACTAAAAAAATGACAGAAATTAGAGATTCCAGATTATTCCCATTTACTCACTACAACCCCTATAATAGGGATATTATTGGACAGAAAATTAGACATTCAATTGTAACTGTAGCTAATATTTTGTCAACCTTTCATGTACATCATATTAAACTTTATGTAATAAAATCGTATTAGAGTAGGAGAATTATATACATAGAGAAAGCTTCACGTATGAGTACGGAAAAACTGGAGGGGAGAGGAGAGATTGACTCTGTTTAGGGGGGTGGGGGAAGAAGGGGGAGAAGTCCCATCATCCCTTACCCCCTTACCCACCCGGCTCTGCATCAAACACTGATACATAGGTGAGAAGAGCTGATTGTTAAGTGAACAGAGGTAATTTAAAATACACACACAAACATACAGAGCCAGTAATTTGAAAGTAGTGAACTGCTTCTTAATGGTCTAAATTTTAAAAAGATGTCACAAAGATGTCATTTTTTATCCTGCCTTTATTTCCATTTGCCATAATTGTCCAGCTTTGCCATCAATTAGTCCATAGGTACATATTCGCGGTAGACCCCACCCACTTGTACGAGTGTGTCCTACAATCTACTACCAAATTAATCTGAAGTAGCCCAAAAACACTTTCATGATAGAATGTGTGTGTGTCTGTGTGTGTGCGTGCGGAGGGCCACCGAAAAGAACAAGAGGAGTTATGGGAAGCAAAGCCCCCTCCTCCCATATCGGAGGTACCAATCATGTAACTACAAACACAAAAGGCTTATTTAACCACAAGGATGGAGTTTTCTGCAATGAAAGGTATGAATTAAATGAATTCCAAATTTTGATGGCATATACCATGGGATTCTTTTTTTATTTTACAATTGATTTCAGCCATAGACACATTTTTAACACAAATATTGGCAATCTATAAAGCAACTGATCTTTGGAGCAGGTTCTGCACCCAGAATGTGTGTACATACAGTAGATTAGCTTTTAACAAATTCATTTACTCAGAAAAAAATATATAAGCACAGGAATGCAAGTAACCACACTTGCTATTCAGATGCTTTCATGCACGCCTAAGTTTAATTTCACATTAGATCTAAATCATGTAGCATAAAGAGTAAACTGGCACATTCCCTTAATTAATTACAGCCAAGAGGTCACCAGATGTTAAATCAGAGGTTCATGCTACCATATAATCTAAATGATTCTTCTTCTTCTGAAGCTATGCAGCCCCATATTTGAAATGCAGCCAAATGCTTAGTTATTAAAAACAAATCAATTGGAATATTTTTCCGAAGCATATCTTTTTTTTTTTAATGACCTCAAAAAACAACAAAAAACAACAACAATAACAACACGAAATTTTAATTCTTTAAAATTTAAACATTCAAGTAAAGTTACACTAAAGGGGAAAGAAAAAAGTAGAGCTTTATAAATTATAGGAATGCCCCAATACTTAAATAAATTATAGCTACATGTATATAATAATTCTATTATATACATGTGGCTCGCTTATGATGTTTCTCCAAATAGAAGCGAATATGAAATGTACATTTTAAACAAAAAATAAATAAAAAAATACAAACCTCTTCTTTAGATGTACTCTCTTTCACAGGCTTTTAAAACAATACAGAATTAAAAATAGTTGGTCGCCTCCGGAAATCGAACTCAGGACCACTTGTATAACACACAAAGTTAGAATACATCAAATGAGTAAAAGAAGGCTGAGAAAGAAATTGTGAACCTCTTCTTTAATGCCCTGTTGACATTTCATCTCACTTTAAAATAATTTTAAAAATCATTAGTAGTAATCAACCTTCTATTTGATTATAACAGTGCTTATTGGCAATAGTTAAAAAAAAAACTGACATGTCTGTGCTATATATAGCACTTCTATTCTAATGAAGCACCAAAGGTGCGAACCCTCAGCGCTATTAAACTCTACCTACCTATCACAATATACTCTCCTTCCAAAAGAACAAGCAATCTGTTAGCTATTTTAAATAGGCATCAAAATAGCTCTTCCAGTGAAAATGCATGGAAACGCTGTCTACATAAGAGCAGAAACTAAGCTAGAAATACTCACCGATATACATTTTCAATGCGAAATTTCTATTCTTTCAACTCAGTTAACTTCCCTGAGTATAAAGCGAACTACACCGGTGACTGCAAGAAATTATTTGCTCATGTGATTATGATGCTATTGCTCATAAAAGCTGGTACCTACACGGAGCTGAAAGCTTCGCACTTTCTCAACGATTAGCCTGAAATTAAAAAAGTAGCACAATAAAAGGTCTAAAATCTTAAGTTCATACCTAAATCAACTGTTAATTGTCAGTAATCTCCAAAATCAGAGAGTGACAGACAGACAGACAAACAGATAGGACAACTACTATAACCCTCTTGCGCATGCGCGCTGAGGGTTAATAAGTCCACTATGATATGTTGTTACTTACTGAAACTTGGCATCTTCAATTACTCGCGGTTCATCAGTAGCAATGTAAACTTTTCTCTCAACACCTGTTCTTTGTGAGGCATTGTGTAAGTCATACCAATCATACCAATCACTAACCTAATATAAACAACAACAACAAAATTATTTTTTCCACAGTGAAATTTATGAATGATCAGTGATAACCTTTCCAGTACAAGTGTGCATAACAAGGGGGAAATATAAAACACCAGTGGGAAATTTACTGGGAATAAATATTTTAACCCATGACTGTTAATGTTGCAACTATGTGTACCTACACACATTAATTATTTTGAGACTCTGTAAACTGTGTATCTATCTGTGTATCCCACTGTTTTCTTGTTGTCAAAGCACTCTAGTTATATACATCAAACTAAGCTTGGTCTCACAACATGCCTGGAATTCTTGGGCATCATGCTAGACACCTATCAGATGGGGAGGCAAGAATGTCAGAGGAGAAGGTGCAAGCTGTGTAAGACAAGTGGCAGTTGTGAATATGATGTTAGACAAGAGATCTTCTGTACTGGCCACTAGCCTATACAATATTGTCAGGAATGTGTGTTAGAATGATGGCAAAGTTGTCTACGCTATAAATGGTTCATTAGGATTGCCAAAAAAGAAGTCTGCAGGACACAGCCATCTGAACCACTTCATGGGCATTAATGGTTTTCAAATCAATTATAAGTAGATGAATTTGTTGCTCAATATCAACACACTACAGGAAGAAATGATGTAAGAAATTATTTATTGAGTTACACTACAAGTATGAATCCTTGTTCAGGATTGCAGCAATTTTGTGGTTGGCAGTGCTCTGAGAAGTAATAGCAGGTTTAAGGCACTGGATGAGACCGCTATTTTGGATGTGCATGCCGCCTTGAGTTTCCTATGAATTTTATCAATTTGAAGCATGGAAAAAGGTGAACACATACTTTTTTTTTTTCACATGTAAGATACTCGCAATGTTGTAGGCTTTGGCATGAAGTGTATATGCTGGACAAGATTATTGAAGCTAATGAATCCACTAGCAATAAACTATATGTGATGTATGATATTTTGTGTAGTGTTCAAAGTTTTTTGAAAGTAAGTGAAATTTGTATAATCTTTATTTTGATAATTTGGTTTCATTATTAGTCATCTCATCTCATCGCGAAATATATTGGAAAAAACTACCTTGCGTTTGCCCACATTCTATTCCTTTGGCCACAAAGTATCTTGTCAGGTGAGTTTTATATCAATACTTTCAATGCCACAGCAACCATTCGCCGGAACTGTTCGAATTAAACATAAAACAAATAAAAAAACTATAGGCATTTCTGAGGAGTAACCTATTAAGACATTATGCTCACACTGCCGTAAAAGCTGTGTAAAGGCATTTTATATTTTTATTTGCTATTAAAACGTTTACATTGTGCTATTCTTTAGCTAAGCAGTAGCTGTAACGCACAACACTTTCACACATTCATGTTTACTGAACAAACCAAGACTTACCTTCATGTTTAGACTGTTGGACAATTGATATTTAGGTAAGAAACAACACTGTTGTATCATTTTTGATTGGTCAGTATAGTGAGTGGACTTATAAAAACCCCTCACCACGTTTTTGTGAAGTAGTTCAGTCCAACGTAGTTTTTTATTAAAGCTCAAAGTGAGAACCCCAGCTCTATAGCTGAACTCTGGTGGCAGCGCTTATTGCTGACCTCCAGTATGTCGTGAGCGTTGAGCACTACAGAGCCAGGCCCACACTCTGGTTGGTTTATTAAGTTTTAACTGCGCCCGCAAAATAATTCAAAGCGTAAAACCAGTGAATAATGTGGGCAAAGATTGATTAAACAAAGGATTCTGTTTAGGGAGTGTGGGACAGGGATGGCCTCCTAGCAAACACAAGAACGCGAGGGTCAAAGTACAAATGACATACGTACGTACAAACATTTAAACCAGCAAATATCTCCGATTTTGAGTTGTGCTACCCCTGTAAGTGTCTCACTCGCCTCACTTTCACTTCACTTGCTCACCAATAAGTAGATTCCAAAAACAATGAAGCTAACTTATTTACATTTAAAGTTAGGATGCTTAAGTGTGTAAATTACAATAGTTGCAGTTTGATCCAAGGCGATGCTCGGGTATTGGTCTCAGTGACGGAGAAACCAAGGAGCGTTTATGGTCATATATGAGAGTATTTTGTTTAGTTATTTTGTGGGGAATGACTAAAAATCAAATACAAAGTACATACAAGAGGACTCATGCTCCACGACAAAGTCCTATGGCAATCAGCAAAAGTACAACAAGAAAGAAGCTTCATACAGTGTGTGAGTCAATCTTTTCAACAACCATAACCATTACTACAATTACATTCACAGCTCCAACCTTCTACTTAAGCTCTGGAGCAGACTGGTGCTGTATTTGCACGTTTATATGGCACTGCAAAACTACACCTTGGCATAAAGTTCATCACCAGATTTGCTTTGCATAATGAGCCACTAAATCTATCGTTTCGTTACTGTTGATTTTACTCATTAAAATTTGAACACATTGTCATCACATCCAGAAAAATAATTATTTTACAACAGGGTGGTGCAGTAATGCTGGGGGATAGCGTATGTCATCTGTTATTTGTATAATTATTATTGTAATTTGGTAGCTTTCAATGGCGATGTAGATGATGCAGATAGAGTATGTATTATTATACTAAATGAAAGATATAGTGTGTAAATATCCAGATGTGAAGTCTACACACACTCACTACACACACACACATACATACACACATACGCAGACAATACAAATTGCAAATTCTGTTGCTGTGGCTAGCAGGTCATGCACACCTGGCAGAGCCAGAATACCGATACACTAAACATGATATGGGTAAAAGGTCTATAATCCAGAAGATTCTGTTCAATGGCGTTTGAGACAAAGTCAACTACCGAGCAATACAGAAAGCCTGGGTCAAAGTACAAAAATTACATGTGCATGTCCAAACATTATTAGCAAATAACCCAAGTGTTACCCTGATTGTATCTCGCTTGCTTCGGTCTCTCGCTGAATACATGCATTACTCAAATTACATAATACCTACACACATTTACGTTCTTGTAGAAAATACATTGAACAAAGATGAAATTTATCTTGTAATTCACAGTTGCTCTTGGTTATGTAAAATATCACTACTGATGTCAAATATTGTGAACAACCAATAAATGACCAGCCCATTGCCGCCTACCAGTTTTGCTACAGTAGTCAACTTATGACAACATAAGGTTAACATGCATTATAGTTTGAGTAGCCAAATATAACTTGGCTTCACCTCATGATATTTAAACGCTACTAAAACTGTAAGTCATAGAAATAAATCCTTTTTCACTGTCAATGACTTCGTTTCTGAGGAAGAAGACCCTATCACACTGTAATCTAATTGTTGCATACAATGCTCAGCAAAGGAACTTCTAGTATGAGTATTATTATTGTTTAGTCACTTGCTATTGCAAATTCAGTTGCATGATTGGTCAGCTCCTGGTCTTAGATTTGTCCGAGATACTTGAATATTCTTTTAGTTAGGACCAACCCGTTAAGCATTAAATTCTTGTAGAAATGCTTTTTCGCAGAAGCAGGAATAGATGGAGACCTGGGCCAAACAACGCTGATAAGAGCGTTCCTCGGTGATTCAGTCCTCCACAAGTAACGCTGCCACTCTAGTTCTTTGCCACTCTCAACCATTCGCGATGCTTAGAGAACTGGTAAAAGCTCCGCGCTACCCGTGCTTACTTGAGACAGAGTTGAATGTTAGTTCAATCTTATAATTAGCAAAAGACGAATCTGAACACACATGTGTGTGTGTCTGTGTGTGTGTGTATGCATGCGTGTGTGCGTGTGTGCGTGTGGCTAATTTCATATGGTTTTTCTTTTTCTGCCTTCCACCAGTCCACCCAGCTGTGATTGGGTACCTGACATTTTTTGGGGAGCAAATTCAGAACCTTTTCTCATGAAACATCAATGGTCCAGATGGAACTTGGGTGCCCACACCACTTGCTGTGAGGAAAGGTCTTCATGGGCTATATGTATGTATAGTGTCTGAATATTGTCTAGAACAATTCACACCAGGTTTGTGCAATTCTTCATTACTGACAAGGAATTATTGCATTTTGCCTAAGAAGGCAAATGTGCCCCTTAAAGTTACGTTATGATATTACTAGTTTGTATGTATTGCGCACATGTTTAGCTACTGTTTGATGACCCTAACCTATGCAAAGGTTCAGTTTCTCAAAACTGAGCGGTTTTCATAAAGTCAGTATTATTATGTCATATCAATTAACTTCCATAAGGTGACATTAATGACTGACTGAAGTGTTGAAGTTATAATTGACAGTGTTTGATACAGAGGAGGAAAACCACTGGGACTTCGCCTCTCCCTCCTCCACCCCCCATTCCTCAATTGTGATTATGCAATGTGTAAAGTTTTTACTACAACTATTATAATATGATTTCAGATTCAGGCTTTACAAAAACTTTGATACCAAGTCCTTGCATTTGGACATTTTGAAGATGATATACAGACGTCATACACAACAGACTTGAAACATTTGATAAAGAGACCTTTTGTAGAGTTTGTTCGTGCTGCTATGCTCAATGGTATAATTGTACAACATTTAGATTTTATTTTTTAACTCATACTTTCTGTATATTTGTAGCACTACCTGAGGACGTGGAAGCGGACACTTCAAAAATGGTACTGTGTTCCAGATGCTCTGATATCACATCTGCAGCAAACCCATTGAATGCTACCAAGTTACCCTCAGCTGCACACTCATCTACACCGCCATTGAAAGCTATCGAGTTACCCTCAGCTGCACACCCATCTACTCAGCCATTGAAAGCTACCAAGTTACCCTCAGCTGCACACCCACCGTCATCTACACCGCCATTGAAAGTTACCAAGTTACCCTCAGCTGCACACCCATCTACACAGCCATTGAAAGCTACCAAGTCCCCCTCAGCTGCACACCCATCTACACAGCCACTGAAAGCTACCAAGTTACCCTCAGCTGCACACCCATCTACACAGCCATTGAAAGTTACCTAGTTATCCTCAGCTGCACACCCATCGTCATCTACACCGCATTGAAAGCTACCAAGTTACCCTCAGTTGCACACCCATGGATCATTCGTAAGCTATTTTTCATTTGTCACACCACATTTTGCATAACCGTATCAACATGGCATTGTCCATTAACTCCTTTCAATTCTTCCTGTCTTTACACCATCATATGCACTAAACTGTATTTTTGGTGGTTACATAATTTGTACGTGTTATTTCATGGCATAAGGCAAAATTTTGTGATGATAGAATGTATCGGGTAGAACAGCAGATGAAATACACCATTAGTAAAGCTAAACAATTTTCTACTTGGAGAGTTTTGTATTAGCCCTACGCAAGCATGTACACTTTCAACTAACACAGGAATAACAATCAGCAAAGACAAAGTTGCTATGAAGTACAAGAAAAATCTCAACAAGCTGTAGCTCTTGAGGTTTAATTAAAATGACTTACAAAAAATGGGAATGAATGGTAAAGACCGTAAGATGCCTAATGATGCTCAAGTAAATTTATGTCTGCAAGTGACCACTGTGTAAACAAGCACACATGATGTTGCAAACATGTACTTGTTGTTCCATGCAATTAATAACTCACCTGCAATCCTATTTTGTCAAATAATTTGGCACCTTCACGTTTTACTGCCTTTATACTCAAGGCGATTTCAGTCTCCTCAGGAATGCTCTCCTTCAACATTTTGTGATCATCTTCTCCCATCTTTCTGTACGCTTCAGCAGCCCTAATATTAAATGCTTCTGCTCCATTCTTTCTTGCTTTTTTACCAGCTAAAAAATCGAACATAAGGTTAACATTGTAATTGCTTTTAAAGTACATCTTACAATAAACAACTACCCAAGTAAACCATGGCTGTATTTATTGAAAATATTTGACATTTCCAGTGTGGTAAAATGCAACTCTGAGTTGAAAAGGCTGCCACCAGTTCTTGCTGTTCAAATGCTTTATTATCCTAGCTGATTAAAGCTTTACACAGAACCTCCCGTACAATGGCTAAATTAATATAGAAGTTAAATGTAATTCGGAAAATACTTCAACGTGAGAGAAAACAAGACAAAAGAACAGATGCAAGAGTGCTTTTTTTATATAACAGGGTCCTGAACAAGGGATGACAAATAAGTGTGTGCTGTGCTAATGGGTACAGAACATACATTAATGGAATAGTGCTAATGAGTAGACCATTTATTAATGGAATTGTATTAATGACTTCAGAAGAGTAACGATTATTAGAAAATAAGTGTTCAGTGATGTGGTGCAGTTATGTGGGGGTACTCCGCCACATCTCCCCCTTCTTCCAGATTGAGTTCTTCATCCGTTTCAGTAGTAGTCCAGGACTACCTAGACATTGCATCAGCAACATTGTTAGCATGACCAGAAATATGAACAATGTCAAAGCTTTTCTCAGTCAACTTGATCTTCCATCTAATCAGTCTAGCACTTAGGAGGTTGCCACCAAAAATATGTACCAATGGTTTATGATCAGTAAAGATCTTGAAATAAGTGCCAGACAAATAATAATCATATTGATGAACTGTGGCAAGTACTGCTAAGGCTTTTAAATTTAGGCTTGAATAATTCATCTCCCTTGGAAGCAGCTGTCTACTGTAAAAGCTGCAGGGTTGCCAAGATGAATTTTTGTATATACACAATGTACCACCTATGCCTGATGTAGAGGCATCAGTGAAAATGCTAAAAGAATCGGTAATGTTACGGATGATGAAAGCAGCACGATTTACTATATCAGATATGACCTTATCAAAAGCAGATTGATATTCTTCTGTGATTGTGATCTTAGTATGATTATCTTTTGGCATATGAGAATTTAGAATAATTGTGAGGTTTGCCATTGAAGAGAATAGTGATCCAAGCCTCTTAGAACCTGCTGCATTAGCAACTGAAAGGTACCAGGTGCATTAGTTAGGCCAAAGGGCATAACCTTATACTGAAATTTTTCTTCAAGACAGTGAAACGCTGTATATTGTTTAGACGTGTGTTCCATGGGCACCTGAAGGAAGCCTTTCTGCATATCAATCTTTGAAAGAACTGTTGCACTACCAAGTTTGGAGATGATGTCTTCCACAAATGGCATAGTAAAGGGTTCTCTTACAGTTATGGCATTGAGCTACTTAAAGTCTATCACAATCCTTATTTCCCCATCTTTCTTTGCAAATGGCATGGGGGAACTACTATACTTTGATGTTGAGGGCTCAATGATGTCAAGATCCAATAGATTGAATGCCAAACTTGTTATACAGGTGAGAAACAGTGGTAGAAAAAAAGTTGGTACCTTGGTCAGACAAAATAACCAATGGAATGCCCAGTATGGCAATGATAGAAAGTAATGACTTAGCAGTTAAAGCTGCAGCATAGTTAGGTAGTAATATGGCAAAAGGGTAGGCACTAGCTAGTTCCATGGCCTTGAAGATATATCTCATCTTGTGTCTAGAGAGAGGCAAAGGGCCAACTATATCAATGGCTAGCTTTTCATTATAGCTAGTAATGCGTTCTGATTGTAGCATGGGAACTTTGTGACCCCCAGATTTGGTGTGAGCTGCTCATTAGCTGCAAGATTGTATATAAGTTTTCAAGTCTTGTAAGAGGTTGGGCCATGTGGCTTGCCAAGCATCATTCTGGTTGTGTTGATACACAGTGAAATAAGCCTTCGTGTGCTGCCTTAAGGACTTTTTGTCTCAACTGCTGAGGTACAACCAATGCTCGAGAGATAGTATTATGGGTAGAAGTGAGGCACATCAGTAAATTATTGACAACAAAGAAATTCTTCTGCTTGTGTTTGGCTAAATCCCATAAAGGTTTCAGTGATTCATCTTCCTTTTGTAATTTCATAAAAGCATCTTTAGTATTACCATCAAAGGACAATGAAGGAAAAGTCAAGTATGGAGCTACAAATTTATTGGCTGATGAGGAGTGAGTAATGTCATCACCAGTGTCATGTTGTGTGTCAGAAGGCAAGGAAGTGTCAATATCATCAGTTTCACTGACAGCATCAGTATCATGCGATGTGCCCGGTACAATAGAATCCCATGAGGTTGGGTTTGCACCTTCAGTACCAACCTGAACAAGTTCACTAATAAGCATGTTCTAAATTCTGTCACTCTTATTTTTTCTGTTTAACATTTAATGAATAAAAACGAGCGCGTTTTAAATTCTCTAACTTGTATTTCTATTGAACAATATTTGATAAATAAGGAGAAATAAGTTAAACACGAAATGTAGGGTTTATAATGGGTCTGACAAAAGAATGAAGGTGTAGTTGATGTGGCACAAAGAATATGAGGTTAAAATTGGTATATTTGGTAAGCAAGAACTAAAATTGTACATAACAAGGCCCGACCATGAAACCAAACTGAACAGGCCACGTTCCATCCATGAGGATAAAGTGATTTATTAAGTGGTTGAAAAAGTTTGGTGCGAGCATCTGACGATGAAGAGTGGCCTTTGAATTAGGCTTCATACTTGGGTCTTGTTATGTACAAGTATATACTCAGGCTAACTCAACATGTGTGCACAATTGCAAATTATTTTTTTGCATGAAAAAGTCTTTATTATTACACCATAAAGTGAAGTTTGGAGGCAATATTTTAATAAACAAAGCAAATACAAACGAATATGCAAAAATGTCTTCAAGTAGTCGTTAGAAAGTACGCCATGGACTTTTTGCAAAGTTGGACAACTGCATTTGATAGAGTAAAACATTGTTACAGACTTTAAAAGCTCTACTCACTTTGTGGATGAAGAGTGGCCTTTCGAATTTGGCTTCATAGTTGGGTATCGTTATGTTCAAGTATATACTCAGGCTTACTCAAAAGTAAGCCTAAACGACTAGGTGGGTCTTGTTATTTACAAGTTTATTTTCTGGCTAACCAAATCCGTGTCCACACTTGTAAAAACTTTTCTTTTTTAGAATATCTTCATACTAACAATATTAAGTGCTTTAAAAATGTTTGGTGTCTATACGTGATGAAAGTTAGCTAATAGAATTAAATATGCAAAAATATTTTCAAATACAAATAGGCTCACTAAAGTAAAATTGCGCAATGTCAATGACTTTTACAGAGTTGAACAACTACATTTGTTGAAGTTGAAGGCTTTTCTGAACTTTGAAAGCTCCACCCACTCTGTCATTGTGAAGTGACCTGTTGAGTTTGGCATCATAGTTGGGTCTCGTTATGCACAAGTTCATCCCTCTGGCTAACCAAATCCGTGTCCACACTTGCAAAGACTTTTTTTTATAGACTATCTTCATACTAACAATATTAAGTGCTTTGAAAATATTTGGTGTCTGTACGTGATGAATATTATCAAATACAAATAAATATGCAAAAATATTTTCAAATAGTCGTTAACCGTCAGAATTAATACACCCAAAAATTTGGACAAATTGGCTCACTGAAGTAAAAATGCACCATATCAATGACTTTGA
>WLWD01002898.1_pt1 | contig 54807 bp, 35 predicted proteins | sample 6712731 | NCBI WGS metagenome assembly WLWD01 (sample SAMN12718690, study PRJNA576275) | sponge metagenome | isolation source: marine sponge | host: Mycale hentscheli | place: New Zealand: South Island, Marlborough, Capsize Point | collected 2014-11-01 | reverse complement strand
GTATTGATGGTGATGGTAGTGATGGTGATGATGATGATGGTGCTGATGGTAGTGATGGTGATGGTAGTGATGGTGGTGTAAATGGTAGTGATGGTGATGGTGGTGATGACAGTTGTGATGGTGATAATGGTGTTGGTGGTGTTGGTAGTGATGATGGTAATGGTTGTAATACTAGAGAACAATGTTCATCAAAAACAGGTATGAACACTGAATCTTTGCTTTTAACATAACCGTAATGATTCACTTTTAACTTTTAGGAACTGAAACAAATCCTCTCTTTCTTGGAGCACCACTAAGCACAGAAGCCAGTTGGCTTAGTATATACCAGTATGCTATTTTTAATCACTTAACCGATGCAGCAATCAGCCAACTCATTGACCTTATCAAAATCCACTGCCCTTCCTCAGAATCATGCCCGACATCCCTCTATAAGCTAAAACAGAAGTTTGGTACCTCAAATGATGTCAAAACTTTACACTTTTGTTCTCATTGCAAACAAGAGATTCAGAAAAAATGTTCTAATAATAAGTGTAAGAAACTGAAGGCAAGTATCAGTTATTTTAGTATATTACCTTTTGAAAATCAGCTACTCAACATTTTTTCAGGTAAATGTTACAATTTTTGGTTATTATATACATATTATCATAGTAAAATGTGTATATATCTCAGAAAACTGGGAAATGGTTCAATATCCATTCACCAGACAACATCATTCGAATTACATCAAAGATATTCAAGATGGGGAAGAGTATAAAAAGTTAATGGAGCCTGGCAATTTTCTGTCTGTGCCAGAGCATACTGGTCTCATTCTCTGTTCAGATGGAGTGCCACTTTTTAAATCATCAGGTACACTAACTCTAAAGTTTATTTGTACACGTACACATTAAAAAAAAAATTCTATAGATTTTTTAGCAGACTCAGTCAATTAGAGTTAATCACAACAATATTTAATGTCATTTAGTTAATTAAAAAATATAATATAGATCTTTTTTTTACAGGTCTTTCATTGTGGCCAGTTGAACTGTGCATTTCAAGTTTACCTCCACATCTTCGCATGGATGCAGATTACCTTCTTTTAGGTGGAATTTGGTTAGGACCAGTTAAGCCTGATATGAAAACTATTTTACAACCGGTGATAAGTAAAATAGAGTCACTGAAAGTGTCATTAAAGACTTGTCAAGGGGAAAAGCAACTTCGAGCTAAGCTTCTTCTCAGTGTGTTTGATCTTCCTGCAAGAGCAGCAGCTGTCAATATGATGCAGTACAATGGAAGGTATGGCTGTCTATACTGTCTGGATGAAGGCAAACATATAAATCATCGCAGAATTTATTTGCCTTCAGAACGTCATAAACCAAGGAATGACACACAAATGAATAGATACGCTAGGCAAGCCATTGCAAGGAAAACACCAATTTGTGGTGTCAAAGGTCCCTCAGTGTTGTCCTCCAGTATTTCCCTTACCAAGGCTGTTCCTATAGACTACATGCATGCTGTTTAGGAAGGAGTTACTAAATCTCTTTTTAATTCTTGGTTTGACACAAAGTATCACCAGTCCAGATTTTACCTTGGTAGGAAAAAGAAAGAAATTGATAAAGCTTTGTTGCGCATTAAACCCTCTTATGAATTCCGGCGAACTCCTAGGTCTATACATACTTCAAAGTATTGGAAAGCATCTGAATATCGGGCCTGGCTTTTGATTTATTCTATTCCTGTACTATTGCAAGTGGATTTTCCAGCAGACTACCTATATCACTTCTCATTGCTAGTTAGTTCCATTCATATTTTACTTGGCTGCAATGTATCTCAACAGTCCCTGCCTTGTAATCATCTTCACTTAGTGAATGTCGATGTTGTGACTGTGGCATTGCCAGTACCTCTTCATCAGTATTGTCAAAAATAGAGACACAATGACAATTGGATTACCATTGACTAAGCAAAACTTCTGAATAGACCCAAACCATTCTTCTTTACCACATACTGGTCTATAAAATTTACAAATGGAGTTATTTCTAGAGTTGTGCTTGCTTGCTACTGAATAAGTTACACCATCTTGCCTGTACCTAGGGAAAACTGGAACTATGTGGTTTTCAATGGAAAACCCTGCTTCCTGCACAGCCTTTAATTCATCTACACAGAGATTTTTGTTTGTTACTTTCCCTAAAACATCAGATCTCCTATCTACCTTTCCAGTGACTCTGTTGAGAAAGTTCACTGTTTGAGAATTCTCGTTCTTGTCCAGTCTATCCTTGAGAAGAGGCAGAGCTTGTCTCATTCTAACAGACTGAATGAGTTGAGGGAGGACTTTCCTTGTTCCATGACAATGCCGCTTCAGAAATCCATTGAAGTTTTCAAATCCGAACGTCGAATAGCACCACAAGGGTCCCCATCGACTGACAAACTCACACATGTGTATCAAACTATGAAAGTTCAATGAACACATGGTTTGAGGGTACAAAATTGGCATTAATTCATAAAATCTGGCAAGCATGCAATGAGCTATTTGTAGCTAAATTGTTCAATTTGTTTGGCTTTAAGGTGAAAAAGCTATCTTTATCTAATAAATTAATAGCAATTTCACCAACAGACTTGGTTGAGAAGTGTGTCCACATTCCAGTTAAATATTCACCTCATGACATTATAGTAACTTTGCCAAACAAAGTTGAACACCACTAATTCAGTATCTTTTGTCTCTTCATTTTTGCCACATTTTGGACTTTTTCAACCTCACATTTTTTTAAATTTTTTTACATAGTAATCATCTTGACTCCTATAATCGTTTAAGTCAAACACTGATGATTTATAGCAGTTCTTCATACATGATGCTTTTTCGTAAAATGGGGGAAGGAATCTGAATCACACAAACTAAAATTATGTACTTGAAATTTACCTATTAAAATTAATATAGGCAGAGGAACGATCTAAATGATTGAATTCTAAAAGTATACACAATAGACCACTATAGGTCATAAAAGCAAAGAATTAAACTTACAAACATGTCGTGTGGACTGTTAATAAGTCGATATACTTTCAGGTGACTCCAGTGGATATGTATATGTAGGAATTCAAACAAACTACCACACCCTCAGGCAATCTAGATGCTGTGACAACACACACGCACACACACATGCACACACACACATGCACACACACACATACATGCACACACACACACACATGCACACACACACACACATGCACACACACACACACATGCACACACACACACACATGCACACACACACACATGCACACACACACACACACACATGCACACACACATGCACACACACGCACATACATGCACACACACATGCACACACACACATGCACACACATGCACACACACACATGCACACACACACACATGCACACACACATGCACACACAGTAATATGTACAGACAGGTATACATAGTTTTAGGAGGAAGTAATTATGAAAACTCCCAATTATTTCTTTTCATGAATTTAAAACCATTATAGATTAGATTCTGTAATTCACACAAAATATTCTGGACTTTCATATCACATATAGTACTAAAATATTGGAAAAATCTATGATGTGATTAGTTTGACGTAAAATTACCATTTTATTAAATAATTTGACAATGATAATCTCTAATTTGACAACATTTTTTACTTACTAATTACTCAAAATGCTTTATCTACCCCTGGATAGTTTCACATGATTCTAAAGACATTTGATAACACTTGTCACTAACTCATTCTTTATAAATCATTTGAAAAGAAATTCTAGATGAGAAATATCACTGCAGAATTGTTCAGATGCTAATGAGTAATTGAAGTTTGATCTACAAGAATTATACAGAAGAGGTGGCCAAGTTTTTAATTGCTTTATGTACGATGGCTAAATTCAGAGGATTTGACAGCATAATCAACCAAGAAATTAACCATTAACTTTCCAACAAAATTCTACATAGATACTAGCAGATAGAGATGCTAAACTTAAAAGTTAAAGATACAGTGATTATTAAGTCAATCAAGTATTGAAAATCAACATTTTATTAATAGTCCATAGCACATCAACTACATACCAGAATGTGTTCTGCACTTATACAATTTCAATATGTGTCAGTCTAAACTTAATACTCACAAGTGTGAAATTGTAAATTAGTATTCATGAAGACAGTTGTCCAGTAAATTTTCTTATAATTAATTATCTTGGCTAACATAATCAAGAAAACCAAAGCAAACAAACAAAAAAATTAACCAAAGCCAAGGTTATGAGTAGTGGATGTTGGGCTATAGGACCTAAAAAGATTGCAGAAAACCTGAACATTACATTAGGATATGAAAGTCCCCACTGCTTTCCTCTAAGCATCTTAGGATATGTGGGAAGCTCAGATTAGTGTACTACTTACTGTATAGAGAGAAGATTTGTCTCATGTTTCCTTTCTGGTTCCTGCTGAGGCAGTGTTTTATACAGCAAAATGTCATACTCGCGCAGCTCGCGCGTATGGCACGCCGTTAGTAACAAAAATCAATTCAAGCTAGTATCTTTCAATCCGGGTTTCTATCATTCAATCCAGGTTTCTATCATACAATCCCGGTTTCTATCATACAATCCGGGTTCCTATCTTTCAATCCGGGTTTCTATCATACAATTCCGGTTTCTATCATACAATCCAGGTTTCTATCTTTAAATCTAGAATCGCGTATTTTAACTAACAACCCGGGGTTGAAGCCTCGCATTTGATATTAGTCTCGATCCCATTCCAGTGTGGGTGTGGTGCGTGAAACCCTGCACCCACTCCCCCTGTCGATCCTACGCCTGACTCGACGTCTTATTACATGGGTGTAGACAAAAAAAAATTTTTTGGGGGTGCTCAAATCTCATACACTTCAGAAGCTATCTGTTGTTGACTGTGACTCAAATGAACAAGTTATAGACTAAATTGGTGTATCGACTATTATCATATGTCCCTTTTACTTAACCATTTCTTAAATATTATTGCCATGCTCTAATAGTATAAATAAGTTGCAGATATTATGAAAGACTCGCCTGTGCACAATGGTTGTGTGGCAATCACTTTAGCTCTCATCCATTGTTCGGCTATATGCAATTGTATAGACTCGTCATTGAGTTTTAATAAAGACTCATTCTTGAGTCTTGTTCATGAGTAAGGACCCACTGTTGGGTCCTATTCAAGAATCACCCATTCTTGTTTGAATAAGGGCCCAATCTCTTGGGTCCAATTCAAGAATAAGGACCCATTCCTGGGTCCCTATTGAAGAATGTGTACCCGTAATAGGGTCCCAACTATTAACAAAAAATCCATTCTTTGGGTCCATATTCAAGAATAAGGACCCATTGTGAGGTCCTTTTTAAGAATAAGGGCCCTTTCTTGGCACTTATTCCAAAAACTTTGGGTCCGAATACGAAACCATGATAGGGTCCCTAATAAAAAAAAATTAGGACCGATTATTGGGTCCTATTAAAAAAAGGACCTATTCAAGATAAGGACCCATCCTTGGGTCCATATTCAAGAATATGAAACTATAATTGAGTCCCTAATAAAAGAGTAAGGACCCATGTCCTCTTCAAAAATAAGGACCCATTCTTGGGTCCTATTTTAAAATTAGGACCCATGCTTTGGATCAACATAACAATAACGTTTTCACTATTTGTATATCAGCGATTGATTTCAGAAGGACGGTATTATTTAATGCTTATTTCTGGACCCAATTTAAGTGAAGCTTTTCAGCTGTCCTGATTTTACTAACCCCTTTACCAAGCAACGTAATAAAACACGAACCCATTCTATAAAGTATGCAATCTGAAGCATGCCCACAAACAAGTTAAAATCATTTTTTTAAGATTTTTTGGAAATTTTCCTTAAAAATTTAAGTTTTCTTCAAAAAAAATAGTTAAGAATTATTCAATAATTATTGTTGAGAATGTGTTATAGCCAAATATTGGCATTTTTCTTTGGATGGCAATAGTACAGTCAAAAGAAACAACAGCATCCTTCCCTTGCACATAATGTATCCAAGGATACCGGTTATACCAACCATGAAACTGAGAAACTTTGCTGCTGTTTGCCAAAAGTTTGCTTGGTGAAGTTTAATATAGGTTGATGTGGTCCAGCAGCAAGTGAACAGTTCAACTCAATCTCACTATCCTGACTAGTTGATGCCATACCTGGCAGCTCACTTATTTTTTAGGTGAATCTTCAGTCCACATGGACTTCCACAATCTAAATAACCCACTTCCTGATGTTTAACATCCCACCTCTCTTAATTAACACTCCATTGGTCAAAAAATTTGGGGGTGCTTGAGCACCCCCAAGCACCCTCTTGTCTACACCCATGTATTATGTCTGCTTTTGAAGTGTGGGGGGTGCCTTCTCTAATCTAGCCTAGCCAGTTTTTTTTTATCCTCTACTAGTATAACCTGGCTAGACCCTCATCCAACCTCTCTGAATGCTATTGATAATGATACTGTTCCAACATTACCGTACCAATATTCTGCTAATTCTTATAGTATAGCAATTTAGCACCCCACAGCCTCTTTCAGCAGTGGCAATAGAACCTCCAGAGTAATAGGCCCAAGCTCCCTTTCTTTTCTGAAGTCACTGGGAGGTCATCTGGCCAGTGAGTCAAGTGACTCCAGTTCCACCAGTCACTTACTATTGAGGGTATCTGTTGCAGTTCCGAGAGGAAACTGTGTGGCTATCCTGGGGACCATCAGCTGCATCAAGTGATTATTTATTATTATTATTATTATTATTTATCTTTTTTTTAATTTTTTTAAAAATTCATTTCAGTTTATTCTGTATCGCTACATTCATTTGACTATGCAATTTCTTTTTGCTCATGCTTAAGGTATTCACTCATCTTATTCTGTTGAATGTAAAAAAAAAAATATTTCAATTATTTTTTCATTATTAATTCATTCTTTACAGCTGATTGAATTGCTGCAGTGAAAGGACCTTCTACTGTTCTTTTAGAAGGTCACACTGGAAACAAGGACTCTGCCCATCTGCAAAAGAAGAATTCTTGATTTCATTAAAAAACAAAAACAAAAAACAACTTTGATTTGATCTCGACAAATTATTACTACGTAACACTTATAAGCTATAGTGGTCTGTGGTAACATCTGGGTTTTGCATTATTAATAAAATTAAAAAAAGACCAGTGAAGCAGTTTAGGGTAAAGATGCATCCAGTGTAAGAGTTAAAAAGCACTTGCATGCATTAATTTTTGAAGCACTCTGCATGGTTCATGAAGCACCAATCATTAACTGTATTACCCACCTACCAATAAGTTCAAAAGCTATAAAAAGAGAAGATTATAATTCCTAATTTCCCACATGCTATGGGAGAAAATATATTAGGCAGGTAATAAGTAATTCAATAAGATTACATTAAACAGATATACTGGATAATCTGAAATTTTCGCTAATTTGAACATACTCTGGTCCAAGTGTTGATAGCTGAGGTTGTTAGCATTGGATGTTACTGACTAGGTATATTGAGGCGGCAGAAGGTGAGGCTCAGCAGGAAACACCAGCCCCCCCCCCCTCCCCTCCCCTGAGCCTCCAAGTTTTGGATAGTAAAAGTCATTGCCTACTATTTTTGTATCTTTCATGGTGTTCTTGAGCCCTTGAGTAGATGTTTTTGTACTTCCAAGGGGAGTATGGTTGTTAGTGTAGATCAAGAGATAATGTAATACTCCATTTTTGCAGTGCATTGCACACAATTTTTACCAGATGCATTCACACAAGTCATAGCTTTGTGCATGCCTCTTTGCAATTAAAACTGTTTAAGAAAAATAGTTAAGTCTCAATGAAGATGCATGTATCTGAATAGTAAAGTATTCAACAATGAAATGTCTCAGTGACAAAGTCAATAACACACGAATACAAATAAGTGTAAGTTAGCCTATAGGGCATCCATAGCCCAGTTCTCCATATCGGCCAGGATGAATGTGAACTCTTGCACAAAATCAGTGTAAGTGACATAAGTGTACGGCAGTTCCAATGTGAATCCACATGTGTGGCCTACAGGACGCCTCGCAGCTCCAGAAAGAGTGTTGAAGTGCACAAAGAGGTTGCTGTCCGTCAAGACGGTGCTACTCGTGACATAGCAAAGAAACTGTCTGACTTCTTGTACACTCATAACCTCCAATATACTGTTCAAGATAAGTATACACACGCTGTTCTACTCACTTCATAAAAATAGCCGCTTATCTATTTGTAGGGATGGAAATGCCATAGTAATTCTGTTCTTAACTTGAGAGCCAGACATACTACGCCGAAATTCAATCTTCTTCACACGACCATTTTTGTTCAACTCTTTTAGCTGATGAGACTTGGGAACATTGGTAAACTTGTTTTTGCCAACAACTACCCACAACTTAAAAGCTCTTGACCGTTTAAAACACTTTTTCTTTAATTTTAAATCATAATTAATTGGCTTATTAGTAGGATCAAAGGTAGATGGCTTAGCTGATGGTGTCACTGCTGAGGATGATGGAAGTGTTGTTGAAGAAGATGCTAATGATACACTTGAAAACGAAGATGATTTCCCCACAGACGAAGAAGGAAACAAAGAAGAGAGACGTCTGGCATGTCCCTCAGGCTTCCCCAACATTGTACACAAAGAGTGGGCAGCTTTTAGCGATTCCATTACTGAAACCTGCAAGTAAATATTGAAATTGGGTGGATCACAAAATATCCAAACTTGTGAGAACAAAACCAATGAACCCATTACATTGTAGATCTAAGCTCAGTATAGTCTTTTTTAGCTTCTTTTCTCTATTTCATGTGGATGCTTATCTCAGGCACCTTTTTCTTTTCTACCTTTTCTTTTCTACCATTTCTGAAATGCCAAGAGCCCTATAGCAGAGTAATTTAAATATGCTTACCTTCATATCCACAGCCCTTACAATAGAGCGGGGTGATATAGCCTGCTCTTGTAAGTCAACGAAGACCCCATCCCCCCAGCTTTGGTCCTGCACCTGGAAGTAGAGGTTAGCTTCTCCACTTAGCAAATCACTGAAAGTCGCCAAAGTGGCTGCCTGTAATTCTCTCTTCTCACCGAAAAATGAGACAGGCCTGTTGCGCTCACCAGAAGGAGTTTCTGGCCGCACTAATATCATAGTTTTTTCACCCTCTTCACCTTCAGCCATTTCTAGGCTAGGAATGGGAATGGAACTGTGAGATGTCGCACAAAAAATATTAATGCGATGCCCGGTGAGATTGAGCACGGTTTCAAATAAGAGATAGGAAACGGGATTGAAAGATAGAAACCTGGATTGAAAGATAGAAGCCTGGATAGAAACCTGGATTGTATGATAGAAACCTGGATTGTATGATAGAAACCGGAATTGTATGATAGAAACCCGGATTGAAAGATAGGAACCCGGATTGTATGATAGAAACCGGGATTGTATGATAGAAACCTGGATTGAATGATAGAAACCCGGATTGAAAGATACTAGCTTGAATTGATTTTTGTTACTAACGGCGTGCCATACGCGCGCCAGATACACCCTGGTGGGCGGGGGAATAGGCGGAGCTCAGAGCGTTGCGCCGGAGGTCTGGTCTGCGACACCACCCGTAAAAGTGATGATCAATCCAATTTTTACTCACAATCGATCAATCAAACTTCTACCCACGATCGCTCCGTGAGGTTCTGCAATGAAAATGTCTTCTAGGGTAAGATAAAAAAATAATAATAATAAAAAAGCAAACTAGTTCATTTTAAATAACTGTTTTTATTTCATTTCTCAGGAGTGTGTCCAGATAAATAGCAAGTATGTCTAGATATGATAAATTATTACAGGTTGGCACTTCTAGCTCCCACTAACTAATATGTCTAGTAGAAAGAGTTGATTTGAAGTGAATTAACATAATAATATTTGAACCTTGATCTGAACTATCAATGGCAGCTGCATTTTTGCTGCAGTATATTATTTATGGCATTACTCTATTAGGGATTTTGTTCTAGCCACATAAATGACAAGCAGTAATTTGCAGCACTCTTCTCAATTCCGGACACCTCCGTATGTATATATGTGTGTGCAAATGATACTCTGTGTGTGTGTGTGCGCATACGTGCCTACATAATGCATACATGCATATTTATTGGGACAGTTCAGTTTTCTTATAGAGTGTGACAAGTATCATGTGGTTAAATTCGATGTCTATGTTGTCAGCAGCTGTTGAAGCTAACAGTGTACTTAGTGTATGGCTTCACCACATTCTGTAATGGAACACCTAGCTAAGAGAAAAATATTATTCTTTATGATGAAACACCAAGCTAAAATATACTATTGGAAGAAGTTGCGAAGTCTATTATTGATTCCACAAGCAAGCTTAAAGGCTGGCAGGACTCTAGTGTTTTGGCAGACCTTTCTGTTTAAGTATATGTTCTTCTGTTCATGTGGTATGTAGCAGTTTATCGTGACATTTGCCATGTGATCATTAGGATTGTTGATACTGGGCCTGGTGAATAGTTTTACCTGTACACAGAACTGAATATTAATATTGAATGAAGGCATAGTTACCAACTGTCCTGGTTATTTTGCCAGGACATCCCAATTTATTGATTGTCCTGTTTTTTTTGTGGATTCTCTATCAAACCCATACTATAGTTGCCAACCAACTCTGTCTGGCCAGGATGATCCAAGTTTTCTCCACGTTTTCTAGGCAATTCTCAGATCATTCCTAATAATTTTGGTATAGAGTAGCAACTTCTCGTAGTAGTTAGTGATATAAATAATTTGTTTCTACTTCGCAGAGCCTTCTTCAGTGATTAAAAAAATTAACATACCACCTCACCATTGTACTAAAAATTCCTTTTGAGTACTATTTTGGTAATTGTGGCCTGTCCCACTTTTTCGTTCTGGAAAGTTGGCAACTATATATATGCACTAGTGATACAGGGTCTCATGGATCCCCATTTTTTCTGGCGTTTTTGTAACTACCGTCCTAAATCCACTTGATATATATCGCAGAGGTCCCCAAATCACTCATACACCAGTTTTATCAGAACATTCCGTATTTTCTGTGAATGTCTCATGTCCCACCCAATTAATTTATGACTCACTCATCCAATATTAGAGTTGCCAACTAACCTTAGTTGGCCAGGAAACTCCAAGTTTCGTGGCAATTGGATCCCTCCTTGTATTTTTTCCACATAGTATTCACAGAGATTCATATATACAGTAGAACCTCAGAGTTACGTACTCCATGGGAAATGAAATGTACGTAACTCTGAAATGTACGTAACTCTGAATATAACATAATTTAACTTTGTACTAAAATATTTAAATGACTAAAATACTATGCATACAGTATTTCAGCTTTAATCCATCACTAAAGGACCATTTGTATCAGTAACCCCAAATAGAAATTTCAAACTGCTACTAAAAAACATTATTTCATATCTTTAATTCTCATTCTTTTTTACATTTTTTTATTTCTATCATTCCCTGCTTTGTTTTTGTTTTGTCTTTAAGGTTGGCTTTAATAATAGGTCTAGTAGCTAGTTGGTCACAACTGCTATCAGCAATTTTTTTATTTTTATTTAATGGTGTACCCTTGAGTTTTTTTGTTTTGTTTTGTTTTTTCGAGTAAACCAGAATACATGGCACTATAAAATCTTTATCATTATCTCTCCTGACAAGCACCTCTTCTTCAGGCCACTATACGGTCAACTGATTCTGCTGAAAGCTTTTCTATATTCTTCCTGTCGCTCTATAAGTCTGAAATTGTGGACTTTCCTAGCCAAACTGAGCAACTCCAGCTAAAAATATCCCTTGGTCCGTTATTCTTCCAAATATTTAGCTTCTTCTAAAAGTAACTCTTTTGCCATTTTGCTGCAATTCCACAAAAAAAAAGTAAATTAAATTAAATTAAATTAAATTAAATTAAAAAATTAAAAAAAATCGCTCTGATGACCCGTACCCATCGCGATGTCCCTTCTACGTTTGGTTAACCAGTTAATTCTGTTGTCTGATATTCAGATCTCTGAGGTTCTACTGTACTGCCTATTTGTATAAATGAATTGTTAGTAAATAGTTTATAATAATATTAACATTCATTCACAGAATCACAGCTATGAGATTATTTAGCTAACCATGACACTAATGTTATTATTACTATTATTATTACCTTCTCCAGTAGGAAATGAGATTATTATTATATGCAGTTAGCACAAATTTTTGCTGAGGTGGTGCAATAAAAATTACATTAGGAATATCAGTTTAATGTAGTAAAAATGAGTATTTAGCTATTGCTATACAGTCGAACCTCCGAACAACAGCCATGCATGGGGACGAACCCTTTGGCCTTTGTAGAGAGTTTGACCTTATTTCGAAGTTTTTTTGATTAGATGAAGATCTTGTGGACCGAGAATGAAAAGTAACGTGATTAAATACATTAAATGAAACAGACGGATTCTTAAGACATTTAAAAAAAATAATAGGTCTAGTAATTGTAGGTAGTACATTAGTGGTAAAATATTGAGATGAATAAGTCTTAATTTGTAAAAAATATTACAATTATTTAAAATGTATTTAGTTGCACGCCGTTGAACTCTTTCCAATAAGATAATGTCTTGTATTTTGTTGGGAAACCATAGCTGGGAACAGTAGGTCAGATTAAAATACCTAAATCTTTCTGTTGAGTCACTGTTTTAATTGTATCATTATCGATGGTGTAATTGTTGTTAGTAGATGATGATAGGGAGACGTTCATGTATGCACATTTAGAAGTATTTAAAGAAAGTTTCCAAGATTGACACCATGACAATAAATTGTCAAGATCCTTTTGAAGAGCTAAATTCTCACTTGCAGAGTTTAGAGAGGCAATAAGTTCGGCATCATCAGCAAATAAAAACACAGACGAAAAAGAGCAGAGAGACGGTATGTCGTTAACATAAATAAGAAAAAGCAGAGGTCCAAGTACACTACCTTGAGGTACACCTGATTTGACAGGAAGTAAGTCAGATTTACACCCTTCAACCTCAACAAAATGCTTTCTATTTTGTAAGTAATCTTTGAAAAATAACCAAAGAGGACCAGTAATGCCAGTTAGCCAAAGTTTATACAGAAGTTCATTGTGGGGGACGTGCCCTGTATCCACCGCCTGTTCGGCCCACCTGTTTATGTCTGCCGAATGAGAGAACTAGTTAATGAATTATTAATAGAGAGACATCTGTAATGAATGTAAAATTAGTATTAGCATTCATTTAGTACACAAGTCATAAACTAGTAAGGCGTGGCAAGCTAAAATTGAAAGGCTAGGCGCAAAATGGAGGCATCAATAAGTTGGGTGTGGCTAACTGGCCGTCCCAAGAAGTAAATTTTGTACAAGACATTACGTTTTGGGGCACACAACTTGGCCGTTGTCCAGAGTAGAGAGTCAACCGTTACTTGGAGTCAAAAAATTCATTACATACATGCAGAAAATAGTCCGTTCCCAACGGTCTGACCGTTGTTGAGAGTCTGACCGCTTCTCAGAGTCCCGTTGTAGGGAGGTTCGACTGTATACGAAATTGTTTGCACGCAACTATTAAAATAATGTTGTTATATTTTTTACTATAGCTACAAGTAGTTAGCTTACTAACAGTATAATATCAGTGAGGCAAAAGTTTTATTTAACATACTTAGGTTTTCTAAAATAATATTTGTTTTTATTACACTAAAGTTCAAGTAAAGTGCATTTTGTTATTATTGTAGATAAATGGTACTTTTCTGAAAGCTCTATTCATAGTCGGAGTTGTGCTATTTCTGGGCAGCCTAGTGCGACTTCACTTACAGAATGTGGCCGTTCCTAACATGGCTATACAGCAAAAGCAATCAATTTTTTCCCACCTGCCACCAGTACAGAATTTTCCTCATAGGCTTATCCAGATACCTTCCTTGTCTAAGGACCTCATCGTCCACTCCAGCTACTTTGACTCAAGACCGCGAAACGGCCACAATAATGTCACTGTTTTATTTGTGAATGTGAACCGGACTATTCTAGACAACAAGTGGATTCTGGGATGTGGAGGAGACAACGTTAGAGCCACCAGCTATAATGTTTACTCCATCTTTGAAAATGTCCTCATGCACAACTGGCTGGGTCCTAAACCAGTCATCTATGAGAATGTAATGATATTGTGCTACGATCTTCCAGTCAAGAATGGCAGTAGTGTTTATGCGGCTTACAAACCATCAGCTAACTCATCATTTGAGTTATTGTCTTACTCTAGACAGCCGCTGTTTTTCCCTGCTCCAAAAGTGAAGCCAAAAGAAGGAGATGACTTCACAGTTGTTGTGTGCAGTAAAGCTCATAATATTCAAGCTCCCTGGATAAAAGAGTTCTTACAATATCAAAGAACTCTAGGAGTCGATCATGTGGACTTCAGTGTGCTAGACTCCTTTATTAAGGACAATGGCTACGACAAACGTGTGCTAAACGACCCAGTAGTACGAGATGCCTTACGCGATGGATTCATCAACTTCAGAGTGTGGCCAGAAACTTACGAGAAAAATGGGGAGGCTTATTTCCACTCTGAGAACCTTCGCAAACTAGCCTGCATTTACCGCTACATCGGAACCTACGACTATGTCATGCCACTGGACACAGACGATTTTTTCAACCCAGTAGGACCCAGCAAGAAACTAAAGGACTACATTAGGCAGTACTGTTACACAGAACCAGCTGCATCTTGTCGGTTCAACTGGGTCCGCTTTTTTGCTGATTATGGCAATGACGGTAATATTGGTCCAGAAGGTAACGTTACTGCACACTTGAATGTCCAACAAAATAAGTTTGAAAATAACTATAAGTCAGTTCATAGCACCAAAGCGATAAGGGACGCTTCATTTCATGATGCTTGCTGCCCAGAGTGTCTGGCCCCAGGATATAAGATGATCAGCATACCTCAGTCTGTAGCGTATGTGGCACACATAAGGTATAGCTCTCACAATTTTTTGAAAAGACAACTATGTAACTTTTTTGGATCTCTTTTTGGTAAAAAATTATTTATTTGTTAATAATACTTTTAATCACATCCTTCAATCATATATCACTTAAAAGAATTATTATAAAAAATCTTAAAACTGGCAGTATTAAACATAATCTGTTGGGGTCAAACATTTGTAATTTTGGGGCAGCCATTTTGAAATCTTTGTAATGTCCCCTGTTGTGGGGTTGTAACTCCCGCACAATAGAGTAAGAATCAATTCAAAGGACCAGCCTAAGTGTAGGGATAGGCAACTGTTCAGCTGTGAGCAATCAGGTCCTAGAGGTGACACAGTCAAAGGGATGTGCCACGAGCTGTGAGACCGTGATTAACAGAGCACTGCATGAGCTACTGGTGTAGTGACAACTATCGTAGAGAGAAAGTTAGTACTGTGAGCAGAGAACTTATAGTTGCAACAATTCTTTCAAAGTACATGACTAACTGAATGAAGGTAATGACCATTTATGAATGAACAGCTCGTGTGCAATGTGGTGAACATAACAATCGAGGTTAATTATTATGCCATGCAGGCTATTGTTCAGAGTCTGATGCAACAGTATTCAGTATTCAGGGTTGTATCTGTCCATTCACATAAACTTAGTTGTCCTTGGGTGGTGTCACACCCCGACATCCCCAGCCTCAGATAAAAAACAACAACACCAGAACGAATTATGCAAACTAATAACCCTTTACCAAACTTAATATTACATGCAAAAAAAACAACAACAAAAAAAACAACAACAAAAAAAAATCTTTGGAGCCAATTATTTTCATGGCAGCCGTTTAAAATTTTCACAGAGTTGTGGGCAACCAAGCTGAATTTATTCTATGCAAATCTGCAACCAAAAAAAATTGTTTATAGTTCAAAAAATTTGACTGGACTATTTTGTGCATCATGAAGAGGAAAGTGAACTACTTACATAATTAAACAAGCATAATATAACTAATGAAGTGAAGATATGTAGCTATAGCAACACAAGGACTAGGATTTGGGTAAAGTGACAATGAAAGTTTATGGCTAGCTACTTCAAAAATAGCAAAATAAATCTAAGCATTACTTCTTTTTTTCTAATTATTGTGATGAAATGCATTCAGGGAACACATTACGCCAGGACAAAGCTCTTCCTGTCTACTGCAATGAATTGAAAAGTAAAAGTTTGTTGGGTTGCTGTTCGATTGACTACTTTGTGAGCTGGGAGAGGTAAATCTTGGAATTGAATCATTTCAGGCATATACAGTAATTTCTTTCTTTTCACATTATTAGCTATAATCTCCATAGGATTGATCATTCTATTTGTTTGTTTGTTTTTTGTTGTTAGTTCAACTACATTTGGGGAAAAAAAGGAAACGCTTAGTCTGCGTAGCCAGACCCTTTACCTACCGTTATGCTGGGAATGGGTGGTCCCATATACATAGTACTGTACCAATGTTCAGTCTGAACCTGAAGGTCACAATAAAGACCTTTTAGAGGGTTAGAACGTCAAGAACGACTACCTACAGTCAGCATTGAGTATGCAGATACTTGGACTAGTATTAGAAAAAGAATTCGTCCTGCGCACACTCGTCAGGTTAATATTGTAAACGAATGCTACCGCTCGGGTCCTATATAGCTCTGTGAAGTCGGCGACGTCCACCCCAGCCCAGTAAGCTTCCTCCTATTATAAATGAGAAAAACACTGCAACAAAAAAACTGACCCATCCATAGCATAGATAATTAACATAAATAACACCCTTTACCAAACAATCCCATTCAACCAGGTCAATAAAAAATAAATATTATAATAACAGTGAATTTAATATATGGCATGAAAAGGAATGCAGGATTGTTGCTAACATTAATGACATATCTTTTTCCTCCAGTGATCATCAATGCCAAATCTAATATGTGCCACATAAGCTACAGATTGAGGTATCATGATCATCTTATAGCCCGGGGCCAGGCACTTAGGACACCGGGCATCGTGAAATGAGGCATCCAGTATGGCCTTGGTACTATGTACCGACTTGAAGTTATTTTGAAATGTTTTTTCCTGCACGTTCAAGTGTGCAGTAACATTACCTTCGGGACCGATATTACCGTCATTGCCACAGTCAGGATAGAAGCGGACCCAGTCGAACCGACAAGATGCAGCTGGTTCTGTGTAACAGTACTGCCTAATGTAGTCCTTTAGTTTCTTCTTAGGGCCTACTGGGTTGAAAAAATCGTCTGTGTCCAGTGGCATGACATAGTCGTAGGTTCCGATGTAGCGGTAAATGCAGGCTAGTTTGCGAAGGTTCTCAGAGTGGAAATAAGCCTCCCCATTTTTCTCGTAAGTTTCTGGCCACACTCTGAAGTTGATGAATCCATCGCGTAAGGCATCTCGCACTACTGGGTCGTTTAGCACACGTTTGTCGTAGCCATCGTCCTTAATAAAGGAGTCTAACACACTGAAGTCCACATGATCGACTCCTAGAGTTCTTTGATATTGCATGAACTCTTTTATCCAGGGAGCTTGAATATTATGAGCTTTACTGCACACAACAACTGTGAAGTCATCTCCTTCTTTTGGCTTCACTTTTGGAGCAGGGAAAAACAGCGGCTGTCTAGAGTAAGACAATAACTCAAATTGGGAATTAGCTGATGGTTTGTAAGCTGCATAAACACTACTCCCATTCTTGACTGGAAGATCATAGCACAATATCATTTCATTCTCATAGATGACTGGTTTAGGACCCAGCCAGTTATGCATGAGGACATTTTCAAAGATGGAGTAGACCTCATAACTGGAGGCTCTGACATTGTCTCCTCCACATCCCAGAATCCACTTGTTGTCTAGAATAGTCCGGTTCACATTCACAAATAAAACAGTGACATTATTGTGGCCGTTTCGTGGTCTTGAGTCAAAGTAGCTGGAGTGGACGATGAGGTCCTTAGACAAGGAAGGTATCTGGCTCAGTTTAAGAGGAGAGCCTAGCACCGGTGGCTGGTGGGTGGAAAGTGGCACGCGTGTTATTGGTGGTGGAGTTGGAGCTTGCGTTGTAGTAACTGGAGGAATTGTCACTTTTACTGGGTCAGTTTTAGCTACAGGAGGAGGAACAGAACTGGTTCCAGGATTGGGCTTCTCTTTAGATGACACAGAAGAACTCTGCTGCGACGAGTCTGCATTGAGTTTGCTGATGGGCGGACTTGACACCTTGTAGCTTGATTTTCTAAATGCCAGAAGTGCCACACAGCACAAAACTAATATAGCAACACCTAGTAATACTCCTTTGCGAAATGGACCAGTCATATCACGGAGAGCAACAAACCTTTATACACAAGCAATTAATATATAAGTACATGGTTACAATAATCAATTAATCCCCTGAAATAATGGCATATTCATGATATTAATAGTACTCCAAATAAATTATTATTTTGGTCTTTGTAATAGCTAGCTAGTGTATAGTAACGCTGAAGGTTCACACCATTGGTGCTTCAAGTAGTAATTTACTATTGCTACCACTACTACTAATAATAATAATAACAATAATAATAGTGATAATAGTAATAATAACAACAATAATAAAATATAGTAATCATTATTATTAGTATTATTATTGCTATTATTAATTATTATTGTATCGGAAAGCGAGCCATTATCAGAATATCTCATGAATTGATCCTATGCATGGTATAAGCACATGTGTTAGAAGGAAGAATTTAACCATGCCGAATGGACTTATACATAGCTAGCCTTAGGATACACAGGAATGTTTGAAGTTATAGTCTGGCAACCCCTTCCAAATGCAATAGTCTAGTGAAAACCTACAAGTATTCTGAAAACAACAGCAATAACAAAAAGGACTCTAATTTAATTTCTGCACACTCAGTGCAGGCAATACATTCCCGTTAGTCAATTTACAAACCTACACACACTTGAACTTTTACAAAACTAGACGTAAGGAGCTATGGAAGAAGCTGTGTGTGTGTGTGTCTGTGTGTGTGTGTGTGTGTGTGTGTGTGTGTGTGTGTGTGTCTGTGTGTGTGTGTCTGTGTGTGTGTGTCTGCGTGTGTGTGTGCGCATGTGTGCTCATATGCACACCACTCAAAATGAATCCGATTAAACTGTATTTTTCACTAGACTGTATTTCCGGTTTGGTGACCCACTGAGACTCTCACAGGCTCCACTCCACTGGCCCGTCAGGAAGTGCCCAGCCTAATATATTTGCTGTGCACAGAATAGTTCCATGTATGTATGTATCCAAGAATATACGCAAATAATACATGTCGAATTCCCTAAAGCAGGCGTGGCTTATGCTAAAGTTAGGTCACCCTAGCTAGCTGTTAATTTGAAAATCCTGTTAATAGGCGGCCTAACTGAAAATTTCCATCTTATCTCCTCCTGGTAGGTTCAAAAAGTTGTGAAACAACTAAAAAGCCCCCCCCCCCTCCAATTATTAGTTTTAAGTTGAATTCTATTAGTTGCAAGACTATAAAATCATGTGACCAAACACTGATCAGTGTGAAGTATACAACTCTCACATAGGCATGTGCATCAAAGTAGTGTGGGTTTAAATAGATGTGCCTAAGTTAATGAGTGTCTTCACTGAACCCTGAAGGTCACTTTCCATTGCAAAATTGTTTGGGAGTGAAGAGGAAAAGGGGGGAGGAAGCAAGTTTGCCATTCTCTATACATACCAAAGTTACAAGAGAAAGGTGAAATTTCATAAGATACTAAGAATTAAAATGTACCAATTCACTTGATGCTGTATGAGCCATGTGCTGTGAACTGCAATTAGTGTTGGACCTCAAAATCATTGCCACTGCACATAACATGCTGAACAGGGGGGAGGGGGTGAGAAGTTAATGATAAAGTCCCCCCCCCCCCCCTCCTCCACACACTAAATTGGATCCTGCTTTCCTGATTTATATCCATTGCTACTGTTTGGCAGACTGAGTGATATTATAGCAACACTGCAATGTCAACCACCCACAGGCTGTGCCTTGGATCCAAGTTTCTATGCTATCAACCAGCATGCCTTTGAAATATGTAGGTATTTGCATGTGTGTGTGTGTGTGTGTGTGAGAATGTGTGGGAGAGAAAAGGTGGACAGCTTTTCAAGGGCCAATTTGCCAAGTACAAATATGTTCCAAGAGAGATCATTTTTCTTTGAAGAGAGATTACATTTCATCACAACTTTATGGTTTCACAAATTCATTCTCAGTCTTCTTTTACTCATTAGATGTATTCTCTCTCTTTCACAGGCTTTTGTAAACAATACAGAATTCGGTGGCGACCAAATGTTTTTAATTCTGTATTGTTTAAAAAAAGCCTGTGAAAGAGAGAGAGAGAGAGAATACATCTAACTTAATAATAATACAAATACTTCCACTTATTAAATCTAAAATATATAAATACTCCAAAATATATTTAAATACATCTTAAGTACAAATACTCTAGGTACATGACCCCAACCTTGACTAATATGCCAAAAAAGTTATGCTGACAAAATGTGGACTTCTCCAGTGAGGGGCATATGTTCTAGGACATTGTTACAGCTTCATAACAACCACAACCCTTTCCTGGTGTCTTCTCAAGTGAGCACATGGAAATGAGTGCATGGTAGAGTCTCTAATGTGTTTCCTGCACTGGGTACAAAGTGGTTGTATGGACAGATGTTTCCCCAGCGAGTGAGAGTGGAAGAGAGGGAGAGAGAGAGAGAGAGAGGAGTTGGAACAGATAGTGTGACATGAAAGGAGATGTCTCTTTAAAAGGTGTTTGATGTGAAACGGAAGCTGCACAACTCACAAGTGTAAACATAACTCAATGGATGAACAAAGGAATGCAAATACACACGTTGTGGTTCCTGCACGCTAGTGTGGTGACAGGCACGTGTGACATACCTATCCCTTTCCTGTGCTGCTAAAGACTAAGCTTGAGCTTCAAGTCAAAGTAGAGGTGAGAGGCTATAGAAGAAGCTCCATGCGTTGGCATGTGTGTGTATGTGTGTGTGTGTCTGCACATGTACACAGAATTCCACCTTCCATATTAAAACTATATTTTTTGTTTTGGCTATGCACCCTCTTGAGATCTAGCCACCACCTATTCAGATGCATATTTCACTTCTGAACTATTCGGTTCCAAAGCCAGACCATGCATTTAAAAATAGCCCCACAGTTGGACCGATGCTTACTTGATACCCCCCCCCCCCTCCCCTGCAAAGAAAAGTGGAAAGTACATCCACATTGCTTAGTATAGACAACAAATGGCTTGAATGTATGAACAGACACTCACCGCGTCAGCCAGCCAGCTCCAATGTTAGTTAAGGTGCCGGACATGTGTGTAACTATAAAACTACATTGTTAACACACGTCCATGCCGTACCACTGAACTACGACGATACACATCAGAAATTCTTTTCTTCCCTTCAGTTTCACGTTTATAATTCCCAACTATAGTTTACAAGAGCGATGTGTATTTACTCGGTGTTTGAATGTTACTGTACCAGCTTCTACCCTGCCACCTGTGCATATTCCATGCCAGCGATGAAAGAGCTTACCAACAACAACACCACATGCATGGAGGTAGCAAGCTGCTTCCCTCTCTCTCGTCTCCAAAATTTTGAGCGTTCCCCCTAGCTGTGTGCAGTATGTCATTAAGCTGAATAGCATTTAGCTCATAATAATTTCGTGTGAGTTACTCTCAATGAAAAACAACAACAACAAATTCCAATTGTAACTTGGTACAGTGGACTTGACTTGACCAGCCTTCCCTCAAACAAAAGCTTCTACACAGAATCAAACCCTGGTTGGTCCACAGATACCCGTTGCCAAGTGCAAGTGAGAGTTGGCATCACCAGGAAGCCACACAAAAGCTAGTTCTTTACACCAATGGGCAAGCGACCAGACAGCACACTGGTTTACACCTACACTCTCATACCTGAGGCCAGCTAACTCACCACTAAAAATACAAAACAAAAAAACAATTGAAATATACATATGTACTTCAGCAGCCGGAGAGACAAGACTTCCTTCATTAACATGTTGTTCATTCCTCTCTTTGTCACACACGTTCTAATGTCAGTAAACACACGTGTCATGGTGGGAAACACTGGGGGGGGGGGAAAGTAGATAAAGTGCTTGCTGCACTCAGTGTTTATGAGTTTAAGTACATGGCCAAGCATGTATGTGCAAGTATCGCAGCAACAACTAAATCTTTAGATCGTGTTCTGTATTATGCTTTCCTTGATTACTTCTCACCTTTATCTTTGTTGGCTTTCCATCTAAACTTTCAGTCCCACTTGGCAGGTTACTCTGCTTATTACCTTACCTTATCTATTTATTTCTCTATTAGTTATTATTATATCTATTTACCTACCCCCTAAATTTCCTGCTTAGTTATTTATTCATTATTTACCTACCATAATTCCTGCTTAATTAGTTATTTATTTATTATTTACCTACCTATTCATTCCCCCATTATCTATCTACCTACTTACTTATTTATTTATTTACCTATTTATCTACCTATTATGTATCTACCTATTTATTATTTATTATTTATCTATTTAATCCACCTACTACTTTATCTTAATATCATTTCAAACCTCTCCCAATCTATTCCAACATATTGTTGTTTGTTCACCCACCCACCTATCAACACCTTCGCTGGAGGCAAACACAATTCCTTTGTCATATTATTTGTCTATTGTTGCTTTTAATTTCCTGTCATGTCATCTGTAGACCAGCATGGTACACCATTACTGTTTTAGTCTTGTATTGCTTGAAGGCCCACAAAGCCGAGAATTTACAATTATAACCAAAAACTCTGTCAATACTAAGTTGAAGCACCTGGCTTGGTCAATTCTGAACTTGACTTCTTTAGTCCTGTTCACATCTAACTACAGGCTGGACTGAGTTGCCCAGAACTGGGCATGTGCGGGCATGTGAGTCAACTTGGACACCCTTTCAGATAAGACTCGAGTGATCAGACATGTACATGTGACAAGAGAAAATATAGCACACACTCTCTCTCTACACACACACACACACAAAATGCAAATTTTTTTGCAACCACTAGCAGTTATGTGCACCTGGGGGCAGAGCCCAGGATGCCTGTGCACTAAGCAGGCACAGTGAGCAATGCAAGCAAAGCTCCTGGAGCCAGGCTAGGAACTCGCAGGAGAACAGGCCATTCCTCACAGCAAGTGGTGTGAGCACCAGAAGTCCCACCTGGACCATTGCTGTTTCATGAGAAAAGGCCTTGAAAATTTGCACCCCAGCAAATGCCAGGTACCCATCACAGCTGGGTGGACTGGTGGGGCTGGTAGGAGGCACCTACCAACACACACACACACACACACACACACACACACACACACACACCAGATGTACATACATACTCGTGACATTCACCAGAGTGCCAGAATAATTTATGGCATACAGATAGACAAAAGCACAAGGCATAATGAAACAGAATCGGTCACATACCAGCATAGGAATTTTGTCAGAATGATGTACCTACTTGACAGATGCAGAACTAAATACTGTCACTGATTTATATAACATACATACTGTAAATTGGCACAACGGGTGATACAACAACAGCAATGCCGAAAAGCAAGATGGGAAACTAACTACATACCCTATTCACACTATTATAAGCCATCCACGCACACCACACCACTTAAGTCGGGGAGACAAACACATGCATTCACATGTTGACAATGCTCGCTCCTTCCCTATGTATTCTTCACAGTATTGACACACATCCAACTAACAATACAATAACAAACATCATTGGAACACCAATCCCTGTTGACTACCAGGAAAGGATAAAGCGAGTGTTGGCCAGACACCATTACCATAGGACAATATTTCAATTGTTTCAACTTGGAACTTTCATTACAGGAAAACCCTCCTTGTTAAATTATATGCTAGCTATGGTCACATGACTGGTATATACGCCAAATAAGGGAAAGCTTGCCTCCCTCCCACCATCAATAGCCTGCACCCTTACTATTGGGTGTGCGGGAGGATAAGGAAATGGGAGCTACACTCTTTGAACCCCTCCATCCTCTGCCCAAATGCTCACAAAATAATTCTTTCAGCGACCATGGTTATTGCTATATAAGACACACCCACCTAAGACTCACCCATACAAGTGGGACAAAGTTTACTATTTAAGAGACCATGCATACTGCGACACTTGCACTACATCAATCAATTGAAGTATCCTCATTTGATACTAAAGAAGCCACATTAAAGGGGGGGTGGGGGTGGGAGGGCATGGGGTCTAGCCCTGCAAGAATTTCTTATACACAAACAATGTTTACTCAATTTGCTCCAATTTAAAATAACTTTCCTTTTCTCCCTCCTAGTTAATTTTGTACGCAGTTCCTGCTATGGCAACCAGCTGTTATGGAGTAACAATCATGAGGTTGCTAAGCTATATATATATATAGATTTATTGGCTATGTCAACACAGAAAACTGCTGTGTGTGTGTGTGTGTGTGTGTGTGTGGGCGCTATGACATCCCTGATAACAAATACCTCAACATAACCACAATCCTCAAATGATTTGATAAAGAAACAAATGAACATTTTACAGTAAGGCATCCATTCCTTTTGAGCCAGAAGGAGCATGAAGGTCAGTCAAACTCACAAATACATTATCTCTAGTAGCAACCATTGAGGGAACACAGTTCAGCACATACCGTCTTTGTGGTTTTGGCAATTTTAGCACCTGGTGAAATTCTAGCACTTCCATAAAATGTTTGGACTCCCCAAACTATAATTAGATAGTCATTACATCCTCTTCCTAAATGGAACCAGCCAAACCTTTGAACTAGACTTTCCTTCCTACTCCCACAGGGAAAACAAACAAAATAACAACCTCAATTTAATTAACTCTCAATTTCCTGTTCTGGACCAAAACTATCTAATGCAATGCTGTTCCTCATTTCAACAGAAAATCACATGCAAATGATGCAGTACTGGTCGCCAATTAATTTAAACATACACATGAACTCGACTAGACACTTTCTGCCTCATATCAAGTAAAAGGTCTGACCTAGTCTCGCATGACAGACCCTTTACCATACCGCTTCGCTGGGAAATGGTCTGGGGACAGACGTAGGGTTTTCAGGTTCTCTACAGGAATGTACGCAGAGCCAATCAGATTACACCAATCACATGACCAACCTCAAACTATTTAATTTATTGCTAATTGAAATAATTGAAGTAGGAATGCCTTGAAGGCATTATCTCACTCACTCCTAATCTGTCTCAGTTTATAGCAACAGCAGGACAATACTATAGACTACAATCCATACAGTCTTCCTCGTTTAGAAGAGGCAACAGTGCTAGGCAGAGAATGCAGTTAGTGTTCATCTATGCAAATTGTGCCGTTCAAGCTCATTTAACATCTGATCCACAAATCTCTTCCCAAGTAGTAAGTTCACGCACTCACAATCAGTTCGAGCAAACTCCTCTAAAACGAACATAGATATTCTATCAAGCTAAAAGCTACCACAGGCAGTGGTTTGGATTAAATTAGGCCGCGATTAAATTCTTCACGCCGATAGGTCACGCAGATTCTTCATTGATTGCATTCCGCTAGAACCAGGAAGTATGGTGAGTGTCCCCAGACCCTCCCCCCCCCTCCCCCCCTGAGCACAACTGACTCACTTCAGCACTCTAATATTCACCCTAATTAATTCTGATTTCTTCAGTTAAAAAAAAACACTCTCTTACAATTAAATAGTCACACTTCAATAAAACCAATGATTTGATACAGTAATCATTGCAACAAAAATTTTACTTAAATTAAACAAGACTAAGTAATTATACTTTTGTAGCCAAAAGTTACTACCATATACACATTTGCTTGAGCTGTATGTTTGCATTACCTACAACAAGTAACATTCAATAAGAACCCACTTCTCAATAGAGTATACCCTAATATCTTTCTCTGTCTCTTCCTACAAATTTGCACAATTTGATATAAGTACTTCAAAATACAACCGATCAGGGGTGATGGAAGTGGGGGGATGCCGATTGAAGTATCGAATTACATTGGGAAACTTTTATTTTACTGTTTTAGAAGAGGTTTTCATGAAAGTAAATTGGTTTGTGATACAGGGTGCCCCCCTCCCTCCAACTTTGAAGCAGTTTCCTCCCTGGATTTGATTAGAAGAACAATAGCAAATAAGACTGCACGATAGGTCCTAATGAAATTCAACTTTATGCTATACCAAGAGCTGATAAAGCTTTTTTAGGATAACCTCTATCGTTCCATTCTTTGATACAGCAAAAAAACAAAAACAAAACGAACAAAAAAACAGACAAGAAAACCCACAGCAATTCTTGTAATGCAGCTAGTTACGAAGACCCCCAACCGCGTAATAAAAACGTGACAGTCATGCTGACTACCTTACATGAGATTAACTTACCTCAAACTGAAGCTCCAACCCGTGTTAATCCTACGAACTACTGAAAACACACAATAGGCAAACCCACCATTAAATAATTGCTCTTATTGGTGTGTTACGCCCTTTCCTCTCAGGCCGCCTTATCGCCGCCGCCACTAGTGGGCGGGGTGATCAAATTATGACATCACGCATGTACGTCATAACTACTATTATAATATATTTTCTATCGCATAGCAAAGTATACCAAAAACCTGTGGTACCAACACTGCCTGAAAAGAGTCCATTACAAAATCCGTATGACAAGACTGTAGATGCTATCAAGCTAGTATCAACTGATTATACACTAATTTAGGATTTTGTTATGGCTGTCAAACGGACACTTTTCGCGCAGTGCAATGTAAAGTAACCCTTTACCATACCGCTTCTTTTTTCCCCGAGCGGAGGGAGGGGCATGAGGTCTGGCCCGTGAGACTAGTATCTTGGTTGCATCTTCATTTTCTGCTCTAGCTAAATTAAATTAGTGATGCATAAAACAACAACAACAACAAAAAACAACAAACTATAATTTATTTTATAACAGTTAGGTTAGGAATGTATTAGCTTCTATAACTCACTTTCAGTTGATGTTATTATTACACATATTTTGTTTTGGACAAAAATTAATGAAGAATAAGATTTAAATATAGCTAGAATTTCTATAACATAAAGAACAGCTAAAAAATTTGAAATTGAGACATGGAGTATTTGCAGAGAGTAATACTAGCATCCATGATACATATTAGAGCTAAAGTAATGCATTTTTATTCTTGCAGTCTGTCTATAATTAATTACTGAACAAAGTTCAGCCCTGAGAGATGAATTTGGGTGGAGGTGGTTGTACCTTCACTCATGAATGATGATTCAACAAGTTCAACTTTAAGGCATTGTCTGCCCAGTTGTTGTGAGTTTACTTTGGAATAGGGGGCTTGGTGTGCCATTAGTACATCTTATACATTCAAAGTCTTCATACTAGTTGAACTGAAGTGAATAGAAGAGATAATAAAGAGAAGAGTCCTGACAACTAGTAACCAGCTGGTGCATCAATGGAGAACCTTTTAGCTACAAAACCCAACCCAGACTGTCAGTTTGTTGAAGGTACTGAAATAATTGAAAGTTGTGGGAAACCTGGGTAAAGAATGAATTTATATATATATAATATTTAGTAGTTCTCTGTCTCACTACCACAAACAAACAAGCAAAAGTAGTGATCTAGGTTGTTGTGTTAAAAAAAAAAAAAATTTATTAAATATTTCTAGTGAAAAAAAATATATACACGCTATAAACTATCTATAATGCCACAGGAGATCCTAACAGTAAGCAGCTTTATAGTAATGTTTTATGTTACATGTATAATTTGCTCAAAATGTTACATACACATCATTCTTTTATACACAATTTAACAATGTCTCAGCAATATAATATTTACAATGGGCCCAGCAACACAGAAAGAAAAACCATATTACTGGTATCAATCTTGGTGAGTCAAATCAGCCTCCATCCAAGCAATATGGTAAAGGGTCTGACCAGCCTGACTAAACTTTCGTCAAAGCAGTTTAGAGCTAGGCTTGAGCTTTGCAGGTTAGGCTAAGCTTTTCAATTGCTACAGTGAAAACAATAATAGTGTATATGGATTATACGAAAGATGAAAATAATAGCTAAATAGTTTGACTTATACAAAGAAATGAATATATGGTACATTTAGAGGCAACCATATAAAAAAAGAAAACGTATAAAAAACATGCAAGTGGATGAATAGAAAATATTTATGATGATAGTAATAATTATTAATAAATAATAATAATGAGATAATGTTATTCAAATAATAAAATAATATATAAGATTTTATTTAAATAATAATTAATAATAATATAAAGACAGGTTATTAAAATAATAATAAAATGTTATTCAAATATAAAATAATAATAATTATAAGATTTTATTTAAATAATAATTAACAATAATAAAGACAATGTTATTTAAATGTTATTCAAATAATAAAATAATAATATAATATATAAGATTTTATTTAAAATTAATAATAATATAAAGACAATGTTATTTAAATAATAATAACAATAAAAAATATATAATAATAACAGCAATAATACCACCACTGGTAATAGCTAGTACAAGCTAATCATAACAATTATAGCCATATACCTACACAATTTTAGTTACATTTGAAAATGGCTTCAGTGGCAGTCCGCCAATAAAGGAGCTTCCCTGGAGACAGTAGCTGACTAATTTACCCAGATCAGTTGCAAAATAATCTCAGCAGCTGCAAAGTAGCTGGGTTCTTAGGTTACTCCTAGTAAAGGTGCTAATTTAACTTTAAGGTTTGAAGTGTGGTTGTCTTGCGCATGCTCATTACAGCTTTATGGGTATATAAGGAGTAAGTTCTAGCAAATTTCTCTCTCACTTCTGAAGTCCAGAAAGGGAAAAAAAATGTTTTTCCTGGTTCTACTAGCCATGCTTCAGCTCCTGTATGCTCAACCTAATGGTTCTATGGAGGAGTATCCACAGAGAAATGAGACTGCCAACCCACCACAGAGAAATGAGACTGCCAACCCACCACAGAGAAATGAAACCGCCAACCCACCACAGAGAAATGAGACCGCCAACCCACCACAGAGAAATGAGACTGCCAACCCACCACAGAGAAATGAGACTGCCAACCCACCACAGAGAAATGAAACCGCCAACCCACCACAGAGAAATGAAACCGCCAACCCACCACAGAGAAATGAGACCGCCAACCCACCACAGAGAAATGAGACCGCCAACCCACCACAGAACACTGGGAACTCTGGCAACATGAACATTGAAGTTGGCAACAGCATTGAAGTTGGCAACACCAGCAACTACATTGACAGCAACACAGCAGAAAACCAGCACGGAATTTCCAGCTTTATCCGTCCCTACAACAAAGGCGATTCAAGGAGCTGGGTGAAGGTTGCCTTCTTCAACATGTCTGATTCCACTCAAGAATGTCCAGATGGACTGACTCTTAAAACCTCACCAGTTCGAGGCTGTGGGCGTTATGAGATGGACGGCAGTAGCTGCGACTCCGTTGCCATAGACACGCGGAATACAACATATTCTCATGTCTGCGGCCGTGTTTATGCTTTCCAGCGTGGACTATCGTCGGCCTTTTACAGCGCCTTGGAACTCGGCCTTGACAGTGTAGAGGACCCTTACGTTTCAGGAGTATCTCTCACACACGGCGACATCGGTAACAGAACCCACGTGTGGACATTTGCCGCAGCGCAGTCTGGCGCTACTTTCACCGAATCTTCGAAAACTTGTCCTTGCGCTAGTCCACACCGTGAATGGAGGCACAGCCTACCCGAGTTCATAGGGGAGGACTATTTCTGCGACTCCGGTTTCAGAGCTCTTCCTCAAAACTGGGAAGTGTCCAGCAATGCTTTGTGGGACGGCAAAGGATGCAGCAGTCATAATTCGTGCTGCGACTACAACAACGCTCCTTTCTTCTGCAAGAAGTTGGATGAAGCAACTACAGATGATTTGGAGTTGCGCCTCTGCAACGCTGAAGGATACGGGACTGAAGACAAGTTCATATCGTTGATCGAAATCTACGTGCAGCAAAAAACAAACTATTTTGTGATTTAAAATGTATTTCTTTTATAGCTGTTGGATTGTTAGTGATTTGGATGAAGTTAAAAGAAACAAAAAACAAACACCGTTTGGTGGGGGGTAGCGCTTGGGATTTGGATGGAGAGAGGCGGCTGGGCCGTACGTGGTACGGGGTCGATACGCGAAACAAAAAAAGAGGGCGGCATCTTTAGAGTCTTTCTGTGTGGGACGGACGGAAACAGAGATAAATTCAATTCAGTTGGTTAGGAGGATCGAGGACGAGGAGGTAATGAAGGTGTTATGTACACAGCCAGTATTATACATCCCAGAGTGAAACAAGCACACAGACTTGCAGACAATCAATGGCCTGGGTCACATTCAGTTGTCCGTGTTTTCATATTAGAAATGTCAGACTTGGATGCTTCATCTGGTGGGGCTATGAGTGGAGTAACACCAACTGCTGTAGTTGCTGAAGTTGCAGCAGAAATTCCTTTTCAGGTTTGAGTTAGTGTGTGTGGGCAGGGCAGTGGTGTGCTAGTCTGGCGTCGCCGACCCCTTTCCTTCTATTATTGGGCGAAGGAAAAGGGTCTGGTGAAGCTAACGTATACTACTTGTGCAACCGCACACGCAGCTATAGCTGCGTGCCAATCAGATTGCTTGAAATAGTCACGTGCATTTAGGGAAAAGTCTGCGTGGCACGCCTTCTTCTTGATGATACGGATGGAACGGTTAGTGAAATCAGCGTTTATAATACTCGCGTGCAAATTATTGCGTACTGACGTCATACTGTTACGCGTGTGCGGTTGCACAAGTAGTATACGTTAGCTTCACCAGACCCTTTTCCTTCGCCCACGTATAATAATAATAGAAGGAAAAGGGTCGGCGACACCAGACTAGTGGTGTGCAGGGTTAGTAGTCTGGCGTCGCCGACCCTTTTCCTTCCCTAAATTGGTGGGCGGGGAGGAAGGAAAGGGTCTGGTAACTCTAGTATCAACGACTTGTGCCGGCACCAAAATAGTGGCGCTCCAATCAGATCGCAGAATCGTTAATTCACATTCCTCAAACACATTCAATGCGCCCCAGTTTATTCCGCATTGTTAGCTATGGAAGATCGAGTGATGAACGTGTTTAGCGAGTTACAGTTTCCGTGTAAAGCCAGAGCAGATGAAAGTATTGAAGGGATTTTAAAAAGATAATTTTTTGTAGCCCTCCCGACAGGGTACGGAAAGAGGGCTTGCTTTCAGAGTTTTATGACCAACTCCTACCCAAGTGTGAACCAGCCATTGTTATTGTTGTTCTACTCATTTCTATTATGAAAGATCAGGTACGATTATAATTTTTTTTTGTTGACAATCTTTCTTATTCGCAACAAAATGTTTTACTCGCAATTGATTTTAGCCTACGCGTTAATGATGATGTAATACACCTGTGATGTCATTTGCACAAGTCGTTAACACTAGAGCTACCAGACCCTTTCCTTCCTCCCCGCCCACCAATTTAGGGAAGGAACAGGGTCGGCAATGCCAGACTACAGGGTTAGTTGGTCAGAGATACTACTGGCAGATATGAAACTACTAGTGATGTGCTACAGCACAAATTGCGAGCGAACAAACTGGCCTGGCTGAAACAAACAGAAATTTAAATTTTCGTTTGTAATATTTATTTGTTTGTTATTTGTTTGCTTATGGCACTTACCACAATACCTTCAGTATATTATCTTTGACTAGACTGTTGAGTGATCAGATTATCAGGTACACTCAATCCCTTTTTTTATGGGCATGCCTCTATATTGGGCACAAATTAGTCACTCAATTTATCAATTCTTATTCCAAGACTTCCTTAATTTGACGACCATTACCAACTATGATGGGTGCAAGCAAAAGCAGGATTGTGCTTAAATACTTCTTGAACTGGTTATCTCAATGTGTAGTTGTCTTTAACTGAGTAACAGACATTCTAAGTACGGGGCACGTACAGGCCCCTAGGTGCCAGATAAGAGAGGATTGAGGGTGTGAATAATTCTGTGGGTACAGCTACGACAAACGGCACCTTATGTGTATGACGAACTGAGCATTGACCAAGATAACTTACCATTACCATTAATTTGAAAATTAAACCTAGTTAACCTAATTGAAGGCTCTCATCTTCAGCTGTCTCCATAGGTCTTTGCTTTTTTTTTCTTCCTTTTGTGACAGTCATCTCTCCTAATTTTTTTTAAATTTTACGTCTGCACTATTAAAATTTTTTTTAAAGTAGCCTCCGAACTTTGGCCGTATACTAGAAGGAGAAGCCGATGAGGAGATAATCCATGAAAATTAGTGTGGGACAAAGTGGCTAGAATGTTGGACTATATAGCTAGGATGGGTTGTGTGTGTGTGTGTGTGTGTGTGTGTGTGTGGTGTGTGTGTGTGTTGAAAGTGAAACTCTCACCTCATACATATATGTCTAGCTTTGTCTTATTTATAAACCAGTATGATAAGCTGTGAGGCTCCATTATTGTCTGATAATTGACTCCACCTACTCAGCATGCAGCTGCATTGTACTTAGTAACTGACTCCACCTCTCCATCCCAATTGATGTCTTCCAACTATAAAGTATTTGTTTCCAGTCAGAATCTGGGTGGGAGGGTCAAGTTAGGATAGGGTGGGACTGTTACAGTGCCTTACATAGGTGGGTTGGGTTGTTGCTATGTTAGGTGTGAAATGGCTTACATCCTTTTCAACGTATACATACATACTTTCATACACACATACGTATATACATACATGATACATACATACATCCACGCACATACACACACCTAAACTGTTTTTTTTTTTTGTAATGGAAGACATTTTGATTTTTATACTTTCAATACTAGTCCCAGACATACAAGCGTATGAAATGATTTTACTGACAGTACTAGTGGAGCAGGGCTACTTATGGAAGATAACTTACGTCGGGCAAAAGTATGAAATGATTTTTTTAAAGAGCATTGTTGGTTTACTTAAGAGATGTATGTATGTACGTACCAGAAATACATATAACGTCTCATTTCATTGTCATTGTACGCTCACCACTCAAGTTCAGTGGTCTCGAACAATCATTGTTGTTGTTGTTGCTGTTGTTGTTGTTGTTGTTGTTGTTGTTGTTAAATGAGCAGCAGATTCATTCACTTGCAGTCCATGGTCTCAAAGTAGTAGATACTAAGATAACATGAATGGGTTAAGTTTCCCTTTATTCTGTAATCCCTGATCAATGGAATCAGTAGGCGGAGTTTCATCTGTTAGCTAACTGACACCTATCACCCACCGGTGTCAACGTGTTCTTTGTTCCAGGATCTGTGCAAGCTGCTGGATAAAATAGACAAGACCAAAGGGACTGACAACAAGAAGAAACTGTTTGCCACATTTCTGGGTCAGTGGAGGGAAGCTCATAAGAGGCTCCACCCTTCTGATGCCGACAGTACCGTAAGTATTAGTGGAGCAGGGCTACTTATGGAAGATAACTTACGTCGGGCAAAAAATACTTTGGGGCAATGAGAGTAGACTCATTGCAGGTGTTCATATCAGGGTTTCATACAGAGGTAGGGGCGCCCTGGAACTCCCCCCCCCCCCCCCCCCCCAGAATTTCATGAAATAAATTAATAATATTTAATATTTACTACTTAATGGTATTCTGTGGTTATGATTTATAATGATATTCTGTGATTTTGTTGTTTGTTTATCTAATATTTGGTGAAAGTTTACTTCAGTTAATTGGGTGTGGTCAAACAAATGTGTGGCCCTCTTTCCTAAACTCCCCCCCCCCCCCCCCCCCCAGAAAAAAATCCTGTATGAAACCCTGCATATAAAGGGGATGCCCCTGGAATCTCCCACAAAATTGTGCAAGTTAACATAATACATTAGCTAAAATTGAATTTCATGAGTATAGTAAGATTCATTAATCGTGCATGTGACCAACTGCTGATCAGTGTGGATTATAAACTCTCCTTATTGCTCAAAGTAATAAAAATGGGTGTGGCTAAGTACACAGGGTGTGTGTGTCTCCTGTGGTGGCATCAGGATAGGCTCCTGATATAACTTTACAGTTATATGTGTGTGTGTGTATGTGTGTGTGTGTGTATGTGTGTGTGTGTGTGTGTGTGTGTGTGTGTATCATTTGGAGTTTGTGTCGTTTTATGAATAATTTGTCATTTCCTGTGTAGGTGTATAATTTAGTATTGCCATCCCTCCATGCTAAATTATACTGATTTCATGTGTTAAAGTCAAAAGCCTAGTAATGAAGGATTTCGAAGTGGTAGGGGTGAGGGTTTTTCCACGGGAGTGAATGCCTTCTTTGTAAATGCAGCCCTGTGTGGAGATAAGGCTGGCGGGTTGAGGAAGAAGGACAGTGTGCAATTGGATGGACAGATTATCCTTTACATTTTGATACTCTCAGTCATCTTGAAAGTTTCCTTCTAAGCATAAGCTTAGATTATTAAAACATGTTCTATGATTGTTGTTGTTGTTTGGATATCTAGACGAACTAGATTATTAGACCATGTTCTGTGATTGTTGTTGTTGTTGTTGTTGTTGTTGTTTGGATGTCTAGACGGACACATTTTTCTCAGTGATGCGTCTGATGATTCCTCAGGTGGACAAGTCTCGTCCAGCCTACGGTATGAAGGAGACCGCACTAGCCAAGCATTACATCGATGTCCTCAACATCGCCAAGGACAGCCGTGACGCCAAGAAACTGCTCAACTACAGGGCACCCACGGCTGCGCAACAGGTGCGAGACAGAGGGAGTGGCGTGCGTGTACGGTGTGCATGTGCATGCTGTCGTCAGATATTCTCGGTGGATACATGGACGTCAGGGCTGAATGCAGAAAACATTCGAACCTACATAGGAGTGGCGAAAACAATATTCGTAGATTTTTGGAGGGGCTACGAGATACAATACTGAGTCTACATGTATTGATTAAGAGGGAGCTTAGAAAAATATGCAAAGCTGATGTCACTAAGTCCAAATTTAATACTAGGACATCTAGGGGTGGAAGTCTTTTCATGATTAATATATTAAAAACGAACAAAAATGGAATTAAATGGAATTAATAATATATGTTTGAGTTGTTAAGTTAGTTCCTTTTAATTAGTAGCTACGATTCCATCAATTCCATGTTTTTTATATATACACACATGTTCGTGTTGTTGTTGTTGTTGTTGTTGTTGACGATGTCTTGTTTACAGGATGCTGGGGACTTTGCAGCTGTGGCATATTTTGTGCTGCGGAACAGATGTCCTGAGCGTGGCAAGTAGGTATTAATAGGATTTAATCTTGAGTGGGCGTGGTCTTGAGAATGTCTGCTAGGAAATATACCAGTATGAGCCGTATACACTTTGTTGCAACTTTTTATATTGTGTGAGCATGTTTGTTCTTGATATAGATAGTATGTAGGGGGAGATTGGGGGGGGGGGGGGTAAAATTGGTGAGGGTACGTAGGAGGGCAATGTAGTGGGAGAAGGAGAGGGGAGGACAAAGGGACTTCCCCCCAAACAAAGTTGCCCGTCCCCCAGAAAATGTTCTTCCCTTTTCCCCACCAACAAAAGCTTCCTTAGCTTTGGTGTAATTTGACATACTTGAAATTAACAACGGACAAAAAAAAAAGTTACACGTACACTCCAGTATTCCAAATATTCATGTGGGTAAAGGGTTCTGGGTTTAGAAACTCTAATGGCTCATACATATAATTTTAACATTTGAATGCACTAATTAGAACTCGTGAGATAATTTTTTTTTTTTTTTTGTTAATCCATTTTGTAAATTGCTGCGTGTGCAAATAATAGCCACATCCTCCTAGTGCTGATGTCCACCCTCCCCCTCCCCCCCAGTGAAAAATTCTGATTAATTTCTGTATCAAACACTAGATGCATGGGAAGGGGGGGGGGGGGGGGGGGGGAAGGTATGGAGGGGTATGTGAGTAAGTAGTTGGGGTGGGAGGTTGAGAGAAGGATTAGATCACTAACAGTAACAGTGGCTCTATCCATCTTATGTTGTTTGTGTGTAGAGTGTTTGGTATGTCCATCAACTCCGCCATGTGTGTATATTATATGCATTGCATCACGACGTAAAAAAAAAGTGTAACATTATGCCTCACCTTACCATATATATGGCTTGGAAATGGTAATACGTTTGGTGGGCAAATTGTTGTTGTTGGGGTTTTTTTGGGGGGGGGGGGGGGGGTGGGGTTTGACTTTGCCATAGAATTGACTTTAAAAAAAAAAAAATTTTTTTAATGAAGATTAATTAATTAATTTTATTTTTTTTCTTCAGACTTACAGTGGCGGAAGTGAATGGTTACCTTGACGACCTGGCGGACTCCAACACCAAGAGAGACAGACCAGGGGTGAAGAAAGCGCTGCAGCTGCTCCTGAGGAATACCAGTGCCCTGGAACAGAAGTGGCTCATTCGAATCATCCTCAAGGTCAGTCTGAGCTTACTAGTGTCTAACAACCAATAGAACCAGAACCACCACTTTACTGCTGACTACTGCCCCAGGTTGTTGTTGTTTGTTGTTGTTGTTGTTTATCTACTTGTGCTACAGTTAGTACGAAGTACCAAAGGTACAAACCCTAGCACTACTATACACTAGCTAGCAATCACAAAAATTGTCATGGACAAAAAGAATAATTTTTTTGGGCCATTCTATTCAGGTATTAATATACGTAGCTCGAGCAATGAAAACAGCACATGTAAACGCTATTTTCATAAGAGAAGAAGTTGAACAGGCCAGAGACACTCACCAGTATATACTTTCAACACTAAACTCCACTTCCAGCAGTCGGTAGGTGCGGGCAGAAAGAAATTATTTGCTCACGTGATTATAACATGATGATAGGGGCATTACTCACAAAAGCTGAGTACCTAAGCAGAGCCAACAGCTTCAATTTTTTTTTATATAGCCAGGAAAAAAAAAAAGTAGCACAATAAAAGGTTTTATTAAATCTTTGTTCTGAGTAAGTTCATGCCTAAATCACAGTGTTGTCAGTTAATCAGAGTGTGACAGACAGACAGAAAGACAGACAGACAGACAGGACGACTACCAGGGTTTCATACAGACTGTGGGATCCCCCTCCCCCCCTACATTTTTTTACCCTGACTGGAAAAAAAAAAAAAGATCAGTATAAGTGTGAAAAAATTATAGCTTAATTACTTAATTACTCTACTGCTCGTTTCTTTAAAAATGTCCAACACTTATTCAAAATGGTGACTGTCTAGTTTAATAGCAATTCGTAATAGTTTGTTGTATGTAAGTTTTCATCTAATCATCTGTTTCATAGTCATGAAGTCACCATTTGGTGGCTAAACGGATTTTGTGACTCTACAAAATCTCCCCACCCCCTCCAGTGAAGAACTCTGTATGAATCCCTGACTACTATAACCCTCCTGCTCACAGCCCTCAGGGGCTGAGGGTGAATAAATTCATGCAGGCCACCTGACCTCACTCTGCAAGTGACTGTTTGTGACTCTCTCTGGGTACACTTGTCAATAGTGGTTGCACAGATGCACACACTCTGTCAAAACCCATCAAAGTTGGGGTGGAGGCGGAGCTCTCTCAGTGCCAACCCTCCCAGCCTATGTATATGTAGACACTGACTAGGATGAGGTGGTTGGTTTTTGTTTTATAGCAAACCTTTAGCTGGGAAAATGTATATTTATGTAGAAAATCTTGAACATGTGTAATTATGCAGGAATTAATTTGTTCTGCTAACGAGGTACATTTGGAATTAGTTAAAAAGTTATCATATGGTAGAAAGAATCGAGTACTACAAGAATTTGGATCTTAAATTTCAGTATATATGGTTATAGTCATACATGTAGTGTAAGTATGTATGAAAATAGTTCCTGACCTCCATCTTGATGGAGACTGTCGCTACTGTTAATATGTGGATACGCCAAAATATCTCCTTATTTATTTACGTAAGGTTTAATGGCTTAATACTCATCACCAAGTTTTTGTGTATTTTTCATTATCTGATTATTTAGAATATCATAAAATACCCCGCCACACAGTGACGCCTGACGTACTAACTTGTGCAAATTAGGAGTGCAGTAGCATAAGTTAGTTTTATGCATGGTTTCCCTCTCCTGTTCTCTTTCAGGTTTCCCGGCTCTGTTTTTCTTTCAACTCATGGATTCCCTTCTCCTCCTGTCTACCTCTCCTGCTGCCCAGTATCTCTGTCCTTTCTGTGTATTATCTTTCACTTCTTCATTGAAGTATGTAGTTACATTAGTCAGCTTTTTCTCACCTGCTTCTATTCTCCGGTTTCTCTCTCTCTCTCTCTCTCTCTCTTATACCCATTATGGTTAGTTACTGTAGATGAACACTCTTTCCCAACTGGTATAATGGTTAGTGTGCTCACTCTGCAATCGGCGGTTGCAGGTCAAATCCCGGGAAGGTTGCTTTTTTTTTTCTCCTATTTTTTTCCCCTTGTCAAAAATGTTACCCCCCTCCCCCTAATTCAGGTAATGACGATGCTTTACCAACTCCAATTAACACATGAATTATTCATGAAAATACGCCACCGTTGTCACACAAGCATATTATTAGATCATGATGTAGTGCAAAAGTAAGAATGAGTAGCATAAGTTATTTTTATTCATTGTTATCATTCTCTCCCATTGGTTAAGGTTACATCAGCTTCCCTCTCCTGCTCTCTTTTTTCCTGAACTATCTCAGCTTTTCTTATCCCCTACTTTTTCCTTTTTTGAGCGTCATGGAGTCCCTTCTCCTCTTTTGTCTACCTCTCCTGCTTCTGAAACTCTCTGTCCTTCTATCGTGATTGTGGACTTAGGGTTTGCAAGACTTTTGCCTTCTTTTTCGTACTTTCACCTTCCTGTTTGAAACTTACGCCACCTTTACTCGACAATTTTTCTACGCAGCCTTACCTCGCCAATTCCACCCACTTTTTAGTCGCCTTTTTGCCTTCTCTTTCATACTTTCGCCTTCCTTTTAAACCTATGGATCTTCTCTCGTCTATTCCATCTACTTCTTAGTTACAATTAATCACTTTCTACTGAATATGACAACGTACCAATTCAGATAATGATGATGCTTTACCAAACTGTTTAAGCTCATGAATTATTCATGAATACACACACTGTCGGTCATCATCGTTCTTGTTACTGACACACAAACATATTGTGACAGGAGCGTACAATGTAGATTAATAATGTCTCTTTAACCTACATGTAATTTTACAAAATAGTTGTGGTCCACTGAATGTGACGATGCTTTACCCACTAAAACCTTTGATGACACTTTACCAACTCAGCCTGGCTAATGAATTATTCGTGAACACACACAAGTGTATTGTTATTATTATTATTATCATCATCATCATCAAGGCAGTTCTGTAAGGATCATGTATGTGTTGAAGGAATGGATGATGTTAGAATACACAAATAGCAGCAAGTCTTTCATCATATACATACAAATACCCATGTCTGTCTCCCACCACTGCACCCGGCTCCTGTAACAACCCTTTACCCAATACAGTTACAAGTTCTCCCTCATGTGTGAACACACTGATCTGGGATTTCCCTTTCTCTACCACATACATGTAATCATCATCCACGTAAATGCCCTGAGGGTCGGAAAGTTCCCCAGTCATCCGAGCAATTCCCATTTTACTTGTGTCATGAATCTTACTGAAGCATCCTCGACCATTTTCAGAGACGTATAAGTTCCCGTCTGAGTCTGAAGCCACACCTCCTGGCTGACTGACGCTGTACCACCTCATGTAATCCAAGTCCTCGTCGAATACTTGAACACGTGAATTCTTGACGTCGCACACCACCAGATCACCACGAGGCGTGACCGCCATTCTCCCGGGCTTGTGGAAATGACCCAGCGTGGCATCCTTGCATCCCGTGGCCTTCACCAGTACGCGGTTCTTGTCGTACTTCAACACACGACACTTCTTGTTCAAGCTCAAAAACAGAGCGTCCGATGTGCTGGTGGCAATACCGTACGGTTGATCCAGGCCCACCACTAATGTCTGCACGTATTTGCCTCTCTGTTCGACTTTTATCACCGTGCCTTCGTCAGGCTGAGTTGCTAGGATAGAACCATCTGTGTGAACAGCCATATCGGCAATCTTCTTTATCCCTTCTATTATCAGTAAGGGTTGTCTTCTCTTTGAAATGGGTCTCTTTACGGCTACTTGGAATGGGTTTCCCAGAATGGGTTTATTGTTTATTCTCACTTCCAAGCGGTGCTGGCCTTGGAGCTTCGGTTTGTAAGTCATTTCATACAAACTACCTTTTACCAGCTGAACCGTGACATCGCACTTTGAGCCATCCATCGTGCGAGTAAGCTCCACCTCCACAAATTGCAGGGCCTGGCAGGGCGTGTCGTTGCTCTGTCTCGCTTGCAGGGTAAACCGCGCCTCCGAGTCAACCTCGGCATACTTTGACCCCTCTCCCGAGAGAATGCACATGACCGGGTCAGCAGACTTGAGGCTGTCTCCGATGGCTCCTATGATACGGGCACTGGAGTTCTTATAAATGAGAAGCGGGTCAAAGACATATTCTGGAGTAGCCGCAGACTGAATCTTGTTTTTACAGTGAACTTCTTTATCTTTAGATTCTTGGAGTATGTCTTCCCATTCTCTGATCGTGTGTTGCTGAGTGTGGTTGGACAGCTTTGCATCCATCAGCTGCACAAATTCCTGGAGCTGTTGTTTGGCTCTGTGTAGGGAAGACTCTCTGTTCTGTATCTCCCTCATCTCATCTCCAATCCTGGCTTCTAAGCTTTTGAGTAGGTTGCTTCGATATCTTTCAAACGGGCGCAGGACGAGATCGAAAGACTGGTTAATAAATTCTTCAGTCTCTTTTCCTTGCTTCTTAACATCTTCAATTTTATCTTCCAACATTAGTTTAGCGGTTTCAAGAGATGATTCAATACGTGCCATTTCAATTTTGGCTCTGGAAAGTTCTTGTCTGGCAGAGTCTGTAGCAGATGAGAGATCTGCCAGTTTGTGTTCCTTGTGTTCAGTCATCTTGCAATCACTGCACACGGCAGTGGCACAGCTATGGCAGTAAAAGTCGGTGACGATTTTATGCTGTGAGCACGCTCTCCTATCCCTTGATGGGCGTGGTTTGGTTGGAGGAGCCGGCATACACAATTTGCTCACTGGAATTACCGTGTGACGAGAAAACGGTTTCAGTCTGTCGTGAACTTCGTCACAGAAGGTGCACAGGGCCAGGCTGCAGTCGTAGCAGTAAGACGTGCTGGGCGTGGCAGTGGGCGAGGTGCAAAGTTCGCATGGTGGGAGGGAGCCTCTTCGTTTTTTGACAGTAATGGCTTCCACGAGTTGTTTCGTTTCTTTGGTGCACTTTGAAACGGGCAAGTTATCAATTTCTTCCGGACTCACTTGACGTCTTTCTCGACATCTATTGCACCTTACACTTCTCCCTGTACTTCTAGAAGAGGTCTCAGTGGCACGTGCTTCTATACACTGCATGCAGCAGTGGTGATTGCAGGACAACGTTCTTGCCTCGGTGTAGGGGGCATGGCAGGTGGAGCATGTGATGTTCTCCAGCAGCTGGCTCACCTTCGTCTCCATGGGCAACACTTCCAAGTCATTTTGGCACGTTGCCATGGGCAAGAATTAAATGAATAAAAAAGCACAACTTTGGCAATCGTAAAAAGAAAGAAAAGTAGCAAATATAAGGTTTGCTGGGCACTTCAAGAGTTACTGGAGGTCCAATATCAAGTACAGTAGTTATTGCTGTCTTTTATACTCTCGGTACATATGGCTGGCTGGGCAGGTGTTTTACTAGTGGTGTGATTATCCTGGAGGAACCAACATAACATATTAGGCCATGAAATTGACCTTCCACTAATACTAAAACTACTTACTACTTACTTACTCCACTGCTGAAGAGTTGTTGTTATAGTCCAAGGAGTGGAGTAGACTTAGAGTGAGAGAGGGGGCACTACTATGGAGAGAGTAAGTAGAGAAACTCTACTACCTTCAGCATGTGTGTGTAGAAGTAGCAAGCAGCTGCTTTTTTTTTTTTTTTTTTTTTTTTTTTTTTTTTAAACACTTGTATCACTGATGCTCTATAAGATGTATATTCCCATGTCTCAATGGCAACGTGCCAAAATGACTTGGAAGTGTTGCCCATGGAGACGAAGGTGAGCCAGCTGCTGGAGAACATCACATGCTCCGACCTCTATTTGGCTGCTCTCCTCTGACAACCCTTACCTTCCCATTACCATCCCCGTAGGTGCAGAATAGATGTGGTGGCACCCTGCCATCCAGCTTGCATTGGCAACTGACTGGAGCCTGTAAAAGCAGGCTGTTGAATAAGCCTGTGGTGTGTGGCTGTATGGGGAATTAATAGATAATTGGAGGGGGGAGGGTTAGGAGAAGGCTACTGTGAAAATAATCCACCAAACCCCTCAGCTTTACATTAGCTATACACTAGCTAGCTTCTATTATATCCTTTCTCCTCAAGGTATCAATGGCTGTGCAATTCAAAGGTGTAAATGCTGTCTTCATAAGAGAAGCTAAACATACTCAGATGTGTAGCTTCGATGAAAAAAACTCCAACTATGTATCACGCTGTAAGAAATTATGTGAGTACAACCTGAAAAAAGGGGCGTTGCCCACAAAACTAGGCCTGCCCATAAAACTAGACCTACCCAGAGTAGCTGATAGCTGGCTTCTCATTTTCAGCCTGAACTAAAAAAAAGTAGCACAAAACATCAACAAAGAACTTCTGAACTTTGTCAGATTTGAAAAGGACCTTTATCTACCGTATGTAGGTAAAAGATTGAGCAGTTTTTTAAACAATGCTGTGTACAATAAATTACGTCAATTAGCATGCAGCAACGTCCTTCCGTGAAATAATAGAACCTTTAATACATTTAAAATTTCGTCATCTGACTTTTCTGAATTAATTAATTGATTTTTACCCTTGGGTAAAAAAAAGTGAGTGTGGCTTAGTGCAATGGAGTCCTTTTTTTAATTTTTTTAATTTTTTTAATTTTTTAAATAATTTGCACCATTTTCTTCAGTGGAGACAGAGGTGTGACCAACTAGCCCATTGGGCTACTATGAAGGTAAACCTTAAGACAACAAGCAGTGTAGTAAGACAAACAAGGTGGAACAAAAAAAAAAAAAAAAAAAAAAAAAATAATAATAATAATAATAATAGGTGGTTAAGGGAACAGATGTGTGAAGATTTTTCTTGAAAGATTTTGAGGATAGGTGTGAGGCAATGATTTTTTTTCTGAGATGGAGTTCCATCCATACATGGACCATTGAAGTCTTGAAGGACTGTTGATGTTGTTTGGGGGACACATACGTATGGATGAAAGAAAAGAGTGGAATTGTGGTGTGTATTTGTGTGTGTGTGTGGGGGGGGGGGGGGGGGGGGTGTGTGGGGGGGGGGGGGGGGGGGGGGGGGGGGGTGAAGTAGGTTTGAAGAAAGTCCATCCTGTTGATTATAGATTATAGAACCTCCAGTCTGGATTTGGTTTGCTGCCCAGGAGTGCTTGATATCCGATTTAAACATTAACTGGTCAGCTATTTAGCCAGCCAAAGCGACCAGGTCTGGTTATAATCTTACATTTTGCGGTTACGCTTTCTGGCATATCGGTTAGAGGTTATACGAAGTTATAATTCCTATTTTACTCCTTCATAGTTCAAAGCAGCTGTGTTTTAATCCCAGCATGAGCAATTTTTTTCCTTTTCTTTTTTCTTTTCATTTCCCTCCCTTTTCTCCTTTCTGTTTCTGAGTACTTTTCTTTCTTCCCTTTTCTCCTTTCTTTTACCCTTTTCTTTTATCTTTTCACTCTTACTTCTAATTTTAATTTATGATTTGTTTGTTGTTGTTGTTGTTTGCTTTATTCAATATTTATTTTCCCCATTACATTGATGCATCTAACTCAAACTTAATTCCCATTGTGACTAAATTATAGTTAGTGTCCAAGTTCAATAATTGAATATCCTACACTTGGTAACATAGCCCAACAGTACATTTCAGCATTAACTCTCAGTGACCTACTGCACTCACCACAAGCTAAGGCCATGAACAAGACATTTCACCAAGTACTTTTTTTTCACAGAACTATTGACACAATAATTGAAATAACGATCAATTCTTAAATATGATTGATCAATAACATGAATTAATTTTAATAATCATTTTGAAGCCTATAAAGCAATACTAATATGTAATACAAGTCCTACCACAGTCTGTAAAGCAATAAAGATATACTAGTAACATTTGTCATAACAGATTTTTAAATGTCAGACCAAGTTTAGTATGTTCTGACATTCTGAGCATTGACGAATAGTTATAATCCACAATGGCAGTATCTTAATCTAGGTAAGACAGTAGTTTTGTAGAGTGTCTCCAGGCAGTGACGACTGCTACTACCCATGGTCTAGTACAGAAACCCCAGTATGCGCTCTACCTTACCATAGTTTGATGGACATGCTGTTTCCATGCGAGGTCTGAGCTGATGGCAACTCCCAGTAGTTTGAAGCTAGATACCTGTTCAATGGGCACGCCACATATCGCCAAAGCAGGAGTTGGGGGTGTTTTTCCCCTTGAAATGAGCAAGTACTTTGCATTAGATTTGTTTAAATGAAAGGCGTGGTGTACAATCCAGGTGTTGATGGACGAGAGATCGGACTGAGCTACGAGCAGGTCCTTATCTCTGGCTATTTTTCTCGAGTATGATATGTTAGGTCGTCTGCATATTGACAGGGGAATGTTGAAAATTTCATTGAAAGCTGTTATGAAGAGCAGTGGATCTAAAATAGAGCTCCTGAGGAGCGCCAGAGGTTATGTACAACTATAGCCTGGGAAGAAGAGACACCATCCAGAGCTACATACAAACTGTTCTACATACAAACTGTTCTACACACAAACTGTTCTTGGTTTGTTTCCCATCCTGGGACGAATCCTGTATGACACCTGGATACTTGTATAGAAAACACAAAATATTTATTCTGGTTCTGAACGTAATAATGTACATATAGGGGGCGGAGTTTCCATGTGGCATTGACTCATATGAAACTACACAGAATTAGTCAATGGATTGAAGTACAATATTTAAGTAAAGCTGATGAAATTCTTATTATCATTCTTTAGAACCTAGCTTTTCTCCATAGTTCAAGACTCCGAGATAATCCCCCCCTTGACTGTGTGCCGTCTGTCTGTGTGTTTGTGTGCGCTGTGACAACTAGTGTCCTGTATACCGGGGTAGTCTGCACTTCAAAGATGGCGTCGGTTGAGTAAGGCTTCAGACAGGAAAGACAGACAGGCTATAGTAAACAAGCAGTCAGGGAGATATTGACACGTGCTGTTATGCGATTCATTTGCATTGTATCCAGGGGACTTGGCACTGGAGCTAATTCTGGTAATTTTTTTATCCTGTCTCATAGCAGGAAATTGAATTTGAGTGTGTGTAAATGCAGAACTTGTGTCTGCTGCATTGCTCCTGTGATGTCATCTTCTTGTACTACAAGCATTGAATTTTTCTTGGAACTCCTTTACTAGGTGTATATTCTTGTAGCAGTGAATTAGTGTTTTACCAGTTCTGTCTATAAATTCCTGAAACTGGTGTACACTGTTAAAAGTTAAGTGTAGAAAATGATATTTTCACAGCCAAATACATAATATTTGGATGTTAATATAAAAACTGCTACATTTGGAAGTAAGCCAACCGATGCAATCAAAGTCGTATAGTGATCATGGACGTTTGTGCTAGATGTGCATGTGTGCATATATTTTTATTTTACATACATATTATTATTATTATTATTATTATCAGTAATATTATTATTATTATCATCATTGTTATTATTTCTATTATTATAAATATAGTCGTTGTTGTTATTACACTCTTGTTTCTGGCCTTTTACAGTCTTTTATTGAGAAATAAAATATCATGAGTTTTAAGCACAGGTCCTAGACAAAACCTCCACACGTGGAAGGTGAACCACCTTCTCTTCCAGCCACTCTCTTTCCTGATTTCAAACACACCAGATACGTATGGTTCTCCATGTATGGATTTGTTTAGAATAGACAGAGTCGGAATCATCTTCGTATATTTGGTAAAGTACTCCTGTTTTGGCCTAAAGAGAGTTTTTTGTCTCCATAATAGGCACTCCATCGATCGTCATTGTTACTGACACATTATACTATAGATTATTATTATTGTTATTATTATTAATTATTAATATAGTGAAAAAATTATTTATTATAATTGCTATTATCATCATTATAGTCATCATCATCATCATTATAGTCATCATCATCATCATTATAGTCATCATCATCATCATCACAATTATTACAATAAGGTTGTATGCAAGTAAATTAAGTTTGTGGTGTCTCCTGAAATATGTATTAGTGTTTCACTGTTCGGTACTGGGCCATTACAGGTGACTACTCCTTAACTGATAGCTACTAATGAATGTTTCTTGAAGCCGTGCAGCTTCCTGACTTCTATTCCAAGAATTCCAGACCAGTTTCTGCTACGTCACATGTTGTGAGGGTGTGTCTCTAAACAACGCTGACTTGTTGGTCCATGGCACGTTTGTTGTCTTTCCTTTGCAGAGTGTTAGTGTTACAGAAGCCATTGGTGAGCAAAGTTCTATCAGTGTCTACACAGAAACCTTGGAATGCTGTGTACATGCAGTGCGTATGTGTGTGCTCACGTCAGCTTTCATATATAGTCTAATATTGACGCAATTATGTAGCTAAAATAGTTTGAATTCTTGGATTTTCTTTCTGTGCTCTGCTCAGCTATGTGTATTCTGGTAGTGTGGCATGTACTACCAGCTTGGTTTAATTAAGGTCTGGAGGCGTGTTCGGTGGGGATTTATTTTATTTTATAGAATGCAATTTATAATCATTAAAGGATTATGTCATTGTGCCTGAGGGTCATAGAATATACATAATAATAGCTTCATTTATGTTGGCATTTTATTTGGTTTGGGAGAATGATGATTGTGATTATGATGATGACTACGATGATGATATGATGATGATGATGATTATGACAACCACTGAAACAAGATGTACAGAAAGGCTCTATTAATGTACGGCTAATACTTGATCAGTGAGATACATAGCTACCAGTTTACTGCTGAAGAAGCCCCTAATAAATTTCATAAAATCACTATTTATTGCCATTCATTAGTAGTGAAGAACTCAGTGAAATTGTGAAATTTTTAACTTCGTTGACCAATATTCCAGAAATACATTTGTGTAATGTATCTTCCATAGGGTTTCATAGGGTGTATAATAAACATTTACTAAGAACAATCCATCCGAATGATAATAATAATATAATAATAATAGGCTGTATTTAAGGGGCGGGGTGAAAGTGGGCATTCACCCCTCTTAGAAAAGCTTTCGTCGTCCTAGAAATCTTTAGTAGTAGTAGATTCTGATTTCACACCATGAAATCACAGTTTTAGCGTATGACTCTAAGCACTGCATTAGTGTGCAGTATATTCAGCTTCAGCTTGAAATCTAAGAAAGTTGTAGTTACCATTCATAGATTTGTTTTCTGTATGCAGCCCTAATAATAATATTAATAATAATAATAATAATAATTAATAATATCATCAATAATGTTTATTATACACCCCATGAAACCCTATGGAAGATACATTACACAAATGTATTTCTGGAATATTGGTCAACGAAGTTAAAAATTCACAATTTCACTGAGTTCCTCACTACTAATGAATGGCAATAAATAGTGATTTTATGAAAATTTATTAGATACAAAAAAAAGCTAGAAACTATTAAGATATACTGTGGACCTGAGGTTACAATGCATGTCTTGTACTCGCTTATGCTGTGATGAAAATTTAAGGGTGCCAAAATTGAAGTATATATTTATTGATATATGGATGCTAATCTATGGATTGTGCAACACAATCTATATAGATGAGTTGCACAATCTATAGATTATGTGCCAATCTATAGATTGTCGCCCAGTCTATGAATTTATAGAATGTGCAGTACATGCGTAAATTCATAAAAAGAGCAGAACATATATATATATGAATTCCATAGTAATTACATTGAACTAACAAACAAACAAACAACAAACAAACAAACAATTGTTGATATTTTAATAATCATGTGTTTATGTTCAAGTAGAATGTTTTAAGACTTCTTTTCAAATTCTGTTTCAAGTATAATTCATTTTTAAGTGTTGTCTTTCTCCATTTTGAATCATAGATTCATGACTTGGTGGGAAGCATTCTTTCAGTCAGCTCTTATTCCCACCCACTTTGACTTCTTCAGTAGGTGTGTATCTGCATCCTGGTCACCATGTTGCTATTTCTTCTTGCACAGTCTTGCTAGCTGCCTCTACTCCAAAGTCTTTAGTCGCTATGATCCTGCAGAGATCTAAACGTCCAATCTCCCCCAACTGTCTCGCCAGATAGTCGTAATTATCTTCTGAGATGAGACCTTTATCTTCCAAATCTTCCATCAGAGATAGTCCGTCTGAGTATTTACTAGAAGATAGAAAAGCCAGTCTCTGGACATCTCTTTTCCTCAAGCCATCAGAAATCACCAAAAGCAGTGATTTTTCAGTCCAATTGGCTGCTTTACTTAATCGAGCCGATGACAGCCCACTCAACTTCCGTTTGAGCGGGGGAAGTTTGTTAACGAGATCGACTCTCCCTATACTAGTCAGAATTTTTTTCAAGAATTCGTACTGCCCTGGGGCTATCAGGACTCGATGCTCCAACTCTCTGAACAAAGCCACTGCTGATGGCGTCTCTTCGGCCGTGGACTCGGACAAGAAAGGCTCACATATAAAGAGCAATTCCTCCAAGTCCTGTCTGCCCAAGCTCTGAGCTATGTTCATCAGTCTCATTCGATGCTCCACACGTGTAGCTACTTTAGAACTCATTTGAGATAGTATCAGTATAGACTAGATTTTTCTCACCTTCTCCCTCTTTAGCGCTGCTATTGTTACGTATACTATTATTCTTGTCATTTGGCTTCATCCAGCAGCTGCTTTTTATACTAATGCAGAGGTGTGGCCCCACTGAAATGGCTTCTGTGGACATACATGTACCGTTGTTAAACTGATTTACGGGCTTCCCAGCAATGTGTTGGCTATTAGGAGTATGGCGTAGCCCTAATGGTGTGAGCGAATGCAACGAAGTTTGTAATCACAATGTCCACATATTCATAGTACATGTCATGTGGGGTGACAGGTACAATATTAGGATGAGCACTTTTGTTAGGAGTCTATTTGACGACCTCTACCCACTTTGATAATTGATTTAAAATTTTTTTATTTTTTATTTTTATTTTTACAATTTATATACTATATTGCAGTACTTCACGTGTATGCCCATAACTGACTGGAAAAGCTTACCAAGTGTTGATTGTGTATGTATCCAAGACACATCTTGCTGCAGGACAATATTTAGCTTATGTGTTTATTTAATTGAATACCTGTGCTAATAGGCATGGTTTGCTAAAATACAATTCTAGAACATATAGTGACAATTAAATTTGGACATTTGATTTCTTCTAATGATATATTTACAAGCACGGTATAATTGTGTCAAGCCTCATGTAAGAAGGAAGGAAACAGGAAGCATGGAGTGTTTGAGACAAGCTCTAACCAGAGAATATATGTAGTAGTTGTGTGGTGTCTCATGGTGTAGAAAGGGGCGGAGACAGGGGTGGAGGGAAATACAGGGAAAAGCATAACTACTTGTAGTTCCCCTTAGGGTGGGTCGGGGGCGGAGTTTGATACTTTAATTGGAATAGTCCTAAAACTCCAACTATGTAAGTGAGAGATGTGGGAGTTCTGCCTTGGGCTGAGAAGCAGCTGCCCGAAAGTGAGGAGGTCCCGATAGTGGTGACTCTCCTCTAGGGTTAAATGTGATAACGCTGCCACCAGGTCCTGACTGTAGTGGCTAGTTGTAGCTACTCCCCTGTCCGCTCGTTGCCTAGCCTGTGGAATTAGGGTTTAAACTTGTTCAGGCCAGCTGAGCAGCCTCTTCAAGTTTTCCTCCCTGATGTCAAGAAGCAGCCATCAAATAACTATTCATTATTTCACTTATTCATTCACCTGTTGTAGTTATCATTTTCTTTCATTATACCACTTATTGAATTATTATTTTCTGTCGTATTTCGTCGATGTTCGTCAATAGTCGATGTTCGTCTAACTTTACCGTTTCCTAGTTATATTTTGTTTATTTATCCTCGTTCTTTCAGCTGTTGTTTTGTCAGTTATTGTAAAGATCAAGTTACCTTGTGTCTATTCTAATTACCTATAACTAACTGATCAGCCTGTTTAGGTTAACTTTACTTTTGATCACTTCAGTGATCTGGTCCTTCGAACACTCGTAAGTGCATTTGTGAAGCTACCGCTCTTCTAAGTGCATTTGTAATTGTGTACGGAGTTACGCCCCGACAAAACTAACACACGAAACTGAACTTTAATCGAACAGAGGAAACAGAAAGAACAATGAAAATGAATGAGTACCGTGCTTATATACCAAGGAAGTGGACGATGCACACGGCACTCTTATCTACACGGAACATTGCACACGACTCTAATTGTAATTGTGTATGCGTGCGTTCATGACAATCTTCTCATGTCTCTTGGCATGAGTTGCTCCTCCAGCCCCACAAGAGACAATCAATAGACATAAGAAAAACTCTTCACTCTCAGCACAACTGATTCAAGTTTGGGGAGAGACAGCCATGAGTGTGTGTGTGATAACAATGTAGGCGATATCCTGATCAACTCTTTACAAACAGGCACTTTCATATTAAACATCAGGTTAGAGTATCATGTGAGCTTATCCCATACATGTATATCCTGTAAGGGAGGAATTAATTGATTAACAATAAATAAACATGGCTGTCTTCTTAATGGCAAACATCCCATAAGACTAGGACTCGGAATCAAAGCCTCAATGCATGTCAAATGAAACAGGAACAAGTAATTGTCAAGCAATATAAATATCCTTTATCCCTCCATATAATGCCCCCTCTGAGGCATTGTATTCCCAGTAAAAGGCACGAAAGAAAGGAAGCCGAGAAAGTGTTTGGTCTAGAGTGATCGTTTCATTACCGCGTATTAGGCCATCTTCATTGGCACGGCCTTAAAAATCCAGCAAAACTGGTCAGTAAGACAGACTAAATGAACTTCCTTTCCCAGCACATGTGCCACCAACTGTGAATAGATATTGGGAGTTGGAAATGAATGGTCTAATCAACAAGTCCTCAGCCCCACCTCTTTAATATGCTGCACTAGTACAACAAGTCCTCAGCCCCACCTCTTTAATATGCTGCACTAGTACAACAAGTCCTCAGCCCCACCTCTTTAATATGCTGCACTAGTACAACAAGTCCTCAGCCCCACCTCTTTAATATGCTGCACTAGTACAACAAGTCCTCAGCCCCACTTCTTTAATATGCTGCACTAGTACAACAAGTCCTCAGCCCCACCTCTTTAATATGCTGCACTAGTACAACAAGTCCTCAGCCCCACCTCTTTAATATGCTGCACTAGTACATCAGAATGCATCTTATAGCTGTCAGAAACTAGCTCAACCCAAACTCCTATCACTTCTTTGTCACTCATCTGTAACACACACATGTACGTTCATTTCTTTGAGTTCTTACATAGTATGAAATAAAAACGTAACATGTTATCAAACTTGAGAGACCTGAGCTGTTTCATCTGTGATAGTAAATACCATTTTTAGTGGATGCTAGAGTGTAATAAAGGTGGTTTCTAAGCACTTTGATCAATATAGGTGTAGCCCTGGTGAAAACAACAACAACAATCTGTCAAAGTCACAGATCGTGTAAAAAAATTTCCTTAGCTCAAAAATTCACCCTCAGATTACGGATAGAGTTTATGTGATATTGTGTGTAACTGTATACTATCCAACTCTGGCAGTCACCACTGGTCATGACCAGTATCCTCTTACACATGACTTCTAGGATTGGCTACCCTTTACCTATCAATTCTACATGAGAAGCTCTATATTTACATTGAGAACCTGAATCAAAGCTTCCCTCAGAAACTTGCTCTTTTTCAAATTAAGAGAAAAGTATGGGGGCAACTTGTCACGAGTAGATACAGTTTATCTTATAATATGCATGATTATACTAAACAAAATGTGTCGATTGAAACACAGCCTAGTGCCGTTATAAATGAGTGGATCTGTTCAAATAGTGTAAAAGAAGTGATGTTTCATTTTTTCTTTTTTTCATGAACAATAAAAGTGTCCTCTAATTCTATACTTTATCACTGAAACCTACTGGACGAATATTTCAATAGTTTTGATGAAAATATCTTCGTTTTGTCGTTCTTCGTCTCTGCATATTCTGACCTCGATATCGTCGGATGTGGAGTAGATGAGGTTACGGTAGAACCATTCCTTATTGTGGGCGGGGCATTCGAGACCATCCCACAGGATATGTGAAGAAACCTCGTCTTGATCGCAGGAGAAGTGAGAAGATACGAAGGCGGGTTTGTCCGTGGAACACGAGCACTTGCTGTATCTATGAAGAGCTGCAAACGACCAGATGTGTCGTTTGAAGCCGCCGTGAGTCAAGCTAATGCCGTCTAAGTAGGCGGAGTTTAGAGGCATGGTGTTGAAGAAGCGTCTGTTATTATAATATCTTGTAAACCCGTCTGAGGAACGGAGTTGTGCCCCTGTAATTTTACCACACAATCGACTATAAGACAGCCTGTTTGTGGGGTAACGCATAACAGAGCAGCCTGGCGATGTGTACGCTCGTGCGCAAAGTGCCATGCCGTAGAAATAAGCTAGAACAAATCCCAACGGACACTTATTGATTGGATGGGGGAAGGTCTCGTTAATGACTCTGGCCCATCCCCCCTTCACGCCTCCGCATGTCAGTGACACGTCGCAGTACATGTTCACGACGGAACCACCGGACGTCCTCACCAGGTAATAGCCCGAGGGCAGGGACAAGGATAAGACGTCGGAGCACGAGTTGAATATGAACGCTTTTGTCTGGACGATGGAAGAAGTTACTTCGTCTGAAAAGGTCAAGCTCAAGTTGGTTATTTTTTCATTTAGCTTGTGTATTCTGTCGTAGAGTGTTCCCATCCTGTTTGTTGTGTTAGGTCTTGTAGATGGTACTTCTGAAGTGTCCACAAACCTCTCCTTCATGAATGTCATGTTTCTCTCCGCAGTATTGTTGTCAGTCTTGTAACTTCGCTGTAGCCACTCCCTCACTCTGGCAGTCTCTATACTAAGACTTAACACCATTACTACGGCTAGTAGTACTTGCAAGGATGCCAAAATGCAAGCCACTGAAAACATTGTCTTCACTTTGGAATTTTCAAAAAAGTATTCTTCTTGAATTTCATCCTCATTTTCTTTCCCTCTCTCATTGTAGCACCATTTACCAGTTTCATCGTACGGGATTTTCTCGTAGTGATCTTCGGAGCTGTCGCTCATGAGGGCTCGATGATGATGATTAAGAGTGAGTACCACTAGAAGTATGGCACAGCAGAGTCTGTCAAATAATATACGTTGATCAAAGGAGTTAGGATTATTTATAACTTCACCCCGTGCTGAACAACAGAATGCCGTGCGCAACGAGCCGAACCGGGCAAGCCTATCTGGCACTCGTGTGACGGAAGTGAATATTATTTTAGTATTCGTCGATATAATTTAGTTTATTTAAGAAATGTTAAAGCTTCTTTTCCTCAGTCAGTCGTGAATATTAATATGTCAGTGATGTGTGTGTGTGTGTGTGTGTGTGCAGTTTCACTCTAGCATGACTAGACCAACTAACTACCCAGTGAAAGGTAGATATGCATGTCTGGTTAAAGAAAAGATGGCACTAAATTTCCACTATTACATACCTGTGATGTGCTTGAGCACAAATCACAGAAGCCCACCCAGTTAGGTTATGTATGATGTTTTCAATTAGTAACGTTAGGGTTTTTTTCCTGCTAAAAATACACCCATGCTAAATCTAAACCTTAGCACTTGAACAGAAGTAAACAAATATTATTGGTGCGTATGTAGATGTATATTATTTATTTTACTTGAAATAAACCATGGGTTTGAGGAATTATCACTGGTAACCACCCTGATCCCGAGACCCAAGGAAGAGGGCTGTTATCTAGCGATTCCGAGTGTTGCCATGGTTTATCTATTATATAGTTACCATTTTGAACAGTGTAAAAGACCAAATAAATAGAGAGGGTACCGGTGTTCTGAGCGGAGAAGTACATATGTCCAGTTAATGCAGTGAAGGTCAGTCAGTAATACAGACAATAAGAAGTGCACTTTGTTCTCTTTCTGCTGTCCTCTAACGAAAACAGTGGAGATTGAGTGATAAATTCAGTGAGGTTCACAAGACAAGACTTTATACTCCATTAAATAATTCTCCTGTTGGTCTTCTTTAACACGGGATGAAGTAGTCATTCCCAAAGAAAGCTGTGTACAAGTAAAAAAGAAATAGATTGTCTTTCATAGCTAAATGGCCATGATATACATATATCACCATACACCATGCTGTACCTAGAGGTTTATGCATCTCGCTCTTTCTTGTATAAACAACAACAAAACAAAACATTCTTCAGAGCGCAATGTAAACACTCTAATTTATTTGCAGGTGATTGGAAGTAAATAATACAGGGGAATAAAATGTTTTAATCCATGACTGTTACCACAGCAATTAGGGTGTGTGTAATATATATATATATATTATTCCACCCTAGATATCTTCACAATGATATTTTTAGGTACATGACC
>WLWD01001047.1_pt1 | contig 54813 bp, 33 predicted proteins | sample 6712731 | NCBI WGS metagenome assembly WLWD01 (sample SAMN12718690, study PRJNA576275) | sponge metagenome | isolation source: marine sponge | host: Mycale hentscheli | place: New Zealand: South Island, Marlborough, Capsize Point | collected 2014-11-01 | reverse complement strand
CCCTTAAGTTTTCAAGTTATAACTGCACCCGCAAAAGAATTCAAAACGGTAAACAATTCAATTTCTAGTATGATACGGGTACTGATCGATAAACCAGAGGATTCTGTTTAGTGTAATTTGGGACCGGGTCGACCACATAACTAACACAAAAACACGAGGGTCAAAGTACAAAATGACATACGTACGTCCAAACATATATACAAACTAGTGGTGTGCTTGAGCACAAATGGCGAGCGAGCCTGATAGTTAGGTAACATAAAATGTTACTATGTTTTAGCTTACTTCATGCAAACACTATAACAGCAGTTATGACATTTGATTTCAGCAAACAAGTACAAAATCACTCTCTTACCTTATTAATGGTAACTTTTGTAGTATCAAACATCAACCATTCTGATAATCTCAATCACCAGTAACTCTTGAACAAGCTCTCAGCTACGATAAAAAATAAACCAGTGTTATTATTTGTAATTTTAGCCAAAAAATATGGAATTACTACTTACATCATTTTTGAGTATTGATAACTTCTGTAGTATCAAATTGAAGTTACTTTGACCATCTGAATTACCTTGAATTCTTGACAACAAGCTCTCACCTACAAAAACAAAAGACAATCAATTTTAGCACACAAATACAAAATTACTTTCTTACCTCATTTCTTGAGCAGTGGTAACTTTTGTAGTACCAAATTTGAGCCAATCTGACTATTTGAATTTACCAGTCACTGTTGACTAGCTCTTAGCTACAAAAAAGAAAGGCCAGAGTTAATTTTGCATATTTAGCTAACAAATATGGAATTGCGTACTTATCTCAGCTTCCCTCGAGAAGTAGTAGCTTCCATAGCATTAATACTACGGCATTCTGACTACCAACGGCTCTTGACAACCAACAACCGGCACTCCGTATCCCCCCATAAAACGGCGAAGTTTTGAAATTAAGTCTGGAAAAGGGTCTTCAATGCCATAGTAACCTGTCGAATCAACTTTTTGTGTCTTGAAAACAAGAGTTTTAGCAGGAATTTTCTCATACTTTGGAGCTTAAGTATAAAGTAAGGTTTGCTTAATGCTGTAGTTTCAGAATAAACTGGAGTGAAGCCTAAATAGCCGTGTTTTTAGGAGAAAAACGTTCCCCGCGCGCGTTTAAAGAGCATACGTACCATCCATACATACATACATATATATAACATATACCCGATTTTGCATTATCCACCCCTAATACTGTCTAGCTCGCTACGCTCGCTCGCCAATAAACATCCCCGATTTTTTCATTTTTACCCCTGTAAGTGTCTCGCTCGCTCACTTGTCACTTGCATTATCCACCCCTAATACTGTCCCGCTCGCTACGCTCGCTCGCCAACAAACAAACATCCCCGATTTTCAATTGTGTTACCCCTGTAAGTGTCTTGCTCGCTACGCTCGCTCGCCAATAACATGAATTTCTCTAGCTAGTGAATTAATAATTGTCAACTGTCTAAAACTCAATCACTGAATCTTAGCGTACTGTGCTAGCTATACTAGCTAACTCTCTTGCACTAGCTCCGTTCTCCAAACGTAAAGGAAAAAAGTATCACTATTATTTGTTGCCAGTGATTTTAATACATAACTTAGTAGATTTACAGTCTCCAGTTAACAAATTGGCAACATCAAGTGAATAAAATTATATCTTACAAATTCATAGATGATTGTGCCACTATAATACTTGTATTTATAGTTGGGTAACCTGCATAGAGAAATTATACAGATATTACAGATATAGCTAGTAGACTTGCCTTGATATGGATTACCGTAAATAATAGCAGCAGGTGCTATTAGTGGCATAAATGGGTATAAAAGTGTGGGTGTGTTGTTTTTACATGTGGTGCTATATAATATGTAAGCTAAAACATGCACTTGACTTTTTCCTGCTTACTTATGATAATGCTCAATTCCCTATTAATGCAAGGTGTTATTTCTGTGTAGGGTATCATAAACCTTACCTATAGTAGTAGCTACTGATGCTATCATCTCATGGGTACCTAACATAGGGTTGTATATCCTATTCAGCATCTACACTATTCGATTATCTGGCATTTGAGTAGTCAGCAGTTTGATCTGTGTAGGTGGTAGGAAAATACTTGGAGTAAAACACTTGCACAGCTACATGTGTGCATCTGAAATACATCACTAAGGACTGTTATTTATTTTAAAGGAGTTCTTATCTTACAGCTATAGCTATAAGTAACACTTGTTGTTATACTTATACAGTGTAACAGAAAAATGAAATTCAAAGTCTGGTTAATTGTCCCATGCCCACTCCAAGACTGCTGCTGCATACCAGCCACAAGATTTAGGAGAAGATACTGCACTGCATAACTATAACTGCACCTGACAGTTTAATGACGATTTACTGGTTGAATTAAGATGGTGGGTCTCTCAACAACTATTGATGACCCACTTCTGCACTTCAGTTTTCACTCTGACCAGCTTTTCACTGTAGCATGTACTTCACTAGGCAAATAAATGTCTCAGCACTTGCCCTTGGAACCAGCATCCCATCAGATCTCAACAGACAAGATGATACTGTACTTGTGACTGTATAAGTCAGATAATTTTAGTGCTATTTTCATCATTCACCTATTTATGTGTGGCAGAAAAAATTCCTATTTTAGCGGAACACATGTAAAATGGCATATACGTCTTAAATTTTAATAACAAATAATTTATTAACATATTATATATATATCATAAAATGAACACAATGAAACAATTCAGTATTGATAACAGTAGCTATGAACTTGACAGGACACTATCCCACAGAACTAATGGTACTGTTAGCTCCTGCAGCCGACGACTCCAAAGAGCCATTTTCAAGTTGCTAAAAAAGAAAAAAGATGTAACTGATATTTACTACATACACACACAACACTGCTATTTACAGCCATTGCAAAACAGCTGTTATGTGGCAGTACACAGCCATTGAATGTGTTAATAAAATATTTTATCATCATTATTATGAAAACACACACTCAAATAGGAGCCATCAGAAATAGAGAGACTTACTGTACACACAAAAAGAGCCTGAAGAAGTGAGTACAACAATGCAGTACTTGATACTGAGGAGAAAGGGACACTAGGACTCCACCCTCACACTAAACTGAGTTCTTCCTCCCCCAAACAGGTGTCCACACCCCCCCCCCCCAAAATAACATTCCCCCCAACCCCCTTTCTCCGCCCACAAAAACCTCCTCACTATATTGTTTAAAGTAGACAACAACAAAAACAACAAAAAAATTCTGCAGCTACAATGAAATGTTCTGGTTTAGATGTCCAATAACATTAAATAATATTGAATATGGGTAGTGGGTGAAGAAGTCTGGATCAGAATGCAGTAGCAAAGGTAAAGGGTTAACAGGCCATGGGGTAGGGAGCATGTGTAGTAGAGAACGTGTGGGCCATAGGTTGGGCAGCTCCAATAAAAGCACAGTGCAGCCCGCGTCACACAGCAAAGGGAGTTAGATAGCGGACAGCTAGTGGCAAAGAACCCCACCCACCCACACCACAGTAGTTTCAATAAGACTAGGACATAAATAGGAAGGAGTTGGTGCAGTACACATCACTGGAGGGAAAATAAAAGTCAAAGTGGTAGGACGAGGACCACCTCTCAGGGTGCTGCCAAGTAGGCGTATAATGGAGCGCCAAGTAGTAAGCGGTACGACTGAGGTTAGTGAGGAGGACTTATTAGACAGTTCATTCAATTTATCATTCAAATCAACTCTAACAACACGACCCTCACGTGACCCCTTATTGAGCATGACTCAGCAAGTAATTAGGCGTGGGTGACATAAAAATAAAATAAACGAATGAGATGAGTGTACAAATGACATAATTGATTAACTTTTATAGTCTGCAGCTCATAGAAGTGTGCATGTGTGTGAGTCTGTGTAGTGTCCACTTGAGTATTGCATGTGTGTATGTGTATATGTGTATATGCATGTGTGCATGCGTGTGTGTATGCATGTGTATGTGATGTGTGTATGCATGTGCGTGTGTGTATGCGTGTGCATGTGTGTGTGTGTGTGTGTAGTGTTGTGTGTGTGTGTGTTGGTAGGAGAGGGGGAGGGGGTTTGGAGGGTTAGACTTCAGAGTGTTTCGCAGGAGTAATGAACACTCACTATCATTGGGTGGACCAGTCATGTGGCTACAAAGCCTATCATAACTATTCAATTACACAGAGGAATTACCAGCTGAAGCTACTTCAAAAATAAAATAATAAAATTACATAAGTGAGTCACTTCACGGAATATTTTAAAGCCACCACAAGTGATAACATGTTCTACAATGCAGTAGACAGGGATTTTTAGCCAATTGTAAGGGGTTTAGGCTCCTGCCTCCTCCCTTCCAAAGTTGTTATAATATTAGTGGGAGAAATTTACTCCAAATAAATTATTTCCTGAAAATGACAAACCCCTTTTAGGGCTTCATACAGGATTTTTTTCTGGGGGGGAGGGGGGAGGGGGGTAATGCTAATATTAGCTGCTTTATCCACTGTTAAAATTCAGAGGTATACGGGGATTTTTTCAGAAACATTTAAACTCTTGAACACACCCCTCGTCCTTCCTTGGAACAGCATCAGTTGAAAGATCTTCCAGCTACATATGAAGCTCATTAAGACCCGTATACGCAGCAGTATCACTGACTAAAACCTTCGTCAGCTCGTAAGAATTGCCATTGAGGCCCTGAACTTTCGGCTGTAAACTTTGATGAATTTCTAGAGATTTTCAAACAAAAAAGTGGAAGAATTGTGCTTTGGTTTACATTTTTTAATAATAAAAAAGAATTTTGCTCTGAGTTACCATTTATAATTATAATTAAAAATTCAGATTTCTTGGGGGGGGGGGGGAATTTTAGGGCCACCCCCCTCTGTATGAAGCCCTGCCTTTAAAATGTTGACTTTGCCTACCTAAAATTTCATTTGGCAACACTCCAACACATTGCCACACCCACCATAGCAAAACACCTGCATATGACCATGCCCACCATGGCAATACTCCCACACATGACAACAATCATTAATGACCTTAGCAATGACCACACCTACAATTCTACTAGGCAATAATCTAAAACATTGCCACACTCCCCTCCCCTCCCCCCCCCATGCCCCATGACCGCACCTACCACAGTAGTACACCCACACAGACCACACCTATAATTTGACCATGTCAATGACCACACCCACACAACAATGATTACACCCCTCCCACACATAGCCAACCATCTTGGTGATAATTCCACTCCACCAATCTAGGGAAAAGTCCCATTCAATTCAAACATTGTGCTAACTTGATATTGTGAAGCAAAACCATCATATTCTGCAAGAATCATTAGCTCACATGATTACAATGTGACGAAAGGGGCAATCACCAACAAAAGCTAGTGCCTGAAATTAGCATAATAAAAGGTCTAAATAGTTGTTCAAATAACTCAAAACAACATTTAATTGTCAGTAATCTCCAAAATGACAGACAGACAGATCGACAGACAGGACGGCTACAATATCCCTCTCGCACACGCTGGCAGAGGGTTAATTACATATCTTGTCTAAGTCAAATATATGTGGATACCATTATTTCTCAATGTACTTTACTTTATTCCTCCAAAATACAAAACAAAAAACAAACAAAACAAAAAACAACAAAAACAATCAGAAGAATAAATAACCCCCTCCTTCCCCCCACCCAGAAAACAAAACAACAAACAAACAAAAAACAACATCAAAGGCCAGTAAAATGTACCTAACCATGGATAAACCTCTTCTACTCAATATGGACATCTGAAATAGTCCTTCAGGGAAACTCAACATTCCAACAAAAGTGCTTCAGCCCAATCACAAGTCAAATGAGAATGACCGCTAGGGGAACTGAGGAGAGGCTGGCCAGTGAGTATCATAACTTCAGAATACGTGTTGGATGGAACACAGGGACAATAAGAATGTTACCATTTGCATAAATGATCATCAAATAAATACACACATATAGATTTAGATATAGAACAGACTTCTCCATAACAATGTGGCTTTCTTTTGCTCATCCAAATGATCATCCAAAACTTCTTAGCCAAAACTTAAAACCTGATATGTCACATATATTATCCACAGATAAAAAACTGACCAAAAACAAAAAACAAAAAACAAAACAAAAAAACAACAACTAACAAACTGTGTCAACTTAGACTTGATTTAGTATAACATTTGATCATGATTGATATTATATCAAGTATATTTCATAGCAGATATGTCGTTCAGTAACATTTTTCATTCTTGTACTTAAAAAAAAAGGCTGATTAAAACTAGGTAGTATAGAACATACTCGCAAGCAGACATTACACCATTGACAGAAGTCCTACAGACCACAGTTCAAACACTAATAAAACTTCTTCACTCTGACTTCAGGAAGGGTAAGGTGGAGGAAAGGAAGAGGTTGTGGGAAGGGAGAAGGGGAGAATATTATGAGCAAAGGTTCTTTTCTTGTAGTGTTCTATGGGAACAAGAAAATTACCGTTAGCAAATTACCGGAATAGAAATTCCTGTGCATATCAGCCACCCTTTCCAAAGCTAGGTTTAGCAATCATAGCTAATTTGTGGTAGAAATTCAGGTATAAAGGAGGTGGGACACTCGCTACTTCCTCATTCCTCCAGAACAAATTTGGTATGGCCATGTCCCCAGACCCTCCGCGCACTTTGCGTGCTACGTGGGTCTGGCTATGCCAGACTACTACAGCTCATGAGATTATATTTAGGATACTAACACTTAAAAATTACCTTCCAGTCCTTTGGTTTAAGAAATGTTACTCTCCAGCTGTATAGCAGCACTGTTTGCAAATAAACGCAACTGTTTGCACCCTGCTCACACAGCAATTCAGCATGGTTAGAACATAGAAGATGAGCATATTGGGTACAAAAAAAAAACTCTGGCAATGCATCCTGAAATACTCCACAAATAATCGCCCAGTCTTGTGCTTCCCTTATCGAGCTTCCTATATATCAGGAAGCTCAGTGCCAACTAAGTGGAAGAGGTCGAATGGACACTCAGAGTAAGGAACAATAACATTTCTTGCAGACTAGAAGATTAAACGTGAGCTTTAATGCTAGCCAGGCCAGACCCTTTACCGAACGCTCGTTTGCGTTTGGTAAAGGAGAATGGAAGTTTCCAAGATAGTTGGAATGAGAGATGAACTGGTGGTTTCCATCTCCCCATGCAAACCCCCAACATTATGTACTCCGTGATTAAGTTTTCTACTTTGATAGAAACATTTCAACCAATAGTGAAGAAACTTCTACAAGATGGTGCTGATTGTCCTCGTATTGTGGTGTATTGTAAGTCTTTGAAAGACTGTGCTGACATATATGAGTTTTTTAAGAACTCACTGGGTGCCAACTTCACCATACCTGCTAATGCACCTACATCAGTACTAGAATTTCGGCTCGTGGACATGTTCATGAGTTGTACTGATCAAGAGGTGAAAGATAGTATTATTTAGCAAAACTTCAAATTTACGTGTAATTGTTGCAACGATGGCCTTTGGTATGGGAATAGACTGTCCCAATGTACGCCAAGTTATTCATTATGGTTCCCCTAGTGATGTCGAAAGCTATGTGCAGGAGACAGGACGTGCGGGTCGAGATGGACTTCCTTCAATGGCTGTTTTATTAACTAATGTTGGACGCACAAGACATATGGAGAAATCCATGTCAGAATATGTGACAAATGAGACTGTGTGCAGGAGAGACATTCTATTCAACAACTTCGATAATTATTCACGTGTTTATAGTGGACCTTTATGTTTGTGTTGTGATGTGTGTGCTAAATCATGTACTTGTTCAATGTGTTCAATAAATCATTCTTCATTTTTTTTTTAATGAATAATTACGGTAAAATTACATATGTGAGATCATCCAATCCATGAGTATATTAGTGTCTATTGCATGCAAAACATCTCTTGGATTTGGGAATGAGGAATGAGAATGTGGGGAAAACAATTTGTATTGTTGCAAGTGCTGAGTTATGAGAGATATGTCTTTCTTTGAGTTTGGTGCCTTGTGACTACCAGATAAATCTGCTACTCTATTGTCTGCATCGAAGTTCTCCAACAGTGGTGCCAGTGTTCCCTGAGCTTTTCCCACTCTAGTTATGGCGCTTTCAGTTTTGTTGCTTCCCAGTCCTAGAATGCAATCTTTGCATACTCAATTGAGATGCTCCTGATGCAAGTCTCCTGGTATATTCCGTCCAGGTGCTGAATGGGTACTGATGAAGCGACTCCAGATCAGCTCTTGTGCTTGACGAGGAGTTAGTTCAAACTCGTACTGACAGAGCATGTTCAACACTTCTATCGAGTAATTTTATCTTCCGGAGCTCTTGAAAATAGGTAGAAGATATCGCCAGCATTGAAATACTCGTTCTCCATCACCTTCTCTGATAGCATCACAGTAAACCAGATAGAAACACCCCAGACCTAGAAGTCTTGTACTGTAATCGTGCATCTACAGCAACAGCATAGTTCATAAGTTTTAGGTGTTACTAAACCAATATGTAGTATACCATATCACTTGATGACGGAGGTGACTTGTTAAACTCAAAACAAGCAAACTTGTCCACAATACTTTCACAGATAGACTTCAGAACACTCTGACGTTCCTCTGCTATCTCCATCCACAACATCTCTGGTTCTTCAATGGAAGAAATCGTGGGAATATCGTCCATTGAAGACATTTTTAGCTCCTCCATTGCTACTGCTATAATGTGACTAGATACAATGAGCTTAAAAAAATCATCACACTCATTAAAATGGTGTATCGAATCTGCTGTCACATTCAGGCGACTGATTAAATTTCTCAGTTGATACAGTGTGCCATGCTCACCAGCAGACTTCGATGAGAAGTAGTACTTCCACACTACCTACAACCATTATTACATCAGTGCAAATTGTTTCATACATTATAATAGATAAATACTCACATCTAGAAGATTGAGTTTAGTATGCCAATCTTCAGCACAAGGGATGATCCCCGCTAGCTGAGTGACAGGATACAAGGAATTCATCTTGGCTCTCACAGCTCCCCTTGCTCTTGCAGCTGTAACCTGATCACCGCTGAAGAAAATCCTGTGTAGAGATGCATCCAGTACTTCTACTTCATCTCCAGTCCCTGGAACCTGAAATGTTTTGCTGTATTCATATACTGGTATATATTGGTGAAGATGTGTTACAATATCCACCATGTCAACTGCTTTATTTTCATTTTTCAGGAGCACTCCCAGAGGCACCTAGATATTTTCACACATGTAATTACATACAGTAGATATAAAACTATAATGGCAACCATATATAACACAACAAATAAAAGTAAGTACACATTTTACCTACCACAACTGATTTTGATGACATTTCAGCATAATATTGGTGTTTTATGTGCCACTGCACAATATCTTCAAATGTATGTTTGAAGAAAGGCATGTGCTTTGTCAAAACTCTGGACACCATAGTTACAATGTTGCTCCTTGGAATGCGATCATCCTCTTTAGAAGGCAACAAACTCAATGCCCTACGCTTTGGACTGTCCAAGCATGTTTGAACATGCACATCTGGGAAGCTACTATGGTCAATTCTATTCTGGACAGCAAAGTAGTGGAAATAATGGAGTGATTTATTCCTATGATTTTCAGCTCTCATGTATCTGGCTTTGACAGTTTTGTCAATGTTATCACCGACAAGCTTGAATCCCAATCTTTGAGCAATGGGAATATGTACAGGAGAACATGTTCCAATATCATCTGTAGGTATAAGACACATAAATACACCATCACATAATAACAGTAACTATGACACATGTATCACTTGTTGTGTAAATCCACTAGTGATAATGGATTGCCCTCTGTAGCTGGATTGTAAGGCCAGCTATGCGCAAAAATAGCTCAGTCAAAACTTAACTAAAACTATCTTTAGGAGAAAAAACAGAGAGAGTGAAATGATGCAAGGTTCTAGTTTAAATAGTGGGATGAGGAAAGGTGAGCATGAGTGGCGAATATACATATTATGTGACCGTCTACAGGAAAATCGGGCACAACGCGGCCCCGACGAAAAAATTTTTTTTTGCACTTACACACTCCTCGGCAAGCAGATAATAAGCTCTCCAAGTTTTATCGCCGTAGCTTTAGCCATTCCCGCTATATATCACCTAACCGTTCCCTTCGTTAGGGCTTATTTAATACATTTTTAAGAACTAAATCGATCTTTTTGCGACGTTTACGCATGCCGTGTTGTGCCCGATTTTCCCATAGACGGTCACATATATGGAAAAGAAGTGTTTGCATGAACATGTGTGTATAACTGTTCCACAAATTAAATAAATCTCATAATGATACAGAATGAATGGAGGGTAGGATGACTGTTAATGGATCAATGTTTATTTAGCTGCAGGAGGAGGTGACTAGCAGGTGTGGTGTGAGCAGGGAAGTGTAGGGAATAGGTGAGAAGTGGGTAAAGTTTGTAAAGTAATGTGAGGTTTGAATGGCACTTCTGAATGAGTTGTTACTGCTTTGTTTTGTGTTTTGTTTTTTCCCCAGGTACAGGAAGTGCTAAATACTTAGCAAGGTATATTTCCAACGATTTAATTAACATAAATATGACAGCAATACAGGTGCTTACTGAGTGTACCAAAATATTTGCCCACACATGCCACATGTATAACAATACCAAACTAGCAATTTATCTTTGCAAAAATTTTTAAGAGTTACCTTGTGTAATTTCTTCTGGTGTTTCATCAGCTGTTTCTGAAGTCAGACAATGCCCTTCATAGTTGTCTTGAATGTCTTCCTCAGATGATATGTCTGTAGTGAGCGGAGAAAACAGGGGTGCTCGAATGTCAGATCCACTAAGCACACTGCTGTAGGAGTCTGAAGATTATTCATCACTTGTATCAGAATCTGCATCATCCATAACCCCCCTACCATATGATACTGGCACACTTGATAGAGTATTCTAATAAATAGCAATTATACTTTGTGTATAAAATTATCTAAATAGTATAGCTTAAACAAACCTCCTCATGTGCCTTCTTGAGACTTTCAATTAAGTTATCTCTCCACTGAAGCACCAACTTATCACGTCCATCACCAAGGCTCTCCAACAATCTACAAGTGACTATGTGAGACATGCACACATTTACTTTCTGCAGGCGTTGATAGACCTGAAAACAAACAATATGACTAAAGAATATGTGATCACTTAAAGTTATACCTGCTTCCCACTACTCCCTGCATAAAGAATCAGAGATACCATTCGCTGAACCAATGACATCTTTCCATAGCGAAATTTCAGCAGTATTGCACAACACATTCCTATTATTCCATTGCGATTGTGCCTTGGTCTACGAGTGTGGGTACATGATTGCAGAATAGAATATAATATTGGTGAGTGTTCAGAAACTTCCAATAAAAGCTTGTCCCAGGTAAAGCATTTCAAATCCTGGCTCTGCAATATCGACTCAACTTTGTCCGAGCACATCAATGCTAACTCTCTTCGCAGGTTTACTCCAAGCCTTTGCAATACATATTTCTTAGTTATGGGATCTTTTAACACTTCAGCTGCAACCATGCTCTTGCTTCATCGAGCCACAGCTTTTCCCAGCCTTTTTCGACACGGAGTTAAGACGTACTTCCTTGATCCTCTCTCAAAGTTCACGCCTACCTATTGTGTCAATTATTATTCAACAAATAAAATTATATTATTAATTCTACTTTAAGGAAATAACGTCACTAAAATAGGTTTCAGTTGTAGAAAGACTGAGTTTTGAGCCATAGCAAATTTTAATAGCTGCTTGAACTTTGCAAAACAACAACAATACTTTCTCCACTAACCACACTTTATTTGTTGATTATTGAAATTATTAGTCAGCTATTATTTATACGTTCCCAGTCAATGACTTGGCCATTATTTTCAACGTTAGAATCAGACCTTCATAGTTCAGTATCAATCAAACAAATGGGCAGTGCACCAAATCGATTTACATAACCATCTTATAGCATTCACAGGTTAAATATTTAAGGTACAACTACAAATTAAACCATAAACGTACAGTAACTGTAGGAGAAATTGCTGAAGTAGAACCTGAAATTCTTTGAGGAGTAGAAGTCATAAGAGGAATTGTCACACTTTCATCTTCTGCAGGCCCAGCATTAGACTTTCTTTTGGCATGGTGGCAAGGTGTATCCAGAATAGGCCGTTTGCGACTTAGGGCTTGCACATTGATAAACTGATGCCTATCTGGATGTGGTAGAATCACAGAGACAGCTTTACATATTCTAGCAGCAATTTCCTGAATCAACATTCTTGACATCACATACTAGCTAGATACAATATTACTGAAGGTTTTTACCTCTTTGGCTTTGAGAAGTTTTTGGTATGCATAACAACACTTTCTGCACATGTAACTTTCAAAAACTGACTCAATATTAACCTGCTCTCTGGAAGGGGGGAAAAAAACAATACACGTTATTTACAAGTTTTCTTTGTGATATTCTTTAGCTAAGTAGCTAGTGGTTGTAACACACAATGCTTTGACACAGCTGGACATGCACCTACACAGACTTACCTTCGCAGTAGTCTAGTGGACAGTGTATTTTCCAGTAAATACTGTTGCGCACGGCTTATAACCATGACAAAGAGCGCATTGACTTACCACCGCCACTAACTCGAATAGAAATGGAAGTCCCTTAAGTTTTAAAGTTTTAACTGCACCCCCAAAAGAATTCAAAACGGTAAACAATTCAATTTCTAGGGTGATACGGGTACTGATCGCTAAACCAGAGGATTCTGTTTAGTGCAATTTGGGACGGGGTTGACCACATAACTAACACAAAAACGCAAGGGTCAAAGTACAAAATGACATACGTACGTCCAAACATATATACAAACTAGTGGTGTGCTTGAGCACAAATGGCGAGCGAGCCTGATAGTTAGGTAACATAAAAATGTTACTATTTTTAGCTTCTTCATGCAAACACTATAATAGCAGTTATGACATTTGATTTCAGCAAACAAATACAAAATCACTCTCTTACCTGATTAATGGTAACTTTTGTAGTATCAAACATCAACCATTCTGATAATCTCAATCACTAGTAACTCTTGAACAAGCTCTCAGCTACGATAAAAAATAAACCAGTGTTATTATTTGTAATTTTAGCCAACAAATATGGAATTACTACTCACCTCATTCTTGAGTATTGATAACTTCTGTAGTATCAAATTGAAGTTACTTTGACCATCTGAATTACCTTGAATTCTTGACAACAAGCTCTCACCTACAAAAACAAAAGACAATCAATTTTAGCACACAAATACAAAATTACTTTTTTACCTCATTTTCTTGAGCAGTGGTAACTTTTGTAGTACCAAATTTGAGTCATTCTGACTATTTGAATTTACCAATCACTGTTGACAACAAGCTCTTAGCTATAAAAGAAAGGCCAGAGTTATTTTTGCATATTTAGCTAACAATAATATGGAATTAGTACTTACCTCAGCATCCCTGGAGTAGTAGTAGCTTCCTTAGCATTAATACTTTATGTGCTTACATGCGCTTTTCAGAAGTAGTGTGATAGCTCTCTTAGTACTGACTACAGGTGGCTCTTGACAACTAACAAGCCGCACTTAGCCGGAAAAAAGGCGAAGTTTTGAATTTAAATCTGGTAAAGGGTCTTTAATGCCATAGTAACCGGTCGAATCAACTTTTTGTTTCTTGAAAAGCACGCATTTTCGCAGTAATTTTCTCACACTTTGGAGCTTAAGTATAAAGTAAGGCTTGCTTAATGCTGTAGTTTCAGAATAAACTGGGGTCAAGCCTAAAAAGCCGTGTTTTTTTTTTTAAGAAAAAAGTTCCCCGCGCGCGCGTTTAAAGTGAAAATGTGGCGCGAGAGTAAAATATCATTCCCATATTGTACGACGAGTGTGATAAGTGATTTATTGCTGCCTTGATATTTTTTCTCAACCGGTTACAATTCAATTTTCATTGATTTTACTCGCTACGCGCATGCGTAGTGTACCGTACGTATAAACCGTACAATATGGGAGAATACAGAACGCTCGCGTGATGCGGAAATATTCACGTAAAAATATCAAAGCTGCAATAAATATACATATAACATATACCCGATTTTGCTTTATCCACCCCTAATACTGTCTCGCTCGCTCCGCTCGCTCGCCAATAAACAAACATCCCCAGTTTTCAATTGTGTTACCCCTGTGAGTGTCTCGCTCGCTACGCTCGCTCGTCAATAAAATGTTACTATTTTTAGCTTACTTCATGTAAACACTACTAGTGATGTGCTTGAGCACAAATGGCGAGCGAGCCTAAATACAATATTATTTTTATATGAATGATTTTGACTTCTATCACTGAAGCTACTGAAAATAAGGTCCAGTTTTTAAATTTAGCATACAGGGTAAGGGTGATACGGGTACTCATCGATAAACCAGAGGATTCTGTTTAGTGCAATTTGGGACGGGGTCGACCACATAACTAACACAAAAACGCGAGGGTCAAAGTATAAAATGACATACGTACGTCCAAACATATATACAAACAAACATCCCCGATTTTCAATTGTGTTACCCCTGTAAGTGTCTCGCTCGCTACGCTCGCTCGCCGATAATAGCAGTTATGACATTTGATTTCAGCAAACAAATACAAAATTACTCTCTTACCTGATTAATGGTAACTTTTGTAGTATCAAACATCAACCATTCTGATAATCTCAATCACCAGTAACTCTTTAACAAGCTCTCAGCTACGATAAAAATAAACCAGTGTTATTATTTGTAATTTTAGCCAACAAAATATGGAATTACTACTTACATCATTCTTGAGTATTGATAACTTCTGTAGTATCAAATTGAAGTTACTTTGACCATCTGAATTACCTTGAGTTCTTGACAACAAGCTCTCAAGCTAAGCCTTGTGTAGGTATGTTCAGTTGTGTGAAAGTATTGTGCCAAACGTAAATAATGTTACCTGTTTTTGTTGCTTTTTTTTTTTTTTTTCAATTCTAACTGTTGCAGGGAGTGGTTACTATGGCATTGAATCCCCTTTACCTTATCCACGTAATTTAAACTTGACTTTTTCTTAGCTTGATTGTTGAAGTTAAAATTAATCGTTTAACAATAGTGTTGTTTTAGGCTCGCTCGCCATTTGTGCTCAAGCACATCACTAAGTATGCTACAATGTGCGATAGTAACATTATTATGATAGTCATGAATTATAACTTTTTACACACAGGTAAGCCCTTCTTTGTCAATTTCTCTACCACTTGATTGAGTTACACCAGTTTCTCTCTCCTGCTTTCATTCTTTGGGAGTCATCTCAGCTCTTATCTTAACCTCTTCCTTTCAGCTCTTTCTTCTTGAATCATGGATTCCCTCCTCCTCTGTCAATTTCTCCTGCTTAGGCGTTCTGTCATTCTATTCATGATTGTGGACTTAAACTCTAACTTTCTCCATCTGTTCCTGCCCATTTCAGCTGCTTTTTGGTACAATAGTCAGTTGTTGTTTTTTTAATCACCTTCACTTATTTCTTAATAGGATGATGCTTTACCCATTCAATTTGAAGCAACACTTTACCCACCGGGCTCAGCTCATGAATTATTCACGAATATACAAGCTGTCAGTTGTCATCATCTTTACTGACACCAAGCATATTATTTTAAAAATTATTATTATTATTATTATTCTCATCATCATCATCATCATCATCATCATCATCATTGTTGTTGTCATAATCATCATCATTGTTGTTGTCATAATCATCATCATTGTTGTTGTCATAATCATCATCATCATCATCATGTGTGAGTATGCACATTCATATGTGTGTGCATGCATATGTTGGTGTGTGCATAAATTATGTGTGCATACATGGATGTGTGTGCATACATGTGTGAATGAAAGATATTGATATAGAGTTCCCTAGTTCTGATGGATGTCCAGCAAGTGATTTAATATAGCACGCTATATGAAGTCATAAAAAATCATAAAATATAGGGCTTATATTCTGCTGAACTAATATAAAATTTATAAACTGATTGACTTACAGTTCTAGTTTGTTTGCTTTTTAATTATTGGGCCGTACTCAATAGATATGGGTGCCAAGACATTATTTGATTTAGAGTTCAACTAGCTAGTTAGACCACTTTCAATTAAAATTGATTTTGAATATAATAATTATCCATGTATACAAGACTAGGCAAGATAGAACCAACAAAGTAACAAAACTGAGGAACACTTCTTTGATAGACTAACAACTACAAGAACATCACCAACTGACAACTGATCATTATGATTAAATATAAAGATCACACAATGAGCTATTGTTACAATGGCAAAGAACTATTGACAGAACACAAAGAATGATTGTTACAAAAGTATAGTAAGAGGCTCTGCTCCAGGAAACCACAGATCACAAGATGATTATGAGGTTTCTAGTATGCCTGAGCAGGTCCTATCCCACACCAGCAAATGTCCAAACTTTTAAAAGGTGGTGTCACACCATCTGGTCTCTTACCATCTGACCTAAATAGGCCCGTGGGCTCGAATCTGGAATGACTATGACGCTTGTGCATTCACTTACTCTTCAAACTCTGCCTTTTCAGAAAATTCATGGGAGCTTCATGCTGTTAGCAAGATGGGGGCCTAGAGATAAGAATTCTAAGGGTTGGGGTCCTGGCTGTATTGATGACAAATAATAATAACAATATCTTTTTTAAAGGTGTGACGATTAAAAATATTTCAAAAGTACATTATATGCATGGAGTATGAGGCTGTTCATTCATAGAAAAAGATAAAACTTTTGCCAACAGTTAGTCACAATTCGTCAATAAAGTATTGTATAGTGAAACAGGCTTCTAAAAATCTGGATTATTAAATCTCTCAATGACCTCTCCCAGCCACATTATAATCATTCTATGCATGTGTATTAATAGTATAGATAAGATAAAGGTGGTAAGCCCACAACTATAATTCCCTTTTTGAGTGTTACATATCCTATAGAAATCTTTTTACCTATAGAAGAGTCTACTTATTTTCAAGAAAAATTTTAACTAGTGGATGCATTGTATTTTTTGTGGCATGCTTAAATTGAAGAACAACAGCAACAGCAACAATTTGCTAGTTTGATTGAGAATTACAATACTACATATCCAGCTAGGTGTCACACATGTTGTAACAGCATCATTTTTGTGGTTGTATTACTATCTGAGGTTCTTATGTATGAATAATATTATATTTCAGCTTATGTCACTGGCTATAACAGGAGTGCTTGGTGCATCAGTTATTACCGTTAAATAATCTATAAAGAGTATGAGTATCACATGACATTATATTTGTGGAAGCTACTGATCTTGATGAATTCTCAATGAAACCTCTTAGAATTGACAACATTCACTTTCCATTTTCCAGAAAGCTAATAAAGTAATACAGTAGATTTAGCTAAATGAAAATCTCCTGATTTGATTTAATTGTAATTAACTCTTTAATATAAAGAGTTAAGCTTGTAATAGGAGGTTGCAGTGTAACTCTTAAAAAAATATTCTTTTATGCATCTTGCTATGTTTTTGGCTTCAGGAATAAAATGACCCATAATTGCAAATTGGTTATTATGACATTTTGTGGTTTTTGCTACTGGAAGCAAGAAAATTATTTAATTTTACTTTTAGCCACCCCACCCTCCACCCCCATCATACTCCATAATTTTAAGAGCCTCAGCCATGTTTGCTATTAGCATGCTATTGTCAGGTAATCTTAATACACCAAGTTTTCTGTAATTAAGGGTTCTGGCACACCTGATACGTATCCGCCCACGCAAACTCATTAGCTAAACCAATTATGTTGCTATGGCCCAAGTTTATATACTTTCTATTCTTTGCTGCCTACTCTATACAGCGGACTGTGAAGTGAACCCTTCCAGAAGCAAGCTTACCTGAAATTGGACTCCTATGGCAAGAAACACGGAAGGCATGAGCCCTCCAATTTCACACCCTACAGAGGGAGCTACAGTTGGCAGTTCAAGGCTACAGCGCCCGTTCAAGGCTACAGCGCCCGTTTAAGCATTCTACGGACCTTGGAGCTCAAGCCCGACAAATTTACAGAAGCTTTTTCCGATTCACAATTTACTTTTCTAATTATGACAGCAGCAGTTCTTTCATGACAAATTTGACGCTTTACTTCCGTTGTGTACCTTTATTACGTAATTTCTCTCTGTAACTTTATTTGTAGTAGTCTTGTGTAACTCTATTCCAAATTTAGAACGGCTCTGATACGTCATTCTGTAGTTTTGGCAAGAAATAGCTTGCAGAAGCTAAAAGTATTGGTCCGCATACTTTATTCCATAACAGCCCCGCCCTTTCGGGCGGTTAAGGAATACGGGCATTTTGTTGTCAACGAAATCTTTCGTTGAGTGGCTCCCAGAAGAGCTGGTTTGGAAAAAAATAAACAAAACACGGGAACAACGAATGGAGAAGGCGGCGAACAGCAGACTTCTAACGGGAACTGAGCGCCTTGAACAGCTTCTCCCCGAGTGGCTTGCTCCTGACTCCCCTCTTCTTCAGGCTGTCGTCCTCAGTAAGGCTGGTTCGGTGGAGAAGCGATAGGCTCTGGTCGAAGCCCTCTGTAACTAGCTTCTTGGCTTGTGTTGGTGTGACACTGGGTTTTCCTAAGGACCTGGTGAGTGCTGCTGCTTTGATAAACAGAGTCTTTTGGGAAAGCCACTTCTTCAGTTGCATCTGAGAAGTCAGAAAGGAGAGTTCCTTCAAACAGCCACTCAGTGATGGATGCAGCAAAACTCTCTCAAGTGCCAGTACATCGGGAAGAGTAAGGTAATAACAACAGTAATAGCAATAACAATAACAGTAGTGGTACAATAATAATAATAATATTAATATTATTAATAGTTGTTGTAGTAATAGTAGTAGTAGTAGTAGTATAGTAATAATAATAATGATAATAATGGTAATATAATGATAATAATAATAATAATAAATAATCTTATTATAGCTTATACTTTCAATGTCAACTTCAATAGATTAAAAATGAATAAAAAGAGGGGGTAATACTTTTGCATACCCGAATAGTGAGGAATCCCTATTTTTTCACTGACTAGAGTGGTGTTACTTGCAATCCACTCTAAAAATTTTGGCAACACAACAGACAGTGGCCGTTTACTCTTTAAAAGATTGGAGGTGATACCTGTTACCTTAGAACTAATATTACAACTCTAATTATTTATAATGTATTTATATAATTCCAGCAGCAGAAATGTTTCGACTGGTCCGAACCAGAGAGGAAAAAGTTATATTGGGATGGAACCAGGAGGTTGGATCACCTTGGCTATGAGTGCTCGAGCAACTTGGCAGACCTAGCAGACTACTCAGGCGAGCGTAATCAGCGTACAAATGACCACTGATCAAAAACGATAAGACTGGATAGTACTGTTTCTATGAACAGCTAGAATGGTGAATCTGAAGGCTCATGGAATGACAAAAACTGACTGTGCCAGTAGATGTGCATGTTGAAATCATGTCATCTTCGTGAGGAAACTTGATGTCGTCATCACAGAGCAGGGACAAGCGGTCTATCAAGTCATCTTTGAGGGTGCTATCAAACTCCTCTGCAAGTAAGCCATCATCATCCTCCATGAAACTCGCTGTTATCAGAGTTGGACACTGTAAGTGATAGTAAAAAATTAATTTAAAAATTATTTTTATTAACTTATTTTTACGATTATATTTATTGATTGATTAATTGATTTATAAGAATAGATCTATGATTATAATTAAGGGAGTAAAATTCCAGGGCTACTTCCCTTCTGTGTGAAACCCTGATGCATATATACACACACAGTAGAGAGATTCAAATTTTAATATATTTTATATACGTGTTCAACACAATTCTAGGCACATCTGCTACAGCTGATCCAGAAAAATTAGCCGGCTTTGCCTCAGGAACATGAAACTTGCAGATGGTGGTGCCTTACTCACTATCAGTCAGCCCAGGAATATCAGTGCTGGATTCTCTAGAGGAAACTGCGTGAGCTGGTACAAATGGACATGAGCCAGAAAGTATAGATGGACCTGCGCTGAGGGGCACTGTTGGACCTGCACTGGGGGCCACAGACGGACCTACGCTGAGGGGCACAGACGGACCTGACCTGCGCTGAGGGGCACAGACAGACGGACCTGCATTGGGGGGCACAGACGTGACCTGCGCTGGGGGGCACAGACAGACCTGCGCTGGGGGGCACAGACGGACCTGCGCTGGAGGGCACAGACAGATTTCTGTCACCTCCATCATGACTAACCAACTCGGGACCTGTACAATATTATAGATGAGACTGTACATCAGATTTATCAACAAAAAAACATGTAATTTTTTGCTGTGAAAAAAAATGAATAAATTTTAGACTAAAAACAAAAATATTTATTATGATATGCAGCCATGCACCATTCTTTTTTGTGTGCCATACACTACATGGAATATATTTATTAAGTATATATATTTAGAATAATTCAAAACATGACTGTTGACAGATTGTATTCTGTAACTATGATGTTCAAAATATCAATGTTATCATGTTTTGCTATAGGTACCTCTACTGGAGTAGCATATTTTCTTCTGCCTTGCTGCAGAAAGCTGTTGCTTCTTCTTTGTGCCTGTTCTGCTAGCCATACCAACCACAATTAGATACAGGCCACGAGCCTCTGCTGCGATACCGCAATAAAAGCCACGAGATCGCCAACTATAATTTTCGAGGTTGTAGGCGGGATTGTGTGCGCGTGTTTCTTTAAGCCCAACCACAGGCTACAACTCCGTGGTTTGGCAGCTCAATTTGGTCAATTAACAGTGCACGCGCGTTGCTATGTGCCAGCACCCTTAATATGCCTTTAAGATGCCACTATTATTCACAGTTTGAAGTCCTGAAGAGGGAAGAAATGTGAAATATATCTAGCATACAGAATGCCATACAGATGTGACTAAATTAACAAAAGCAACAGCAGGCTATGTTAACATTGTAGTCATACTTTCATTGCTTTGTATGCATGAATGTATGTTTGTTTGCACATATCCGCAAGTGTGTGCATGACAGCAAATTCTCAACAACTTTTCATGAGGAATAATATTTAACTCATCTAAATGATTTTCAGAAATACAAATATATAACTCCATAACATTCAATGAAATGTCTGTCACCTTTCCTGATAGACTATTGTGGGTAGAGGAATGTGGTGGTTTGGGATGTGTTGCTATTAAATATATTCATTATTAACCTTAAGATGGAGATAGCTAACTAGAGCTTGTTGCTATGATAGATATTGGGTATTATGTCATTCCAATTTTCAAGTAATTTCACACTGTTCATCCCCATATCTAAACTGAACACAAGGAAACCAAATTATTGTAAAAGTAGAATTAAATACAAGATATTTCTTTAGAATAATCTTCTATGATTCTACCATAATCTGAACAATCAATTCACACAATAGTCCCAACTATAATGCATTATATTAAAAGCTGCTTTCCTTTCATTCACATCTAATGAAGCACACAGAAGGGGTGTGTGAAGAATGTATATTGACCTACAAATGCATATCCTTTCAAATTAAACTAAGTGGATCACCTGTGACACCATCAACATTACAATAATACAGAGAAATTTGTGGTTACAATAGCAGTCATAAGGATTCATTTATCATCATCATTATTATTATTACTCCCAACAGCACAATGAGGACTCTTCAGGCAGTGATGGAAATAGCCATGAGGATTAAAACTTCCTTACAAATCATCCTCATACTTCATCGATTTTTTGGCATCTGCCATACTAATTTTATTATGAAGCAAACAAACCAATCATATCAATCTACTTTTCTCTTCAGCGTTTATTTTTTTTTAAATCACCTGTAAATTTACAGTACAACTTTGTCCATTAAATTTTATCACTCATCAAAAAGAATGTCCTTGGAGAGCAAATTAGGTGAGAGGAAGAGTGATATACGTTAATAGAAAAGAAAAACAGACAAACTTATTGAGCCAAAACGAATAGCAAAAAATTGGGAAAAGATTTTTCTTGTCAAGACAAGTGCTTTTATAATCAAGTGAAGTACTCCACTATAGTGGTCCAATACCTTTAAATAACTACTATAATGAATTTTTTGCTTGTTTGTTTGTTTTTGCTGTTACTTTTTTCTATTTTTTTTTTTTTTTTTTGCTATTTTAGTTTTGTATTTATTGTTGCTATTATTGTTAGTGAATTAATAATTTTCTAACTATATCACAAACAAAAAATTTGAAAAACAACACAAAATTTGAAAAACAACACAAAATTTTATTAGAGAAGGTACTGCATGTAGCTAGCTATTATTTAAATTGGTGTAACTACTATAACAATGTTACAATTATAAATTAAAAGCAGGAATGTTATATGAACCCTTCTGTTATCATGATATTAACATTTGGATCCAGAAAATGCTTCATTTCTTCGAATTTGTTAACAATGCGATATACTCCGACTCCAACTCCCACTCCAATAGCTCCACCTATAGCAGCTCCTAAACCCAGTCCCACTCCAGCTGCAATACCGAATGTGGGCAAGCCAATAGCTAGTGCACCAATAGTAGCACCAATAGTAGCTCCAACTGCTCCAGTAACAGAACCAGCTCCCACAGCTGCTCCCAACTCTTTGAGGCGCTTTTTCAATTTATTAAAGTCTTCACGGATAACTAAGGGTTGGTCAATAATCCTAACGTCGTCAAACTCTCTTTTTTTGACTGAAGATACAGACCGGAACCTATGGCTATTAAGCATAATTAAAACGTCGTTTTTCTCATCTTCGGTGATATCCAGCACTTTACGAAAAAGTTCAGAGAGCCAATACTTATTGTCCTCCAGAATGGAGTAGTCTTTAGCATTTGCAGCAGGAATTATAGGAATATTTTGGCCGATTTCTTCACCCAAACATTCGTGAAGCATTTTCCTGATTTCTTCTTTCCAATTTTTTAAAGCCGCTTGGTACTCGGTTCTTACTTTAGCTTTTGAATTAAGTTTAGTACGATATTTTGTTCGCAAGCGCAGAGCAATGGCGTTCGCAAACGTCAGAATTACGACGCAGTGTTTCCAAACCGTTGAATCGAATACCTGCTGAAGCTCAGATAAGGTTTTTCTGTCCCTGTAAGACGCGATTCCTGAATCTTCTACAGAAATGCAATACAAAAGTAAATCAACCTCGCCACAATTATTTTTTATATCAGCCTTGTATTTTTCAGCATCGCCAGAGTCGTCCTCAAAGCCAGGAGTGTCAAATACAGTAACTTCGAAATTATTGTCATCGTCACTCCAGGAATGGGAAGTTACTTTAAGAGTTTCGTGATGAAGGTGATGCCCTTCAACAAAAACTTCTTTACCCACTATAGAATTTAAAATTGTACTCTTCCCTGCACCAGTGAGACCAGAAACAGCGAGTTTTAGTTTCCGTACCATAACAGTTTTATTCGTTTTGCCAACCGTTCAAGTTGGTTGTTGTCATATTATATGAAAAACTAGCAATAAATATATATCCCGTAACGTAATAGAGTAGTACAATGGGCACTGTATTTTGGCGGAAATTTATACACTCGGACGTGGTAGAATAGTAAACCTGGCTCTCCCCGACAAACTACCGCAGGCGGGTCGTAATAGTGGGGCACAATATATTGCACGAGATTCGCAACAAAATCATTAGTTGCACATTTGGTAGTTAGTCCATCCGCGACATCCCAATGGCCGAAATTGCGGCGTCTCAATTAGCTGCCTGGAGGCACCAATCGCTGAAAGGAAAAATTAATTCTAATATTGTTGTTGTGGGATTAAACGGGTCTGGAAAATCCGCCCTGATCAACGCCCTTTTTAATAAAGAGGTAAGCCCAGAACAAGATAGCGCTACCTCCAAACCCGAAATTCGAAAGGGAGAAAAGCATGTATTGAATTATAAAGGCAATACTTTAACTATTTGGGATACCTGTGGCTTTTTTGAAGCGACCAATCCTGAAAACACTGGAGCCTTTGAAGCTATCAAAGCGATTCCTTGCCTGAAGAAAGGAAAATGTAGCGCACTTGTTTTTACTATTGCTATCACAAAAACAAGATTCGAAAAAAATTCCAGTGATATTGAAGGCATGAAAAAGTTGGAAGAAATGTTTGGTCCAGACATTTGGAATAATCTAATTATTGTCTTGACTCAAGCAAATCAACACTACGACCTAATTACCAGCAAGCAGGGCTCCACCGATAATAAGAAATATATGGCCAGCTACACAGAATGGGTGCAACAAATTCGCACCCTAATGGCTAGTGAAATTATGCCAGGATACCGAGCACAGACCATCCCCATAGTGCCTGCAGGATATTTAAATTCTACCCAGGCTGAAGCACCTGTATTAAAATTTGAGCCCAAAGGAAAATCTTGGGTCTTAAATATTTGGCAAAATTTGGTTAAAATCGTTCCCTTGGAAGAAAAGCCTTTGCTACTTGATGTTTGCATTAACAATTTATTTGCCTCAAAATTTTTTTATCTTGATAGCTTTTTATCCCAGATAAGACTGACAGCTACTGTCTACAAGAAGAAAGTGTGCCTAATTAAGAGGAATGATGAACGCATAGCTGTCAGTCTAGCTTTAAGTTTGCTGCACAACATGTTGCTCAAATTTGACAACCAAGATGATACAAAACAGACTGTATCATCTAAAAATTACCCTGCTGACAGTGCTTTTTGGAAAACTTTGGAGTCAGGCACTAATATAGTCGTCACAGGTCCAGAAAAATCAGGCAAAACAGCGCTGATTAATTCTTTAGCTTTTCAAAAAGAAAATGCAAAAGAGCATCCTTACGGATTAGACGAGCCTATCGAGATACCTTACAGGAAATGTTCTTGCACTTATACTGAAATTCCGCTACAGACGTTAGATAAAACTGCAACTGAACACAGTTCGGTAGTTATTGTGTGCATAAAAATTAGCGAGAACAGGATGAATATGGCAAAAATTCTAGGCTCATTTACCAAAAGTGAAGCTAAGAATTTCGTTATAGCTCTGACCTACGCCAATGCCTACGCTTTGGACACACCCTTGGAAAGTTTAGTAGAAACTCAAACTGAAATTATAGAAGAAATTCTAAATGAGTCGAGCACTTATTCAGGAATGAAGAATATCCAAGTTATTCCAACTGGCTATCACAACGAGCTTATTATTAAGCACGATCCAAATGAAATGCATTGGATTATGAATCTCTGGCTGCAAATTATTTCTATGGCTAAAGCAACCGCTCAACCTGCTCTCTTAGTAATTCTGAATTACCATATTCTAGGGCAGAAGTCCCTACCCAAAAAAGTATCACACTGCAAAGGATTTTACGTCCAGAAATTGGTGGAGATTATGTCGGATATTATTGAGGCCAATTCTTTAAAAGTTTATGATGAATAGCTGAAACTGATGGCATTATATTTTTTGCTGGGTTTTTGTTGTTGATTTTTGCACTCTTATATAGACTTTTAGTTTTTTATTATAAATATATATGTGTAGAACAAAGCTATACTTAGCTTATACTAGGTGAGCGAGCGAAGCGGGCAAGATAGATACCGTTAGGGGTGGACAACTGAAAATTGGGTGTATATGTTCGATATTATGTGTATACCTTTTAAACATCTCGCTTGGTTGGGGTGCAATTAAACCTTAAAAACTTACTGGAGTTCCATTTCTATTCGAATTAGTGGTGGTGGTAAGTTAACAGCTATTTGCCATAGTTATAAGCCCTATGCAACAGTATTTACTTGAAAATTCATTGTCCACTAGACTAACCACTAAGGTAAATCTTGTTTAGGTATGTCCACTTGTGTGAAAGTATTGTGGGTTACTACTACTACTTAGCTGAAGAATATCACAAAACATTTAAATATTGTGACTTGCTTTTATGTCTGCTTTCGCGAGCGAGACACTTACAGGGGTAACACAATTGAAAATCGGGAATGTTCGTTTGATGGCGAGCGAGCGGAGCCAGCGAGACTGTATTAGGGGTGGATAATGCAAACTCGGGTATATGTTCGATGTATATGTATGGATTGTGCGTGTGCCCCTTAAACGTGCGGGAGGGATCTTTTTTCTTCTAACAACACGGCTTTTTAGGCTTGACCCCTGTTTCTTCTGATACTACAGCATTACGTAAGTCTTACTTGAAACTTGGGCTGAGATAATTCCTGCGAATAGCTTGTTTTTCAAGTCCCAAAATGCTACTGCGAACGGTTACTGTGGCTTTGAAACCCTTTACCAAACGTAATTTCAAAACTTCGTCGTTTTTTAGGGCTGCTCAATGCCGTTCATTAGTTGCAAGTGTTACTGGTAGCCAGTGTGGCTAATATTAAAACGAAGGAAGCCGCCATTACTTGGGAGAAGCTGAGGTAAGTACGTAATTCCATATTTGTTAGCTAAAAATTACAAAAATAACTCTGGCTATGTTTGTTTTGTTTTTTGGAAGAGCTGGTTCACCAGTTGTTGGTAATTGAGGCAGTCAAAATGGATTAAATTGGATAACACAGAAGTTATCACTATTCAGGAAGTTTAGGTAAGAGAGTAATTCTGTATTTGATTGGTAGTTGTCAGCTTTTTTTTAATCATAGTTGCCAACTTATTTTAAATCATAGTTCAGGGACATTAATAAAAGAGAACATGCACACATGTTTTTGAGGTTAAACTGAACACTTATAGTTATTTTAGGCACCATTTGAAAGAACAAGTTAGTTTCAATAATTGTTCAGAGATTACTTGAAATCGTTAGTTTGAAAAAAATTAATAGTAGTTGTGCAAAGAGGCAATACATGGCCACCGGAAGTGGAGAGACTTAATTTGAACAAAAAAAATGCTTTCGGTATACAATATTATACGAAGTGTCAAATCTTTATTCTTCCCCATAACTCTAAAGTAGCTACTACATACAATAACACAAGCTAATTTAACACTTTATTATTTAATATCACTGTATCTTAATAAATATACATCAAAATTACATAATATTACTAGCTATATTATATAATACTGTAAAAGTATTCTCTTCACTTTTTGTCATGACTTTCTTTAACAAGACTTTGTCTCTAGGCCATTGAATACTGCTCCCTTTCAGAACTCATGAGTAATAATTATTATCAAAAGATTTGGCTATTCAGTATAAATGAAAAATTATGATACAATTGCTAACTAATCACACTCATATGAGAAGCTAGTGGCGCTATGCCAGTTAGTTGCAGTTCCTGCAAAACCATTGGATTGGATTCCCTTTCTTCCATTCACATTTTATCACTTTGCCATACTGTGGAAGTCTACATTCACAATAGATGTTGAAGCTTTCTTGATGACAACTTCGGGCTGCTCTTTGGCGATTACGCCGTGGAAAAGGCAACATGTTGTGATTTTCCAAGCATTTGTAGGGATGGTCTCGAAGCTTGTATGTAATGTAAGAAATCATATAGAAAATTGAAACTTTTCTGATCAAATTGCTGGCTGCAAGCCACCAATACTTTCGTTATCCTTTTGTAATAAAATTTGCCCAGCTGTAATAATACTATCAGTCAGCCAATGACCGTGAAATAATGATTTTTTATCTTCTTGATACAACATTATGTCTTTTATCCAATAGATATCACGGCCATCTGTATCAGTTACCATATTCGTCAGATCAACAATATCTGTATAAATTATATATACTATATACATTTTTAAGGATAGGCATCACTATTGATACCAAATGAAACACCACATTACCAACTAAAAAAGACGAAGTGCAGTTTAGCTTACCTTTTACTTCCTGTGATTGCAATTGATGACAACCTGGATTGCAGACAGGCATAGGACTGTGTACATTACATGCCAGAAACTCTCCATGTACTTCTGGATCCTTAAGAAAAAGTATAGTTTACATTCATGAATGTTAATCAATAATTTCTTTACCTCAGGACATGAGAATATTTTCCTCTTTTTGAAGGAAGCATATTATAAAGTCATCATCACTGCTGCAAGGTTTTAACTATAATTACAAAGCATGAAAAGTTGCCATTATACATACTTTAATCATAATGTTATTCTATCTCATTCATTGGTTATTTTTGCCAAATTTGCAGTGAATGTGTGCACCCAAGGCCTATAAAGAGGGTGGGGGAGGGAGCTCAGAGGGGTTTGGACCAAACCCCCCTTATGATGATCACTCTTGCACAAATTAATTACAGCAAATAGGCTAAAATTTATATTGCATGCTGGTCAAGTCTCTTTAAAAGAAGGCTTGTGGACGACACTCTATAAGAAAGTACAAAGAAGTGGTGATGAAGCAGGTAAGGAGGTACAAGTAGAGATACCACATCCAATGAACCACCAAATTCAAAATAACTCGCCTTCAAACTGCTGCGGCCATCTAGGAGAGGACCAATAGAACCATAAGTGTGAGTTGAACCTGCAGAAACACTTCCCCAAGAATCTGAAATCAGAGCAAAGACGTGTTTGGTTTCTTCATGCTACGTAGAGAAAACCTGAACTTTATTTCATCTACTTTCACAGCAACGGCAATGCTAAATAAATATATATTATTCATTTGATACAGGAGAACATCATGAGTCTGTTGACTTAGTATTTACATGAGTGCCATAGGCACGAGTGTAAATATGGCCAATCAGACGAGTGATATTCTCCTGTAACTATGAATAATATATTTATTATGTACTGCTCATGTATGATTACCATAGTAACAAGTTTCTAGAGCTATAAACACTGGTATAACCTTGGGGGATGTAATAACCCAACGTAATAACTCTGAACACAGGTGATATGGGAAAATATGCCTTAAGACAAATCCTGTTTACTTTAATACATTTCCTATGTGGCAACAGGTATTAGGTCCTATTCAGTACATAATACATAGGTATTTTGCCTCAGTTAGCAAACCTTGGTAGTTCATTTTAGATGATTCTTTACTCCCTTGAACTGTTTTGCTTTCAGGCACCTCGTATTTCCTCTCTACAATTGATATATCAAATAAGCATTTGTTAATATCCATATTGTGAAAGTGAGAATTAAAAATACCATTAAATTTCATTTTCAGCTCATTATACAATTTCAAGCTATCTTGACTCAAAACTGATGCTAAACAAAAATGATATCCTTATGTTTTCAGACATAGTAACCACCTCAACAAACCTGATGTTGTACTCTCATTTTGTAAAGATACACGGTGATGCTCCTTTACATGTGTAAACATAATGGACTATTATTAATAATATTATGAATTGCTTTTTGTTGCTAAATTATATAATGAAATAAATAGTACCTCATTTCTGCTAACACTGAATGTATCCATAATGATAAGACATACAACTTCAGGTAGCAAGATGTCCATTGTGTATGAAAATATCTAGAAATCATAAATAGTAGTAGTATATTACTTAATTAAAAAAATACTTATCTTCATTACTGAGCTTGACTTATCATTGCAAATAAAATTTGAAGATCATGAAGTGGGTGACTTCCTCAAATTGAGATAACTTTAAACATGTAATGGAATGGGTTCTATTCTTCAGAATCTCTGTAAGGAATAATGACAGATAAAAGATTGACTGTCTTTTTGATAATTTTAGCATACGAAGTTTCCTACACGAAATTTCCATGAAATCACAATAACTTGAACATTGATTTTCCAGCATCTGAAAACAAATACAAATGTAAACATTCACAGGAAAGTAAGGCACAACGTGAAGCACATAATTGTCAGGAAAAGATCGATTTAATTCTTTAAAGGTATTTAATAAACCTGCAGATTAAAACTCAGAGAGCTCAATATCTATTAATAGTGTCTTGCTGCTTAACTCACTCACTACTTTATTGACAAGTCAAAACATACAATTTGTGAAATTTGGCCACCAGTTTTTAAGCACTATTTTTACATATCCTTTAACTTACTTCCCCGATTTTTTTTTTTTCAAGAAGAGGAATATATGCTGAAATTCTCGAAAAAAGACTTTCGATGCTCATTCTTTGAAATTCTACCACATAATTGTTTAACTGCTCATCTTTATTGAGACCAGACATCAATTTCTCCTGTCTTGAAGGCGGGCTGAGCAAAATCAGGACTAGAGATATTTGTGATGATCTTGATGAATTTGATCCATCTGATGCCAATAGACACACTAATTCTTCAGATTGCAAGCTGCATGGAGATATCACTGGTAAATCTTGATGTGGAGTCAATTCTGAATTTACTAGCTCTTCAGCACGATCTCTTCGAAGCCTCAGAGGATACATTCATATCAATCTCTGCTTAAGTTTGTCTATTGCACAAATTATTTTTGTGTCTGGCATACAAGACTGGAAGTGACACTGTCCCCATTCACTGTCAGGTCGTAGCAGTTCTCCTCCACTACTTCTTCCTGGTCTCCTTCATGTGGATGTTAATGGAGGGTGTTTTTCTTTACATTGCTCTTGTCAAAGTTTTTATGACATATACAAAGAAGTATTTGATTTCCTTTACTGTTATAAGCTGTGGATTACCACTAATCTATATGGGATTTCTCACGTTGCCCCTTAGGTTTGGATACTCCAAAAAAATTTATGGCTACCACGCAGCGTAAGTTATTAAAACAAATTCCATTTTTACATAATAGTCACATTTTGTGAATACAGGTGCTTCTTAAATACTGATAATCACTTCATATTGGCTTTCATAGCTCCAGTGATTATTATTTTTGTTTGCAATATTGTCTTATTGGTAATGGCCGCTATTATAATGTGGAGACAACAAACAAACAAATAAAGCGAGACATTAAGACAGAATCTAACAAGGTTTTAAAATGGCTGAAGGCTGTGATATCTCTAACAGTAGTAATGGGACTGACTTGGATTATTGGAGTTTTAGTAGTAGAAAGAGAGGAACTGTTGCCTTTGGCTTACATCTACACAATAATGTTGGCATTCCAAGGTTTCTTCATTTTCTTAGTTCTAGTGGTCTTCACAAACCAGTACGTGATGAAGTTAGCAAATGGACTGCATCCAAGTGGCAAAAGATTACAACAAAAAATCATGAGGTTAGAATGTCCTCCTCAGTATATTTGTCCAATAATTCACTCATACTTGCTCGTTTTTTGTTTCTTTTTTACTCAGATGAATACTACGGTACTATCAAATCCAATGTGTGTGAAAAATATAAAATCTCAAGAATTCATCGACAAAGCAGTGGATGTCAAGAACATTTCCATGTAGATTATAAAGACAAACAGCTAGAAACTTCCATTTAGATCATCCTAATGTGTTGTACTAGAATCTTCTGTGTGTCATGAATAGTTCATTAGCCTGAGTTGGGTTAATTAAGCGTCACAACAACCATGGCACAGCAGAGAAAAGGAAATAGCAAGAGAGAGATGGAAGAGAACAAAGAGAAACACATTGACTGCTTGTTTATGAAAGTGAAGTAGTAGGTAAATGTTTAAGTCTTTGCTGTGCTATAAATATGTCATAATACCCTCACTGCAACTAATCTTGAGAGAGAACCAATCAGAAATGGAGCCACAATGTGTGAAGTCCCCATGTAATATGAGCCAAAGTGTGGGCCCTAGTGGTAGATGGGTGGGTGGGTGACATGGCTCTCGTCCTCCACAGCTCAATTTGGACCTTCTGGTTCAATTCAACTTGATGGAGGCACTTCAGCTAATGCTCACCGTATGTGTCACTCAATATGCATGACTACATCAGCATGATAACATTTTTAACAGTTCAATTTCATTTTAATTATATTGATGTGACTATTAATTAGATGGTGTGGTTCACTTTCAAATTAAACACATACTTTGAAACCACCTCATAATTGAAACATATTCCTGCACCAACAGACTCCAACTTTTTTAGAAATAGCTCCTCCCCCCTCCCCTGCCCTCCAAGAATAGTTGTAGAAGGATATTTTTATGGATGAGCAAGAGATTTTTCTTGAAGAATTCATGACGATAAAGGTGTCAATTATACTATTATACAAAATAGCTACTAGGTTTTGGGTGCACTGTGCATTGCTTATCAATTAGTCAAGTGGATGATGTGTGCAGAAGATGTTCACTTTTGGCAGAATTTATATTTTGGGGTTTTTCACCATGCCTATACCATAAGATCCACATCAGCAGAACATGGCTTCATACTGAAACCAAGCCCCCCTTTAACTGCCATTAAAATGTATCATCTGGTAACCGTTGCAACTACAGATTTTTGGTGGGCTCAAATTATTCAGTATGGTCATGTTATACAGTGGGGTATTAGTTTAGTACCTAGGTTCCAACTCTGAATATCAGAAAATGATTGATTATTGATTGAAATGATTGATGTTTTGTTCCAGGGGTTTGCACCAATTGTGGCCCCTTTACATAATTACACAAATTTATCAAGAAGAAAGTAGTCTTTGTGACTGGTATGAGGAATGCAAGACAGAATTTGTACAGCTGAAAGATCGGTTGCTCTCTGCTCCTCTTGTTTTAGTTGGCCCGATGGCTGTATGTTCATTCTGGAAACTGATGTGAACACGCTATAGTCTGGTGCTGTTTTGTCACAGGAACATGATGATGGAACTGTTCATCCTATTGTTTATGCATCACGTTCAGTGAACATGCATGAGCAGAACTATGGTATCTCGCAGTTGGAGACACTAGCTCGTGTGGGCAGCTCACTACTTCCGTCCATATATTTATTAACACATCCATGTATTCTGTATATGAATCATGCTGCATGTTTATCCATACTGAATACAACAAGACTGTTTGCACGCTGTGTGATGCGGATTACTTCAGGAGATGAATCTCACAATCAAACATAAATCTGAGAAGAAGAGCACCAATGAAGAGTTATTGTCATGTTGTACTACTACTGATGAGAGTAAGATATCTGATATAGTGCTCTAATCTTCTTAATGAGGAGATTAGAAAGTGTCAAAGAAAAGATAAAAACATATCAGCTATGATTAAGTATTGGTGGGTAGAACTTTTCCTGAGGAGGAATCCGAGTCAGGTAGAATCGCTTTGGAAAGCAAGCACTAAGAAGTGGTGGATGATATACTGTGCCATGGGATCCCTGCTTTTCCTGATTGATGGTATGTAGTTGTGCCTTCAACGCTTAGAGAATCGCCGTTGGAAGAAACATATAAAGGTCAATTTACTGGTCACCTTAGTTGATACAGGTGTGTGATTTTCTAAGACGTCATGTGTGGTGGAAAGGAATGAAAAATTATGTAACTGATTTTGCTGGGTGTGTCTGGTTTGTGCCTCCAGGAAATAAGGACCACACCATCATTGGTTCCGATCCCTGTTGGAAGACCGTTCCACCGAGTTGCTATTGATATAATGCAGCTGTCATACTGCAAATTGCTATGTGGCCATCTTCATGGACTATCTGACCAAAGTGGCCTGAGGCATTTGCAATACCTGATCAAAAGGCTGAAACAATTGCTAAGCTGTTTATGGACAACATAATGTGCTGACCAGCCATTGAAGTGCTTACTGATACTTTCAAGCAGTTTGGGAAATAAATCACTTCTGCTTGAGCTTATACTTAAGCCCATCATTCAAAGTGCTTTGTAAGTGCACACTGTCAATGAACGTGATAACAAAAATGTAAATTGCACTATAGCACTTCACCTCTGTTAAAGTATGCATGGCCTTTAGGCCTACACAATAAATTCAAGTACTTTCACTGAGAATGGCTCAAGCTCCTAACAGAAAACTCCTAAGAATCTTGAACCACTATATTTTACCTAATAATGCATAACATGCTTAAAATTGTGCTTTGAAAGTGCTTAATTTTGCACTTAAGCTTTTTTAAACCACTTTTGAAGTGCTTGTACTTGAGTTTTAAGCCCAGTAGGAAGTGCTTGAATCCGTCCTTGGTGCCAACACAGGATTTTAGAGAAACAGCTTTCTGGGTAAGAACCGAATTCCTATCCGAGCTGATTCTAAAAGCATACATACAAGCTTCTTGGGGTAAAGAAAGTCAATACATCTGGTTACCATCCTCAAACAGATGGGTGAGTGGGGAGAAATTTAACTCAATTCCCATCAATGTGATAGCCAAGTCTTGTGATGTAGGAAAGCACAACTGGGATGCTTATCTCTAACATTTGCTCACCGAATGTCTGCTCAAGAATCTACACAAGAAACACCATTTTTCCCGCCATTGTAGAAGAAATGCCAGGATTCTGATAGAGACTGTCCTTTCTTATTCCTGTAGCCTTTGTGCTGTTAACCATGATGACTACCTGAATGAATAATATATTAGCTTAATATAGCATAGTTTAATAGTTAAAGGACGTTTCGGTTCGTGGACCTCTTCACACACACACACACACACACACACACACGCACACACACACACACATGCACAGTTCAATGTTACAGTTACTGTTCATCTTGCACGCTACTTCAGGACCGGGTTACTGGACCATGCCTCATGGATAAGTCACTCGATACATTCACTGGAGCTGGCACCTTATGTTGACGCTTCATTGTATAGGCTATATAGTCCCACGCCACTGAAGACACCCATAGCTGTTACACAAGAATATTCACAAAAAGGGATCTATGACTTTATATATAAAGTCATACAAACTATATTAACATTATAGCTACTGCATAATATTATGCAATGCATGAAAATTTGGTACAAAGTTTCATATGTTCCACTAGATCAGGACTTGCCCACAATTCACACCTGGTGACCACGAATAGAGAGGGGTTTTTTGGTTTTGTTTTTTCAAATTCTAAGAATGAATTTCAAAAAAAAATTATTTTCAGACTACATAGCTTCACACCATCAGTTCACACCATTGTTAAGAAAACATGATTTTTTTTATTTTTTATTGTACAGTAGGATGTCAGTTATCTGTACAACTCCACACTATTAGCTATTTTCCTAATTTATTGTTGCTAGGAGCGTTTATTAAACAGTTTATTCAATTCATATGTGTGTCAAAGTCTATATTAAAATATCAGGTATCATTTTTTGTTATAGACTGTCCATTATCCGAACATGTTGGGGGGATGGAGAGGTGTTCAGGTAACTGAAATGTTCAGCTTCATCAGTGTGTTGTTCATTTGTTGGTTAGTTTTTTGTCACAAATAAAGGGGGGGAAAGAGCAAAAACACACATATTCAGCTAATAATGATGATTGCAGTACAACCTCTGATAATGACCTTTCTAACAGATTCCTGAACTGAAAAGCTGCCTCCAAATGGTTCTCAGTTTAGGGCCACTTTATACCTCTTTCATCCTACAGTATATTTCCATTGCATTACTCTACTTCATCCTACAGTGTATTTCCATTGTATTACTCTACTTCATCCTACAGTGTATTTCCATTGCATTACTCTACTTCATCCTACAGTGTATTTCCATTGCATTACTCTACTTCATCCTACAGTATATTTCCATTGCATTACTCTACTTCATCCTACAGTATATTTCCATTGTATTACTCTACTTCATCCTACAGTGTATTTCCATTGCATTACTCTACTTCATCCTACAGTGTATTTCCATTGCATTACTCTACTTCATCCTACAGTGTATTTCCATTGTATTACTCTACTTCATCCTACAGTTTATTTCCATTGCATTACTCTACTTCATCCTACAGTGTATTTCCATTGCATTACTCTACTTCATCCTACAGTTTATTTCCATTGCATTACTCTACTTCATCCTACAGTGTATTTCCATTGCATTACTCTACTTCATCCTACAGCGTACAGTGGAACCTCTGAGTAATGGACACTTGAAGAACAACCAGATTTGTCCATTATACAGAGGTGTACTTTACATAGAAGTTCTTATTTAGTTATGGTAACTCCCATCAGTGCTTTTACTATTGTCCATTACAGAGAGATGTTCATTACATGGAATGTCCATTACAGAGAGACGTCCATTACATGGAATGTCCATTACAGAGAGATGTCCATTACTACATGGAATGTCCATTAAGAGAGGTTTCACTGTATTTCCATTGCATCACTCTACTTCACCCTACATCGTATTTCCATTGCATTACTCTACTTCATCTAGGTCTGTCCAAATTCAGATCAAGCAAGGACAAGTATTCAAGACCAGTCAATTCAAACTCATTTGCTTTCCTCAATTTATTCTTTCCTCTGTATGTCCTTCTGGTTCCATCTGCACTGAGAGCAGATGTGCACAAACCTACAATCTAGTGGTGAGCATCTGTCCCGGGATGCAGTCATCATCAGTGAACATATTGATAATGGAAATTCTTTAGGAGTATAAATTAACTTCCATGGACTACAGAAATTGTCTTTCAAACATGATCACGCTCACAATATACTTGCATATGACCACATCCACCTATCACTGTTCACTTATAATATCATTCACTGCAAAAATGTGTGCTGTTAATGGAAGAATTCACTATTACAGACAGAATGAAAAAGAAAGAGAAAATTAATTCTATTAAAAAGTTTGAAATTAGGTAAGGTGTGGCTAGCTGGCTTGAGCTTCTGTTGTGTCAGCCTGAACGTCTGTCAACGGAGGAACTTCAGCAACTTTAAAAAATACCCTATACAATAAGAGGTTCAAACATCACAAGCAAACAAACAAACAAACGTACTCATGCGAATATTTGCTCCGTACAGTGACCGTCTGGCCCAGAGGAGATTATATCAATATATTCAGTCTCTCTACCAGCGGCAACAACTCTTCCACGCTGTACCCACTGTAGTGCTGCAGGGTGGGCGTCTAATGGAGACACAACATTCATAATGTAAAAAAAAGTGGTTGAAATAACATTCTTTAGTACAAATGCTACAGGAATATTTAAGCATCAATAGAACTGTCTCCATGTCATTATTGGCGAGCGAGTAATACAATGTATTGAAGACAGCTAGCAAGCATAATGCAACAGCATTATACCTCTTTCTTTTTTTCACATCTTAACATATCAAATAAATCTCAGCACAGCCACTCCTGCAAGTGCCACCCACCCATGGAATGGTCCCAGGTTTGCATGAACCTACCCTATACTGATGACTTAAGCTATTTTACTTTACTAGCAAATATTGTACCCTGCCACACACACACACACACACCACACACACACACACCACACACACACACACACACACCACACACACACACACACACCACACACACACACACCACACACCACATCACACACACACACACACACACAGTGGCTCTTGATGTAAATTAGGAATGGCTCAACCACTACTTTTGTTACGTCAGTCAGTGTTTTTTTCACTTGCTTTTCTTGACCCATATGATGACGCTTTACCTATCTGACTTAGCTTTATTCACACACACACACACACTATTGGTGGCGTTATTATTGACAATGCTTTACCAACCCATTTGATGATGCTTTACCAACCCATTTGATGATGCTTTACCAACCCATTTGATTGATACTTTACCAACCCATTTGATCAGGGTTTCATACAGAGGTAGGGGTGCCCTGGGTGCCCTGGGATCCTCTCCCCCCCAAGAATTTGAAATAAATTAATAATATTTACTACTTAATGGTATTCTGTGGTTATGAATTATAATGGTATTCTGTGATTTTGTTGATTGTATATATCTAATATTTGGTGAAAGTTCACTTCAGTTACTTCAATTGCAATACACATTAGTCTTCCAAGATTGATGTCACTAATTCTAGACCCGAGACAGTTTTTAATCAAATGGGTGTGGTTTCAGCAAAAGCGAGTGTGGTCAAACAAACATGTGCCCCCCTCCTTTCCCCCCCCCCCCCCCCCCCCAAGAAAAAAATCCTGCATGAAACCCTGTTGATGATGCTTTACCAACCCAGCTCAAATTGTTAATTACTTCTGAATACAAACACCGCCATCATGGTTACTGACACACAAAATTATTATTACTAGTGGTGCGCTCGAATAGCGCAAAATAGCGAAGCGAGCGATGCATGTTCCCTGTAATTGCAGCTATTCCATGTATGCTTGGTGTGGCTACAAAATACTGTCAAAGTGAGAAAACAATAGTGGTAGCTTTTTTCTATGATGAGTAATAGTCTAATAAATAAATTAGGAACATTTATTGGCTTTTCAAAAAGAAAGATTCTTTACTTTGCTACCTGTTTCTGTTTAGTTTTAGCTCTCCTCCTCCTTGCCCTGTCTTTTTCATTTCTTATCTCTCTCCTTACTAATTTTTCTTCAGGAGTTTCTAACGCCCTCAAAGCTCTTGACCGAGCGTTTCTCGTACAGGAAATTTCCCATCTTATGAAATGGGTCATGCACAAGTCATTGACATCCTAAATGTAACCTTCTCTCTGCCAAAATGACTAGTAATTCACTCAATGGAGGTGGGAGTGGCTATATGACAAAGTAGAGTTCAGAAGAAACCTACCAGCTGGCTGGCAGAGAAAGAGATAAAATACTCACACACAAACACACACCCACACATATATACCACATTACACACACATATATACCACACCACACACACATACACACACATATACACCACGCATACACACACATATACACCACACTACACACACATACACATGCACACACATACACACCACACTGACTGAAATTAAGCTGTTTGTTAAATTCCCCTAACTAATTTGGAGACTAACATTAAGCTGTTAGCTAAATTCCCCTAGCTAAGCAAGCAATATGTGAAGCAATTCTAGTTACCCTGAGTCACCAATTTCACTATGGCTGGAAGACCAGGCTCATAGTATGCCATGGAGCAAGTTTAGCCATACTGGACAAAGTAGTAACTACTGCATTATAGAACTACTTTTAATAAAATGCCTTTGTAAATTTCTAATAAAACAGTTCTTCTTTTTTTCATGATTAATAATACTTATTACATGAGTCAGAGTGTGATATTGCGAAATATTTCATGAGCAGGCTAATTTATTTTCACAAGCCAAGGGAATAGCCTGATAGTGAACTATCAAGCCATATCACTCTGTCTAGTGTAATAAGTGGTGTATTCCACACTAGATATCTTCAATGCTGTAGTTAGTACTAGAGGACTGGTAACTCACAGTGTAAAGTAAATTGTAGGGGCTATCCACACCCCCAACTGATGTTATAGCTGCTGCTCTAGCCCAGTATAGTTTGCTACACTAGAGGAAGGTAGCTATAAATAAACATCAGGAAAAATAGTTATGAGCTTGCCACTGCTGAATTGCAAGCTCATTACCCCCCACCCCTCCCTCCCACCCCCCCCCCCCTCCCACACACACACACTCATACATACAGAAGTACACACACACACACACAGTTTCAAGCTTTATAATTATATTTTCTCTCTGTTTTGACCGGAGAAATATATTGAGTTACTGAGGCATCTTGTTTTTAATTCTTCGTAACCAAATCTTCCTTTAAAGAATTTATTTAATAATTGATGACTTCTAAGAAAGTGATTTAACAATTAGATGAGAATTAAACTGTGCAGAAAAATTGAGAATTCTTGACACAAAATATGTACATTCCTTTGTTATGCTGAGTTATTTCTATTACAATTATCTGATTTCAATTAACCACCTTAATAGTATTGTATTCAGTAATAGATGAGCTTGTGATACTATGACTGTGTTATCCAAAGGATTAGCGAAAATGATACTGGGAATTTGGTTTCTGCAATTGCTACATTTTAGTTCACAGCTACCAAGATTGAGTATTCAATGGTATGAGTTTTCCTGTATTGGAGGAGACAATGCTTTTACTGGGCTATGGTTGAGCTACACTTCTAATTCCACTGATGAAACAGGCACTGACGACCAGACCTATTCTTGCCGTGCTTGGGTCAATTACAACTTTCCTGTGCCAGAACTGCAATATTATGAAGGAGCTGGTCCTAGAAATATAACTAGTGTGAGTTTATTCAAACTTCTCCTTTTTTCCGGCTAAGTGTGGCTTGTTAGTTGTCAAGAGCCACCTGTAGTCAGTACTAAGAGAGCTATCACTACTTCCGAAAAGCGTATGTAAGCACATAAAGTATTAATGCTAAGGAAGCTACTACTACTCCAGGGATGCTGAGGTAAGTACGTAATTACATATTTGTTAGCTAAATATGCAAAATTAACTCTGGCCTTTCTTTTTTATAGCTAAGAGCTTGTTGTAAACAGTGACTGGTAAATTCAAATAGTCAGAATGACTCAAATTTGGTACTACAAAAGTTACCACTGCTCAATAAAATGAGGTAAGAAAGTAACTTTGTATTTGTGTGCTAAAATTGATTGTCTTTTGTTTTTGTAGGTAAGAGCTTGTTGTCAAGAATTCAAGGTAATTCATATGGTCAAAGTAACTTCAATTTGATACTACAGAAGTTATCAATACTCAAGAATGATGTAAGTAGTAATCCATATTTGTTGGCTAAAATTACAAATAATAACACTGGTTTATTTTTTATCGTTGCTGAGAGCTTGTTCAAGAGTTACTAGTGATTGAGATTATCAGAATGATTGATGTTTGATACTACAAAAGTTACCATTAATCAGGTAAGAGAGTGATTTTGTATTTGTTTGCTGAAATCAAATGTCATAACTGCTATTATAGTGTTCGCATGAAGTAAGCTAAAAATAGTAACATTTTATGTTACCTAACTATCAGGCTCGCTCGCCATTTATGCTCAAGCACACTACTAGTTTATATTATATTTGGACGTATGTATGTCATTTTGTACTTTGACCCTCGCATTTTTGTGTTAGTTATGTGGTCGACCCCGTCCCAAATTGCACTAAATAGAATACTCTGGTTTATCGATCAGTACCCGCATCACCCTAGAAATTGAATTGTTTACCGTATTGAATTCTTTTGCGGGTGCAGTTCAAACTTGAAAACTTAAGGGACTTCCATTTCTATTCGAGTTAGTGGAGGTGGTAAGTCAATGTGCTCTTTGTCATGGTTGTAAGCCGTGCGCAACAGTATTTACTTGAAAATACATTGTCCACTAGACTACCGCGAATGTAAGTCTGTGTAGGTGTGTGTTACAACCACTACTTAGCTAAAGAATATCACAAAGAAAACTTTTAAATAACGTGTATTGTTTTGTTGTTGTTTTTTCCCACTTCAATTCAAGCAGTTGCAGAGAGTTGTTACTATGGCACTGAAATCCCTTTACCGTGTATGCGAAATTTAAAAACTTGACCTTATTTTCAGTGTTAGAAGTCAAAATCATTCATATAAAAATAGTATAGTCTTTAGGCTCGCACGCCATTTGTGCTCAAGCACATCACTAGTTTCAATCCTAGTGTTTGTTTTTCAAACTTACTACCATTTTAGTTTTAGTTTTGGTTTGTTTTTTTGATTTTTTGTTTGTTTGTTTGTTTGCTTTTTGCTAAGGGAAGGGGCTGGGCTAGACAGTTGAGCAATTAAAGACTTCTGTCCAATATTTAGCCTTAGCCAAACAATTTACTCAGGTGCTATGAAGAAATGGTTGTGTAAAGGGTTTTGCTTTTTGCGACTACCACTGGTCATTTGTCTTCTTTAAGCGATGTCACTAAATGTGGTTAATATATTTTTAGCTTTGATTAAAAAATAATTATAGTTTATAGTTTGTATTCATCATCTTTATGACTTTTAGTTTTAGTTTAGTTATTAGCATCTTATGTGAAATTTAGTTCTGGTTAGCTTACTAAAATGTTTTATGTGCAACTAAAATTAATTTTAGTTTAGTTTTAGTTAACCAAAAATATCAATATTTTCATGCCAGCAAAAATTTTATTACTTTATTTGTCTTCCTTGGCCATGTTATTGGCGAGTGAGCCTAGTGAGCGAGACACTTACAGGGTTAACATAATTGAAAATCGGGGATGTTTGTTTATTGGCGAGCGAGTGAAGCGAGCGAGACTGTATTAGGAGTGGATTATGCAAAATCGGGTATATGTTATATGTATATATGTATGTGGGATGGTACGTATGCCCCTTAAGCGCGCGCGCATGGAACTTTTTTCTCCAAAAAACACGGCTTTTTAGGCTTGACCCCAGTTTATTCTGAAACTACAGCATTAAACAAGCCTTACTTTATACTTAAGCTCCAAAGTGTGAGAAAATTTCTGCAAAAATGCTTGCTTTTCAAGAAACAAAAAGTTGATTCGACCGGTTACTATGGCATTGAAGACCCTTTTCCAGACTTAATTTCAAAACTTCGCCGTCTATGGGGGATACGGAGTGCTGGTTGTTGGTTGTCAAGAGCCATTGGTAGTCAGAATGCCGTAGTATTAATGCTAAGGAAGCTACTACTTCTCGAGGGAAACTGAGGTAAGTACGTAATTCCATATTTGTTAGCTAAATATGCAAAATTAACTCTGGCCTTTCTTTTTTGTAGCTAAGAGCTTGTCAACAGTGACTGGTAAATTCAAATAGTCAGATTGGCTCAAATTTGGTACTACAAAAGTTACCACTGCTCAAGAAAATGAGGTAAGAAAGTAATTTTGTATTTGTGTGCTAAAATTAATTGTCTTTTGATTTGTAGGTGACAGCCTGTTGTCAAGAATTCAAGGTAATTCAGATGGTCAAAGTAACTTCAATTTGATACTACAGAAGTTATCAATACTCAAGAATGATGTAAGTAGTAATTCCATATTTGTTGGCTAAAATTACAAATAATAACACTGGTTTATTTTGTATTGTAGCTGAGAGCTTGTTCAAGAGTTACTGGTGATTGAGATTATCAGAATGGTTGATGTTTGATACTACAAAAGTTACCATTAATCAGGTAAGAGAGTGATTTTGTATTTGTTTGCTGAAATCAAATGTCATAACTGCTGTTATAGTGTTAGCATGAAGTAAACTAAAAATAGTAACATTTTATGTTACCTAACTATCAGGCTCGCTCGCCATTTGTGCTCAAACACACCACTAGTTTATTTGTATATATGTTTGGACGTACGTATGTCATTTTGTACTTTGACCCTCGCGTTTTTTGTTAGTTATGTGGTCAACCCCGTCCCAAATTGCACTAAACCGAATCTTCTGGTTTATCGATCAATACCCGTATCACCCTAGAAATTGAATTGTTTACCGTTTTGAATTCTTTTGCGGGTGCACTTAAAGGGACTTCCATTTCTATTCGAGTTAGTGGCGATGGTAAGTCAATGCGCTTTTTGTCATGGTTATAAGCCGTGCGCAACAGTATTTACTTGAAAATACATTGTCCACTAGACTACCGCGAAGGTAAGTCTGTGTAGGTGCATGTCCAGTTGTGTCAAAGCATTGGGTGTTACAACCACTACTTAGCTAAAGAATATCACAAAGAAAACTTTTAAATAACGTGTATTGTTTTGTTGTTGTTTTTTCCCTTCAATTCAAGCAGTTGCAGAGAGTTGTTACTATGGCACTGAAATCCCTTTACCGTTTATGCGAAATTTAAAAACTGGATCTTATTTTCAGTAGCTTCAGTGTTAGAAGTCAAAATCATTCATATAAAAATAGTATAGTCTTTAGGCTCGCTCGCCATTTGTGCTCAAGCACATCACTAGTTTCAATCCTAGTGTTTGTTTTTCAAACTTACTACCATTTTAGTTTTAGTTTTGGTTTGTTTTTTTGTTTTTTTGTTTGTTTGTTTGTTTGCTTTTTGCTAAGGGAAGGGGCTGGGCTAGACAGTTGAGCAATTAAAGACTTCTGTCCAATATTTAGCCTTAGCCAAACAATTTACTCAGGTGCTATGAAGAAATGGTTGTGTAAAGGGTTTTGCTTTTTGCGACTACCACTGGTCATTTGTCTTCTTTAAGCGATGTCACTAAATGTGGTTAATATATTTTTAGCTTTGATTAAAAAATAATTATAGTTTATAGTTTGTATTCATCATCTTTATGACTTTTAGTTTTAGTTTAGTTATTAGCATCTTATGTGAAATTTAGTTCTGGTTAGCTTACTAAAATGTTTTATGTGCAACTAAAATTAATTTTAGTTTAGTTTTAGTTAACCAAAAATATCAATATTTTCATGCCAGCAAAAATTTTATTACTTTATTTGTCTTCCTTGGCCATGTTATTGGCGAGTGAGCCTAGTGAGCGAGACACTTACAGGGTTAACATAATTGAAAATCGGGGATGTTTGTTTATTGGCGAGCGAGTGAAGCGAGCGAGACTGTATTAGGAGTGGATTATGCAAAATCGGGTATATGTTATATGTATATATGTATGTGGGATGGTACGTATGCCCCTTAAGCGCGCGCGCATGGAACTTTTTTCTCCAAAAAACACGGCTTTTTAGGCTTGACCCCAGTTTATTCTGAAACTACAGCATTAAACAAGCCTTACTTTATACTTAAGCTCCAAAGTGTGAGAAAATTTCTGCAAAAATGCTTGCTTTTCAAGAAACAAAAAGTTGATTCGACCGGTTACTATGGCATTGAAGACCCTTTTCCAGACTTAATTTCAAAACTTCGCCGTCTATGGGGGATACGGAGTGCTGGTTGTTGGTTGTCAAGAGCCATTGGTAGTCAGAATGCCGTAGTATTAATGCTAAGGAAGCTACTACTTCTCGAGGGAAACTGAGGTAAGTACGTAATTCCATATTTGTTAGCTAAATATGCAAAATTAACTCTGGCCTTTCTTTTTTGTAGCTAAGAGCTTGTCAACAGTGACTGGTAAATTCAAATAGTCAGATTGGCTCAAATTTGGTACTACAAAAGTTACCACTGCTCAAGAAAATGAGGTAAGAAAGTAATTTGTATTTGTGTGCTAAAATTGATTGTCTTTTGTTTTTGTAGGTGAGAGCTTGTTGTCAAGAATTCAAGGTAATTCAGATGGTCAAAGTAACTTCAATTTGATACTGCAGAAGTTATCAATACTCAAGAATGATGTAAGTAGTAATTCCATATTTGTTGGCTAAAATTACAAATAATAACACTGGTTTTTTTTATCGTAGCTGAGAGCTTGTTCAAGAGTTACTGGTGATTGAGATTATCAGAATGGTTGATGTTTGATACTACAAAAGTTACCATTAATCAGGTAAGAGAGTGATTTTGTATTTGTTTGCTGAAATCAAATGTCATAACTGCTGTTATAGTGTTAGCATGAAGTAAACTAAAAATAGTAACATTTTATGTTACCTAACTATCAGGCTCGCTCGCCATTTGTGCTCAAACACACCACTAGTTTATTTGTATATATGTTTGGACGTACGTATGTCATTTTGTACTTTGACCCTCGCGTTTTTTGTTAGTTATGTGGTCAACCCCGTCCCAAATTGCACTAAACCGAATCTTCTGGTTTATCGATCAATACCCGTATCACCCTAGAAATTGAATTGTTTACCGTTTTGAATTCTTTTGCGGGTGCACTTAAAGGGACTTCCATTTCTATTCGAGTTAGTGGCGATGGTAAGTCAATGCGCTTTTTGTCATGGTTATAAGCCGTGCGCAACAGTATTTACTTGAAAATACATTGTCCACTAGACTACCGCGAAGGTAAGTCTGTGTAGGTGCATGTCCAGTTGTGTCAAAGCATTGGGTGTTACAACCACTACTTAGCTAAAGAATATCACAAAGAAAACTTTTAAATAACGTGTATTGTTTTGTTGTTGTTTTTTCCCTTCAATTCAAGCAGTTGCAGAGAGTTGTTACTATGGCACTGAAATCCCTTTACCGTTTATGCGAAATTTAAAAACTGGATCTTATTTTCAGTAGCTTCAGTGTTAGAAGTCAAAATCATTCATATAAAAATAGTATAGTCTTTAGGCTCGCTCGCCATTTGTGCTCAAGCACACCACTAGTTCATATTAGTGTGAAACTATTAATGTAATCCTATATTGTACCTAATTAGCTATTAACTCTCTTTCGACACTAACAGTCAAAAGTACATAATTACCAGGATCTAAATAACGATGAAAAGAATTCAAAATAGCTTTGCTACTTTATCAAGACCAGGTATTTTGTTTGAAAAAAAGTATGTAAATTGAAATATTGTTTCAATTTTGATAGTTCTTGTATCTCAATTGTTGAGTTCTCTCAGTGTCTCGATGTCTTAACTACATGACAAAATAGTACATGTAGAAAATATATTATTCCATGCAATTTGCATGCATACTATTTCAATTAAAAAAAAAACATACATGTAAGTTTATCCAATTGCTTTTTGTCCAAGCCTATTGGAAGTGAAGTATTGCCAAAAGTGGAATAGGACACAATGTTAGTATATAACTGATGTAGACTTTAAATAACCTGAATTCCTGAATAATTTGCTTCAAATTAAGTAGGACCAAAGTCATTATCAATCTATTTCTTTAATTGCATTGGAATGAGTTCTAAGAAAATAGTTTAAAAGGAAATCAGTGCTACAGGAATAGTCATTTGTGGCAAGTGTTCAAGTCTTTCAATTGTTCAGAAGACTAGCTAGATATATTTTAGTAATTTGAAATTTGCTAAATTAGTATTACCTCAAGTGATATACTGCAAGAATCAAGCTAAAGATAGTCTCAGTGATTTTTCTGCTTACAATGTTACACCTAAGTAGTTGGACTGAAACTACATCCTTTAACCAGCCTCCAACATTGAGTATCCAATGGTATGAGTTTTCTTGCTTTGGAGGAGACAATGCTTTATCGAGTACTGGGCTATGGTTGAGCTACACTTCTAATTCCACTGATGAAACAGGCACTGATGACCAGACTCATTCTTGCCTTGTTTGGGTCAATTACAACTCTTCTCTGCCAGAACTGCAATATTATGAAGGAGCTGGTCCTAGTAATATAACTAGTGTGAGTTTTATCTTTGAACAACCTGAACATAGAGGAGGAAGTTGCCACTGCTTTAACATTTCAGCAGCATCTGCAAGAAAAAGGTTAACTGTGTGAATTTTGTAATTTAGTTACTAGCTACTTCTATAAAACGTTTGGATTTCTTTATGGTGTTACATAATTAAAAAAAAAAAAAGCTATCACAAAGTTAAATTTATTATTACTGCTTTTATTTCACATAATTTTCATTCTTCTAACCATTAATTAAAATGACCATTTATAGTCTCTGTGGTGGCAATCCTCAATATCCCAGAACAGTACACATTGGCTGGACTGCTACTGATTCCCTCCAAGAAATGCGAACTCATATTCAAGAGAAGAAGTTGCCTTTTAGCAACAGTAACTGTTCAGAAGCAAGCAACAGATTGTATGTTAAAATCTACTATGAAAATATTAGAGATTTAAAAGAGCAATACAATTTCAATTCAATATTAAAGAAAAGTAAAATATGTGACAATGCACACATGTACTTAAAAATATTGCAAATACTTTTAATTCTAATAATGTTACTGATTTTATGTTGTTTTTAGATTAATATCGTATGGAATCTATTCTTCGCATGGCACATGTGGATTTAGACATTCTCTTGAAAAAGCTGATGTATTAGAACTCTCAATTAGATTATTATCTAATCCATCTGAATGGATTCCTCTTTCAATTACACATATTAATGATAACACAACATCTAATTGCAGACGTGGATATTGTGTGCAAGACACTGACATCTTGAGTTCTATTCCTGGTGAAGATTACAAGCCCTATAGTAGGAGAAATGTTCAGATATGTGGATTTCCCCTCAATGACTCCATACAACTACGCTGGCTCATGTCAAGTCCTATTTCCACACAGAATAGACGATATGAAGATAAGTGGAGTTTGGATGATGTACAAGTAAAACTGACAACTCCTAATTATTCCAAACTCTTAATGGCAGAGATTTTTTATGAATCTTCATTAAAGTAAGTATAGGCCTCAGTGACTATAATTAGCAATAACCAAATTGCCTCTAAATACAATTACATGAGCAAGTGTAATCATAAGTGTGACTGCTTATTGTGAAATATTCTCCTGAGGGACCAAATGCATGTAAAGTTAATTTAATCCTACTGTTAATTTAATGTTATGCATTACTCCATCCAAAGAGGCAGTAACGATCTACTCTAATTACAATGTACTTGCTTCATCACAAAAAATAAGATCAGTATTTATGATATCTCATTTCTAGTTCCCTTATTTCTTAACTCCCTGCATTGTAAGTATTGTTCATGCAGTTTTCATTTAATGTGTGTTAGGGCTACCTATTGTTGTATTTTTCCGTTACTTCAGATCTAACAGGGGTGATTGGTGGTGTCACTTGGCAGTTGTTAGCTAATGACTTTCCTAATTATTCATTTTGTGTAGCTTTGCTGTTAAGAAGATGGGTGTGGTCAGAAAATTAAAGTATATAGAGTTTTTTGGTAGAGTTTAGGTAATTGGATAATAAAATCTCAATAATGAATTGCTAGTGCAGATTACAGTATTTTCTTGGAATCAGCTTCTGGTATAAATACTAATGGATGAAGAGCCTTAATTCAGTGTTTCAATTTATTATGCATAGTAATAAGTTTGGTTTTTACTCGTATAGCTATATGCTATATATTATTTGTACACAAATTGGAAAAAATTCCTAAATTGAATATCATTACATACACATTTACATGCACTCTATCTCTACTATATATAGGTATTGAAGTTCTAGTAAATTGTAGTTATACAGGCAAAAATGACAAATATAAGCCATATAGAAGAGTAATGAGAAGAAATTTTAGGTTATTAATAGAATACAAGTTTCATCCTTGCCCTTATAATCATAATCAGCTAAAGAAAAGAGAAAGAGTTTACTATGAGCTATACATTCAGTAATGTCAGGTAGTTTACTACCTTAAGATTTCAGGGTATTGAATATAGTCTTTTGTAAACAGCAAAGTTGAAAAGTATTTCCTTTTAAAAATAAACTAAGGGTGAACCATTTTGAAATTGGATTGATCTCTAGTAGCAGTATATAATAGTGATTAAAATGATTATGAATTTAAAAAAATGCTGGTCATACAGTGGAAACTTTTAGGTCTTTGTGATGCCTTGCTAACAACAATTAATTAAAATTAAATGAATTTTAAGTTTATACAATATGCAATACTGGCAACAGTGTCAATATTTAGCATGAATATTCATAATATATTCACTTAAACTTATTTCAGCAACACATATTGGAATCCTTCCAACATTAGAAATAGATATATTTCCTCCGATTGCTCCAATGGAACTAACAATCCAGCTCTAGTGTTTGGGGAAGGTATCAACTCTCTTCCATTTGGAAACTTTATAACAAGTCATTCTGCATTAACTAATATATTCACTTTAAGTGATAATACCAACAACATTCCTACTACACCACCACCTACTAATATACCAGCCTGCTCTTCTTTAATTCCAGAGACAACAAGCAATAGCATCGAAACAACAACCACTGATTATATTCAAATTAATACATACCCTATTAATGAAGCAATCCTTCATTTAGAAACTCAAGTAATAGTGAGTTATTAATTTACTTGTATGAAAGTGTATTACCCATATTGTCACATGTGAGTTGAATATGCCACTAAATGTTTCTTATTATCTTTTAGTTTGTAGTTAAAAAAAATTAGCTATGACTAAAATTCAGTGACTTCAAATAGATGACAAAAATTTCATTAGCAATATTGGTCAAATTAGTAAATAGAGAAAATGCTTAGCAGTTAGCTTGAGTGTAGATGGATTTTTTTTGCAATTATCTTAATCTAAATTGTGCTTTATCATTCCAGAATGAATTTGAACAGATCATACTAGATGTGTTAAATGGTACTGTAAGTTATTATTATAATGTTTACTTGTCTATGCATAAAAATTAATTAATGTTTATAATCAATAGAATGTCAATGAACATCTCTCACTATATCAAGTATTTCTATGGACATGACTGAAGATGGTCTAGCAGTTGTCTATATTTTAGGAGTAATACTAAATAATGCAACATTCTCAAACTGTGACAATGAAACTATTCAGGTATAAGTCGCATGTTGATTATAAAAGACATTACTAACTTTAAAACAGGGGTATTACACCATTACATATCTATTAATCCTGAAATATTATTCTATTTCTACACATCTAATAACCTTAGATGGATATAAATTTTGCTTATAAATATAATCTTAAGTTAATTTTTTTTGTATCAGTGAAAGTTGTAGCAAAACCGACTATATTAAACCATGCATTGTATTATCATTTCAGTGATCATTTAAGTACACATATTTAAGACATATTTGTACTATGTTTGTACTATTGCTGTGAATTAGACTGCAGTAGATATTGGAAATGATGCAATTTCATATCAATCGACAAAAACAGTAAGTTATATAGCTACTACGGTTGTAACGTAACTTCAAATGTCAATCACAGAATAATGCTGAAATTTACTAAAGATTTTTTTCTTTTTATTGAATTATATTTTGCCCAATTTGGAAGCAGGACATAATGAGTTATAATTTACTGTCTCTGTTGCCCTAGAATATGTTTGCAGGAATATTATAAATCATAATTTCTACTTCTTTACTTAATTCAACAGGAGATGATTCAGCTTTTTTTAAGTATTTTGAATATTGTTTGTTATCATACATCATACTTTTCAAGTTCATTATATTTTGTAAACAGAGGGTTTATAATGTTTACAGTGATATTCTTAATTATAACATTTTATTATAGTTATTAATAATTGAATGTCTATATTTCCTGCCATTTTAATTAGCTATTTCCTCTATATATAGAGAGAGACTACCTCAGGTTTAATGCCAGCTGCTATGACTTAGCTTCAGCTTGCTGCCAAGATTCAATATGATAGCTATCTGCCATGAACTGAATAAATGTCACCTAGCTATTACTCTATTCAAAAGCCAGTAAACTCACACATTCCTAGATAACTATTTCTCCACTAATGCTGAGTAAACTTAGTTTGGCGATAAACTTATTAGATATATTTTCTCTTTCACTGACTACCTTTTTTTAAATACAGAATTTAAAAAAAATTGGTAGGCACCTGGAATCTGAACCCAGGACCACTTGCTTAACCGCGAGCACTCTGCCACTTAGCTAGACAACCAGCCAGCAACCAAGAACTCTGTTTTGAAATAACCAATAGAAATTTTCTTATTTCAAAGACTCTTTTCATCGGTGGAATTTTTTTCTCTGCTAATTCATCACTAAAAACTTCACTTTCCTGTGAAAGATAGAGAATGTGCAGTTAATGGGTTAAAGACGGCTGAGAAAAAATTGTTCTGAGGGTATATAATGAAAGATGGTGCCTTGGATATTAGGCAGCAGTACACTATTTGTCGTGAGGTTACTTCCTGAGATTCCAACCATTGTTGTTCCATTATATCATTGATATGATATTGCTTTACATACATATACTATATTAATAGAATGAAACATTGAGAAATTCAGTAATAGGCAGTACTCTGTTGCAATCATTGGACAGTCTTGTGGTATGTGCAGAAGAAGTATCATATTCTAACAACAATATAGGCAAGTTACAGGAGACACTTTTATACAATGTAATTAATCATCAAATTTATTTAGGCATAAACACAGCTACACGAAGTTTGACCAGCACATTATTAACTACTATTGACACATCTGAGATTGAGGGCTGGACTCCTCCATTTATATCTGCTCATCTTCAAATAGACAACATGCCAGTATCTCGTAATGACACTTTCAGATTTATTGTATCTGTCTACGGAAATGTATCTGACATTCTTCCAGCGAATATCCAGTATGTTAGTGTCATTTTGTTGTTAGTGTAGTTGTTGTTGTTGTTATTATATTCATATTACTATTATGATTATTATTATATTCATTACAGAAATTCCCAACTTGCATCAGATGTTATTGGAATACGTTTAAAGTATGAGGACCAGGAGGATCCCTCTATGAATAATTTACGAAGTAAAATTACTATCACGTTAAACCATACAACCTCATTGACAGTAAGCTGGCATGTTCTTATCTGTTTTATTATTATTTTATATAACTTGGTGTGTTTATAAAGAATAAATTGTCAGCAGATGCTTCACGTTTTACTCAATGTGTATTCTTGGACATTCTGTACAAGTAAGTGACAGAAACTACTTGTCTTCTTAATTCAACAAACATTAATAAATATTCATACGCTAAGATCACCTTAAAAAAATCAAGTAAGCTATCTGGCCACAAAATGCATTGAAACAAAAATCAATTGGAGACTTGTAAAGTGACATACATAGTGAACCCAAGTTAACACTTACGATTAGAAATTAATGTTCAATAAAATTGTATATTTTAAGAAAATAACCAGCTAAACATAATAATACCTTTATAAACTAACTAAATCAATACAATCGTAATTTTTTATTGTACTAGTAATGTGCTTCAGCACAAATGGCGAACGAGTTAGCCGAGCTTTTAAAGTGACAGATAGCAAAGAAGTACAACCCTTGACATATCTTATACAGTTGTTATAATTGTATGTTCTAACTTGACCTACCTATTCGATGATGATGAAGAGAAATATGGTGTTGCATCTGCTGCTTTTGTAAGTAAACAAATGTTCAGGCATTTGCTCCAAGACTAGCGTGATTTTTAAGGCACACAACTCATGAATGGTCGACAGGTTCGTAAATTTGTTATTTTATCAAGACGCTTACCATCTTAGGTAATTAGTTGCAAAAGCGAAAAAGTGTTCACAATTACCATATTAACAAGCACAAAATTAACTGGTGGTGTGCTTGAGCACAAATGACCAGTGAGCCTCCCGAGTTATGTTACAAGCACCTATGGCTCTGTTAAATGATTAATTTTAACTTCTAACACTCCAGCAACTTAAAAAATGTTAAAGTTTTAAATTACTTATAAATGGTAGAGTGGTTTCAATGCCATAGTAACCACTCATCACAACTTTTAAAAACATAAGGCACTAAAGAAATTACAGCACAGGTGTGAACATATCCCTATACTAAAACTTGCTTACCTCTGTAGTAGCCAAAAAAAAGCTGTATAAAGGCAACTTAAGTGTTAAGTTTAATTAAAAAAGCTTTACTTTGTGCTATTCTTTAGCAAAGCAATAGCTGTAATGCACAACACTTTCAACACCTACACCCACACACACACACGCTTGTTCACTGGACATACCAACACAATACCTACTTTTTTTAACAATGGAATTGTAAGTAAAAAGAACACTGTTGTCTAGGTCATATCTATGACAAATAGTGCCCTTAAGATACCACCGACACTAGAAAATAAACTCCCGTTAATGTTTGTAGCCCTTTATTCATCTAGGAATCATTCAGCCATTTCATTTCTACAAGTAGCTACAAGTATGTAACTGTTGACCATTAATTTTTAGCTACCAAAAAATGGAACTGCTTTTCTGCTTCAATTTTTTGAGTAACATTTTCTTAAAATAAACTGCTCCAACTAACTAAAAGACATAAGCTACTAACAAAATGCACCCGGTTATTAAAACCATCAATTTTTTTATTATGTAAGGTATAGAGTTTTTAATGCCATAGTAACCAGTTGCCGCAAATTTTTATGACATGAAAAACAAGTTTTTTTAAAGATAATATTATAATATATACACCAGTTTTGAGCCACATACTTGCTATAAGAGAAGGGAGATGCTGTTAAAAAGGCAACTAATTGGTTGAAGTGCTATTCTTTAGCTAAACAGCAGTAACACACAACACTTTCACACACACTCATTAGTGCAATGAATATACCAATACAGGGTTACATTATGTTCTTTTTGTGATTGACTATTCAATTGCATCGTTTACTAAGTACAATACCGTTGCATTTAGCATATAGCTATGACAAATAGCATATTAACCGAGATAATGTACCATTATTCTTAATAGAAATAAAGTCAAGTAAGTTTTTAAAATTTGAATGCATCCTGTAACATTCAGATCATGCCAGGTACGACCTAATTCAAAGGGGTAAGCATTTGAATTTCCAAAGACACTGAGCAATTCATAAACCAAAGGATTCTGCAATAATGGAATATGGGATGGGGTTGACAAAGAAGCGAACAAGGGTCAATGCTTGAAAATGACATATGAGCATCCAAACATAAGATAATATCCCCAATTTTCTATTTATGTTACCATTAATAGTGTCTCACTTGATTCTCTTGCTCACTAATTTTGTTTTTAGAGTATATTATTTATACTGGACTGTTTAGTGTGTATTACAGTACGCACACTCAGTATTATTTTCCTACTCTAATTTAAGTTATATTTAACTGTGCTCCCAATTGTCATCAAATTTAATTAATTCTCAATAAAATTTAAACATATTGAATTGTCCTCTAAACTTTTCTCTGATTCAATAATACTACTAACATAACAATAGCAAACTGTCAAGTATGAAAGTAATTACTATTGTCTCTGTAGGTCAGCTATACTTCAACTTGGAGAATGGTCTACCAGAGGATGTAATAAAACATATTCATCATTAACAACTACCACTTGTGAATGTAACCACTTGACTCATTTTGCAATTCTTCTCAGTGCGAAGCCTGTAGTCACATCTACAAAAATCACAATATCTCTACAACTCATAGGAAATATTGGAGTGTCTATTTCTATAGTCTCAAATATTGCAACAATTACAATATTTATCATTTACAAGTAAGTTAAACGGAATAATACTGAATTAAAAATAAAACAGGTTATGACTACTATCTTAGAAACATTTAATATAGAATTTAATATCAAAATTTATATTGTTAATGTTAAAATATAAACATTAGATCTCTTCGAAGCCTCAGAGGATACATTCATATCAATCTCTGCTTAAGTTTGTCTATTGCACAAATTATTTTTGTGGCTGGCATAGACAAGA
>WLWD01001508.1_pt1 | contig 54814 bp, 26 predicted proteins | sample 6712731 | NCBI WGS metagenome assembly WLWD01 (sample SAMN12718690, study PRJNA576275) | sponge metagenome | isolation source: marine sponge | host: Mycale hentscheli | place: New Zealand: South Island, Marlborough, Capsize Point | collected 2014-11-01 | reverse complement strand
GACCAACTTCTGAGGCTGGAAAATCAGGCATCCAGTATTCCAGTATGCGGAAACCCACCGCTAGGTGGGTTTAAACAGATTGGTTGTAGTAACCAATAAATTGAACCTAGCTTCTGGACCTCTTTGCGCTAACGTGCGGAAAGCACTCTCACTGAGTTTGTCTAATACAAAAGTTAAAAGGGCTGCATTGTGGATGTAAGGCAGGAATGTTTCCCATGCTGGCAAGATTTGAGTCACTAACCTCAGGCTTTGCAGTTTCTTCAAATTCCCGCAGCGTGACCCTACCTTTTAGACTGGCGCAGCATAATTCTTTTCAACATAGCTAACACGCTAACGGACACGTAATCGTGGCTTTTCACGCAGACGAGCAGCGCGGAAGGAGGTGGAGTCAAGGCCGTAGCCGGGGGGGGGGGGGTTCAGGGGGTTAAATGTAACCCCCCTTTCAAATTAACTAGTGGTGCGCTCGAATAGCGCAAATGCATGGCGAGCGAATAAATATATGAGTATAGGTAAAGATGATTTGTAAAGGAAATCGCTAAGTAATAGCAATGATTAGGCATGAAGAGTTAACAATAACAGAAGTACCTGAATAAACTTCGAAAGCAGTGGCAAAGAAGCGCAGCTTGACAATTTGCCATTCAGTCTTTCGCCAAGAAGAGAGTAGCTATAAACTTTTTGGTTGAAACAAAGTTGCGTAAGGCAGTGCAGCAGGATTCTCCGTGCTCGTTAATTGAAAAATACTGGAACTGTGAACGCTTTACCTAACTTACGTAATTAGAAGCGCGGGCGAAATTTTTTGACGTACGCATACATACCTACATATATATATATAATATATATCTGAAATCTCAATTGAACACGACTGATAGTCAGCTTCGCTCGCTTCGCTCGCTCGCTGAATGATATTCATAGAAGTCTGTCAGTAGTTTTAATCAGTTATTTCAGTAATATCCTCACAAAAATCCATTTGCAAATTTGATCTTTTCATGATTCTCTCAAAATTCAATGTGCTATTTAGTTTTAATATAATAGTTCTTCTTTATGTCAATTGTCTGGCTGTTAGTTAATTAAGAGGTGTGGTTTGGGTGTGGTCAGACTGTAACCCCCCTTTTGAAAAGTCTGCCTACCGCCCTGGGAGTAAACCGTAAAGACTGTATTTAAAGCCCAACAAAGCAGTATTTCCAGCAACTACTGGTCTTTAAAATAATGAAGCTTGCAGTTGTAATTTTCCTTATTTTGTGTTCATTACAATTGTCAGCCCCTCATAGTAACAGAAGAAATGCTTCAGTTTGTTCTCCTTGGTCTACCTATGATAGTGATCTGGGAATTTGCATTTGTCCTCACATAGTGGATGACCCTTCTACTCTGCAATGAGTCTGGCTACATCCATGCAGTAAAAAGTTGTGCCTGTGCTACCTTCAATGAGGTCATTCATGAAATAGAAGTAGGTTACTGTGTTTATGGATGCAATAAAAATATTCCATCAGATGGGAATGTGCCGGTGGGATACAGATATATAGGTAACATGTCGGAATGGAATATAAAGCAGTGCAGACCATTTGAAAGAACAGGAACATTGTGTTGTGCATGCATGAGTGGTTATTATCTTCCAGCTTATTCATACGATATGAAATGTGTGAGTTGCACTAACTTTATGGACATTTGGAAATACCTCCTCATGACTTTGATACCTTTAACAGTGTTCTATAGTATGGTGCTCATTTTAAAGATAAATGTACTATCTTCTAGTCTCTACGGGCTTGTATTTTATAGCCAAGCGTTTTCCATTCCGATGTTTGTCAGAGCCATGATTATAAACCATCCCAAAAGAAAATACCTCTCTGATACTCTTCGATGGTTGAATGCCTTTTATGGCATATGGAACTTGGATTTCTTTCGCTCTTTCAGTCATGGGCCTTGTCTCAGAACTAATACTCTGATGACTCTATCTCTCGAATTAGTAGTTACCTTCTACCCTTTTCTATTAATGCTCCTGACAAAATTAATAATAATGATTAAAGACAGATATGAGAGAAGAATCAGATCCCATCTTATGAAACCTTTTATAAAGATCATGTCTCATTGCTTGCGGTATCAAGGCTGTGGATGGTGGATGCACAGCCAGTCAACGACCTCTATAACAAGCAAACCTTCCCTTTCTTGGCTCTGCCCCAATTCAAATGCAAGACCGGAGCGGCGTTTCCACTCTCTAAACCGGTGTCACGGAAATATGGGGACCCCCCCAAAAACGGGGACCCCCGTCCCCATATTTACGGGAAATATGGGGATCCCTTTGTAAATATAGAGACCCCTCGTGCCGCGCGGGTCCTTCCTTCTTTTCTCTATGGCTAAATTTTGAAATGGCTCAAGAAGGAAGATTTTTGTATAATGACATATACAACTACATTGAGGAAGGTATATATCCAGAGAATTATCAAAAACAAGACAAGCTTGCTCTACGAAAGAGAGCAAAGTATTTCCAAATTGTTGAAGGGTCTTTGCATTATGTTGGTGGTAAAGGTTAGAATGATGTACTTTATGCTAAGCTATAAATCATTAAAATTTGATTTTTAAGGTGGCTCTCTTAGACTAGTTGTTGATGATGTGGATAAGCGCAAGAGAATTCTAGCTTCAGTTCATGACAGCAGTCATCTGGGGGTTCATAGAACTAATCATATGGTGTCGGCTAAATATTATTGGCAAGGTTTGTTTCAAGATGTTGCTGAATATGTAAGTTTAAAAGCAAGTTATTTTCTTATTCACACCTAACTTTCATTAACAGGTTCAATCATGTATAAAATGCCAACAACACAACAAGAAGTTAGTGAAACAAACAGGTTGCCTGCACCCAATTCCAGTGAAGTCAAAATTGTGGTGTCAAGTAGGAATGGATTTAATAGGGCCATTGCCCATAACTTCTCGAGGCAACAAATATATAGCAACATTAACTGATTATTTTTCAAAGTGGCCAGAAGCAGCTGCTCTACCTAATAAATCTGTAGAACAGGTTGCTTACTTTGTATACAGTGTGAGTCACAATATTAATTTTTTCACTATATAATTTATGAAGTATAATGAAGCGAGTGGAGAATCGGAGGCCGAAAATGACCCACTCGCTGGGCACCTTGCCTAAGACTTGCTCTTTAAGTTTCTCTTTAAGTTAAATTGTTATGTGATTATAAGTTATCCCTCTTCAATATACCTGGTTCCTATCCCTATTTCAGGTTCTTCCTCCCTGATATTAATTATTGTACTTGTTTTTGATTTACCTCTTTGTTCCTTACCTTTATAATAGAATCATAACGGGGCAATTCCTTCAACTATACACAGTCTATCAACACCTTATTCTGCTCATAGAACAGGTGGTTCCCTCAACTATACACAGTCTATCAACACCTATCAATTTTAATTTTCACACTTTGGACTCTTTCATCTATATTTCCTGTACTGTAATGTGTGTATATATTCACTACCTCCTCTACTGTCATTCACATCACTTGCACTGGAAGGCCCACAAGGCCAAGAATTTATGCTATTGAAATTGATATATCTCAGATAAAGTCTATACACATGCAGGTCTTCTGCCTTGCATAGCTTGGCAATCTTTAAACAAGAAAATTTCAAATATTATATTGCCATTACTGAAACAGACTTTGATAAGTTGTTTTTGTGTTTTATATTGGACTATTTATTTGAAAGGAAATGAATCAAGGAAAGTCAGAAGTGCTACATTAATGCAGCTTGCATGAGAGACACCGCCCGAGATAACATGCTATATATCTAATTGCATCAAGAGTGAATGTGAAACGTTTATTAAGCATTGTGTAGTCAAGGCAAATTGTAAATTCTATTATTTATGATCTTAACTAATTATTTTGGTACATAATAGTGCATTTGTAGATTTGGCTGTCCTGAATTCGTAATCACTGATCAGGGAAGGGAATTTGTTAATGAGCTCTCATCTGCTCTCTATAATATGACAAATACTAATCATCGTGTTACAAGTGCATACCACCCACAAGTAAGTTATAATAGTTTATGAAAATTACATTAGTGTGCTTGAATGTTGTAGACCAATGGACTCACTGAAAGATTCAACCAAACACTTACAAGATCTTTGGCTAAACTCATTAATGAAGACCAAAATGATTGGGATCTGAAAATAAACACAGTTCTTATGGGATATCGAGCATCTTTTCAAAGTTCTACTGGATATTCACCGTATTATTTATTATTTCAAAAAGAAATGAGGCTTCCAATTGATTCTGAGATTTCCCCTCCCATTCATACATCAGGAAAAAATTGTGATGAATTGGTCAGTGAGTTACTAGTATATCGTGAATCTGTTTTTAAAAAAGCAACAGAAAAAATCAAAGATTCCCAAATTCAACAGAAGGAAACATATGACAGGAAGCATGTTACTGAAGAGCTTTCAGTAGGTACTAGTGTTTTACTTGAAAATTCGGCCCAAAAGGGAAGAAAAGGTGGAAAATTACAAGAATTATTTCGTGGCAACTATACTATATCAGAAAATTTAGGTAAAGGATTATACAGATTAAAAAATGATGATGGAAAAATTCTTAAAAATAAGATCAATATTAAGAGACTGAAAGTCTGCCGAAAGCGTGGGGAAATCGATTGTTCTAGAAATGAAACAGACACAAAGAAAGCTTGTACAACTATACCTCGAAAATTGTAATTTTTACAACCTTGTTTACTGCATTTGCGCTGATATGTAGTGCTAATACATTTTTTAATTTACATACTATAGTTCGATAATATCCAACAACTCTCTCAGCATGAACAGGATGATGTAGAAAATGATGCTTGTCAGGATGGAAGTTCAATAAATTCTATACAGGACACAGAGCTAACTAAGCAGAGTCAGTTAGAAACAGCTGTTACTGAAATAAAGAATTATGACTCAGATCACTTTATCTCCAAAATATCCTCCTTGAATCTTTCATTAGATGAATTTGTGAATGGAAAGGTTAGCAAAGAAAAATGTCATGGCAAATTCAGTTTTCCTCATAGTATTTAAAATGTAATAGGTGAATGGCTGCTTAAGCTTGATGGAGTTTTCTAAACTTGGATGTGGTAAAAGAAGTGAGTGAGAACCATTTAATTTAAAAGTAATTAATTGAACTTTCTGATATAATAAGGTGCAGAATCTGACGAATAATATCAGTTGTATATCTAGTGCACAATTTAGTGACATCTTAGAGTTTTTGTACTCTAAATACATTCATAAGGATCATACACTTGAGGTATGCATAATATTATTATGATGAAAATTTTACAATCGTTTACATATTGAATAATTTAATTTCAGCTTGTCTCCTATGTTCTGGATGTTATGCTACCTAACGTTTTGCTTCTTGTTATCTGTAGCTCATTTGATCTCACTCAAGAACAGGTAACTACAAGATAACATACGACATGAACTAAAGAAAATAGAGTGAGACCTGTAGCCAGACCATTTGAAATGAGGTGCATGGCCAAGTGTCCAACTTAGCTTTGTAAATTATAAATAGTTTTTTTTTTATGTCCTTGGATATTGATTATGAGTAATAATGCAGCCATTCATCTCAGATTGGGGTGAGATGTTGGATGGTCATAAAAATTGGTAAAAATAGATGAGTATTGTTTTAAAGCATGTGACCTTAGTCAATACATAGTAAACTTATTCAGCAAATAAACCTAGTTGACAAAATAGCTTGAACAATTCAAGCTTTATAATCCACTTGTTTGTTGTAACAAATATTTTTAAGTGCAATGTTAGGCTTTAGTTATATTATTCCACCTAATCATCATTTATATTTGTATTTCATGTTTATTGTTTGTATGCTATTCTTTGTATTGACAGGCCCAGACTGTCATGTTTATGCCACCAATAAAAGAAACTGAACAAAATGATACTTCTACTAGAAAAGGTAGTGCATATATTATTTCTATACACATTACATATACATATCTATATGAATATACTATGCAAATATTTACGTATGTATGTATATATATATGTGTATATGTAAATACATATGCTTGCATACATGCAAATGTTTACGTATGTATGTATGTATGTATGTATGTATGTATGTATGTATGTATTTATGTATGTATGTATGTATGTATGTATGTATGTATGTATATATATGTGTATATGTAAATACATATGCATGCATACATGCATGTATATAATTATATATATACCTATTATTGGGAATTAAAAAAAATGTCACATCATCTGATCTAAACATTAAAACTCATGCCCGCAGCACTGATGCCAATATTTCTGACTGAATTTTGATAATTTATAATATTTTAAAGTGTACTATATATATGGATGATGTGTGTATAGACGTATACATGAATATTTCTCTTGCAATATCTATGATTCATAACTATATGATTAAATAGATTCTTTGAATTGGATTATGTATGAAAATCTCAAGAAAAAGCATCAAACTGGTACGGTAATTTCAAAAATAACATTCCCTTATTTGCTGCAGCCCTAACCATTAACTTAACATCTACTTCTCCAGAAAAGTATGGCGAACAACAACTATATTGGAGAAAAGAATATGGCTTATTCACATCTGATCTCCAAGCTCTACTGAGAGGTGATTGGTTGTCGGATGCTTTAATCAATTGTGCTCAAGTGTTGCTCCAGCAATCCTACCCAACAGTTTGTGGATTACAAATGACAACTCTTGGACTCACAGATTCTTTTAAGTCGGAAAGGGGGAAATTTGTGCAAATCTTGCACACTAGGCAAAGCCATTGGATTACTATCTCAAATATTGGATGCCAAGAGAACCATGTCAATGTTTTTGACAGTATGCCTTACTCTGCAAGGGACACCAAAACTGTAAATGAAATATGTGCAATTCTGTGTTCACCTGCAAGACAGATTATTCTCAACTTTCCCAATATTCAGAAGCAGAAAGGTGGCAATGACTGTGGCTTATTTTCGATTGCTTATGCAACTACTTTGTGCACAGGTTTATCTCCATCAAAAGTGAACTATGACCAGTCAAAGCTACGCAAGCACCTTTACGACTGCATCCAGAACAATAACCTATCACTTTTTCCCATCTCTCGTTCACAACGAAAAGCAAAGCAGATTTCACCAGAAATTATTCCTATATACTGTACGTGCAGAAAACCAGAAAGTGGGAAGATGGCTCAGTGCGACAATTGCCTGGAATGGTATCACGACAGTTATATCAAAATTCCCGATCGCGTTGAAGAAATTAACTGGATCTGTTCTTTCTGTTCATAAACATACAAATACTATGACAGCAACAACGAATAATGCATCATATCACTGCCGTTTTCTATAATTACGTTGATTTGTCAGTTTGTGCTGAATAAAGTAAAACAAATTACTATCTATTAATACCTTTTTCACATTATGCAGATACAATATAACTTTGTTCTTAATTTATACATAGGTCGCTGAATGTGGAGTCTCAGAGAGCCCTAGTCCCCCTTACCAAACAGGCTGTGTGGGCACAGCACCAAAATTTTGGACTTATATAGCTAATCCTTTGAGTGTTTAAATCAAATAACATTTTGTCATCTATTAGTTTGTTACAAATGATAGACCCCCTTCTAACTTTACTACTGTCTATCTATATACAGTATGCACAGGGTAAATTGCGCTGATAGGTTTAGCAAAGAGTGACAATGAAAAGCAAAGCAAACTTTATTAGAGATTGTTTCAACCAACTAAATCCATACATTAAAATGTTTTACAGATTAGTTAGATATGAAAAAACAACATCAAGAAATCTAAATTTTTTTCATTGTTTGTATCAACAATGCAGCTGTCCTTATTAAACTATAGGGCTAATCAGATTGAGTTAACCGTTGCCAGCCAGCAAAAAAAATAGTAGGGGTTAGTTAGTAAAGTTATTTCACTCTCGCATATAGGGGTCCCTATATTTACAAAGGGGTCCCCATATTTCCAGGAACTAAATTTTTTTCATTGTTTGTATCAACAATGCAGCAAGCATCTACATTATATTTCTAGCTCTAATTATGTTTTATTTACTAAAGTGAATTAGATTTATGTTAGTACAATAACTGACAAAATACACACTTTCTATTAAAGATCAAGCAGCCTATTAATGAATGAAATATTGACACAGGATTTCATTAAAAGTTATATTTATTTTTAGCTGTCCTGATTAAACTATAGGGCTAATCAGATTGAGTTAACCGGTGCCAGCCAGCAAAAAAAATAGTAGGGGTTAGTTAGTAAAGTTATTTCACTCTCGCATATAGGGGTCCCTATATTTACAAAGGGGTCCCCATATTTCCAGGAACTATGGGGACGGGGGTCCCCATATTTCCGCCAACTATGGAGACGGGGTCCCGATTTGTGGGGTCCCCATATTTCCGTGACACCCGCTTCCATATTCGAGCAGCTGTGTTTGATATTCAAGAAATAAACCGCTGGAAATTGCATGCGCATGCTCAGTACGATCCAAGGAGACCCCTGGCTTACTGCCTGGCTCGCAGGCTCGCCCGGGCGACATTTTCATTCCATGCTGGAGCCTTGGACGTCCGACCGCCTTTAATGTGCTTGTCATCAGCCCGCTACAGGAGCTCACCATCGCTCAGGCTGCCCAAACACCTGGCCATGCCCTCCAAGTTGGTGTGCAGAGGAAGCTTGCAGCCAACCTCTCAGCTTGCCGCTCTTCCGGGACGGACTTTGTCCCTCTTGTGGCTGAGACACTAGGTGGGTTGGCTGAGGACACCATCCGCACCATCACCATCATCAGCAGGGCCATCGAGAATCGCTGCGGCACTTCTGACTCCACCCCAACTACCAGTCACCTGTTTGGCCGCGTGGCAATTGCTTTATGGCGGGGCAATGCATCGCTGTGGCTCCACCGTCTCCCCACCATACCCCCCTCCCTGGACGGTGTAGCCTGAACTTTTTGTATATTTATTGTCTTTTTCTTTTTCTTTAAACCAGTTGTAAAAAAAAAAAAATTGAACTAGGCGGGTAACTGCGATGGTGGAACTACGCGATGGAATTAGGATGGAAGTAGGATTGAAGTTAAGTACGACGATGCGATGGAAATAGGATGGAAATAGGGAGGAAGGTGGAGCTCTCTGTGACTACTCCACACCTGGTGCCAGCGGTGACTCCTTCAGTCTTCTGTTGGGAGCCAACGGAGACGACCTACAACATCGAGACTTACCTCTTGCTGACACCTGTTCTTTTCAGAATTGGTTTTGGCATGCATTCAGTTTGTGCGTTTAATTTGTTTCTTCATTTTTTCAAGCAGCGTCTACTGCCAAGTTTTGAGTCAACTATTAGTTGTTCTTTTTCTCTCCAGAATTTCGGGATCCAGCTGGTGTAGAGGGTTTCCACCAGCATTATTTCAGTGTCTACTACTTCTTGCAATTTGTCTCTACCTTGGAGAGCAAATTATTGCTTACTTCTAACGTGGCACATTCTTGCTTGTGAATAGGAAGTCATTTGATGTTGTTGTGTGTTAGTGTATGAACTCAAGAATTTTTTTTGAAGTTTTATTGCAACACATGCCACACCCAGTGAAACTTATAAAGAATGAAGGATAGAAATTCTCCAGCCACAAGGAATTGCACACACAAACATAAGTGAGATGACATTTGGTGTTTAAAAATTTTTTTTTTAATTCTTGACTTGTGGGGGGTAGTATTCTACTATCTGCGTGCCTTTCCATAGTAACCAATCAGTAAGTTGATGTAAATAACAAGACTGCGTGAATGTTACTCAGAAGAATTTTGGCCTCACCTGTGCCATCCAGTCCAAAAGTTGGCCTCATCACTGAGTGGACCAAGTCAGGATACAGAAATATACTCAAGTTATTGCTAGTTGTGTGTGGGCGACCATTAACTATCAAGTTCAAACCACTTGAAAACATACACTAGCTACCTTTGTATGCTATTATATATGGCTAATATATTTTTAATGAAAATGTACGACTGCAATAAAAATTAATACTTGACAATGTGCAAAATCAATGTCCAATTTGAAATATGGGATACATAATCAACTGTGATATGTAAAAGTGTAAAATACAATACAATGAGTTTTTAAATGTATGTCCATGTAGTGTTGACAGAATTCAATCCACAATTCTATTACACAATACAAATACTACAATAATAACAATATACTTACTGGAGCTGTTGCTGTATTTTATCTGCCACATCATTACATTCTCCTGTTTGAAACAGTATAGTAACAAACTCCTTGAGAGCTGAGGGTCTAGATGATAAGACTGTACGGACATTGCCCAAAAGAATCCTTGCTTTGTGCTTGTCATTTAAGCCACTGGGGACAAGTTGGTCATAGGTATCTTCAGTTATGAGTCCAATACTGTAGCAGTGATCAGCTACTGTCATAACACAAGGCTTCACTGAGAGGACCAAGTCAAGATACACACTCAGAAATATACTCAAGTTGTTGCCACCTAATAATAAAACATTTTCAATAACACAAGCCAAATACAAATAACAACTTGACTTACTTTCAGAGATTTCTACTGCAGCATCTTTCTTTTTGTATTTCTAATACAAAATAAATGAGAGTTAGTTATTACAAGTCAGAATACACAGTCTATTTCTACATACCTGTCCATACCAAATGTGGTGTCTATTCGTGAGTACAACTGCTTGTGGGCTGTTTGGATTGAAGAGACATTTCATGACTTTGGGGACAGAGTGCGCTCCATCAACGACCCCGAGATGATTTCCTCCTTCATGTGAACGACAGTCAAAGGCAAACTGGTAGTCCATGTAGCTGCTGTAGTTCATTCTGGAACTGGCCTTCCTTAGAGTGTCCTCTATTTCTTGTTTTAAATCAGTACATTCATGGTGAATAGAGTCTTGCAATGTAGGATCACACGAAACTACCACTTCAAAATGTTTAGATCGAGATAAAAATATTACACGAATTAAATTGGATCCGTACAAAAAGTGCACCATGTTTTTCTTGACACCTTCTCCAATGAAAGTGAAGGACTTGTTGGACACGAGACATGCCATTGAAGCAGGAAAGAGTCCCATAGGAGTAAACCCACTACTGAAGTATACCAAGAGAGGCTCCACAAAACAACTACAGGATTCTTTGTGGAACAGGTCAAGTTCTTTTGCACTAGTGTTTTCTAACACGCAAGGCATGATGTATTCTTTCTCTTCTTCTAAGACTGAGTTAGTAGCAGAAGTTTCGACTGACACAATCTCAGCTATCAAGTGAAGATAGGCTAGCAAAGCTACCAGTTGCTCTGGTGGAATGACATCTCCTGAAATGCCAGCTGTAGCTGTCTTCAAATCTTTCATGGTGAATCGACCTGTCTTCCTGAATCTCTCGGCTGTAGCCTGACCTACGTTATCAAAGCTCATGGCTTTGAGAATGACACCAGTGATACTGTCATACACTACCTGGATGTCTATGATGACCAGGTCTTCCAAACCAGGCACACTGGGGAAGTACATCAGAACACCGGCATGGTGGTGAAGAAACCAAAGAGCTACTTCGGTCTCATAGGGTGTCATATTGAAGGCATTGGACAAGGCCAAGCAGGTCTCCAGGCTGGCTGTCCTCACCTCTCTCATGCGAAGACACAAGCTGAACAGGAGCCACACAGCTGGAATTTTCAACTTTTTAAAGTGCTTCTCCATGGCATTCTCCAGTAGCTGGTGCAAGTGATGGATTTCTTCTACTCCACCTCCCATGTTGTCTAAAGAAACAACAAGCTTGCCTTCTGAGCAGAACTGAACTATGCCTTTCTTGTAGGGGTCAGTGTCTCGAATCACCTTTTGAAGCTGTGAGTCAACTGTAGCGATGTCTTCCTCAGAAACCTTGTCTTTGTGAGTGCCCACTATATACACTACTGATTTGGAGGACTCGAGTATCTCACCCATGATGGGCGAGTTGTCTGCTCCTGGTAGAGGTTGAAGATGGGTGGAGGAACTGAAACAAGATATACTGGCCAGAGTACGCAAAAGCATCTCTTGCAGAGTAAACTGAGATTTCTCTGGCGCAGTTGTCTCTCCTGAAGCTCTCTGATAAAAGACCCGATACTCTTCGTCTAATTTGAACATGTAGCTGAAGAACAGCATGTAGAGGCCAGGTCCTATGGTGAGTGCTGGTAGCATGTCCATCAGCTCAGGCTGACCTCCAGTGTCCTCTATCCTCAAGAAAGCTTTGAAAGAATGCTTCACATTTTCTGCAAACTGTGGTTGCCTAGACACTCTCTCATATATGGCAGCTATTTCAGAATAATCTTGTGCTGAGTGAGAAGATTCCTTACGCCTGGACCGCCGACCTTTGGTTAAAGACTTCAATCTTGAAGTCATCTTTTGCAATAAAGAAGGTTGTGGTGGCCTTTCCACAGGGCGAGACTGCTCTGTACTGCTAGTCTGACTGACCTCTGCCATCGTTGCACTATCTCCACGGGAATGAGCTACAGTCTCAGAAGTGAATTTAGTCTCCAGACTTCTTTTGAGACTATGAAGGAGTAGAGATGCTTCCTCAGTCAGATTCTGCACAATGGTCCAGTCTGTCTTCTTTTCTGCTGTAGTTGTATTTGATGTGCCTTGGACTAGCATATTAGAGCAACACTCCACTGTGCCTGTGCTGCCATGAATCTGTTCCTCTTCTTTTGCTGACAGGAGATCTATGATCTCTTTTGTAAGGCGACGGCGAGTTGTACTCTTGCCTAGTCGTGGTGGACCAAGAAACATAAGCTTTAAAGACAGAAGCTCCAGAACCTCCTTGGAAACAATGAAGTGTTTATATGCTTCTTCATACTTGTAGTCATCTATCACATAAAATAAATAATAAATTCATATTTTGGAGAACTGATAGTAAATACAACTACTTGAATAAACACAAAACTTGATACAGACACTGGGATTTCTATCCTCAGCTGAGCATATTTGTTTAAATTAAGTGGTTTCCAAAGAAAATTCTGTGCTCCTAAAGCTGTTTGTTTACAAACCTACTCACTCCTATGCTTCTACCCTCTAGCCTGGCTCCAGCACTAGAGTGTGGGCAGCTGGTTTTATAGCCTGGAGCTAAGCCAGTAGAAGCAGCTGCCAGTGCACCAGCTGCAATTTAGCTCAGACATTCTCATACTTTCTTCTAGAGAGAAGCTGCTATTTGAATATACTAACCTGACAGAGTTCCCTTATACACTCCATTTCTAACAGCAACCAGTAACTGTCCAGTAGACAAGACTGCAGTAGCTATGCATCCATAATTATACTTCTGACCTGGTCCATGTCCCTCACTAGTAGTCTCAATCCACTTCTCCTTCTTGTTGGAATAAATTCTAACCCTAGAATATTCATCTATGCCAATTAGATCCGATAAGGACGAGGCGATAGCGAATGTGCGAGTAGATATGGTTACTGTCCTCCATATTGTTAGTGGAGTTGTTCTGCCATTACTAGCAGATGCTATGAGAGACTCTAAACTGCATATAAATAAAATCCTCTCCTTGTCAGCTCCTCCAGTGAAGTAGAAGCTGCCTTCATGGAATGTTGATCGCATGCTAATGCATGAAGAAGGAAGTGAGTCTGCAGTCATCCAATGGTCGTTGAGTAGAACTTCCACAACATCCAAGTCCTCGCCATGTGAGCCAATCCCACCAGCCACGACCAGGACCTCCGGCGACCCTCCACTAACTGATGATGGCCAGTAGCGATGTGTAGGCATGGCACGTAGTGATGGCTTCCAGTTTAGACCAGTAGTACTAGTCAACAGAGAGTTAGTGGGTGTGACAGTGGAGGGATGACGTCCACCAACCAATACAAACTTAGACTGGTAGGTAGTTAGGGACGAGGCTACATATGGTGCACTAGTAGTAGTCCATGAGTGAAGTACATTAGAGATGTGAAGTGTGTGATAACTATCCAGTAGTATGTTTGTATTCTGTAGTACTGCACATTGTGTAGGCTCAACATCCTCACTCCAGGTAAGGCAGTGCTCCCAGTGAAGTGAGGCTTGAGGATGAAGGAGATCTTTCTAAATACAAATAAATAAAAATACATATTTAAATGACAAGCAAACAAAGAAACAAAAAGCATTAATTGCTTTTTACATGAGACTTAAACATGCAAACACACAGACAAACTTCATATCAGATAAATAAAATTAACACACAAACATATTGATTTTATTTTAGCAATGCATATGCCATTATGTATAAATAAATATAAATATAAACCCTTTTTTGCTAAACTGTAAATAAACACATATAGAGAAATGGACACACATACTAACAATACTAACTCTGTGACATACAAATACACAAACATACACTTTCTTACACAATGCTTAGATACGTAAACATGATGTGATATTAAAAATAAAATAGTTAGCAACATTACTAAAATGAAAAAACAAACACACTAACATACAATATGTAAAATGCCGAAATATGTGCACACAAACAACCAATAACAACATGATCTTACAAACGAGAAAAGTGTCTTTTTCCTATGTTAAAATAATGTACACTAGGCACTAGAAAAAGTTTTGAATTCAACTTAGTAGAACGGCTAGAGATTGTAAAAATAAAAGAGGAGAAAACAGTACAAAGATTGGTAGTAGACTGTTATCACATCGTCAGAGAGTATATTATCTCATTGTCAGAGACTATGTTATCTCATCGTCAGAGACCATGTTATCTCATCGTCAAAGACTGTTATCACATCGTCAGAGACTATGTTATCTCATAGTCAGAGACTATGTTATCTCATCGTCAGAGACTGTTATCACATCGTCAGAGACTATGTTATCTCATCGTCAGAGACTGTTATCACATCGTCAGAGACTATGTTATCATATCGTCAGAGACTGTTATCTCATCGTCAGAGACTGTTATCACATCGTCAGAGACTATGTTATCATATCGTCAGAGACTGTTATCTCATCGTCAGATACTTCTAAGTTGTTTTCTCCCAAAATTGTAGTGCTGCTGTTCTAAGCTACTGATGTTTCCTAGATGTTAGGACCATGGCTGGCTTAGATATTTTTTACAACTAGAGGAACAGCTGTAGCTGGCAGAGAGCCTACCAAGTGGGGACCTGGCTAGAGTGGTGTGTCCGTCAGAAATTCAGTTGGTCTGTTTAGTCTACATAAACAAGTTTTTTTTGTACAAGCTGGTTAGTGCATCCTCCACATGCACTGAATTGGGAGTATACAGCTTTAGCTTGCTGATATAGCTGTGGAAGAGTTTCTAGCTTTTAGAAGTAAATTGACACAATAACTTGACAAATTTTATTAGCGTTTTATGTAAGCTGTACTGAAATTAAGTCAAAACAGTAACAAAATGGTGAAGAAAAAGCTGTTTACTCTCCTTCTATAACTGTTTGAATTTGTTCAGGATAGTCACGATGCTAAAAAAAATTGCCTACACATATATATACATTGCCAACACGTAAAAACACAAACATACAACACAGTAAAATACACAAGCATACAATTTTTATACACATTGTAAGAAACTGTAAATAACAAGCACAACAATATAAACACACTACTTACTGTATTTCTGGAACAAACTAGACTTCAAATAGCAAAAGTAAAACAGACAATTACAAATTATAGGGAAAAAACTGGAGATAGCAATGTATGAGAGTCCTCTCATTAAAACTGCACCAGCAAGTAAAAAAGAGAAGGAAACTCATGTCTGAGCATGCTCATAAAATGCACCAGCATCAGGAAATAAGAGGGAAAGTCATGTCTGAGCATGCTCATAAAAGGCACCAGACTGGATAATAAAGAGAAGTGTAAAACATGCACAAAACATGTCCACTATTGCAAAAACCACAACAATTCTTGCTCTACTTCTTTTTCTTTTTTTTTATTGGATTTGTTGAAATATAGTTTTTGCGTTTGGATTTAAATCACATTCCCCTGTTGTGGCACAAAACTAGAAAATCATTATAAGGTGCTAGCACATAGCAATGCTTGCACATGTGGCTTAATTTCAAAACAAAAACTAAAAACGCAATAAAATCACTTGTGGTATAGTTGACTTATATTGAACTAGCCTAGAGTTTACTGATTGAAGTCTGTTGTCCCTTATCTACACTTGGATGCAGTTGGGAAAGAGTTCTACTCTGAAACTATCAAGGTTGGTGGCAAGCTCACTCTAACAATACAAGTAACGAAATAGTACAATTGAAAGAAGCTTCAGTGCTCTGCAAATGTCTAAATATGGCTGCACAAAAGATTACATGAAGCAAGGATGTACGTTTCTCAATGTTTACAAAATGAACAGATGGTGGGTGTGTGTTCCAATTAGAGCAAATGATTAGTACAAAAAAACACTAGTGGACTGAGCAGTAGGAAGACAAATTGAATTGGTGCGGCCATTATAACCACATCCACTTGACCACACCCACTCATTCATTCAATTAATGATTTGATTGATAATAAAGACAAAGTAGAAGTAGAAGACGTCGTTTACATGTACTATTTTCATTGCTCAAGCTATGTTGATGGCTCAATAGAATAGCCAATAAACAATTCTTCTCATCTGAGATTACATTGTAATAGCTAGCTAGTGTATAGTATTATGTAATGAATCTACATTGAATAGCTAACTTAGCTATTTGGACATATAAAGCAAACAAAAAAATTGAAAATAGCAAATTTTCTCATTCTAACAGCCCATATTGTTAATTAAAACTTAACCCGATGTTTCAACTTTTTTGCTGAACTCTTCTTCAGGGGTCAACTGAGGTCGAACTCTCCGTGGTGATATAATAACACAATGTAAACAGCAAGATTTCTGGAGGGTACACTTACTGTTTATTATATCCTGGAGGGTGATTTGCAAGCAGCATGGACAGCCAGCATCCTGGAAGCTCTAAACCTGAGTCTCTGTTAAACTTGTTGTTGTCAGGTGTCATCCGTATGTGTACAGCTTCCTTATAGGGTTAAGTTTTAACGAACAATATTGGCTGTTAGAATGAGAAAATTTGCTATTATTATAATTATTTCAGCCGAGAATGACTGAATCATTGAAAAATAAAAAAATTAAAAAACAACCATAGCCAGAACTTGCAAATGCCTGCTTTGCTTTTGTGGCAGTATTAGCTTTATTGTTTGAAGTATGTGTGGCAAAAAACTCCTGGAAGTGCATAAATGGCCACTTTGTAAACAGCAATGCTAGAAGAAACTCTGAACAACGTTTATCTTTACAAAAGATTGTTAGTAGTTTGCCTACATAGGCTACAATGCTGGATATTGGCCATTTTACTTCCCACGGATGCCATTTCAACCGCTTACTTTCTACTGCTTGATTTCAACAACGACTACAAGATAAAAAAATATTAGACAAGCTAAGAGACATGCCCCCTTTTGTTAAAATAGTAGTGCGACTGCACTAGCCACAACAGTTCCTATGTCCCTGGTGGACTACACATATTCAGAATTATTCTTATTTGTACTTATATCTAACATAGCTCCTCCCACTTTGTAAAGTTATCTACATCCCTGATTAGATATACAAACACTGGATCTAGTAATTAGATAAATAGACACTGGATCTAATAATGAAATTAGCAACTAGATAAATACTGGATCTAATATGCAAACACTGGAGTAATTAGAATAGACACTGGAATTAATATTGAATTAGATAAATAATAAGCAAACTCTGAACTTGCAATCAGACAATAAACACACACTGATCTGGTAGATAAAACTGGTTTTAATAAACAAAGATAATTTGGTAACTAGCCAATACTTCTAGAAATCCTAACTTAGCTGGGCTACATAATAGAAAGTAGCTACGGGCGCTCACCTCCTTAGGAACTTGAGGCAGACCTTCCGCCATGCATAATCTTTTCCCACCGCCGTCTTCAAGTACTGCAAAGATTCCTACTTTAACTAGTGGTGTGCTTGAGCACAAATGGCGAGCAAGCCTAAAACTACACTATTGTTAAACGATTGGTTTTCACTTCTAACATTCAAGCTACTATAAAATGTCTGAGTTTTTTTAATTCAGCGAGCGAGCGAAGCGAGCGACGCTGACTCACAGTCGTGTTCAATTGAGATTTCAGATATATATGTAAGTGTCTCGCTCGCTACGCTCGCTCGCCAATAATATTATGTATGCGTACGTCACATTTTTTTCGCCAGCGCTTCTAATTACGTAAGTAAAGCGTTCACAGTTCCAGTATTTTGTCAATTAACGAGCGCGGAGAATCCTGCTGCACTGCCTTACGCAACTTTGTTTCAACCAAAAAGTTTATAGCTACTCTTTTCTTGAAACAATTGTGAAGTCTTTGTCAAGCTGGGCCTAATGGCATGAATTTTCAGTGCCACATAAATTGGAGTAGGTGTTTCACGCTCAGAGCTATGACGAACAGTCAATAAGGCATTTGTAGCTCGTGTGTGTTAACGCTGTTAAACATCAGGAGCTGAGAAATGGAATGGGATGCTTTTATATTGACTAGCTGAGTTTGATGCTTGATGTTGGGGCCCTAGAATCATATTAACTAAGGCAAGAAGTGATTGTGGTACAGCACTTTGCAAGTATTCATCTGTGAATGTCCCATTGAATGGAAAGGCTTGGCCAAAGTTTTCTTTCCTTACTAGTTTTGCTGCTTGTGCCAAATACATAGCATCATTATCACTATCGTGATGACAAGCCTTCTTGAGAGCATCACCGATATCATCATTGAATGAAAGCATTACATTTCTACCCTGAAGATGTGCTGTGAGATCAGGGAAGACAGAAAGCAACCTCAATTTTAGTCTCGATGTATGAACACGGCCTTCATTTGCAACTCCAAGTTGTTCCAGGTGTACTTTGTATAGGTGAGCAAGGTCAGCCAATTTGAAGACTGGGGCAATACCCTCTTCCATACGAAAATCGTCTATGTATGCCACCAATTCAGCGAACGCTATACCATAAAGATCAGCACGGTCTTCACTCACATGCATGGCTCTTGCTTTTCTAGCTCTGTTGTAGAATCCTACAAGACATCTACCATGATACTTCGCTTCAAGGGCAATCATATCACCTGGTGCTAGTTTGGACAGAAGTAAACTATCTTCAAGCTCAAGTGCACATTTGCGAACTTTCCTGTCAATATCATAAGTGGAAGCATTGTGAAGACATGCAGAACTGGCTGGTTCATCGCAGAAGAAACATCTATCCTCATCAAGCTCAACACTCTCATGGTTGGAACGAGTCTGCATAGGCAATGACTTCATCCCGACATTCTTAGCATCAGTATGTTTTCTCTTTAGCCACTCAAGCTTAGTCTGGCTAAACTTTACCCGACATGCTTTATGCCAGCAATTGTGCCTCATCATTGTGGCTTCAATGCCATCTCCATCATCTAGCCTTCTAATATCTAGATCCAAGCAATCATGCATCTTAAACTGAACACGGTGTTCTGCCAATGATTTGTAGCCACTTATCAATAGGTGCTTTGAGAGATCTGGCTGGACATTCCAAACCTGTTTTAGTGTCCTTCTGGCAAAGAATACAAAGCTTCCAGTCTATGATACAAGACTTCTTGGATGGTGTGGGTGTAGAAGCATCTACCAAAGAATGCCGCTTTGCCATGGCAACAGAACTCGACAGTGTCACCATAACTAACATATACAGCATGCAGTGGTAAACAGTAAGCAGCTATCTAACTACTTACCATGTGCCAGGAGAATTCTATTTGAAGCACTGACCAGCTTGCAAGAATGAACTTGCAGCTGCATGCAAGGCATGACAGGCTATACGTGTTAACATGCTAATTAATTACGTATTGTAAAGTATAAAAGTGGTCATAACTATTGAACCATATACTAGCTGTGAACTTGATTCAAATTTCAAAATATTCCTTAGTAGAAGACACTTCAAATGATATCACAAATAGATGAATTACAGTAATAGATCATGATTTAATAGAGAAAAATGATATTTTTGCACACCAATTTGGCATCTTAATGTACTTAAAGGTCAAATCCAAAGTGATTCTACTTCAGAAAATGAAGTCCATTATGTGTAGAATTGATGTATAAAGTTTCATACTTTTATCGAAAAGTGCACATTATAATTGCTAACCTTTTTGAGCTTAAGCCCAGGTTTGTCAAGGGCTTAAAGCCCATTTCATAAAAATGGTCAAGAGGCTGAATGGAAGCAAAGAATCAATATTAGTAGAAAATAACACCTTCCCATTTTACCTAATAGCTATTAGCCACAACCAATATTAGTAACTTTTATTAATAAAGTCATTTCCTTTTTGTTTATTGAATTATGTAATTTTCAATGTTCTTTCACAATAAAAAGATTAATAAAGTCATTTCCTTTTCGTTTATTGAATTATGTAATTTTCAATGTTATTTCACAATAAAAAGATTAATAAAGTCATTTCCATTTTGTTTATTGAATTATGTAATTTTCAATGTTCTTTCACAATAAAATGATTAATAAAGTCATTTCCTTTTTGTTTATTGAATTATGTAATTTCAATGTTCTTTCACAATAAATGAATAATAAAGAATTTCAACTTCTGAATAGAGCTGGTCCAAGTCAATTACCATTATGTTTTGTTGTTTATTGTTTATTGTTGCTGTTTGTAGATCACTGCTGACATGAGTGATGAACAGTTCTAATCATCCTGGCTGTATGAAGAATTCCTGAGCATCTTCATTCATTCATGAACAGTTAATTCTTCACCCCTATTACACAGATACAATGTCATATCACGGACCAATATTTATTGCATTTGCTGATTACTGGAATAAATTTTATACGCTAAAATATATGGCTACAAAGCGAGTATTGTGAACGCCATTTGGAGTGTTGTACTAGCTAGTTTAAGAGAGTATCACAACACCCCATTGGTAGAGTATCAATAACACCATATTTGGTGCATTGTGAGCTCTGATAGGGGTGTAGTAGAACACTTGGTCCTTGAACATGGGCGTATCACAACACTCCATTTGGTATAATGAAGGGTGTACAGGGGGTGTAACTGAACACTTCCTCTAGGTGAAATGGAAACACCCCATGAGGAGTAGTACAGCCAGTGTTACCTTGGACACCTCAAAATGGGATTCCCATGAAGAGATCTATTGAGGTACATACAATTCATAAATGTGACCGGTTTGGGGAAAATCGGCCTAAATGCGGCAAACAATTTTTTTCAGTATCCCCCGGGTAAAGCCTTATGGGTCGATTTTTTTTCGAAAATTTTTTTATGGCAGAAATGGATAGACACCAGTTAGCTCTAGCCTATGGTGCAGTTGAGAACTCAAACTAGGAGGCTGGAAACACTAGCCGGTTGGACTCGTGTACGGAGAGTTGCTAAGAAATTATTGGCGGGCTTTTCACTAACAGCGGGGAAAAACTGTAGCTAACTAATTCACTTACTATTCTACATAATTCACGTACTCACGTAATTCTCGCCATCATAGTTTCTTAAGGAGCCTTGCATTAAAGCCTTTTAGACTTCTTTCAATCCGCCTGTAACCGGTTTATTCCATAGTGTTCTGGAGACACGCAGTAATAGTATACGGACACAAGGCACGCCCCCTGACCTTAGCAACACCTTTACCCGGCGTTTTCTCGAAATCCGCAATAATAAGTTTAGCAAAAATACTGAAGTGTTGTAGTGCGTAGGGCGAAGACGGCTTGTGCTACAGCTTCCAAATTAGGAGGACGGCATCCCAAGACCCCGTGCAGCCTACTGGTAGAATAAATTAGAAACTTTAGATGCGGCGTTTAGGCCGATTTTCCCACGGTCACAAATACATAATGTTAAAAATATAAAAAAAACTAACCTGTATGAATTAAGTTCATTATCCACTATTTTAGCATTCCCAGCCTGCACTATTTCTGAATACGTTTGTGGATTCCTTTCAAGGGATGTATAAGAACGGAACTGAGCCAGGTACACGAGACTACCGATGCGTGTCTGCATTACCATTTATTCTTCACATCTTCTATTTTGTAATCTACAGTCAAACATTAGATGCAGTTTTCCTTCCTTTGGTGATCATCTTATTAACATTAGTAGTCATGTTTGTCTTCGTAATGGATCCACTGAAAATGGTGTATGAAGAAGTTTCCTATCAATGGACCATCTATACTATGCTATTAATGATTTTTTGTGTTGCAGTGGCAGGAATTGAAATAACAGACATGTTTGCTAATGGTTATTTTCCATTTCTTATTGTTTTCACTGTTGCAAGTGGAGTAGGCGTGTTCCTACCTCTTCTCTGTGCATTACTGCTTGCTGCTCAATGCTTGTACAAGAACAGAAAAATTCAGAAGAAGATGAAATCAATATTTCCATAAGAACATTTTCTTTTGATTGAGTAATGTTAAAATTACCTAGTTTTGATATCTAGCATTGAAAAACATTGTCGAATTTTTTTGACCACATCTTCATTTCATTTAAATTTTAGACTGCACAACAGAAGATGGACTATAATACTATCTATAGATTGGCATCTAAAAACTTCCATTTAGTTATTGTTTTCTTCCTTTTTTGCTTTCTGTGTTTGACTGATTGAGTAAGAAGTTTAGTTAGGTAAATTGTCAATGCACACCATAGTGCAGCTGTGTAACTCGGTAGCTATGTGTCTGTTAGTTAATACCACCAAAGACACATATCTTCGTGCTTAAACACACATAACCAAATGCCAACATAATGAACGCATAAGCACTATACATTTATACTAGTTATGCAGTAGTATTTATTATTGTAAGACAATGAACAAGAAAACAGAGTGAAAACTCTAGATCTTGTAATGAAATGACGAAATACACTTCTAAATGAAGAAATTATGTATAATTACATGTTTTAACTATAATATTCACTGCTGTGGGGCCATCTGAAGGAGAGGCACAAGAGTTGCAATTAACTGTAGTTCTCATTTATGTGTTTATTGTTTGCATCTGTTTTATGTTCTTGTGTAGTCTTCAGTCTGTGTTGAGTGGAATGATGTGTGTGAACTGTCAGAGTGTCATGTGATCACCCCTTGGGCATGCTTACACTGGTTCTTCTATTTGTTTCCCACCGGGCTGGCCTTGGTTATATATATTCTGGCCTTGAGCAAGTCCACTTTCAGTCACTGTCCAGTTTGTGCTCCACCGCACTATTCTGAATCATCATTTTATTTAGTTATTCCTCAAGCAACCTTCCACCCTAACTCAGGGATTAGGTAGAGGGACTAGTTAAAGTATCAGGAACAGATCAGTAGCCACTCAGGAGTAGTAACTCTGGTGGCAGCGTACCAAACCCTTTAAAGTCCAAGAGCTTCTGCGATAGAGGGAAGTTTCCTGGGCAACACTGTGGATTTAAAAGGACCAACTTGCACACCAACAACTGCTATACATATCACATATCTGGCATAGTTCTTTGCCTGACAGCACTCTGACTACCAGCTTCCTTTCCAATTGTTAATAATCTAATAAACAATATTCAATAAATTGGCTTCTAGTACCTATCTAGTACCTATTGGTACCTATCCAGTACCTATTGGTACCTCACTTTCTGTCCCACTCATTTTTTGTTATCTTTTGAAGAAATTGTTAGTGAATTTAAGATCCTTTTGCTGTAATTCTTCCTTTTAATGAGTACCCCAGAGTTGTACATGAATATTTATAATTATCCTTAATTGGTTTTAGTGATCAATAAATACATGTTGAGAGGCTGCTGTAATTAGCCTCATATTGCATTAGCTAATTAACTAATATCTAGACACCATTTGGATTAGAAACTGTGATGTCATTATTTCCAGGAGAGTAGGTAATAAAAAATGTTTAATAGCAAAGTTTTCAATAACTTTCTTAAAACTGAAAGTAGCTGCTAGCTATTAGTGAAACTTGTATACAAGTCTAAAATTAGCTAGGAGAGTGTAGCTATATTGGGCCAAAAGAGGGTAGCTATGGCGTAAGTACACCCACTCCTTGAAATTGAAGATAAATGATATATGTAGAACGTATTCACTTAGCGACGTATGTGTATAGAGAACCAGTGGACCACACCCCTCATTGATTTATTTGTATCATAGCATAATGTAAATTGCAGTTACTCATTTTCATTGGATTAGGGTGATTGTCTGGCTCGATGTAAGTTCCGTGCTGACCTTTTTTTTTTCTTTTTTATATACAAACTTAATAACTGGCACATTTGGTGCTACATAACACACACTCAAATCACCTTTTCCCTTTTGGCAGAGTACCTGGTTCTGGAAAAACCATCACCTGGATTCTTAGAACTACTTTCCAAGGTTCTCGAGTTCTTCTCTTCCTGATTCCAGACCCACACTAGTGACAGCTGTGTTTCTTCAGCTGCAGTGACAGCAACAACCCACTCCTTGCCTATCACTGTTTATCCTGGAGACACCATTCGTCATGGCAATTTGCTATACACCAACTGAATGGACCCCAAACAAACCATCATCAATAGGCTGTGTTCTAAACTATAATAATTGCATCATCTATTTTCTATCTTTGTTTTAGTTGCCACTACAAGCTATTGTGCTAATGCACCATTGTTTGTTTTTATTGTACCAGTGCATCTGGCTGATTACACATTTTTGCTAATGGATGAAAAGGTTAGGACAAAGGCACAAGGTGGCAGAATTATAGGCAGGGTGGAAGATAGGGATAGTGAGCAAGTGAGAGTGATATAGCTACAGCTGTGAGTGACATAAAATAAAAAAAAGATTGAAAATTTTTCGTTGTGAGACCCACAAAAAAGTGAGACAATTTTTGAAAAGATAGTCCATTGAAGTAATACTTTAGAAATATTAAAAAAATTAATGAGTTTATTAAAGGTGGTACAACACATGTGATTTACAGTTGTGCAACACAAGTTTCCCTAATACTTTCAGTTTAAAGATTGTTTAATTAACAACTGCCGCTTAAGTTTTTCATTACCTACTATCCTGCAAGTCATGAGGACTATGGAACTAATGTATGAAGCTGCACTACTCTTGCTATTAGCGTCTCAAGGTAATTGTCATTAACATATTAATAAAAGGGTCAACCTCTTTATACAATCTATTTCAGGGGTTTATTGTCATTTGTTGAACAGCCTGAGCTAGGGGGGGGGGCATACACTGCCAATTTACTTCAATATAAACTACTTTAATATAAACTACTTTTTATATAATAAGTATAATTATTATAATAACTTCATAAGTTACACATAGCTAAATGAAAGTTTAATAAGTCACAGAGAAAATAACGTGGATGTAAAATTAGATGATGCAAAAGTTTAACATTGATTTAGTTCAATTAGCTTTTAAAAAGTCTTCCTTCTTTCATTTCTTTCTAGGAATTTCTTAGCAAAGTCTGTCAGTTGATTGTGCTGAATTTTAATTAGGAATCAGTTGTTTCAAGAAGCCAAGACATCTGATTTACTGCCATTATGACAGCCGTAAATTGAATTTGTAATGTAATCAATACTGGTCACGTGTTCTGATAAGCAATTCAATGCTTGGTACAGGATTAATTACCATTACTGAAGTGAGTGAGCAATACAGCGGATCAGGGTCAGTAAAGGGTTCATCAAAAGTGTTGCCCCCATCAAAAAGACTTCAGGGTGAGGAGAGAATTAGTATGAACTGCTGTAGTGGTACTGGTACTACTACTCGGAGACAAAACATCCGTAGCGTAGTCTCCCTAGCCAAACTTTTAGTTTTAAGGTAAAGGGTCTCGCTAGTGTGACTGGAGTTTGCATGCACGTTTTAACATAAATTCCAAAGGTAGCGTGCAAAACTAAACGCTTAAAAGTTCTAGACAGACAATACATTCGCTTAAAATTAGGTTTTTGAGAATAAATTTTTTTAATCCTAAGTAATAGTTAAAGCATAAGCGCTTAGGTACTGGTAGGTTTATTGCACTGAAGCCCTCGGGCCATAGGCCCGAGGGCTGTGTGCACTAAATTCACCAGTACCTAAGCGCGCATGCTCTAACTATTTTAGATCCCGTTCACGCATGCCCAGTTGCCACTAGCAGCTTTGTTTATCAGCATTTTCGCAGAAATGGGTAAAGGCAAAAAATAGTGCACACTTACCAAGTTAGTACATCTAGTAACAATATAGCAACGGGATCTAATGTAAGTTAATATTTTTGTTTTTTGTTGACTAGCTAATGTTCTTCCATTGTATTGTATTTCACTTCGCTACCTCTGAAACATATATTTGTGGGGGTATTGAACGTGTCCTTGCAAGACTACTAAGCAGCTGGAGACTCTGTGTAAATCCCAAGTTCCAGCTGGGTAAACTGCCACCAGAATCGGTCTATGGGTAGTCTGGCGCTCTCCTATCAGCAACCTAAAGCTATCCTATCACTTCCCAACTAGCCTCGAAAGTATTCAAGGAAGTTATAATGAAAGTTAATTAGATATTAGCTAATAAGGTATGGTGCAGATAAAAGAAAGACAGAGACCAACTGAAACTGGGTGGAGTGACTAAGGAGATTTTATAGCCATCCACCCACATAGTGAAACATAAAAAGAAAGAGGTGTGTGCGCATGCTCAAAGTGATACCACGTGTGTCTAAAGTTAGTTCTGAATATTTAGTTCCAAAACTGTGAAACCAGTGTGGTAGCTGATGATGTAGCAGCTGACCACAATTACATCACACAGTCACGCACACCCAGCTCCTCCCCCTGGTATCTCTGCAACAGTTCTGTGGGTGGCCCCACAATATTTTAGCTGGTTTTAGTCCCACTTTTGTATGTTGCTTGATTTGTTTGCTAGCTGGTTGGCTTTCACAGCTCTTTGCAATGGTAGTCTCACAGACTCAACAAATATATTTTAGTGTAAGACAAAAAAATAAATATTGTATGGAATTGTTTAAATTATGACATTTTTTAAACTTTTTTTTTAGACCACAGAGATAGACGCAGCAGCATGGTGAATAAGGATGTAGGTATGTCAATAAGCCTGTGCTTTATTGGTCTTCATGATTTTCATTGGCTACTTATGTTAGTAGAGTGTGCGGGGCGTAACTTCCGCACACTGTTAACGTTCCTCGCGAGTCAGCCGCCGAAGGACCAGGTTGCAAGCTGTGGCTTCGCCTTTCTCTTCACTCGAATCTCGGGGTTACAGTTCTTCACAACAGCAAACAACAATTGTACACTACAGGGGTGACTCTATATATATTAGCTACATGATACATATGTCAGTGGGTTAGGCATGCATGAATATCATTAAGTGTCTGGTAATGATCGGCGTTCCCGCCATATGTTCAAATAGATTGTTCTAGAAGAATGGAAGTCTTGGGGACGATCTTTTCCAGTCTTTGTTAGTCGACATAGTCCACTGATGAAGGGGTGGAGTCCAGGGGCGTGGTCTCTGGACTTTGTTTATCTTCGGCTGGCGAAGAGTACGTAGCTCGTCTATAGAGAGCCTGGGAGCCTGCCCATGGAGGGACTGGTACAGCCATGTCCCGAACAGACTCCCGGGGGGGCGTGGTGACTTCACCGGAGTCACGTGGGGCCTCCTTGCATGTAGAGGGACTTGTAGCCTGTGACTTGGTGGAGGGGTTTCTCCCGTTAGCATCTTCATCATAGGTAAGTTTGGGAGCATCATCATCGTCACCGGGGTCATCATAAGGTAAGTTGAAGTCATCATCATCTGGTAAGTTCACGGTAAGTATATTTGCATTTTGTATTTCCTTCTCAGGTACATCATCTTCATCATCTTCTGGTTGTTTGTCTTCTTCTTCTCGTGGCTCATTCATTGCATCATTTGGTGGTTCAGGGACATTTGAAGGCTCAGGTTCCTCTACAGCCTCCGGGGAGGGCGTTGTAGGGTCTGTAGGAGCCGTGGAGTTCACCAAGGGGCACAGGAGATGTACAGCTCTTGTGTATAGCTTTCCATGACACAGGACCTCGACGGTCCGTGTTACTCCATCCGTGCCGGGGAACGTCTGTGTTACCTTCCCCAGAGGCCAGTTTCTCCTCCTCAGCGTTACATCACGTATCAGAACGATATCTCCAACCTTGACTTCATGTGCATCTATGTGCCATTTGCTCCGGGCAAATCTGGATTGCAGATAGGTGTGCAACCATCTGTCCCAGAGAGTCTGGTTCAAGTGTTGGACTAAGGTCCATCTTCTGAGGTGACTTGTTGTTGTGATCTTGGAGAGTTCTTGAGGAAGAGGAGGGGCTTTCAAGGGCCTCTGGATCAGGAAGTGCCCAGGAGTGAGCACTATGTCTTCAGGGTGTCCATCACCATGTAGTGGAGCCAGAGGTCTGGAGTTGAGCGTGGCTTCAACTTCAGTGAGAATGGTGTAGAACTCGTCTACGCGTAGGGGGTGTGGTTTTACAATCTTCTTGAGTAAGGTCTTCATACATCGTACACCCGCCTCCCAGAGTCCACCCATGTGAGGAGCTCTTGGAGGTATGAACTTCCACTTGACATCATGTGTGGAGGTCAGGTGTGACATGGTCTGTTTCGTATCCTTGTGTTGAAGAAACTTCTTGATCTCCGAGCTTGCTCCGACGAAATTTGTGCCATTGTCGGAGTAGAGGGTGTTAGGTACGCCTCTTCTCGCCATGAATCGTCTCAAAACAGCCAGGAATTCGTCGGTCGATAGGTCCATACATACATCTAGATGTACTGCTCTAGTTGTCATGCAGACAAAGAGGCAGACGTAACAATCCTGATGGACAGGCTTGCGAGTGTGGCCTCGACGACTCTTGAAAGGACCAGCAAAGTCGAGCCCTACGAAGGTAAAGGGTGGTGCTGGTGTTGTTCTGACTGATGGGAGGAGTCCCATGGCAGGCTGTAATGGACGGGCATACGTCTTCTGGCACGTGACACATTCGCGGGAGATCTTCTTCAGTAGATTTCGAGCTCCCTGGATGTAATACTGCTCACTCAGGGTTGCCAGCAGGGCTTCAGTTCCTGGATGGCCATGAGTAGAGTGGCAGGTCTTCAGGAATAGCATAGTCAGAGGAGCTTTGGCTCGAAGTGGGATAAGCTGCTTGGTAGAAGTGGGTTGGGTTGTATTACGTATGCGTCCGGACACGGTAAAGTATGGTAAAGCATCGTGAACATGAAGTGTGGTCCGGAACAGGAAGTGACTTTTGGGGAGTGGCTTCCTGGACTTGATTGCTTCATAGACCTCAGGAAAGGACTGTTCCTGGGCCAAGTGTAGTAACTGCTGCTTCATGGTGAGCAGTTCATCAGAGGTAAGGTAAGGTGTCGTTGTCCTGGCGGATGCAGGATGTAGAGCATTGTTGGCAAATCGTTTTGCCCATGACATGATTCGAACAGCTCGTGTGAAACTGCTGAATTGTGACCACCGCTCGTCGGAAGGAGGTGGGGTCAGCGTGACCTTCATTGTGTTTACTTCCGCCCGAATTTCGGGGACCGGAAGCGTCACCTTGACAATCTGTTTGGTCTTCCATTGACCAGGGTCTTGCATGAGCCATGGCGGTCCTTTCCACCACAGCTGGTTTTGATTCATGTCTTTGAGAGGTTTGGCTTGTACCTCTGCTAAACGTCTGCTCCATGTGTGGAGCTGCCTTCGTCGGAAAGCTCTCTTATTGTTATATGTCTTGAAATCCTCGGTAGTCATTCTGTAGATCGATGATGACGCAGATTCGAAGTTCGTCGATTCGTACGTATCGTAATGCCTCGAACGGCTCGTAATTGCCCTTGTGTACTTGTATAATCGGACTTCTGACGACCCTGTGCCGTCAGGCTCCACTTGTGGACTTCTGCTAGCCCTGTGCTTGCAGGCTCCAATGTACAGGCGGACTTCCGTTCCAGACTTCTGTCAACCCTTTGCCAACAGGCTCTAGAACGTATTTCCGAAACCGGAAGTGGGCCGGAAACTGAACCGGAAGTTCGACCGGAAGTGACTTGAGGGTTTATACCTACGACCGGAAGTGAACCGGAAGTGGGAGTGGCTTCGTGGAAATGGATGGGCGTGGCCCCTTGATTTGTGTGGGTGTGTCTCCAAGGCGGAGGACAACTTCTTGTTGGTGATATCACTCTGGGGGTGTGGCCACCGGCTGCTGCAGTGGTCAGCTGTATCACCAAAATGAGTTGGGTGTGGTTACGTCCACAAACGTTCGTGGGAGTGGCACCGTGTGGTCTTCACTCGTGGGTGTGGCTTACAGACCACTGTGTGACACCTCGGGGCGTGGTGTCAGTCACACTTCTTCACAACTCCCTCTCGACACAAGGGCGTGGCTAACTCAAGTAGCCTTCTACTGCGGATGTAGGCGTGGTCGTTGAAGATTCGGTAGTGCAGCAGCAGCAGAAGTGCAGTGCAGCAGAAGTCTTCAACGCCAAGACTAGCAGCGCTCTGGCTTGCACTAGCCTTGACTTGGCAGGGTAAAAGGCTGCAAACACCTGGCAGTATGCACAGATGGCACAACGATGCCCTGCCTGTCTCTTGAGCAGTAGACTTGAGGGCAGGGAAAGGCCAGGAACGGGGTCAGAGTATCACCCGGCCTGACGATTTCTGCCACTCGCCTTGAGCAGAAGAAGTTAATCCGGCTCGAAGGACCAGAAATGTGCGGGGCGTAACTTCCGCACACTGTTAACGTTCCTCGCGAGTCAGCCGCCGAAGGACCAGGTTGCAAGCTGTGGCTTCGCCTTTCTCTTCACTCGAATCTCGGGGTTACAGTTCTTCACAACAGCAAACAACAATTGTACACTACAGGGGTGACTCTATATATATTAGCTACATGATACATATGTCAGTGGGTTAGGCATGCATGAATATCATTAAGTGTCTGGTAATGATCGGCGTTCCCGCCATATGTTCAAATAGATTGTTCTAGAAGAATGGAAGTCTTGGGGACGATCTTTTCCAGTCTTTGTTAGTCGACATAGTCCACTGATGAAGGGGTGGAGTCCAGGGGCGTGGTCTCTGGACTTTGTTTATCTTCGGCTGGCGAAGAGTACGTAGCTCGTCTATAGAGAGCCTGGGAGCCTGCCCATGGAGGGACTGGTACAGCCATGTCCCGAACAAGAGTTTGAAATAGAAGTTTTGCTAGAAAGGAGAAAAGTCAGCAATAAGGGTAAAATTATACAGGCTAACAATATACAATTGGTTGAGCTAATTTAAAATTGTTTCATAAATCTTTCTAGTTCATCATAATATAATAGCAGCCGTGAATAGATTAAGGAACAGTTGGCATTCTATTTGTGGGGAAAAAACTTCAGCTAAAAAGTGGGAATCTAATTCGCCCCTCAACCCCAATTATCAAATACTAATGTGTATTATATTTTGTATTTATTGAATGAGTTCTATTTACCTTCAGTAACCAAAGCTATTTTTTGTGACAGATGACTACTAGTATCAAACTACTTATGAGCACTTCTTTGTACACCCAAATGTGTGCTGGAGCTCCTTCTTTACAATTTGTGTTTCTTGTTCGCCTATGACACGGCAAAGATACTACTCACTCTCTTAAAAGAAATCATAAATAACTCTTTTGTCGGTAGAAGAAGAGGAGTAGATGGCAGCAGAGGTGTGATGGAGTATTGTTTCTATTAAGTTGGTCCAGTGCATGACTGATCCAAGGAGAGCAGGCCAGACCATTGTCCAGAATCTTGCTGAGGAAGCATCTCCACTCTTTCACAGTTTTAGAGATAGTCTGGAGACTAAATCTATCTCTGAGGCTACAGCTAATTCCCATAAACTGTGGTAATGGTCAGCTAGGCTAGCTGTACAGAGCTATATATTTTACCCTGTGGGAAAGTCAACCTTCATTATTGCACAAGATTATGGCAAGGATTATTGTTTCACCATGAAGTACACAGTTCAGGCATAAGGAATTCTCTCCTCTCTCATCTACACACAAGTCAACTAGCTGATGAGATAATAATAACACGATTTCATGGATAAAACTGACTTATAGCGATCAATGCTACAGTATTGGACATTGCACATTAAAACACTAGCTATGTCTGGGACTCAATCACAGACAATTCAAGCAGGCCTTGAAAACTAATCACTACTCATTGTCATCTTTTATGTATGCATCCCTTACCAACCCTTAATTATATTCATAGTCCTTAACCACTGGCCTCCGCCTTTGGTTACTGTGTATTTAGTTCTGTTGTGGTCATTTATTAGTTGTTGTCTGATTAACCGAACTCTGGCTACTATAGTTAGGGAGTAGGCGCTTTAGTTTTGCTACAAGGCTGCAAGCGCTGCGTAGTGATTTAACTAAGCCTCAGAGGCATCAGACACCCTGGTCCTTCATTTAAGGTGGGACTCTGTGCGGGGCACCCGTACAAGCTATAATATTTTAACTGTAGCTTTTAAAAGTGGTGTTTAATCGAGACTACAATTTAGTTACATGAATCATATGAAATATATAAAACATATATCTATATCATTTCTCTGTCTAACTGACTATAGCTAACTAGCGTCCATGCAGCAAGTGAATCCAATAATTGAATTGGTCTAGGTAGTATTTTTAACCAGACTCCAACAGTACGTTTAGCTTATGCCACCTCCTTTAGCAGTTTTGTAAATAAATGCTGCCTACAGCTCCTCCTGTTCCTTTTGGGTAATTGTAATATGCACGATGAGGAAGACATGTTGGCTTTTCATCACCACTCATTTTATTTTTTAGTTTCATTTTCAATTTTAGTTAAACAACTCTCAGAATCAAAATATCTAGGGATAAAAATTAATATCTTCTTCTAATATTATCAGAGAGCCTGCCCACTAACTAGTGGTATGCTTGAGCACAAATGGCGAGCGAGCCTGCCTAGTTAGGTAACATAAAATCTACAGTATTGTTTCTATGTCTTAGCTTAGTTCATGCAAACACTATAACAGCAGTTATGACCTTTTATTTCAGTAAACAAATACAAAATCACTCTCTTACCTGATTAATGATAACTTTTGTAGTATCAAACATCAGCCATTCTGATAACCTCAATTACCAGTAACTCTTGAACAAACTCTCAGCTATGATAAAAAAATAAACCAGTGTTATTATTCGTAATTTTAGCCAACAAATATGGAATTACTACTTACCTCAATTTCTTGAGTATTGATAACTTCTGTAGTATCAAATTGAAGTTACTTTGACTATCTGAATTACCTCGAATTACAAAAACAAAAGACAATCAATTTTAGCACACAAATACAAAATAACTTTCTTACCTCATTTTCTTGAGCAGTGGTAACTGTTGTAGTACCAAATTTGAGCCATTCTGACTATTTGAATTTACCAGTCACTGTTGGCAACAAGCTCTTAGCTACAAAAAAGAAAGGCCAGAGTTATTTTTGCATATTTAGCTAACAAATATGGAATTACGTGCTTACCTCAGCTTCTCTCGAGTAGTAGTAGCTTCTTTAGCATTAATACTACTGCATTCTGACTACCAATGGCTCTTGACAACCAACAATCGCACTCCTTATCCCCTAATTTGGGAAGGCAGGAAAGTTCCCCTTACTGACAAGATTTGAGTCACTAACCTCAGGCTTTATAGTTTCTTCAAATTCCCTGATCGTGACCCTACCATTTAGACTGGCGGAACATAATTCTTTTCAACATAGCTAACACACTAACGGACACGTTATCGGGGCTTTTTACGCGGACGAGCAGCGTGGAAGGAGGTGGAGTAAACCGTAGAGACTGTATTTAAAGCCCAACTAAGCAGTATTTCCAGCAACTCCTGGTCTTTAATAGCTACTGAAATAATGAAGCTTGCAGTTGTAATTTACCTTATTTTGTGTTCATTACAATCATCAGCCCCTCATAGTAACAGAAGAAATACTTCAGTTTGTTCTTCTTGGTCTACCTATGATAGTGATCTGGGAATTTGCATTTGTCCTCACATAGTGGATGACCTTCTACTCTGCAATGAGTCTGGCTACATCCATGCAGTAAAAAGTTGTGCCTGTGCTACCTTCAATGAGGTCATTCATGAAATAGAAGTAGGTTACTGTGTTTATGGATGCAATAAATATATTCCGTCAGATGGGAATGTGCCGGTGGGATACAGCTATATAGGTAACATGTCGGAATGAAATACCATGCAGTGCAGGCCATTTGAAAGAACAGGAACATTGTGTGGTGCATGCATGAGTGGTTATTATCTTCCAGCTTATTCGTACGATATGAAATGTGTGAGTTGCACTAACTTAATGGACATTTGGAAATACCTTCTCATGACTTTGATACCTTTAACAGTGTTCTATAGTATGGTGCTCATTTTAAAGATAAATGTACTATCTTCTAGTCTCTACGGGCTTGTATTTTATAGCCAAGCATTTTCCATTCCGATGTTTGTCAGAGTCATGATCATAAACCATCCCAAAAAAAGATACCTCTCTGATACTCTTCGATGGTTGAATGCCTTTTATGGCATTTGGAACTTGGATTTTTTTCGCTCTTTCAGTCATGGGCCTTGTCTCAAAACTAATACTCTGATGACTCTATCTCTCGAATTAGTAATTACCTTCTACCCTTTTCTATTAATGCTCCTGACAAAATTAATAATAATGATTAAAGACAGATATGACGGAAGAATCAGATCCCATCTTATGAAACCGTTTATAAAGATCACGTCTCGTTGCTTGCGGTTTAATACAAACACCTCAATTATTGATGCACTGGCCACTTTCATGCTCTTGTTCAACATCAAACTTCTAGGCACATGTATAGATCTACTCAATCCAGTTGATGTGTACAAATATTCATCGTTGTTGAACGTTACTGTATCTAGAAGATTGTACTATGATGCAACACTGGAATATATGGGATCGGAGCATCTTCCTTATGCCATTCTAGCTTTAACAACTCTCAGTGTATTTCTACTTCCTGTAGTAATACTTATACTATATCCGCTGAAAACCTTTCAAAGGTTAGTAAACAGACTCCCACTAAGAATCATTCTATTTCTGAATACGTTTGTGGATTCCTTTCAAGCGATGTATAAGAATGGAATCGAGCCAGGTACGCGAGACTATCGATGCGTGTCTGCATTACCATTTATTCTTCACTTCCTCTATTTTCTAATCTACAGTCAGACATTATATGCAGTTTTCCTGCCTTTGGTGATCATCTTATTAGCATTAGTAGTCATGTTTGTGATCGTAATGGATCCACTGAAAATGGAGTATGAAGAAGTTTCCTATCAATGGATCATCTATACTATGCTAATAATGATTTTTTGTGTTGCAGTGACAGGACTTGAAATAACAGACATGTTTGCTAATGGTTATTTTCCATTTCTTATTGTTTTCACTGTTGCTGGTGGAGTAGGTGTGGCCCTACCTCTTCTCTGTGTACTACTATTTGCTGCTCAATGTTTGTTCAAGAACAGAAAAATTCAAAAGAAGATGAAATCAGTATTTTCATAAGAACATTATTTTTTTTTTGATTGAGTTAAGTTAAAATTAGTTTTGATATCTAGCATTCAAAAAAATTGTTGAATTTTTTGACCACATATCTTGATTTAATTTAATTTACATTTTACACTGCAACAGAAGATGGACTATATTATTATCTATAATTGGCATCTAAAAACTTCCATTAATTTTTGTTTTCTTCCATTTTTGCTTTCTGTGCTTGACTGATTGAGTTCATACATACCATAGTGCAACTGTGTAACTCAGTAGCTATGTGTCTGTTAATACCAAACACGCACGTCTTCGTGCTTAAACACACATAACCAAATGCCAACACAATGAACGCATGCATAAGCACAATACATTTATGCTTAGTAAAGCAGTAGTATTTATTATTGTAAGATGCTCTCTACTTGTGGTAAACAAAATATGTGTAGTTTCATTTTTGAATTATTTAGAGTGGACATGTGTTTGTCTAAACAAAAAAATAATATGCATGTCTGAAAATTTACAATGAACATGAAAACAGTGAAAACTCTAGATCTTGTAATGAAATGACGAATACACTTCTAAATGAAGAAATTATGTGTTATTAACTAATATTCACTGCTGTGGGGCCATCTGAAGGAGAGGCACAAGAGTTGTAATTGTCATTATGTGTTCATTGTTTTGCATCTGTTTTAGGTTGTTGTGTAGTCTTCAATCTGTGTTGTGTGGACTGTTAGAGTGTCATGTGCTCACCTATTGGGCATGCTTACACTGGTTTGTTTGTTTTTTATTTGTCTCCCGCAGGGCTTGCCTTAGTTATGTATATATATATTATATATATATAGTACTTATTACATGAGTCAGAGTGGGATATGGCAAAATATTTCAAGAGCAGGCTAGTTTATTTTCACAAGCCAGAGGCAGTGAAAATAAAGACTAAGAGTGAAATATCTTGCCACATCACTCTGACCAAGTGTAATAAGTGGTTTATTCTACCCTAGATATCTTCACTACTGTAGTTTATACTAAAACCTTAACTCAAATTATATAAAGTTGGCTGTAGGGAATCCCCAAACCCCCGCAGGGGTGGATCCAAGATTTGTTAAAGGGGGGGGGGGGGCTCTTTCAAGGAGGGGTGAAATAGCTACTTATGGAAAAATGTTAACTAGCTATATAGTATTTCCTATAAGATTATATTTTAATATTTAATTCACACAATAATTAGCATTATAATGTGGCTGTCCAGAACTGAAATTAATGAACTGATAATCTGGAAAGAAAAAAATTTAAAACTAAGAACAAAACCAATTTACAAAGGTATTTATGTCCAGAATAATGAAGAGGATCGAATAGTAGGGGTTGGAGAATTATGCTCATTTTTTGTATGCTATGCTTGCAATGCAAATCGTTTTAGTAATATTAATCTACTGGAAACATGCGCGTGGACAGAGTTCAAAGGTCACCTCAACCACATTCACAACTGATAAGAATCCTAATCTGAATGCTGATATGGCCACAGTTTATAATGTGAGTTGTTGATCTGCATCCTGATGGGCAACAGTGCTGAGTCTGAAAGTATTTTTTTAATTTTTTACAAAAAGTGATATTGGAATCTTCGAATAGAATTAGTTACCAACACAGAGGGTATTTTGTAAACTCAAAGATTAATTTAAAAAGTCTCAAAGACAACATCAAATTGCTATTGTTACAGTACAATAAAAACTAATTATAATTATTTTTCAAAAACTAGCTACCTCTTATGCTCATAATTACACCAATCATGCTGGTACATATATGCTAGTATTTATGAAATCACTTATTATGTTCAAAATCATGCCAGCACAATTTTGCCAACCCTTAGTGAATAGGTACACTTAATCATGGAAAAAAATGAAACTAATTCATGAGATAAAATGAAGTACAAAGATATTTTTGCTAGTTATGAAAGTATATTTATATAATTGTCGAATTCAACCATGAAAAAAAAAAATTGAATAAGCAACAACCACTAAATTCTGTCCAAAATTAATAAATGCTGGACTTGTTTTGCTTTGGTATACTACGAACTTGGTCTGCCATAATATTGTATAAGGACACAAATAGTAAAAATTCTGACTCAGCATTTCAATAAGTAAGAGGTGCTTTCAAAAGAAGGTCGCAATTATTGTTGGAGTACAAGGAAGACAACGATGAACAAAAAGTGATTGCTATTATAATTTTATTTCCAGTTACAGGTAAGAAATACAGTAGCCTAAAAATGAGGGCTCATTCTGAAAAAGGGGGAGGGGCTGGTACAACACCAGTTGAAATAAAAAGGTATATAGCTGTAACCATTAAAAGTATTTCATATAGCCAACTCCGAAAAAAGGATAAGAACTGTACTAAAATTTTTATCCTTTAGAATGCAAATGAAATAATTAGAAATACTGTAATCATGAAAAACAATGATGCCACCATTTTATCTTGAAAGGAAGAATATCTCAGATTTGTGCAGATATAGTAGAATAGCTAGAGTATATTGCTGATCACTTCAAAGAGAGGTACTTGTAGAAAATGTGCCTAGTTGTAAAGGAGTCACTTTTTAAAGCAGTTGAGATAAATTTGGTGGTAGTAAGGTAGCCAGATGGCAGGAGCACATAATACAACATCAATACCTTTACCTGTTGTACTGTATCTTCTATTAACTGTAAGAAAACTCATTCTACGCGGTTAAATGTTAACACTAACACTGAAATGTGGTATGACATAATCAGTAGCCCACATTTAGCTAGATACAAGGAATGTGTATAGCATATCACACATAAAAGAGAAGTTGAGAATACAATTTGTCCTGCATTAACTAATATACTAGTTATGATGCAAGCTGTATTTTACTCTTTAATCAAAAAGGAGATACAGTTTAGCCGGTCCAAAAATTAGCATGTTACACTGTTGCTATGGACTCAATTGAAAGCCACAAAAAAGATGTCAATCGGGATATTATTAGTCTCAAATTGTGATAGCTAATTTGCTGATATCAGGACACCATTTGGATTAGAAACTGTGATGTCATTATTTCCAGGAGAGTAGGCAATAAAAAATGTTTAACAGTAAAGTTTTCAATTTACACCTTCGTAAAACTGAAAGTAGCTGCTAGCTATTAGGGAAACTTGTATACAAGTCTAAAATTAGCTAGGAAAGTGTAGCTATGTTGGGCCAAAAGAGGGTAGCTATGGCGTAAGTACACCCACTCCTTGAAATTGAAGATGATGTGTAGAACGTATTCACTTAGCCATGTAAGTGTAGAGAACCAGTGGACCACACCCCTCATTGACTTATTTGTATCATATCATAATGTAAATTGCAGTTACTCATTTTCATTGGATTAGGGTATACTTGTCTGGCTCTATGTAAGTTCCATGCAGAACTTCTTTTTTTTTCTTCTATTTTTTTTATACAAACTTAATAATTGGCACATTTGGTGCTACATAACACACACTCAAATCACCTTATCCCTTTTGGCAGAGTACCTGGTTCTGGAAAAACCATCATCTGGATTCTTAGAACTACTTTCCAAGGCTCTGGAGTTCTTCTCTTCCTGATTCCAGACCCACACTAGTGACAGCTGTGTTTCTTCAGCTGCAGAGATAGCAACAATCCACTCCTTGGACTATTTCTCCTGGAGACACCATTGTCATGGCAATTTGCTACACACCAACTGAATGGACCCCACACAAACCATCATCAATAGGCTATGTTCTAAACTATAATAATTGCATCATCTATTTTCTATCTTTGTTTTAGTTGCCACTACAAGCTATTGTGCTAATGCTCCATTGTTTGTTTTTATTGTACCAGTGCATCTGGCTGATTACACGTTTTTGCTAATGGATGAAAAGGGGGAGGACAAAGGCACAAGGTGGCAAAAATATAGGCAGGGTGGAAGATAGGGATAGTGAGCAAGTGAGAGTGGTATAGCTACAGCTGTGAGTGACATAAAAAAAAGATTGAAAAATCTTCGTTGTGAGACCCACAAGTGAGACAATTTTTGAAAAGATAGTCCATTAAAGTAATACTTTAGAAATATTAAAAAGATAAATGAGTTTATTAAAGGTACAACACATGTGATTTACAGTTGTGCAACACAAGTTTCCCTAATACTTTCAGTTTAAAGATTGTTTAATTAACAACTGCCGCTTAATGTTTTTCATTACCTACTATCCTGCAAGTCATGAGGACTACGGAACTAATGTATGAAGCTGCACTACTTTTGCTATTAGCGTCTCAAGGTAATTGTCATTAACATATTAATAAAAGGGTCAACCTCTTTATACAATCTATTTCAGGGGATTTATTGTCATTTGTTGAACAGCCTGAGAATAGGGGGGGGGGGCATACACCACCAATTTACTTTAATATAAACTACTTTAATATAAACTACTTTTTATATAATAAGTATATTATATTAACTTCATAAGTTACATATAGCTAAATGAAAGTTTAATAAGTCACAAAGAAATGTAAATGGAAAATTAGATGATGCAAAAGTTTAACATTGATTTAGTACAATTAGCTTTTAAAAAGTCTTCCTTCTTTCATTTCTTTCTAGGAATTTCTTAGCAAAGTCTGTCAGTTGATTGTGTTGAATTTTAATTAGGAATCAGTTGTTTCAAGAAGCCAAGACATCTGATTTACTGCCATTATGACAGCCGTAAATTGAATTTGTAATGTAATCAATACTGGTCACCTGTTCTGATAAGCAATTCAATGTTGGGTACAGGATTTAATTACCATTACTGAATTGCGTGAGCAAGACAGCGGATCAGAGTTGGTAAAGGGTTCATCAAAAGTGTATCCCCCATCAAAATGATTTCAGGGTGAGGAGAGAATTAGGATGAACTGCTGTAGTGGTAACTGGTCCACCACTCGGAGACAGAACATCCGTAGCGTAGTCTCCCTAGCCAAACTTTTAGCTTTAAGGTAAAGGGTCTCGCTAGTACTGGAGTCCCATGCACGTTTTAACATAATCCAAAGGTAGCGTGCAAATCTAAACGTTTAAAAGTTCTAGACAGACGATACATTCGCTTAAAATTATGTTTTGGAGAATAAACTTTTTTTTATCCTAATGTAAGTTAATATTTTTGTTTTGAGTTGTTCAATTTGTTGACTAGCTAATGTTCTTCCATTGTATTGTATTTCACTTCGCTACCTCTGAAACATGTATTATAGCTGGTTTTAGTCCCATTTTTGTATGTTGATTATTTGTTCCTTGATTTGTTTGCTAGCTGGTTGGCTTTCACAGCTCTTTGCAATGGTAGTCTCACAGACTCAACATATATTCTAGTGTAAGACAAAAAAATAAATATTGTATGGAATTGTTTAAATTATGACATTTTTTAAACTTTTTTTTAGACCACAGAGATAGACGCAGCAGCATGGTGAATAAGGATGTAGGTATGTCAATAAGCCAGTGCTTGTATGGGTCTCCATGTTTTTCATTGGCTACATATGTTAGTAGAGTTGAACAGAAGCTTTGCTAAGGAGGAGAAAAGTCAGCAATATAGGGTAAGATTATATAGTTTAACAATATACAATTGGTTTAGCTAATTTAAAATTGTTTCATAAATCTTTCTAGTTCATCTTAATATAATAGTAGCCGTGAGTAGATTAAGGAACAGTTGGCATTCTATTTGGGAGAAAAAGACTTCAGCTAAAAAAGTGGGAATCTAATTTGCCCCTCAACCCCCAATTATCAAATACTAATACATATATATTTTGTATTTATTGAATGAGTTCTATTTACCTTCAGTAACCAAAGCTATTTTTTGTGACAGATGACTACTATTATCAAACTACTTATGAGCACTTCTTTGTACACCCAAATGTGTGCTGGAGCTCCTTCTTTACAATATGTGTTTCTTGTTCGCCTATGACATGGCAAAGATACTACTCACTCTCTTAAAAGAAATCATTAATAACTCTTTTGTCTGCAGAAGAAGAGGAGTAGATGGCAGCAGAGGTATGATGGAGTATTGTTTCTATTAAGTTAGTCCAGTGCATGTCTGATCCAAGGAGAGCAGGCCAGACCCTTGTCCAGAATCTTGCTGAGGAAGCATCTCCACTCTTTCACAGTTCTAGAGATGGTCTGGAGACTAAATCTATCTCTGAGGCTACAGCTAATTCCCACAAACTGTGGAAATGGTCAGCCAGGCTAGCTGTACAGAGCTATATATTTCACCCTGTGGGAAAGTCAACCTTCATTATTGCACAAGATTATGGCAAGGATATTGTTTCACCATGAAGCACAGTTCAGGCATAAGGAATTCTCTCCTCTCTCATCTACACAGCTCAACTAGCTGATGAGATAATAATAACACGCATTTCATGGATAAAACTAACTTATGCTACTGCACTCAGTTAGTACATCAGGTGTCACTGTGTGGCGTGGTACTTGCTAGTTCACAATAAAATGTACTACACTAAGCAAGGAGTAAGACCGGTTTGCCCTTGACTGTTGTGAAGGAGGGAATCATCATGAGGTTGTTGATAGAGTGCACGCTCTGTTCCCAAAGTCGTGAAATGTCTCTTCAATCGATACAACTAGTAAGCAGTTGAACTTCCACATAGACACCTCAGTTGGTAGGACAGGTAACTATGTAGAAATTGACTATGTGTTCTAACTTGTAATAATGAACTCTCATTGGTGTTAGAAAATATGAGAATAAAGATTCTGTGTAGCTAATAGGTATTTCTGAAAGTAAGTATAGTTATTGATTAAAAGTGTTTTATTAGGTGCCAATCACTTGAGTATATTTCTGAGCGTGTGTCCTGATTTGGTTGACTCAGTGAAGCCTTGTGTTATGACTAGCGATCAATGCTACAGTATTGGACATTGCACATTAAAACACTAGCTATAATATTTTAACTGTAACTTTTAAAAGTGGTGTTTTAATCGAGACTACAATTTAGTTACATGAATCATATGAACTATATAAAACATATTATATCTATATCATTTCTCTGTCTAACTGACTATAGCTAACTAGCATCCATGCAGCAAGTGAATCCAATAATTGAATTGGTTTAGGTTGTATTTTTAACCAGACTCCAACAGTACGTTTAGCTTATGCCACCTCCTTTAGCAGTTTTGTAAATAAATTCTGCCTACAGCTCCTCCTGTTCCTTTTGGGTAATTGTAATATGCAGGATGAGGAAGACATGTTGGTTTTTCATCACCACTCATTTTATTTTTTAGTTTCATTTTCAGTTTTAGTTACCCAACAACTCTCAGAATCAAAATATCTAGGGATAAAAATTAATGTCTTCTTTTAATATTATCAGAAATTAAATAATGAACAATACACAGTAAAAAGCTAAATAAAAAACATTAGGTCAAAAATGAGTGAGAAGTAATATTAAGATTTTTGATGAATCAATGGCTGAAATCTATTATATTTGGTGCAGAAATGACTTAATAATAAGAAAACAATACAAACAAAATAAAATAAGTACAAAAAGATGTACCATATGAATTTTTCCTGAAGCAATCTATGATAATTATTATACAAGTTGTGAATGGTTTTGTAATTTCTAATAATTGAATTTTATTTTATTGACCTGTCTTCAACATCACAACAGCAGAGAGAGAGAAAAAGAGTTTATTTAGTATGAGCACAAAGTTGCAATCCATAATGTAGCTACACATAGAGATATTTATAATAGAGAAAGTCAGTACTATGCATGAAAGTGAGTGAATTAGCACGCTGGTCATTTAGTAAAGCATTTGAAATAAGATAGTGATTAGCTAACTAGAAACAACAGAGTTAAAGACCATTTTACAAGTTAGATAGCTATCCTATATAATCTAGCTAGCTATTCAAGTATGAATACATGTACGCACTCCAAATGTTACTGAGTTTAAGCCTACGACTGACCATCTGATTCTCCCCTTCTTGCAATTTCCACATCACAAAGATGAGCCAAATAATCATAATATTTTTTGACAACTTGTTTCTCTACCCAATATGTAGACTGCCAATTCATAGTCCAGAAGTCTTCCTGTTGAAGTTTTGAAATAGTTATTAGATGAAGAAAAAAATTAATATTTACCTTCACATAATAGGTTATTCCAAATTTTGACTCAGTGCGCTGATAAGCATATTCTCTAAAATACATAAACCAAATAACTCCATTTTTAGAGAATGTGTAAAATATATCACTAATAAATACTAAAATAGACAAGTTTTGTGAACACTAAAGTGAATTGGGTGCTACTCTTATGTCACACCCACTCATGTGTGCTCACAAGCTGAAACACTTGAGATTTACTAACATATATTTATAAAGTTAATAAAATTGCCTAACGAAATCAAGTAACTAAAGTTAACCAGTATCTGCTATTGGGCTATATTAGGAATGGGGAGGTGGGGGGTGGGGAGGGGGCGGGGGTAAGGGAATGTATTGTTCAAGAAGAACTGAAGAGAAGAAAAGGTTCAGGAAGAAAGAGAGCCAAAGATAAAGAGAGGAAAAGACTTAGGAAAAAGAGAGCTGGAGAGAGAAACTGATGTGAGTAAACCAAGTGGAAGAGATAAGAATAAGAATACAACAAAACAACACCTACTGCATTCAAATAATTTACAAAAGTTAGTAGCTACATCAAGCACCCTGTGTGGCAGAATACTAGCTAGTATTATTATATTCTAATTCCAAATGTAGTTATATCATTCAATACCTTTTAAAACTATGTTTCTATATTAATATATGCAGAATATCACTAGTCTGATTAGCTGTATTTACACTTGTGTCTGCAGCACTTGTGTAAATAATAAACCAAAAGACTTGCAGCTGCTCTAACCCGCTTGGGAGGCTATATCAGAGGAAGGTAGCTATAAAAACCAGGAAAAATAGTAAGCTCGGCCAATTGCTATAACTACTAGGGCAAAGAGCTTGCCAATACAGGGTGAAATAATACCTGAAACCTGAAATATCATGTGAGTTATTTCATAGTCGGGTACCTAAAAATAACAGATATCTAGCTGGAACAAATAATATGTATATATTTAAATATAAGATTAAAATCTTTAATGTCTTAAATATTTCCACTCAAATCAGTGGCTACATGGCTTGTAATTATTAGTAACTTGTCACAGTATGTAATAATTTGAGTTGCAAGACTTACTCAGATAAATCCAATGAAAAGTCTTCACTAGACTCGAACGCATAGAGCAGAACACTTACAAGAGCAACGACGATAACTATCACAAGTGATGTGATCAGTATACATGTCTATGAATACAAATAAGTATGTCAGTAATAGCTATTTGAGGACATGCCTCAATTTTAGGGTAAAAGTTTAAAAACATAAAATGACTTAATTAACTACCACTGATTTTAAATCTTAGCAGCTTAATTTAAATATTATTATTGATAGTTATTGCTTTTGTACCAAATTTTACATAAATGGTCAGTTCCAGCTAGATAGGTTTTGTGATAAATTATCATAAAACAATAAATGCATTTTGATCATATTTTCCTTATTATTGTGTCACTTTTTTACTTTCTTCAAAAGATTCTTACCATAAACCTTGTTGGTTCTGCTCTTGGAGGATTTAGTTGAGGAGGTGTAGGGGCAACTTGTTGAGGTGGTGGTAAAACAGGTTCTTGACGCAGCGTAGGAGGATCAATCTGCTGATGTGGTGGTAGATTGTACTCTGGATGCAATGAAGACCTCGCCAGTTGGAATAATACATGACCACCATGTACATTGCGGTGTCGTATGCTATTTTGCTGGCATTGTTGTGGATCATGCTGATATGGTGGTGGTCGATCTAGTTGTGGACTATACTGCTGATATTGAGGTGAATCATTCTGCTGAGGCTCATTATTCTGCTGATAAGGAGGAAGATGAGGTGGATCATTTTGCGGATATGGAGGTGGATCATTCTGTGAACTTGATGTCTGCCGGGATGAAAGAGGATCTCTCTGCTGATAAGGAGGTGGTCTACCAATAGGTTGATTTTCCATTGGTAATTTTTCTGCTTACTTACTTGACCTTAATTCTGGCTCAGTTGAAGGCTCTTCTGAAGTCTTGAAGGATATTGTTCATTCACAACAAACTGACATGAAATATATATTGTACCGGCAACATGTGCTATTACATTTAGTGTGAGAAAATAATAGCTACTTTAGATGTTTATTCTAGGATTTTTATGCAGGCTTATTATCTACTTTTTATATAAACATAGAATAGGCTCCAAACAACCAGCACAGCAAACTAATCTGTTACTCCTGATATCTAGTTACAGAAATTAATTCCCTTATTAAGATACCTGGTTTAGAAAATTAGAATCTATACTGTTGATCCATTCATACCCAGCTTATTACCAATGTGCAGAATAAGCAGTATTATCAACAAGATGCTGCAAGCTCAACTCACTCATGAGTATAAATATAGTCATACAGGATTAAATACAAAAGTGGGTGTGGCAAACAAACTTACCCCTTGTTTTAACCTAAAGACTGCAATTCCCATGAGTGATTGAGTAATTCATAAGTTTATTATAACAGAACCTTGCTGTAAATTCATAATCTGTTAATACCCTACCCTACTTCCCACATTAATATCTTATTTAAAATAACTTCCAAAGACAAGCACGTTATCAAATAAATATATTAGCCCCCAACATCCTCATTCATGTTTATGTTCACGCTTTTCTTATCCTTTTAAGGGAGTTCAATAAAGAATGTCTGAGTCTGCCTTAAGTAGTTATGCTGTATCTTAAGCATAACTAGCATTGGAGACAGATATGAGCTGCAGTGAACATGAAATCTATTAAAGGTGGGTAATTTTCGAACTTTATTTATCGCTGCATGATAAATTGATCCTCGTGTTTCTTTTCAAATCACCCTAGTCATTGTATAATACGTAGCTTTAGGACCCAGACCAACTTCTGAGGCTGGAAAATCAGGCATCCAGTATTCCAGTATGCGGAAACCCACCGCTAGGTGGGTTTAAACAGATTGGTTGTAGTAACCAATAAATTTAACCTAGCTTCTGGACCTCTTTGCGCTAACGTGCGGAAAGCACTCTCACTGAGTTTGTCTAATACAAAAGTTAAAAGGGCTGCATTGTGGATGTAAGGCAGGAATGTTTCCCATGCTGGCAAGATTTGAGTCACTAACCTCAGGCTTTGCAGTTTCTTCAAATTTCCGCATCGTGACCCTACCTTTTAGACTGGCGCAGCATAATTCTTTTCAACATAGCTAACACGCTAACGGACACGTAATCGTGGCTTTTCACGCAGACGAGCAGCGCGCGGAAGGAGGTGGAGTCAAGGCCGTAGCCAGGGGGGGGGGGGGGGGGGGGGGGGGGTTCAGGGGGTTACATGTAACCCCCCTTTCAAATTAACTAGTGGTGCGCTCGAATAGCGCAAATGCATGGCGAGCGAATAAATATATGAGTATAGGTAAAGATGATTTGTAAAGGAAATCGCTAAGTAATAGCAATGATTAGGCATGAAGAGTTAACAATAACAGAAGTACCTGAATAAACTTCGAAAGCAGTGGCAAAGAAGCGCAGCTTGACAATTTGCCATTCAGTCTTTCGCCAAGAAGAGAGTAGCTATAAACTTTTTGGTTGAAACAAAGTTGCGTAAGGCAGTGCAGCAGGATTCTCCGTGCTCGTTAATTGAAAAATACTGGAACTGTGAACGCTTTACCTAACTTACGTAATTAGAAGCGCGGGCGAAATTTTTTGACGTACGCATACATACCTACATATATATATATAATATATATCTGAAATCTCAATTGAACACGACTGATAGTCAGCTTCGCTCGCTTCGCTCGCTCGCTGAATGATATTCATAGAAGTCTGTCAGTAGTTTTAATCAGTTATTTCAGTAATATCCTCACAAAAATCCATTTGCAAATTTGATCTTTTCATGATTCTCTCAAAATTCAATGTGCTATTTAGTTTTAATATAATAGTTCTTCTTTATGTCAATTGTCTGGCTGTTAGTTAATTAAGAGGTGTGGTTTGGGTGTGGTCAGACTGTAACCCCCCTTTTGAAAAGTCTGCCTACCGCCCTGGGAGTAAACCGTAAAGACTGTATTTAAAGCCCAACAAAGCAGTATTTCCAGCAACTACTGGTCTTTAAAATAATGAAGCTTGCAGTTGTAATTTTCCTTATTTTGTGTTCATTACAATTGTCAGCCCCTCATAGTAACAGAAGAAATGCTTCAGTTTGTTCTCCTTGGTCTACCTATGATAGTGATCTGGGAATTTGCATTTGTCCTCACATAGTGGATGACCCTTCTACTCTGCAATGAGTCTGGCTACATCCATGCAGTAAAAAGTTGTGCCTGTGCTACCTTCAATGAGGTCATTCATGAAATAGAAGTAGGTTACTGTGTTTATGGATGCAATAAAAATATTCCATCAGATGGGAATGTGCCGGTGGGATACAGATATATAGGTAACATGTCGGAATGGAATATAAAGCAGTGCAGACCATTTGAAAGAACAGGAACATTGTGTTGTGCATGCATGAGTGGTTATTATCTTCCAGCTTATTCATACGATATGAAATGTGTGAGTTGCACTAACTTTATGGACATTTGGAAATACCTCCTCATGACTTTGATACCTTTAACAGTGTTCTATAGTATGGTGCTCATTTTAAAGATAAATGTACTATCTTCTAGTCTCTACGGGCTTGTATTTTATAGCCAAGCGTTTTCCATTCCGATGTTTGTCAGAGCCATGATTATAAACCATCCCAAAAGAAAATACCTCTCTGATACTCTTCGATGGTTGAATGCCTTTTATGGCATATGGAACTTGGATTTCTTTCGCTCTTTCAGTCATGGGCCTTGTCTCAGAACTAATACTCTGATGACTCTATCTCTCGAATTAGTAGTTACCTTCTACCCTTTTCTATTAATGCTCCTGACAAAATTAATAATAATGATTAAAGACAGATATGAGAGAAGAATCAGATCCCATCTTATGAAACCTTTTATAAAGATCATGTCTCATTGCTTGCGGTATCAAGGCTGTGGATGGTGGATGCACAGCCAGTCAACGACCTCTATAACAAGCAAACCTTCCCTTTCTTGGCTCTGCCCCAATTCAAATGCAAGACCGGAGCGGCGTTTCCACTCTCTAAACCGGTGTCACGGAAATATGGGGACCCCCCCAAAAACGGGGACCCCCGTCCCCATATTTACGGGAAATATGGGGATCCCTTTGTAAATATAGAGACCCCTCGTGCCGCGCGGGTCCTTCCTTCTTTTCTCTATGGCTAAATTTTGAAATGGCTCAAGAAGGAAGATTTTTGTATAATGACATATACAACTACATTGAGGAAGGTATATATCCAGAGAATTATCAAAAACAAGACAAGCTTGCTCTACGAAAGAGAGCAAAGTATTTCCAAATTGTTGAAGGGTCTTTGCATTATGTTGGTGGTAAAGGTTAGAATGATGTACTTTATGCTAAGCTATAAATCATTAAAATTTGATTTTTAAGGTGGCTCTCTTAGACTAGTTGTTGATGATGTGGATAAGCGCAAGAGAATTCTAGCTTCAGTTCATGACAGCAGTCATCTGGGGGTTCATAGAACTAATCATATGGTGTCGGCTAAATATTATTGGCAAGGTTTGTTTCAAGATGTTGCTGAATATGTAAGTTTAAAAGCAAGTTATTTTCTTATTCACACCTAACTTTCATTAACAGGTTCAATCATGTATAAAATGCCAACAACACAACAAGAAGTTAGTGAAACAAACAGGTTGCCTGCACCCAATTCCAGTGAAGTCAAAATTGTGGTGTCAAGTAGGAATGGATTTAATAGGGCCATTGCCCATAACTTCTCGAGGCAACAAATATATAGCAACATTAACTGATTATTTTTCAAAGTGGCCAGAAGCAGCTGCTCTACCTAATAAATCTGTAGAACAGGTTGCTTACTTTGTATACAGTGTGAGTCACAATATTAATTTTTTCACTATATAATTTATGAAGTATAATGAAGCGAGTGGAGAATCGGAGGCCGAAAATGACCCACTCGCTGGGCACCTTGCCTAAGACTTGCTCTTTAAGTTTCTCTTTAAGTTAAATTGTTATGTGATTATAAGTTATCCCTCTTCAATATACCTGGTTCCTATCCCTATTTCAGGTTCTTCCTCCCTGATATTAATTATTGTACTTGTTTTTGATTTACCTCTTTGTTCCTTACCTTTATAATAGAATCATAACGGGGCAATTCCTTCAACTATACACAGTCTATCAACACCTTATTCTGCTCATAGAACAGGTGGTTCCCTCAACTATACACAGTCTATCAACACCTATCAATTTTAATTTTCACACTTTGGACTCTTTCATCTATATTTCCTGTACTGTAATGTGTGTATATATTCACTACCTCCTCTACTGTCATTCACATCACTTGCACTGGAAGGCCCACAAGGCCAAGAATTTATGCTATTGAAATTGATATATCTCAGATAAAGTCTATACACATGCAGGTCTTCTGCCTTGCATAGCTTGGCAATCTTTAAACAAGAAAATTTCAAATATTATATTGCCATTACTGAAACAGACTTTGATAAGTTGTTTTTGTGTTTTATATTGGACTATTTATTTGAAAGGAAATGAATCAAGGAAAGTCAGAAGTGCTACATTAATGCAGCTTGCATGAGAGACACCGCCCGAGATAACATGCTATATATCTAATTGCATCAAGAGTGAATGTGAAACGTTTATTAAGCATTGTGTAGTCAAGGCAAATTGTAAATTCTATTATTTATGATCTTAACTAATTATTTTGGTACATAATAGTGCATTTGTAGATTTGGCTGTCCTGAATTCGTAATCACTGATCAGGGAAGGGAATTTGTTAATGAGCTCTCATCTGCTCTCTATAATATGACAAATACTAATCATCGTGTTACAAGTGCATACCACCCACAAGTAAGTTATAATAGTTTATGAAAATTACATTAGTGTGCTTGAATGTTGTAGACCAATGGACTCACTGAAAGATTCAACCAAACACTTACAAGATCTTTGGCTAAACTCATTAATGAAGACCAAAATGATTGGGATCTGAAAATAAACACAGTTCTTATGGGATATCGAGCATCTTTTCAAAGTTCTACTGGATATTCACCGTATTATTTATTATTTCAAAAAGAAATGAGGCTTCCAATTGATTCTGAGATTTCCCCTCCCATTCATACATCAGGAAAAAATTGTGATGAATTGGTCAATGAGTTACTAGTATATCGTGAATCTGTTTTAAAAAAAGCAACAGAAAAAATCAAAGATTCCCAAATTCAACAGAAGGAGACATATGACAGGAAGCATGTTACTGAAGAGCTTTCAGTAGGTACTAGTGTTTTACTTGAAAATTCGGCCCAAAAGGGAAGAAAAGGTGGAAAATTACAAGAATTATTTCGTGGCAACTATACTATATCAGAAAATTTAGGAAAAGGATTATACAGATTAAAAAATGATGATGGAAAAATTCTTAAAAATAAGATCAATATTAAGAGACTGAAAGTCTGCCGAAAGCGTGGGGAAATCGATTGTTCTAGAAATGAAACAGACACAAAGAAAGCTAAGGTAATTGTACAACTATACCTCGAAAATTGTAATTTTTACAACCTTGTTTACTGCATTTGCGCTGATATGTAGTGCTAATACATTTTTTAATTTACATACTATAGTTCGATAATATCCAACAACTCTCTCAGCATGAACAGGATGATGTAGAAAATGATGCTTGTCAGGATGGAAGTTCAATAAATTCTATACAGGACACAGAGCTAACTAAGCAGAGTCAGTTAGAAACAGCTGTTACTGAAATAAAGAATTATGACTCAGATCACTTTATCTCCAAAATATCCTCCTTGAATCTTTCATTAGATGAATTTGTGAATGGAAAGGTTAGCAAAGAAAAATGTCATGGCAAATTCAGTTTTCCTCATAGTATTTAAAATGTAATAGGTGAATGGCTGCTTAAGCTTGATGGAGTTTTCTAAACTTGGATGTGGTAAAAGAAGTGAGTGAGAACCATTTAATTTAAAAGTAATTAATTGAACTTTCTGATATAATAAGGTGCAGAATCTGACGAATAATATCAGTTGTATATCTAGTGCACAATTTAGTGACATCTTAGAGTTTTTGTACTCTAAATACATTCATAAGGATCATACACTTGAGGTATGCATAATATTATTATGATGAAAATTTTACAATCGTTTACATATTGAATAATTTAATTTCAGCTTGTCTCCTATGTTCTGGATGTTATGCTACCTAACGTTTTGCTTCTTGTTATCTGTAGCTCATTTGATCTCACTCAAGAACAGGTAACTACAAGATAACATACGACATGAACTAAAGAAAATAGAGTGAGACCTGTAGCCAGACCATTTGAAATGAGGTGCATGGCCAAGTGTCCAACTTAGCTTTGTAAATTATAAATAGTTTTTTTTATGTCCTTGGATATTGATTATGAGTAATAATGCAGCCATTCATCTCAGATTGGGGTGAGATGTTGGATGGTCATAAAAATTGGTAAAAATAGATGAGTATTGTTTTAAAGCATGTGACCTTAGTCAATACATAGTAAACTTATTCAGCAAATAAACCTAGTTGACAAAATAGCTTGAACAATTCAAGCTTTATAATCCACTTGTTTGTTGTAACAAATATTTTTAAGTGCAATGTTAGGCTTTAGTTATATTATTCCACCTAATCATCATTTATATTTGTATTTCATGTTTATTGTTTGTATGCTATTCTTTGTATTGACAGGCCCAGACTGTCATGTTTATGCCACCAATAAAAGAAACTGAACAAAATGATACTTCTACTAGAAAAGGTAGTGCATATATTATTTCTATACACATTACATATACATATCTATATGAATATACTATGCAAATATTTACGTATGTATGTATATATATATGTGTATATGTAAATACATATGCTTGCATACATGCAAATGTTTACGTATGTATGTATGTATGTATGTATGTATGTATGTATGTATGTATTTATGTATGTATGTATGTATGTATGTATGTATGTATGTATATATATGTGTATATGTAAATACATATGCATGCATACATGCATGTATATAATTATATATATACCTATTATTGGGAATTAAAAAAAATGTCACATCATCTGATCTAAACATTAAAACTCATGCCCGCAGCACTGATGCCAATATTTCTGACTGAATTTTGATAATTTATAATATTTTAAAGTGTACTATATATATGGATGATGTGTGTATAGACGTATACATGAATATTTCTCTTGCAATATCTATGATTCATAACTATATGATTAAATAGATTCTTTGAATTGGATTATGTATGAAAATCTCAAGAAAAAGCATCAAACTGGTACGGTAATTTCAAAAATAACATTCCCTTATTTGCTGCAGCCCTAACCATTAACTTAACATCTACTTCTCCAGAAAAGTATGGCGAACAACAACTATATTGGAGAAAAGAATATGGCTTATTCACATCTGATCTCCAAGCTCTACTGAGAGGTGATTGGTTGTCGGATGCTTTAATCAATTGTGCTCAAGTGTTGCTCCAGCAATCCTACCCAACAGTTTGTGGATTACAAATGACAACTCTTGGACTCACAGATTCTTTTAAGTCGGAAAGGGGGAAATTTGTGCAAATCTTGCACACTAGGCAAAGCCATTGGATTACTATCTCAAATATTGGATGCCAAGAGAACCATGTCAATGTTTTTGACAGTATGCCTTACTCTGCAAGGGACACCAAAACTGTAAATGAAATATGTGCAATTCTGTGTTCACCTGCAAGACAGATTATTCTCAACTTTCCCAATATTCAGAAGCAGAAAGGTGGCAATGACTGTGGCTTATTTTCGATTGCTTATGCAACTACTTTGTGCACAGGTTTATCTCCATCAAAAGTGAACTATGACCAGTCAAAGCTACGCAAGCACCTTTACGACTGCATCCAGAACAATAACCTATCACTTTTTCCCATCTCTCGTTCACAACGAAAAGCAAAGCAGATTTCACCAGAAATTATTCCTATATACTGTACGTGCAGAAAACCAGAAAGTGGGAAGATGGCTCAGTGCGACAATTGCCTGGAATGGTATCACGACAGTTATATCAAAATTCCCGATCGCGTTGAAGAAATTAACTGGATCTGTTCTTTCTGTTCATAAACATACAAATACTATGACAGCAACAACGAATAATGCATCATATCACTGCCGTTTTCTATAATTACGTTGATTTGTCAGTTTGTGCTGAATAAAGTAAAACAAATTACTATCTATTAATACCTTTTTCACATTATGCAGATACAATATAACTTTGTTCTTAATTTATACATAGGTCGCTGAATGTGGAGTCTCAGAGAGCCCTAGTCCCCCTTACCAAACAGGCTGTGTGGGCACAGCACCAAAATTTTGGACTTATATAGCTAATCCTTTGAGTGTTTAAATCAAATAACATTTTGTCATCTATTAGTTTGTTACAAATGATAGACCCCCTTCTAACTTTACTACTGTCTATCTATATACAGTATGCACAGGGTAAATTGCGCTGATAGGTTTAGCAAAGAGTGACAATGAAAAGCAAAGCAAACTTTATTAGAGATTGTTTCAACCAACTAAATCCATACATTAAAATGTTTTACAGATTAGTTAGATATGAAAAAACAACATCAAGAAATCTAAATTTTTTTCATTGTTTGTATCAACAATGCAGCTGTCCTTATTAAACTATAGGGCTAATCAGATTGAGTTAACCGTTGCCAGCCAGCAAAAAAAATAGTAGGGGTTAGTTAGTAAAGTTATTTCACTCTCGCATATAGGGGTCCCTATATTTACAAAGGGGTCCCCATATTTCCAGGAACTAAATTTTTTTCATTGTTTGTATCAACAATGCAGCAAGCATCTACATTATATTTCTAGCTCTAATTATGTTTTATTTACTAAAGTGAATTAGATTTATGTTAGTACAATAACTGACAAAATACACACTTTCTATTAAAGATCAAGCAGCCTATTAATGAATGAAATATTGACACAGGATTTCATTAAAAGTTATATTTATTTTTAGCTGTCCTGATTAAACTATAGGGCTAATCAGATTGAGTTAACCGGTGCCAGCCAGCAAAAAAAATAGTAGGGGTTAGTTAGTAAAGTTATTTCACTCTCGCATATAGGGGTCCCTATATTTACAAAGGGGTCCCCATATTTCCAGGAACTATGGGGACGGGGGTCCCCATATTTCCGCCAACTATGGAGACGGGGTCCCGATTTGTGGGGTCCCCATATTTCCGTGACACCCGCTTCCATATTCGAGCAGCTGTGTTTGATATTCAAGAAATAAACCGCTGGAAATTGCATGCGCATGCTCAGTACGATCCAAGGAGACCCCTGGCTTACTGCCTGGCTCGCAGGCTCGCCCGGGCGA
>WLWD01003936.1_pt1 | contig 54895 bp, 31 predicted proteins | sample 6712731 | NCBI WGS metagenome assembly WLWD01 (sample SAMN12718690, study PRJNA576275) | sponge metagenome | isolation source: marine sponge | host: Mycale hentscheli | place: New Zealand: South Island, Marlborough, Capsize Point | collected 2014-11-01 | reverse complement strand
TTTTAGAGATTTTCTGCTTATCGATGTGTACAAGTCTTCAACAGCCACAACTGAAGCAATTGGTCATGACAAAGATTATAAATACCTATCAAGAAAAACATTATCTTTATTTGTGATTGTAGACTGCATGTTATCCTGTAGTTTGTGAAATGTCCGGTCACATCATTTTTTAAACAGCAATAGTATCATAGTGTGTGGCTTTACTTTTTACTTATTATTTTTTTTTTCTGTAATTCTATATAAACTGTTTACATGTAATGTTTGTACTTCTATCATTCACTTTGTATAACACTTGTAATTGTATGTTTTTTCCTCCAATCTTTTTGTTTCTAATGCATTTTTTTAAATTTATTTTTTTAAATGTTTTTTAGTTGGTCGTATGTTTCCTCATGTTATACTATTTCCAATATTTCAAAAGTGTGATTTTTTTGTGTTCATCCTTTCTATTATATTTTGCAATTATATATAATGATTTATATTCTTCCATTTCATGTTTGTGTTGTGTTGAATTAGTTGTCCATTCTATTTCATTGTAATTATTTTTTAATGTGTATGATTTACTTTTTTTTTGTTGTTGTTGTTTGTTTTTTTTGTTTTTGTTGTTTTTTGTTTTTTGTTGTTTTTTTTGTTTGTTTTTTTGTTTTAATATATCCCACATCTGTTTCTCTTGAAATATCTTACAGTGCCTTGAACCAATACTGGTACACACTTAGCTCAGTCAACTTTTATCTTACTGAAAGATTTAAAACACCACTTAGTTTGTATCTTTTGGATGCATAGAAGCCTTAGCTTCACATGACATACCTAGATGTGATATCTGATGTACCGATAAGCTAATGAAATCTTAATGAAAATCGAATGTGCTCATATAAAAAATCGACTTATATTATGTGATGACTTGATCCTTTTCTTGAGGAGAGTGCACTGGGCCCCCATGTCTGCCTTCCAGGACTACATAGACATACAATACACACATACGTATAAGAGCCGCTCTGCAAAATAGGGCAGCGTGCCTGCATGTTTTGACAAAAAAAATTGTATGCATACAAACACTCATGTCCAGGTCATTGTGATGCCGGGGGCGTTTCTTCTGAGCTGTCGCCAAGAGAGTCACGGTCCTCGGCCTCTCGGGAGTCACCTTTCCCGGCGACAGTGTCTGCCTCTCAGGAGCCACCTGCTGCCCCTCGTTGATAGACTCTTAAAATTGAAATACACCATGTGTAAAATTTAGACAGTGTCCGTAAACAATTGGACAGTGGCCAGAAAATTGTGGACTGAAAAATGTGGACTGTAAAATATTTCCCTTCATCCTCTGACACAAACAGGGGCTATTTTAGACTTGCGAATGGGCAATTGTTTCTTGCTCCCACCTGCTGATGCTCCTTTGCCTGCAACCAAGACAATCAATTTTTTTCTTTTTCTTGTTTTTCTTTTATTAAGCATTTTCTTACGTATTTCTCATATTTTTTTTCTTTTTCTTCTTTCCTTTTTCAACAGCAGAAAGCCATTCTCAAACTGTCCATTTTCCACTCACAAAGCTTTAGTGTTCCTAAGCATCCTATACTATTCAAGATAGAAGAAGTCCTCCACCTCCATTTTCTTCTTAGTTTACTCGCTCCAGTTCTGCCTTAATTGATTTTAGCTTTTGTGAGCTCTGTTCTTCATTTCCAACTGTAGAAAGAAGCACTTACTAGCTCCGTTTAAAAATTAATATAGAATCAGAACTTCAAAAAGGTACCTAGCAGTTTTGTTATACTACTGGAGTTGCTCTGCTATACCACAGTGTATTACACGGGTATTTCTCACTGCTATTTTACTATAGTCCGAATTAAATTATGAACCAAGTTACTAGTAAAATCAAGATAAAGAGCTATTTTCACAAATTTTATACGTATATAATCAGTTTGAAAATTAGTTTTTCTTGGCAGTCTCAATTATTCATTCCCAAAAGTGGCACAAACATCTAAACTTTCTGAAACAAGGGCTAACAAGACACAAACAAGGGCTATTTCACTTACAGAATCTCGAGTGTACCCCCAAATTGTTAAAGAAACCACCGCACCCAGGGCAGCACTTCCTCCTCCTTCCATAACTGCTCCGTGCTGTTATTGTTAATTCAATCTTCTTTATTTGAATAGCACCACTAGTATTGCTAGTAGTAGTAGTCATAGCATATTAACATTACTATGCATAGCACCAATGCAAACCTTAATTTATTTTTTCAATGATTCAATCATTTCACCACATTTGGTGAACCAGCCTGTGGATGAGGGACAAAGGATTCCGTAGCTGTCTTCAAACAAGATAGAAAGAGTTAAATTTTTACCTGACATTTCGAGAAGTTTTGATTATACATGTATTAGCTGTTAGAACTGGGTAAAACTGTGTTATTATGACCAGTTTCTGAGCCTGCGATTTGCAAATGGTCTTTTCGTATAGGTCTCCTAGTTAGCTGAACTTTGACTTTGTGCTTGCACAATAATGAGTTATTGCTACTTTCCAATATACTAGTTCATTATGAAAATTTATTGCGTATTGTATAACACTTGTAATTGTATGTTTTCCCCTCCAATCTTTTTGTTTCTAATGCATTTTTTTAAATTTATTATTTTAATGTTTTAGTTGGTCGTATTTTTTCTCACGTTATACTATTTCCAATATTTCAAAAGTGTGATATTTTTTTTGTGTTCATCCTTTCTATTATATTTTTGCAATTATATATAATGATTTATATTCTTCCATTTCATGTTTATTATATATAATGATTTATATTCTTCCATTTCATGTTTGTGTTGTGTTGAATTAGTTGTCCATTCTATTTCATTGTAATTATTTTTTAATGTGTATGATTTACTTTTTTTTTTGTTGTTGTTGTTGTTGTTGTTTTTTTTTGTTTGTTTTTTTGTTTTTTGTATAATTTTTTGTTGTTGTTTTGTTTTAATATATCCCACATCTGTTTCTCTTGAAATATCTTACGGTGCCTTGAACCAATACTGGTATACACACTTAGCTCACTCAACTTTTATCTTACTGAAAGATTTAAAACACCACTTAGTTTGTATCTTTCGGATGCATAGAAACCTTAGCTTCACATGACATACTAGATGTGATATCTGATGTACCGATAAGCTAACGAAATCTTAATGAAAATGGAATGTGCTGACATGAAGGTTTCATGTTCACTGGTGAATTCTCTCATTATGTGCTTAGTTTTGAGAGCCAACCTGCATCTTTTTTCTAAAATAACCTTCATGACGGAATGTCTTGTATTAAGCGCAGTGGCTGGTTGCTCAGTATCCACAACACAACTCGCCCTTGAATGAACCGAGCACTGCACTGGGAATGTCGCTTCCTGGCTAGTGTTTTGCTAGAATGCATGTTTACCAAATGAATGAAGTGCTAATTAATTGTTTACTGTTTTATGTTATTTGTCCTTGCTTGCTTCACCATCTTGTTTGCTCACTCCAACAGCGCTAATTGAAGCTATCAACATCAATAGTTGTGATAAAACTAACAGAATGTATATATTATATATACAAGCTTTAAAATGCAACAAGAATGTTGGGAAGACTTCACATTCACCATAGGAAGCTAACAAAACCACACAATAAACTTCATAAGCCTAGGCTATTATTTCGTCCCACTAAATTTTATCGATTGTTTTTAGGAATTACTATTCTGAAGAATTGTTTCACCTAGACTCCCACTTAAGTAGAAGGATTTTTTCCTTATCAAATCTAAGAAAGACACTCTGGCTGCTTAATTAAACCAGAAATTTCTACTAATTAACCATTCCTACCTTAGTTGATCCATGATATAATTTAACAAACTCTACTATAACTTATATGTGACAGTGCCTAGGAAAAGGGACCTTTTCCGTAACAAAGTGAAAAATGAGTTATTCATACCACTGTGTAGAGCACTTCTTATGGAGTATTTTGATATCAAGTTTATAGGCAGGCGCTCCTTGGTTCACTAAATATACGAGCGGCAATCTGACCATTTTGAGCACAGTTATTTCGAGAAAACTGCAATTAAAACTTCTTATTCAATTTCTCGCGGAGTTAACGTTGAATTCCGTAATCTAACCGGAAGTCCGCGTTACGGGTTACGTAAGACTGTTACTTATGCTTGGAAAATGGTGGCGATCAGCTGAACGGCAGTAAGTTATAGTTGGGGCCTCTTACTTCATTGATGGGGGAGGCCTTACTCAGTTTAGACCCTACATTGTGTAAGAGTACTAGACAGGTATGTCTTTAAATAGCACTGGATGCGTATAGACATAATTTTGCAGGCCGTTTTGTGCTTTTTTTTTTTTTTTTTTTTTCTGTTTCCAACAGTTTGATAGTTACAGTAAGTCATTGATACAGTCACTCTTTTAGAAATGATCAACTAGCTTGGTTTGTTAGTTCACTGGCTAGCTAAGTTTAGGATTATATTTGTCTTGCAGCCAGCTTGTTGCCTGTTTTGGAACAAATGAACAATAGGAATCTCTTTAAATCAATGAACAAAAATGATGGACTTTCAAAATGTGTTGCCTTCTCTTGTTGTAGTGTGACAGAAGTCCTCATCATCACTGAAACCTTTGTCCTGTCAGAGACTTGCTGATTATTCTATTGTCTTCACAAAAGTAGTCCCAGGAGTCTCCAGGTCTGCAGGCTCCAACTACAAGACTCCATAATAGCAACATCAACCTATATAGCTTGATTATTCACATTTACTATTTCTATTCTGTTGCTGCAATGCTAACAAAAACTTATAAGAATATTTACCCGCGATTATCCGAGGTAGGGGTAATTTGTTGCTGGGCAACAAATTGAATTCGCCCACGATTTTCAATTACTCGCGGGTTGGATTTCCGTGCACGCACGGAAGGTCAAAATAGAGAGTAAAAGGTGACTGTGTTTAAACAGGGCGCTCGGACCTTTAACAGCGGTTTCAGCCACTCAAATTTGGTGTCAGTGTAGCTAAAGGGTAGGAGATACCTGTGGGCCAATAAAAAGAAAACCCCAAAAAAAATTTTTTGTCGGTGTTTGGGCTCTACTGTACATTTTTGATGTTACGTAAAAGGTCCCTTTTCCTAGGCACTGTCACATATATATGTTATTAATCTCCCTACCATTTTATCAGTATCTACGTAGTTGAATTAGTTCAGATGAAGCTTCCCCTCCCCCCCCTTCTTCATATTTGGACCTTGGACCGTGGCCGAACAAATTCGGATAGTGGCCAACAATTTTACTTGGACAGAAAATTTTGGTCCGCGGCCAGAAAAATGTGGATTATGTGACATGGTCCACATTTTTCTGTCCGGATCTTGGCCGAAAAAACTTAGAAAAGACACAAACTAGGGTTATTTTACACTTGCAGCATCTCGAGTGTACCCCCAAATTGTGGAATAAACGACCGCACCCAGGGCAGCACTTCTTCCTCCTTCTGTTACAACCCATCTTTAAAAGTCACAGGGCACGTGAGCAGCGTGACTCACAAGTATCCGTAAGTACCCCATGTGCTCTTATATTATACGCGCGGCGCGGGTTCTCTACGCTTGCATCTATTTTCTTCCTCACACATGATGCATGTGTGTGTGTGGTACAGACTATAAGTGGTTAATATGAACAGTCAAGATAGATAAGTTATTTAAATACTATAACATATTTACTCTTCTGGTATTGCTGTTTACAAAAAAAAAGTGCATCATATCATAACAGCTACAGGTAAAACCATAAAGAATTAACTATTTCTTTTTCTTCTTCTTTTTTTCAGTATTAAAATGAAGTAAATTATGAGAATTTTAATACTATATATCTACTCACTTTATTGTTTAAAACTTTTTTTTATTTGCTGAGCCACTGGCTCAGTCTTCTCTTCATTTACTGTACTACTGAGCTACGGGATACAGAGTTACTTTAGTGCACTTAAATCTTGCGATACTAACATGAAGTATTTGAAATAAAACATCTACAACTTGTAGTATCGTATTTCATTTTGTAATTTTGATAGTATAGTATGTGGTACGTAGGATAAATTATGTAGTGCCTGTTTGGCTGCTTCTAGGGCAAGCGCTAGGGCTAAAGCTATTCGCATACTTAGCTATTATTCATAGTACAACAATGGTACATTACGTACCTCTGTAGCAGTGAAGAGGCTGTATGCCACCTGGTTTGGTTATTAGGCAGGGGACATTTGGACTTACTTAGGGCCTCATGTGCACTAGAAATCCAGTGTGAGGTAAGTTCAACCAGACAAACGTTTTTTTTTATACATTTTCTAAATAATATTTGGAAGGATATGAAGTTGTTAGCTGAAGTGTCACAATGTTTCCCACATGCTTTGACAATAGACAGCAAGTAGATAATGTTATGAAGTGAGAGGTTGCCTGTAGGACTACAATAAAGTCTACTGAATGTTGGTTTGGTTATTGTTATAACTATAGGTGGACTAGGTTGCAATTTTGGTGCATGTTGAATTCAGTCCATATGACTGTAGAGAGAGGAGGAGTAGAGGAACATACAACCAGTGAGTGTGAGCACACCATAGTAGCCTGCAAGTACACCAACATTGGGTGTTCAGAGGAAGAAGAGGAAGTACATTAAGACCCACGAGGAAGACAAGATACATCTTCGTGTGGCGAGTGAGCTAGCCCAGCTATACAGAGGAGGTGCAACTTGTAGTTTAGTAACTAAGGAGAAAATACGAAAATTTTGCACAAGTCTTGAAGCGAATAACAATGCTAAACTATTTACTGGCACGTCTGGCACGCACCTACCTTTTGCCAATATGTGGTTAGAAAAAGGTAAAAGCGGCTCGGTGAGGGAACTAGCCCTAGATTAGATTCATAACCTTCTCGAAACCCACATGTCTTGAGCTTATGCCCTTAAAATAAAAGATTACGTCCGACATTCGTGTGCAGATTTTTACTTTTTTTTAAATCTCCCCTTTTTTTTAAATCTCCACTCTTCATTTCCTTGGTTGGTGGACATGCTTTCAGATGCGTGACGGAGGGCGGCCTTTATGGCTGCTCCAATTTTTGGATGGGTCTTCAGACCTTGCAATGGTCATACAAATTGTGGCCTGCTTTGCTTGAAAGGAGACATGTACAAACACATTTTGCTCCATAATATTATTTCCAGAATATAGAATTATAATTCTCGTTATGTGCAAGTTTATTCATTGGATATATAACTAAATCTGTGTGCACGCTTGCAAAATGATTTTCTTTTGCATATTGTCTTTATACTTAAATATAAAGTTGTTGAAAAAGGGTGGTGTCTGTTGTATGATGGAAAATCTGCTTTTCGTTCTGAACATTCTTCTATAATGTCTACCTTCATTCTTTTGTCACACTCATTATAAACCCTACATTTCATGTTAAACTTATTTCTCCTTATTCATTAAATGTTCAATAAAAATAATAAGAGTGAGAGAATATAAAACACGCTCGTTTTTAATGCCAAATAGAGATGATAGAATTTAGAACATGCTGATTAGTGAACTTGTTCAGCTTGTAAGTTTGCTGTATAACATGTTGTACCACTTGTTTTATTAGAATAGTATAGCACTGACAACTGTTGCTATGTGCAGTTTTTTTAATTTAATATATGAATGAAATGTGGTACATGCAGTACATTTAGAAACATGCAATCAGGTATTCAAAACTAGTGTTAATGTAATGCAAGTTTTACAGTTGATGGAATATTGCTTTTTTCAAAATAGGCAATTTTGTTCTGTTGCATACCGCCTTGTGGTACGCAATGTACCACTTCTGATACATCCATTTCAACTGATTGTGCATTAAACATGCTACTTCACATAGGTGGTAAACAAAGTACCACATACGGTACAAACTATGAGTTAGAAATAATGCAGAGTGTACCTAGAGTGGTACACGAGAACTAGTTTGCAACACTTGTAGCATAATATTGACTAGAAATAACAATAAAGAAAAATTAAAATTGTACAAACGGTACACATGAAGATGATGGCGACGCAGACTGTTTTGCTGAGGTACTATTTTCTATACTCTGTGGTTTGTGCCTTCTGAGCATACTCTTAGTATACAGAGAATCTAACTGCAAGAAATGTTCTGCTGACTTCGTTCTGCAAGGAGCACTGTTCCTAATAAAAATAAATATCGTTGTTATGGGCCAATTTCAAATATTTCTCATTGCTTGTAAGAAATTTTGTGTTGTTAGTAGACTTTCAAACAGTAACCTCACAAAAAATGAGAAGTTTCTTGCCACTAAACACTGAAGATATGAACTTGTTACATTCTTAGAGATACATAGCACACTATCTACAAGAATTCAGATGTTTTACCATTCACAGACCCAGAAGTTAATGGCCAACAAGAAGCCGTTCAGAAATTTACTATTTGCTTTTGGGAGTTTTACATATTGTGTGCTGAATTTCCATCAATTTTTGAGCTTAAGGATGGTCTTACTACATGTGTGTATAAAATTTGAAGCCTTGCTGACCATCTGTGAGTAAGAAACTATGTTTTCCGTACGTAAAGGTTGTCAAGACATCAGGACCGATAATGTTTGATGGGTGTGGTCAACTTAGTATTTCAGTAGCTCATCTTAAAGATATTTCAATGCCCATCATTTTAAGACTTGAAGTACGAAAAAAGACACATGTAAGACAAGGTCATAACCAGAAAAAGAAAATTGCAAAAAATGGTTGCATTCTCCCTTACTTAACCAATTCATGCTATTCTACACCAATCAACAGTGCCTGCTGACTGCTATGTGCCAAGACCCTTAAAACAATACACTAATACATGTGAAAACTTACCGATCTCTGCAGCCTCTTGCAATAAGATTGCGGTTTCAACTAAAGTACGACATTAATCAACTACATTAATACCAACAGTACTGAATCAATTTATACTTACGTTATATTTTTTGTGTATCTCTCTCAGTTCCTCCATTCTTGAGTGGGATTCATCAGTTCGTCCATCGTCCTATATACGAAAGCAATTCATAATAAACTCATCATTGTTACTGATTTCATTAATGCTATAAAATCATAGTCACGAACTTGCCACGCCCACTAATCCTACATTGGTATTGGTAAAGTCCGAAGTGCATTAAGCAAAGTTAAATGTAACCTCCATTAAAAAAATTATTCCAACAGAATAAATTTTATGCAAAAATTTAGTAATGGTGAATTTTAAAATAACTAGCTATTTCATCCATGTAAATTTGTGCAAAAATTTAGTAATGGTGAATTTTAAAATAACTAGCTATTTCATCCATGTAAATTTGTTGTGAAGTCGGCATATTAAGAGCGAGTCCACAAAACCACTGGGACATTCACTAGAAATTCAACTAACCGGACGGGACACGGGATATGCATAAAAAATCAAATGTTGACAACTATTTAAAAGTACTCTAAAACACATTAAATAATGATCAATTAAAACTTACACTTATCAATCCCATCATTCTCTGCAAGGTTAATACAAAGAATATAAGAACTCAATTTGTAAACATAAAAAACAAAAAACAAACCTCTAGCTTCAATAGTCGTGCCTCCATTTTGGTTTATTCGCTCCAGTTCTGCCTTAATCAAATTTTCTACACTGTCCACAACGATCACCCAGTCCCTCATGTCTCTTCCTCTTCTTCTAACACAAAGAACACTTCCCTCTCTTCCACGTCCCTGTGATGTTTTCAAAAGCTACGGGATACAGAGTTACTTTAGTGCACTTAAATCTTGCGATACTAACATGAAGTATTTGAAATAAACCATCTACAACTTGTAGTATCGTATTTCATTTTGTAATTTTGATAGTATAGTATGTGGTACGTAGGATGAATTATGTAGTGCCTGTGTTGGCTGCTTCTAGGGCTAGGGCTAAAGCTATTCGCATAATTAGCTATTATTCTTAGTACAACAATGGTACATTACGTACCTTCGTAGCAGTGAAGAGGCTGTGTACCACCTGGTTTGGTTATTAGGTAGGGGACATTTGGACTTACTTAGGGCCTCATGTGCACTAGAAATCCAGTGTGAGGTAACCAGACAAACTTTTTTTTTTTTTTAAACATTTTCTAAATAATGTTTCCCACATGCTTTGACAATATACAGCAAGTAGATAATGTTATGAAGTGAGAGGTTGCCTGTAGGACTACAATAAAGTCTACTGAATGTTGGTTTGGTTGTTATAACTATAGTAACTATTTCAGTACTGTGAACTAGGTTGCACTTTTGGTGCATGTTGAATTCAGTCCATATTTCCAGTGAGTTAGGTTTAAGAATTACAACTTGAGAAAGGATGAAAACTGAAACTGATAGTGATAAATTCAATCCCCAATTTCTTGTGTCGTTGGAGGAGGTAGCCAATAGTTTGCTTGATTTTCGGTCTTTTATGATTTGATTTATGAATTTTAAACTAATAGTATTGGTTTAAAGCATCTATGTAAACATACCTTGACATGTTTAAACACACTAAACTTTTTTTCACAGCCTCCCGCAGAGCATCATCTAACACATTAGTTTGCTCGATGTCAATTAGAAGATGTTCTTGTTTCAATTCTTTGGCAATAATACCAGTACACAAATATTCACCAGACATTTTTTAAATAGGCACCACTGTAATATAAACGCCATCCTAAGGGAAAAGTTATTTTTTAACTCTCTCGCCGCGGAAGCAAATTTTAATATCTGGGTGCGCACGCCGCGGGCGCTGTTTTTGTGTAACACGGGTAACGCCCAAAGTCGCGTGGCAAAGAAATAGCAACATGCATATAGTTACTGCAAATATGAATTACCTCACATTGCTAAATAGTAAGAAATAAACATTTAACAGCCTCAATACCACATAAAAATATTTGTAACTCTTTATACACACGTACGTAAACACGCTCAATAGATAATTTTGTAGCTAATGAAATGCTCTCTTCAACGATATATAAACATTCAGGTTTTCTTTTCATTATGTTATTCACGTGCGTACAATAAAAACATCTTGTTAATAAATATGACACATAAATTACCCCTGAGATATCTTCTTCCCCTTCAGTCGGCTAAATAGTAAGAAATAAACATTTAAGAGCCACAATTATTACATAAAAATTTGTTCTGCTTATATAGCAGCTCAGCATGACAAATAATAAATATTACGATAATGTTAAAATGCTTATATTACCTGATGAAAGCTCATACTCATGATGACAGTGTCTTCGTCCTATAAAATAGGATTAAACATAAACTTGTATTGTTGTAAAAAACATTACATATGTACTTACTTTAAAGTAGGATTTTAAACATTTATCATAGTTTGTTAGCTTGAATGATCTGTATGATGTAAGATATATTAAATGAAATGATTAGCAACTAGATACTAAATTTAATGAACTAACATTTTCCTTCCAGTTGTCCATATTAAGTACAGATTGTTTTCAATTTCACTCAGAGCATCATTTAGGTCATCGGGTTCAATTTTCATGTCCCGAATCAAATTATTTACTACTCCTTTATGTGATCTTGATCTTGATAGATGGTGTATAATTCTTCTAATAAGGACTATTCTCTGTAATAAATGTATATCAACTATTAAATATAATACAGTGGTGGCCAAAACATAGTTCCCACAGAGACTAGACTTTCCTGCACTCTCTGGTGATTCTCCCCCAAATATATGCTAAAAAAGTCATTAAAAGTAGCACCCCCTCTGACTTTTGCAAAAGAAAATACAATAAAGAGAGGCAGCTGGTCATCTCTACAAGTCATTTGCTAACCTGTAAGTCCCTGTTAACCGTTTACCTCTGAGGCTAAAATGCACATGGGCACTAAAACACAATTAATTTTGACCCTACACTTACAGTAACCTTTCTCCACTTACCCCCCCCCCCCCCGGACAAAACCCGCTTTTATGACTTTTGGGGGCCATAGTAGTATGAGACAGGCACACCAGTTAAGGAGTGGAACTTTTAGCTCTCACCCAGTAGGACATCCTGGGATGTCCAAAGTAGTCCCAGGACTTCTTGACTTACTTTGATATTAGGTATAGGATTCATATCAGTACATTGGTAGCATACATGGTGGTTATCATCATCATCACTGATTCTAAAGAACCCTCTACAGATGGAGTGCTCCCAGTTCTTACATGTTTCACATTGTACCATAGTACAAAACTCTCTGGAGCTCAGGCTGAAGAAGCATTCCTTTACCAGAGAAGTACTCAGAGCTCCCAGGCTGTCGTCCAGCTATCCCATCTTATTTTGAAACTTGCTCTGATCATGAAACATTTATTTATTTTAAAAATAAATGTATACTACAAATAGCATGACAGCAGTGCTGTCAGGTACATAGCTTAGTTATTCAGTGATAGCTAAATCTCAGAAGACAGCTGGTCTCAGAAAATAGCTGGTCCTTCAATTGTGTAATAGGAGGCTCAATTCTGTATTTTAACCCAACATGAATCCATTTGATGGTATGTCTGATTTCTTATTCTTCAAAGCATTTCCATCCCAGAGGCTGCCTATCTATTGAAGGTAGACAGTTGCAACTTGAATTTATATCTTTAGGGTAAGTAGGTGAGGCTGGAATGGCCATAGAAGGTGATAAGCTTGTAGTCTCTATATCCTTGATTTTTATATACATTTGTGTATTGCAACAATGAGCTTCTGACTAACTGAGATCTTCATCATCCTTGTATATTTAGCTGCCAACCAAACTCAGGTTCAAATCCTGGTCACGGCAACTTGTCAGATTCTAACATAATGGGTTGAAGTGCCCCAATGTCCATGTATTGCTAAAGGTTGTAGTACCAACTAACTTTTGATGGGCCTATATATTAAAGAAAAAGAAGTCTGGCACGCTCCCTTTCTGGCTGACATATTATAACTTGAGTTTATTTGTTTATTTAAAAAAACACCAAAAAAAAAAAAAAAAAACTAAAGAAAAAGAAGGTATTTCACAAAAAGTTTGTTTGCACAGCTTCCATTACACACACCAAGTCACCGTGATTGTCTAAAGAAAAAGAAGCTACTATTTTACAAAAGTTAGTTGCACAGTATACGGTAGTCCATAGAGACCGTCTAGAGGTAGGACATTAATTAGAGCTAGTTTATACAATAACAGTAATGGAAGACTAAGTTCAAGTTCGCAGCTGCACGTCCGTGAAAGTAGCCCCAGCTACGTGGCAATTCCGGCTAACAGTTCTGTTGCCTTCGTAAAGTCTTCCACAGACTACTTTGTTGAAATTGTCTCGGACATGCTAGAGTGTGATCCGGCGGAGATATATTATTCTCCGCAACGTAATTTATTTCGCCATTCTCCAAGATCTTCTCTCACTACAGTTTATTTAATGACCAGGGGTTACTTTAGTACCTACATGTAGGTACTAAAGTAACCCTACCCCCTATCTATGCAGAATAAAGATTGGAATAACATAGTTTGTAAGGTAATGGGCCATGTCAGTATTTGAAACTAGGTCCATTTGTCTTTTCTGTTGATATGGTTCTGATGATTGGCCTGGTCAAATATATTAACCCTCATTTAGGTTTGGTTTAGCAATAGCGTCAATTTGTACTTAACGAGTTTTAGCTATATTTTGTAGGACTAGGGAAGTTGGGGCATGAAAAATAACCATCGGACTAAATTTGCAGAAGGCAAACAACTTGTATAGAGCTAATAAAGAATCAGCAGAGCCAGAGGCCAAAGATAGCGTGACTTTGTGTGTGGTTATTGTGGTCTATTTACAACCAGTGAATTGCTTTTGAGATTTCATCGGCTTGTGGCCAGGCCCCCCCTTCAATTATTATTATTATTATTTTATTATCACTGTTATTTTATTATCCTTAGCATTATTATTTTATCATTATTATTGTGTTATTGTATCTTTAAAATTATTATTTATTATTGTTGTTATTATTATTATTATTATTATTAGTATTAGTGTCTAAACTCTACTCTATTAAACAGTAGTGGTACATTTCTATAACAATCTCTATTTTAAGTAACAGGTATGGTACATTTCTATAACCAGCTCTACTTTATGTAACAGTAATGGTACATTTCTATAACCAGCTCTACTTCAGGTAAGTTCAGTGGTACATATATATAACCAGCTCTACTTTATGTGACTGTAGTGGTACATATTAATAGTCTATGAAAGCGACAATGCCAGGTAATGTGTCGATTTAATTCCTCCAGAACAGTAGAGTAAATGTCTTCTTGAATGTAATACCTCTTTACGTAGATTCTAGAGAAATAAAGAATAATTACTGTTGATATCTAGCAAGTAGACATGTCTTACTTTGTTTTTTTTTGACGTACGAAATAAAATCACTGTATTGTATAAAAAGTACTACTAGTGGTGTGCTTGAGCACAAATGGCGAGCGAGCCTAAAGACTATACTATTTTTATATGAATGGTTTTGACTTCTAACATTGAAGCTACTGATACGGTCCATTTTTTAAATTTAGCATACAGGGTAAAGGGATTTCAGTGCCATAGTAACAACTCTTTGCAACTGCTTGAATTGAAGGGGAAAAAACAACAACAAAACAATACACGTTATTTAAAAGTTTTCTTTGTGATATTCTTTAGCTAAGGTGGTTGTATATAACACACAATGCTTTGACACAACTGGACATGCACCTACACAGACTTACCTTCGCAGTAGTCTAGTGGACAATGTATTTTAAAGTAAATACTGTTGCGCATGGCTTATAACCATGACAAAGAGCGCATTGGCTTACCACCGCCACTAACTCGAATAGAAAAACTGCACCCGCAAAAAAATTCAAACGGTAAACAATTCAATTTCTAGGGTGATACGGGTACTGATCGCTAAACCAGAGGATTCTGTTTAGTGCAATTTGGGACGGGGTCGACCACATAACTAACACAAAAACGCGAGGGTCAAAGTACAAAATGACATACGTACGTCCATATATATAAATAAATAAATAAATAAATAAACAAACATCCCCGATTTTCGATTGTGTTACCCCTGTAAGTGTCTCGCTCGCTACGCTCGCTCGCCAATTAAAGCACTATTTCACAAGAATTTTGTTGCCGTGTGCGTGATTTTAATACGTTAGTGGTGTACTCTAATATATAATCATGTCAAACAGCTTTATTTGCTATACACAAATTATATTTGACATCTTATATGGTAAAAACAAATTTTATTTGCTTACCTACTTGGCCTTTTGGGTGAACTGTGAACACAAAAGACCCAATAACTGGATCCCAAGTTGTATATACTTCGATAATTTAAATTTCCATTGCGTACATTTCTATAACCATCTCTATTTTAAGTAACAGTTAATTGTATATATTTTTTTCCTTTTATTTTTTTATTTTATTTTTTTATATTTCACTATGCATGTGTCTGATGACTTCCATTAAAAGATTGAGGACAATCGGCTTCTTGATGACTAATAGCTATGCGTTATCAACTAATTTTTTTTTTATTAACCCTCCCCTTCACTTCCTCTATTTTGTTGATTGTGACAAGCTATTTTATATCTGCTGTAATCCCCGAGAGAGCTAAAATGTTCTATGAATCACAATGGTTTATTGCATTTGATGGTTTTATGATTTTGTCCCTAAACTCCGCCCATAACTAATTAAAAATATAGTTTGTGGTTACTTCTTGTGGTTTTTTACATATTAATATTTAACTCTAGATACAAAGATGCTACATTCCTAAATTTTAGAACACTGTACAAGTAGAGTATTCTTCATACATTGATAGGTTTGCTTTAAGTATAATTCATAGTTACATACCAAGTCTTAACTCTCCCCTTTACTCCCTCTATTTTGTTGAATGTTTATCTTCCAGTAAGTCCTGGTAGCCATATCCACTAATAGAAGCCTTACATTGTCCTCCTTCAATTAAGTCCTCACTATAACAATCACTGCCTTCTTCATCGGCTTCTATTTCTTTGCAGATAAGGTCTGCCACTTTGTCAGGGAGAGTAACAGGTTCGACTCGCCATCTCTCTCGAACGATCCGACTTAGGAAAAAAAAATTCTATTTACGCGGAAATAATGCAATCAGTGTAATATTGAACCATTTGGTAAAGCATGGAAAAAAATTTCAGTATTAGCGCGAGCATGTAGGCAGATAAATATACTGAAAGATCGTTAACTTAAGTTAACATTTTGCAATGGGGCTTGAAGCGGAGGATTAAAAGTAATAATTAAAATAAATATCAAACTCCAAATGTTAAAAATTCTACCGGCACATAGATATTTTTTATACATTTGTTCAATACATGTCTTTCAAATGTTGGAGCTGATAAACATACTCTTTTGCATCCTCCACAAGTAAAAATTTTGGAGTTTCCCTACAAATATAAATAGAATAATGTTAAGGATGCTAGCACGCCACACACATCTTCCTAGGCAAAGTTGTTACCAAAATAAATATCGTTGTTATGGGCCAATTTCAAATATTTTTCATTGCTTGTAAGAAATTTTGTGTTGTTAGTAGACTTTCAAACAGTAACCTCACAAAAAATGAGAAGTTTCTTGCCACTAAACACTGAAGATATGAGCTTGTTACATTCTTAGAGATACATAGCACACTATCTACAAGAATTCAGATGTTTTATTATTCACAGACCCAGAAGTTATGGCCTACAAGAAGCCGTTCAGAAATTTACTATTTGCTTTTGGGAATTTTACATATTGTGTGCTGAATTTCCATCAATTTTTGAGCTTAAGGATGGTCTTACTACATGTGTGTATAAAATTTGAAGCCTTGCTGACCATCTGTGCGTAAGAAACTATGTTTTCCGTACGTAAAGGTTGTCAAGACATCAGGACCGATAATGTTTGATGGGTGTGGTCAACTTAGTATTTCAGTAGCTCATCTTAAAGATATTTCAATGCCCATCATTTTAAGACTTGAAGTACGAAAAAAGACACATGTAAGACAAGGTCATAACCAGAAAAAGAAAATTGCAAAAAATGGTTGCATTCTCCCTTACTTAACCAATTCATGCTATTCTACACCAATCAACAGTGCCTGCTGACTGCTATGTGCCAAGACCCTTAAAACAATACACTAATACACTCAAACCTCTCTTATCCGGACAGTCTGGGACCAAGGGGTGTCCGTAACTAAGAAATGTCCGTAACTCAGAAATACTTAATTTATTCGGTGTGAACCGTGTATACAATTAATTATTTGATAATTGAATTAGTATATTACTTAAAATTAAAAAATAATACATGAATCAATTTATTTAAAATATGAAGTGATTTTAGTTTGCTTCATAGACTTCAAGCTAGGCTGAGCTGCATCGTCTCTCCAACTTTTTACCAGCATAAGATGTGCAGGGTGTGTGTTGCCTTTGGACTCCAACCACTCCAAAGCAGTATCGAAAGCAGCACAAGCTTGCAATGGAGTAACTGCATTTGAAGAAGCTTCATCTTCATTTTTGGTCTCAGATTCTTCTCTCTCTTGCAAAACATCTTCTACAATTTCTTCATCGTTCATGTCCAAATATCATTCACTGTAGATTTTGGAACACCAAACTGTCCAGACACTGCCTCACTAACTTCCCTTTCTTAACTTCTGATATTATCTCCAGCTTTCCTTCTAGAGTTAAAACGCTACGCTTGGTTTAGTTACCGCGACCTTACCTCCACCACCGCTGGTCGTTGAGTTCTTAGAAGAACTAGCAGCGCACTGCCTTTCAAAGAGTTTTGAGAAGAACTAGCAGCGACGCCGCCGGTCAACGAGTTCTGAGAAGAACTAGCGGTAGACGCACTAACTGCCTGTTGATTCCCTGCTCCATCTCCGCAAACAACGCTACGATCAAATACACTCGAAGTGCCACACGCGAAATATTTTCCCGATTTTATTCGTTTAATTTGGTAGCTTTCCGACTACACTGACGATCCGTACGCAGTCAATAATTTTAGTTGGTGTCCGGTAGACAGAGGTGTCCGTAACTTAGACGAACGGATAAGAGAGGTTCGAGTGTACATGTGAAAACTTACCGATCTCTGCAGCCTCTTGCAATAAGATTGCGGTTTCAACTAAAGTACGACATTAATCAACTACATTAATACCAACAGTACTGAATCAATTTATACTTACGTTATATTTTTTGTGTATCTCTCTCAGATCCTCCATTCTTGAGTGGGATTCATCAGTTCGTCCATCGTTCTATATACGAAAGCAATTCATAATAAACTCATCATTGTTACTGATTTCATTAATGCTATAAAATCATAGTCACAACCTTCTGAAATTTGGAACTTGCCACGCCCACTAATCCTACATATGTATTGGTAAAGTCCGAAGTGCATTAAGCAAAGTTAAATGTAACCTCCATTAAAAAAATTATTCCAACAGAATAAATTTTATGCAAAAATTTAGTAAATGGTGAATTTTAAAATAACTAGCTATTTCATCCATGTAAATTTGTTGTGAAGTCGGCATATTAAGAGCGAGTCCACAAAACCACTGGGACATTCACTAGAAATTCAACTAACCGGACGGGACACGGGATATGCATAAAAAATCAAATGTTGACAACTATTTAAAAGTACTCTAAAACACATTAAATAATGATCAATTAAGACTTACACTTATCAATCCCATCATTCTCTGCAAGGTTAATACAAAGAATATAAGAACTCAATTTGTAAACATAAAAAACAAAAAACAAACCTCTAGCTTCAATAGTCGTGCCTCCATTTTTTTAAACCTTTCCTGAAATTTTGATGTTTTTTTGTTTTTTTTGAAAAGCATGCATGATGGCTCTAATATCTTGCTAATGGTGCATTATGGAGCAAAATTGACATGTAGAAATATTGATCAGCAAATTAAATAAAAATTATATTGCATCCGTATATAAATATCTACTTTTTCGAACATTAAAAAAACAGCAACAAACAATTACAATGTTTCTTTTTCATGTCGATATAGTTGGACCTTTGCCACATGCAAGGCTACTCTATAATTGAATCTCCCAATCTCAACTTTAAATAATTAAAGTCACTAAATTCCATTTCTATATATATAGATGCTGGTAAAGTTTTACCCCTAAATTTACCTCATTCACTTCAGACGGCGTGTCCCCAGGCGTGGTGTCCCCAGGGATGGTGTCCCCAGGCATGGTGTATTCAGGGATGGTGTCCCCAGACATGGTGACCTCATTCACTTCAGACGGCCCTGGAGAGCTACGAGAACACTAGAACACATAAATTTAAAAAAAAATCAAATTGCATTTGTATATAAATAAATATCTCGGCAGCCTAAACAGTAAGAAATAAACATTTGAAAGCCTCAATAGCAACAAAAATATTTGTAACTCTTTGTGCACACAAAAAACATCTTGATAATAAATATGACACATAAATTACCGTGGTGATTTCTTCTTCTCTAGCCTGTTAAATAGTAAGAAATAATAAACATTTAAAAGCCACAATTATTACATAAATTTTTTTTGTGCTTATTTAGCAGCTCAGCATGACTAATAATAAATATTATGATAATGTTACAATGCTTATATTACCTGAATAATGCTTATTTCTTTTATTGCACTATCTTCTTCCTATAAAATAGGATTAAAAGCAATTATCAGCAGTGCCAGCAGGCTAGAAGGTCAATCTGGATTGTTTGCAGGGGAGAAGGCGAAAACATCTGGCTTTTGAACTACTTTGTGAGTATGAGCTCATCAGGGAAACCTGAAAGGCAAGGCAATATTCTGATGTCAGCTGCCATTTCGCTAGGAAGGGGAAGCAGCAGCAGACTCCACCAAGTTTTCATCGAGGGAGTGGAGAGAGCAATGGTGGAGGCTACAGTCCACCTGCTAGTTCTGTATCCGGAAATGTAAGCCATGTAAGACGTAGATTCAGGTGAAAGAGAAGAATAAGAAATGAACTAATTAGAATGGAACAAACGATACTGTGTTCTGTTTAAAGAGAGGAAATCGAGCTTCTTCAATGACATGGGAATGTGAGTGGGAGAACTCTAATTGTGAATTACAAGTGCTTCCTGGCAGTGATGGAGAATGCTATGGTTTATGAGATATATGATTCCTCTATACTATAAATATTAGATAATTATTTATGAATACAAGTTCACAAGAAGAAAGAAGGTCATCATCAGAGCCTGTCAGCTCTTCCAACTAGTTTAACTCACATTACGATTCATAAGACTTACTCTGCCAAGAGCACAAACTATTCCCTCCAATTAGACACTAATGTAGCACCTGATTATAAATACTCTAGAAGACCATGTAAGTAATAAATGTCAGTATACGTAAAATTGGAAACCATAAACAGCAGTGGCGGTAGTGGTAATAGTGGCAATGAAAATGCTAACAACAGGCCTTTTCCTGTTCTCACAAGTTGTGCTGCCAAGCAAATACATGAAATTCTTCTATATCCTGCATATAAGTATCGCCAAGAATGCCAGTTATTGCAGACACTAGCTTGCTTTCTTGGTAAAGGTCTCGGACTAGAACTGAAGTGTATCTTTGTCATGTCAGATTGTTTGGACGCTCAAAACTCCATCCCGGTCAGTGAGGATTGGGCTAGTGATGAAGAAGACTACGGCTGTTATTACGGTGAAGATGATGGCGACGCAGACTGTTTTGCTGAGGTACTATTTTCTATACTCTGTGGTTTGTGCCTTCTGAGCATACTGTTAGTATACAGAGAATCTAACTGCAAGAAATGTTCGGCTGACTTCGTTCTGCAAGGAGCACTGTTCCTAATAAAATGAAAATAATAATAAATAAAAAACCTAATGTATATATGTGACAGTCTATGGGAAAAGGGGGCACTTCACGCAAAAATTGAAATTGAGATATAGGCTCCAGAAGTAAGTCATAGGAAAAATTCTTTCTTTCTCCTATTTTTTTTTTGTTGCAGAATTAGTCTTAGTGACCCTTACTCTAAGTCTACGCCAAATTTCAAATGCCGAAACAACTTAAAAGACACCAAGCGTGCCGTGGAAAGACAAGCTACTTTTTATTCTCTCTCGTTCTCGAAGTACAATAAACGGGGAATGGGCGGAGTTTCAAACAAGCAGATAAAAAAAACGGCATAGCTTTTGAGAATATTGCATGCAATCTACAGCTTACCTCTGGTTGAAAGTTTACCACTACATGGAGTACAGTAGCCAAGGATTCCGACAAGACAGGCTGTGAGACGCTCTTAAAGCTAAAAAGAACTCTACGCGCCGTTAAAAAGCGGCTGTACGATTTAGTTGCGTACGCGGAGTACGCCGTTAAGTATACGGAAACATTGATTATATCGGAAGTGGAAATTCAATTTATGTTTTCTCGATTTCTAGTTCAATTGCTTTGCTGAATACAGCTCAGTTCAACTGCCAGTTTCTCTGCGCGTCGAAGGTTTTACCCTCCAGTATTTTAGTACTAAGTTGAGATAAATTGTAGCTTTTTATTAGTATAAAAAACTCAATTTTTTTGGTTTGAGTGAAGTGCCCCCTTTTCCCATAGACTGTCACATATAGTTAAAGTAGATGTTGAAGAAGGGAAAGTTCAAGCAGAAATGCTGGAGATTGAATAGTGCTTCAAGGCCATCATTTAAAGAAGTGTAGTCATCATTTGATAGACAGAAAGTAAGTGTCAGTCGTGCAAGCTCCTCCTGGAAGGTGGAAGTGAACGAGTCGTATTAGATGAAGATGATCTCTGACTATTGGATTATGCGCAGAGGGAAGGTAAATCTAGTATCATTTCGTAGGGCTAGCAAAAAGAAAGAAAAAGAAAGTAACAGTTAAGTTGAAGACAGAAGACTGCTACTCTCCCACACTATGCATCAACACCACATGGTCATGTAATTATATTTGTCATCACGAATAAGGTGGTATTTTTTCAGCCGGACACAGTGCAATAAGCTCGAGTCCAGGCGAAGCTGGTGCATTCTGGAGCTGTCCGTTACCTGCACGATTGGAGATAGCTACTACATGACTCAATACAAACTTGTAAAGGATACTGAAAGACTATGAACTATGGTGTTAAATGACACTAATATACATTCAAGTGCCAATCTGAATCTCTACGTGTGAGATGTACAAATTCTGGTTGCAAGTCAACAGTAACTGTAGGTACACTAGAGGACCATATAAAGAAATGTCGAGACACTACTGTAATCAGTCATTATGTACAATGCAATCTGAAAAATATGGCGTAATGTGTAACATTTATTAGTATTGTATCACCATTAATAAACTAGTAGAGGAGAGGAGAACATTTGCTAAAGCAATATCAAAAGCTAATAGAGGAAATTCAAGAAGCTGTATTATAGACAGCCATAGACCTAATGAGCATGTGTACGTGGTTTTGGTTGCCAAGCAACTAAGGGCCAAAGTTTGACACGTGGCTATACTGTTGTTATTTGAATTTTTAAACCAAAACCTCCCCTTATTTTCCTCATAATAGTATAAATTTAGTTATCCTTGTATAAATGTTGATTCAAACTCCTCTGTGTCTGAGTTACTAGAAGGCAAAGTATCAGTCTCATACTGCTTGATTCTTCAGGCTTCATGAGGGTGGAGCTACTGGTAAATTGGAAGTATGTCAACTGGCCTGCATCTAAGGTCAGTAAATATTTTTTTAGTGAACACTAGATCATTATTTAGCTAAAATATATCTTAAGTATTACATGTATCTTCATCTGTGCTCCTCTTCAGTATCCTCTTTGTGATTTACCAAAACATCCAAATCTTCCAATTGGTGCACATCCATGGCTTCATCATCACTTTCTACTGCACTATCCCTAACTGACAATTGCTGCACACAACTTGAAAGGTAGCTCGCTATCTCTTCTCCTTCAAACTCGCTTCCTTCTTCTCCGGAAAGACCGAAATCATCGTCTTCCAATAGCCCGATAACGGCTCGGAGGTTGTATACCGAGTAGCCATAATTCTTAATTGAATGGTCTGACAAATCGGTAAAGGGTCCTTAGCAGCAACTTGAGTTTATTGCTATTTTTAACTTGTTCACCGGAAAGAGCTGTCCTTTTGACGTCATTTGATTACTATATATCGCGCTAAGCTTAAATATTGTATTTTTTATGATTTTTTAAAATCGTCGACTACCGCGGCCGCAACGGTTAAAGGGTTTAAGAAGGATTAAGGTCTTGAGAGAATTCATCTCAGACTATCCAAGTATTCTAAGTTGTTGAGTTACAAGGATCATGTATGCTAATAATAATAATAATAAAGAGAATGTACCTTCTGTGGACCAGAAAGAAAGTACTATCAGCAAAACTTAATCCACACGATTAATACTGTTAAAGATATTTCAAGTTTGAGGGAGATCAAATCTCTGCAAGTGAGATGCACGAATTCTCCTTGCAAGTCTATAGTAACTATAGATACTTTAGAAGACCATATAAGTAACAAATGTCAGTATACTTATTACTAAACACTATACCTTGAATAGATACCAGTACAATAGAGCCCAGTCTCCACTGGTTGAACTACTGTCAAATTTGAATTAGTATATCCTATTTACTTTTCCAATCAGAGCGTGTTTTTTCATTCAAAGAGACAAAGACTCTAATGAATAGAAGAAAAAAAACAAGACAAGAGGGAAGAATGTTCAGGAAGGGAGGAACAGCAGTGCTTGAGAAGTATTTCTGTGTATGTTTCTCATTACAAAGAGACACAAAAAGATGGTTAAGGGTGCTGGCACATAGCAACGCGCGTGCACTGTTAATTGACCCAATTGAGCTGCCAAACCACGGAGTTGTAGCCTGTGGTTGGGCTTAAAGAAACACGGGCACACAATCCCGCCTACAACCTCGAAAATTATAGTTGGCGATCTCGGGGCTTTTATTGCGTTATCAAAGCAGAGGCTCGTGGCCTGTATCTAATTGTGGTTGGTATGGCTAACAGAACAGGCACAAAGAAGAAGCAACAGCTTTCTGCAGCAAGACAGAAGAAAATATGCTACTCCAGTAGAGGTACCTATAGCAAAACATGATAACAATGATATTTTGAACATCATAGTTACAGAATACATTCTGTCAACAGTCATGTTTTGAATCATTCTAAATATATATACTTAATAAATATATTCCATGTAGTGTATGGCACACAAAAAAGAATGGTGCATGGCTGTATATCATAATAAATATTTTTGTTTTTAGTCTAAAATTTATTCATTTTTTTTCGCAGTTCCTTCAAGTAGATCATACTATTTCCTTCATGCTTTTCCCACAGATCACACAACTTGTAAAAATATTCTGCATTACTATGCACTACCTGACACCATACAGAGGTTGTGTTGCAATCATGAAAGAACAATGGTAGCTAACACTGAATGGATACACACTTACAGATGTATAGCCTATGTAGTTGTATGCATACACAGTAACGTACTAGCAAGTACCCCGCCACACAGTGGTGGTTTACGTATTGCAAATGCAGTAGTGCAAGTTATTTTTACTCATTGTTATCATTCTCTGTTGTTGGTTAAAACGGAGTGTTTAAATAACACCTCGTGAGGTGTTTACCAGGAGGCACTGTCTGGACACTCCACTTTGAGCCCTAATAACTTACACACCAATACACTTTATACTGAATGAGCATGTATAATCAATAGCTTATATCCTCTATTTTCTTCATTTAAAATATTTTTTACTAATGACTAACTATGGAGACAATGTGAAGCTTTAAACTGGGGTGTCCAGGCAGTGCCTCCTATTTAACACCAGAACTAAGTTCTCCAAACTCCCCATTTTTAACACCAGTAAGGTACACCAATAATTCTGGTAATTCAGCTAATTAAGTAATGTACACATCTCTGTTTATTAAACTACAAGGCTGGATCAACTCTAACTTTTAATGAGTATGTCCTAATGATAATGTATTACATGACGTACACACAAAAACTTTCTCATTACGTTTACTTGCGCCATATCACTTGTGTATTATCGTTTCTTCTTACATGTCTTTGACATTATACCAAATAATATCTGGGTAGCTCAGATAATGTTTGTCAGTTCTTCACTACCCAACAGGTGAATGTTCAGAAATAAGAACCAGCCATGGTTTGGATGACTGATTGCCTCTGGGTTTCATAATGGATGGAAATTTAGCTGTAAATATATAGCTATGTGACTATATAATATTATTCTCATAAATAATTTGTCTCACATTCTATCATTGATGGCAGTGTTTGTCTTTATGCTGCATAATTGCACACTTAGTAAAGTCAATGCATGTATAAATTGCATGCTACAAGCACAAAATGGGATAAATTACCTTACCAACTATAATTTAAAATATTTAAAAAAAAACTCTTGACTCTTGTGAGGGAAAAGAAGTAGCAGTTGTTTTTTTTGAAAATATAGATGGTCTTGTTCGATTGTTGAGAATAGGTGAATATAAAGAGAAATGGTCGATAATTCTCATTTCAACAAGACTGAAATGAAATGAATCAACATTTTGGAACAAACTATTTTGTCATGAGTTATCTTATTTTCAAGATGGTTCTATTGAAAAAAGACTGATTAAATTTAATGATTTACTAATTAGAGAAACAAGTTTACAGTGTTCTAATACCACAATAATAGCTTCAGTTCTAAGTACAGAATTAGCAAGTACAAGTAAACCGACAGACTGCAATAATTAAGAAGAATACTTATCATCTTGATGGTTTTCTTATTTACGAGGTCCGTTTCACAGCCTATTAGCTAGAAGCATAATAAGCATACCCGTAGCCAGGGGGGGTTCGAGGGGTTCGGTCGAACCCCCCTTTAGAGTGACCGGAAGTAAATATTTTAGCCACACCCCACATATAACTTCTGGAATTATAGTCATCTGTTCAATCGTGCTGAACCTGAGCTTGAATTATCTGCTGTTTCTGGCCTAGTCTGAGTCCAAGTGACCTAATAAACATTCAGCTCCTTGGATACAAAATTTCGCTCTCATATCGGCATGAGTAAAGCTTGCTACCTTACATCTATTCTATATAAAGTGTAACGTAATGCACTTTAGTAGGAGTAATAGTACCGGCAGGCGTACGATTCGATATTAATAGCACAAGCAACGGATTTTTTTCAACAGATTAGAAAGGGAGCCGTCGGAAGTGTCTGAGAAAGTTAACCCTCAAATATACAGATAGTAAGTGCACTATCTAGTGTAGCTACACTGCAAATGATTAAAAAAAAAACACTGGCCTACTTGATAGTACGGGTAACCTGTTCTGTTAATGATCAGTAGCGCTCGCAAAGCTATTGAAATAGGACTCGGATTTGCCTCGTGTTATTTTAATCGAGTTGTCTAATAGGGGTATAGCTTCTGCGCTAAAGAATGACGTTGTCTCCAACTAGATTTCCAAGGCTAGAGAGCGTGACATTTCACTTTGTCCAGTGCTATTTCACTCATTCATAGCGATTTTTCTAACACATTTTGAACGGGCAGTTCACACGCCGTACTATTAAGGCGAATTAATGTTGCACTGTTTATATACAGCTCAACCGTAATGCACGAGAATAATACCGCTTTTCTCTCGAATATCAACAGTGTTTAATGAATTATAGTTTTGAAGTAGAATACCTAGAACAAATTATAAGCTTTAGTGCACTTATCTTTCGTTTTTTAGTAAGAAAAATTAACGAGGAAACAAAAGTAGGTGTGGCTTATTGCGTCTTAAAATCCGAACCCCCCAATGGGAACCTCTGGCTACGGGCCTGATAAGCACCAAGAGTTTAATCATACTTTATTCATCAGGAAGGTAGGAAGCCTATTTAGCTGGGAAGGGGGCTTCTCGTTCCTAACTGAAGCTGATACTTTTTGAATGCAACATAAAGGAAAAATATTAATACAATTTTCAACAAGCAAAGGTCGTTGTTTTTTCTAGAACACATCGTACAGCAAATGTCCACCGCAACCAGCACGCCCTTTCCTCCCGGCTCATGACGTTTAAATACGAAAAGCGTACGTCACTTAAATTTAAAAGAATGCGCACGCCAACTTTTCGAGAGCTTAGCCACGTGTTCAGGTCGTTCAGTAGTCTGGCGTCGCCGACCCCTTACCTTCCTTTTTGATTAATGGGCGGAGGAAGGAAGGGGTCTGGTGTCTCTAGTACCAACGACTTGTGCACGCCACTATAGTTGCGTGACCAATCAAATTGTAGTATTTCAGTTAATTGCATTCTTGATTACCGGTAAAGCCTGCGAGTTTCTAACTTCGCGTTCCTTGTTCAGCAGCTATGGGTGATCTATCGCAGCGTTTGTCTGAAGCATTGTGTTCGGGATGCTTAATGTCCCGAGCTCGCGGTATGTGTGATTGTGTGCTTGAAGGACCAGGATGACAAGATCCTAAAGGCCTTGGGAATATCACAGAGCGCAGCCGCTGTCACCAAGGCAATTGCAGCCTTGCTCCGTAACCCCTAAAATGGCAACTCCCTTAATGGTAGTAAAGGTTTTAGGCTTTAAACTTATCAACAACATTACAAGAGATTACAATACATTAAATGTGAAGCACGTAGTCCAAACCTGCGGTGGGTCTGGGGACTACGTGTTGTGAATATGATTAGCACGAATATGATTAGTACAAGTGACGACCAAGTTCATATATGGGAATGTTTACTACAGAGTGTGATATATTATGATTGAGTTCTTAAGGTCCCTGTTCAGGCACCTGAACATACTGGGGGGGGGAAGAAGTAGTCGACACGTTTTCAGTTTGGTCTGTTCAACTTGCTGGCTTCGAAGACTCTTCGCTGAGCAGTGGAATGACGAGATGAGTTGATCTCTTGTAGATCTTCCCACCACAGAGGAGCTCCACTACGCGAACAACACCGTCGTCGCCTGGGAAGATATTAGTTATTCTTGCTAATGGCCAGTGTCTGTAGCCTAGAGAGTCTTCCTTGAGGAGAACAACGTCGTCCTTCTTGAAGACATGCTGAGTGGAGGTCCATTTCTGCCTGGTCTGGAGAGTGTGAAGATAATGCTCCTTCCATGCTGTCCAAAGGTCGTTAGAGAGCCTCTGGGTGAGTTGCCAACGGCGGAGTGAGGAGAGTTTGACTTTGGATGAGACATCCGTAGGTAGAGCCTTGATAGGCCGGCCCACCAAGAAGTGTCCTGGAGTGAGGGCTAAATTGTCTGGATCCGTTGAGTCGATCTGGACGAGATACCTTCTATTTCGATGAGTATAGAGGAGAGTTCTTCAGTCCTGAGTTGATGCGGCTGGACGAGCTTCCTGAGAAGGAGCTTCATTTGTTTCACCGCAGCTTCCCATAAGCCACCTGCGTGAGGGGTTCTAGGAGGAGAGAAGTGCCACGTTATGCCGTTCTGAGTTGTGAAATGGGAGAGAGATGACTTCGAACGTCTGAGTAGTTCTTGGATATGCAGAAGTTCTGCGTGAGCTCCGATGAAGTTCGAACCATTGTCAGAGTACATTGAGGCAGGGCATCCACGTCTGGAGCAGAATCTCCTCAATGCAGCGAGGAACTCATCCGTGGAGAGGCTGAGGCAGAGCTCAATGTGGATGGCTTTGGTGGCCATGCATATGAGGATGCAGGCGTAGCTTTTAATTCTGACAGGCTTCCTGGTGTATCCTTGCTTGGTTAGGAAGGGGCCCGCAAAATCTACACCAGTGTGAAGGAATGGAGCTGATGGAGTGGTTCTGACTTGGGGCAGGAGTCCCATGGGCTGAGTTGTGCCTTGTTGATACGCCCGTTGACATCTAGCACAACGTCTACTGAGTCCCTTGAGGAAGTTCCTGACCCCGGGGATATGGTAGGTATCCTTCACTATGGCGAGCAGCGTGTTGGTGCCAGGGTGAAGATACCTCTGATGTAGAGATGAAAGAAGCAGCCTGGTGAGGCTGGACTGGATAGAGAGGGGGATGATTCTTTTGTCTCGTGAAGGATTGTGTGGATCTCTTACTCTAGTTGAGATGAGGAGGACCCCACTGTCGCTGAGAGATAAGTTGTATTTCTTGAGGATGTGACCCTTGGAGAGTTGCTTGCTCTGCTTAACTGCTTGGACGGCTAGAGGGTAGAATTCTTGCTGGTCCAGGGCGATGAGATGGTCAATGGTCGCTTGACATTCAGCGGTTGAGAGTGTGGAGGACTTGATCCTTTGAGCAAGTGGGCTACTTGAGTTGAGTCGAAATCTCCTACACAAAGAGAGAATCCTGACCATGTGGCCAAAGTTGGAAAAATGCTGCCATGGTCTCTCCTGTGGTTCTGGCACTGTAGTGAGTGTCACCGTCTTGATCTCCGGTATGACCTCGGGGATGTTGAATTGTGGAGGAGGCCATTCTTCTTGGGGGGTGTTCAGCCAAGGAGGTCCATTCCACCAGAGATTGGCGTCCAGGAGAGCTCTTGCAGGCGTGCCTCTGCTTAGCATGTCAGCCGGGTTGGAGGCAGAAGAGACGTGGCTCCATCGAGCGTTGGGTATGAGGGTCTGGATTTGCCTGACGCGATTCCCTACAAAGGTGTTGAGCGACGATGGTGACTTCCTTAGCCAACAGAGAACGATAGAGGAGTCAGTCCATGCCGTCATGGCGTCGATGTCCAGAAGGCTGGAGCAATACTTCAGTAGCTTCGCCAGAATGAGTGCCGCGGTGAGTTCAGCTCTCGGAATTGTAAGTTCCTTGAGTGGTAGTACTCGAGCCTTAGATAAGACTATGGAAGTCGTCGAGGAATTGTCGGAGAAGGTTTGTCGTAGGTAGACTACAGCTCCGTAGGCTTCTTGGGAGGCGTCTGCGAACCCATGCAAGTGGTGCGATATAGCTGTTGCTGAAGATGTGGAATATCGTCGAGGTATGGAGTGTTGAGAGATGATGTCGAGCTGAGAGGTCCATGCTTGCCATGACTCTTGGATTGAGGGTGGCGCTGGTTCATCCCAACCGACCTTGAGTTCCCAAAGTCTCCTGAGTAGAATCTTTCCAGTGACGGTGTATGGAGAGTAGAATCCTAGGAGATCATAGACCTTGCCTAAGTTGGAGGCGATGCTACGTTTGGTGAACTCGATATCTGATTGAACTGTAGGTGTGGAGACAGATAGGCTGTCTTGAGAGACGTTCCAGTGGAGTCCCAGTGCTTTGAGGGGTTTCTCCGCTGATGAGATGAGGAGATCTGCAGTCTCTATGATTTCTGGAGGTATGGAAGATCTAAAGTCGTCACTGCTCGAACGCCACTTCCTGAGGGTCATGCCTGCAAGTTTGAGTAGACCACAGAGCTGTTCACGAAGGTGTGTAGCTTCCTCGACTGTTTCGGCTCCAGCCAGGTAGTCGTCAACATAGAAGTGTTTCAGAACTGCATTGCTGGCTTGGGAATGTGAGGAGGAGTGTTGTTCGGCGAGGTGACGAATGACTTGAGTAGCCAGATAGGGTGATGATCTTACACCGAAGGTGAGCCTCTTCATCCTTAGATCCTTGAGCTGGCCATGCTCATTTCTTAGAAGGAATCTGTGAGCGTCACGTTCGTCTTGGTGTAGCTTGACTTCTCGGAACATTTTGCTGATGTCCGCGGAGAAGCCAATCGTATGTGTTCGGAACTTCAGCAATATGTCTGTAAGCTGAGGGTAGAGGTTGGGGCCTTGCTTCAAGGTGTCGTTGAGCGATACTCCATTGCTAGTGGGAGCAGAGGCGTCGAACACCAGTCTGACCTTGGTGGTCGTTGAGGAGGCCTTAAACACGCCATGGACGGGCATGTAATAGTGAGGAGAGTCTCTATCAGCGTCAGGTATTTCTTCTGCGTGGTCCAGGTGATGGTATTCATCCAGCGCAGCCTGAAATTCTGTCAGTTTTCCCTTCTTCTTTAGAGACTTCTCGTTTTGGTTGGAGCGTCGAACAGCTAAGTTTCGAGAGGCGCCCAAGGGTGGAGTTGGTGTGATACGAGGGAGACAAACGACATATCTCCCGTCTTTATCACGTCGATGAGTATCGAGGAAGTGCTGGGTGACTTCTTCGTCCTCTATAGAGAGATGTGCAGATTCTGGGGTTCTGTCTAGCTCCCAGAGTCTCGATAGATCGTCCTTGAGGGTGTCTTCGGACGTTTGAATCTGGAACACGGAGGAGTCCTTGGGTTGGTACTCCAGAGGTCCTGTGACTGTCCAGCCGAAGAGTGTAGGCTGTGTGGCGACTTCAGACTCAAGACCCGTGGTAAGAGATCCTACGATGCACTTGGTGTAATCTACTCCTCCCAGAAGGATGTCCAGCTTTCCCCCAAAGTGAGGGTCAGCCAAGGGCAGGCCTTGAAGATGAGGCTCAGCCTTGATTTGTTCGATGTTCTTGGGAGAAGGAACCTCGGGCAAGCTTTTGACCACCTGAAGTTTGGTAGTAATGGACTTGTCCGGGTGAAGTATGGACTTCAGTGTTATTTCGACGAAGTGGCGACTGACTCCTCCTCCGCAGGCGCCCTTGATGTTCAAGCGTCTGGGGTGTCTCTTGAGCTTGAGCTGAGTGGCTACAGTTTCTGTGACAAGGGAGGCCGAAGCTCCTGTGTCGAGAGCTATCCTGAGGTCGATCTCTCTGTCCTCATGCACTGCCTTAGCTATAGCTGTGTGGAGGAAGGAAATCTTAGGAGGTTCTTGCGTGGTCGAGGTCGAATTGGAGTCAGCTTCTCCAACGGCCATGAGATCGTTGGCAGACTTGTTGGACGAGGAGGTGCTCGTGGCGAAAGTCTTGGTCGAAGCTTGTTTGGATGGTCGGTGTAAGAGAGTATGATGTTTGGCGTCGCACTCTCTGCAAGTATAAGAGGATGTACAGTCTTGGGTGGAGTGACCGGTGGACAAGCAGTTGGTACAGCCGCGTTTGTCCTTGATAGATTTGAATCGCCTGTCTACATCATATCCGAGAAAGACAGGGCACTTGTACAATCTGTGTTGCTCCTTACAGAGAGGGCACTCCATAGAGTTGCCCTTGGAGTAACGAGGAGCAGTCTTTCTCGATGGCAAGGCTGCAGGCTCGCCGCGGGACACTGGTACTAAGGCCTGAATGTTGCTTTCCAGAGGTTCCACAAACGCTTCTACTTCTTCCAGGGTGGGCACGGCGCTAGATGTCTTGAAAAACTTCGTCCATTCTTCTCTTAGGTTGTCATCGAACTGAGAGAGAGCCAGGGCTGCAGCTATTTGAGAAGCGTTGGTGCAACCCAGCTCCTTCATTGCCTGAAGGGGAAGTGTGTAGTTCTGTCGTAGCTTGGCAAACCCGTCCTGGTTGAAGTGGATCTTATCCTGGGTCATCATTTTCCTTACTAGGTGGGGAAAGACTTTCTTTGCTGAGCCGTAACGGCTCCTCAGAGCTTTGAGTGCGTTAGTGTAGCCCTTCTCCGAGGTAGCATGAGACTTGACGATCTGCTCTGCTTCGCTTCCCTGCATGGCTTTGAGGAGAAAGCATGCCTTCTCGCGTTCCGAATAGTCGTCTCCAGCCCTGTCGAGTGCAGCGGTAAACAGCTCACAGAAGTGGTGCCAGTCCAGTGGGTGACCAGAGAAGGTGGGTAGGTCCAGCCGTAGCTTGGTTCCCCGGTATGAAGCAGGCTTTTCTGTGTGAGAGGTTTCGAGCTCTGCACGCTCTTTCCTCTCGCGTCTCTTGGCACGGCCTTGACTGAGACATGCGGCAAGATCAGTCAGATGTTCCTTGCAGTTCCTTCTGAAGTCCTCGACGACGGGTGATGATGATGACGAACTGTCGTGTAGAAAGCTGTTGATTCGATGTCGCAATTTGGAGGCGTCTTTCTCGAACTCTCCTTCGGAAGGGTCGTAGTTTTCCTTGATGATACTGACTTCGTCCTGGAGGGCTGTGGCCTCCGAGCAGAGGGTGAGTGTCTTCTTGAGTAACTTTACCCTGAGCATCAGTTCAGTGTGGATTTCGCTGAACTCGATGCCCTGATTGATTTCTCTGGCCAAGGCTTCTTCCGTGGTGTCTTCGTCGGCTTCCAGTAGCTGCTCCAGTCTGGCTTGTAGGGCAGTGAAGAGCTTGGATTCCTTTGCCAGGTCTTCCTTAAGCTGATCCAGAGTAGCAGCTCGGAGCTCGGTCCAATCGGCTGCTTCTAGGTCGGCTAATTTGTTAGTGATTCGCGTCAAACGTCCTTTACGTGCGGAGCGTCTGAGCTTTACTGTCTCCATCGAGGTAATGGCTTTGATAGCTTGTAGTTCTTCCATGGGGGAATGTAGTTGATCGAGTAGATTCGAGGTGAACGAGTAGAAGTAGATGAGTAGTACGGCAACTTGACTGCTGAAAAGCTTAAGAAGCTATGTTTCAACGGTCTGCGCACGGTTGAGAAGTGTGGGTTGACTATGAGAGTCGATCGCTGGGCTGAGAGAACGAGCTTGAGGTGCTGCTTCTATGACCCGAGCTTGAGAAGTACCAATGAGTGGCGGTAGAGCAAGGCGCTCTTGTTTGAGAGATGAGGATGGTGGCGTTTGAAGGCAGCGGATAACTATGAGAGTTATACCCAACTGGCTCGACAACGAGTAGACGTGAAGATGGCGTCGGATGATCGTAGTGTCTTTCGATAGTCCAGCAGAGCTGTGCACTGATTCCTTCCACGGAGTAGGTATCCGGCTCGAAGGACCAATGTTCGGGATGCTTAATGTCCCGAGCTCGCGGTATGTGTGATTGTGTGCTTGAAGGACCAGTCCTAAAGGCCTTGGGAATATCACAGAGCGCAGCCGCTGTCACCAAGGCAATTGCAGCCTTGCTCCGTAACCCCTAAAATGGCAACTCCCTTAATGGTAGTAAAGGTTTTAGGCTTTAAACTTATCAACAACATTACAAGAGATTACAATACATTAAATGTGAAGCACGTAGTCCAAACCTGCGGTGGGTCTGGGGACTACGTGTTGTGAATATGATTAGCACGAATATGATTAGTACAAGTGACGACCAAGTTCATATTATGGGAATGTTTACTACAGAGTGTGATATATTATGATTGAGTTCTTAAGGTCCCTGTTCAGGCACCTGAACACATTGAGTGAAGCCTTCCAGGGGCTAGGTTTTTCTATGGTTAAGCCAGAGCAGAAACAAATTGTTGAAGGACTTCTGCAGCAAGATGTATTCGTCGTTCTCCCAACTGGCTTCGGAAAAAGTGCTTGTTTTCAGTGTTTACCAGCCTTGTTTGATATGCTTGCTCCATCTGGTGGCCCTTCAATTGTAGTTGTTGTAGCACCACTTACAGCTATTATGAAAGATCAAGTGAGTAAATGTGTAGTTTACTAGCTAATGTGAATAGCTGTAATATTATTATAAACTCAACGACCTAGGTGGCAGCTCTTTCTAAAGCTGGAATGAAAGCTTGCTACATTACTGGAGAGCAAGATGACAACAGCATTAAGGAGGATGTGGAAAAGGGACTCTATCAATTGGTATATTTTACTCCAGAAATACTCATACAAAGCAAGAGATGGCGACAGCTTCTTAGCAGTGAGGTGTACTCCAATAAGCTGCGTGCATTTGTAATAGATGAAGCTCACACTGTCACAAAATGGTAAGATATTAAATACACTCTCATGATTGCTAAATATGAACTCAAGATATATGGCATAGGGGTAGCACCTTTAGGAAACTGCTTTTGAGGATTGGAGAAGTAAGAAGCCTGCTACCTCCTCATGTTAATATTATGGCCATGACAGCTACGGCTACGGCAAAACTAAGAACTGATGTGTCAAGATTAATCGGCTTGAGGAATGAACTTGTGGTAGCTAGGTCTCCTTCAAAACTGAATATTACTTACACCGTTGAAGAATTTATATCTATTGAAAAGACGCTTGATGAAGTTGCTCTGAAGATCAGAGAGGAAGGGGCAAAATCTCCTCGAATAATTATTTATTGTCAAACATATGACGATTGTGCAAGTTTATATCTTTATTTTCAAAGATATCTAGGCAGTGGATTTACCACTCCACCTGGTGCACCAGACTTACCTAGGTTTCGTCTTGTGGACATGTACATGGGATGTACAGAATCAGCTGTGAAGGATGAAATCATTGATTTGTTTTGCCGGGAATCACCTTTACGACTAGTAGTAGCTACAGTAGCTTTTGGTATGGGCATCGATTGCCCAAACATTCGTAAGGTTATGCACTATGGCTGTCCAACTGACATCGAGTCCTATGTACAGGAAACAGGGCGAGCTGGACGAGATGGACTTCACAGCATTGCTGTTTTAGTGAAGAAGGGGAATGCAGGAAGACGTTTGGAAAGTAATATGCAAGATTATGTTTCTAATAAGAGTCTGTGTAGAAGAGACACCCTCTTTAGAAATTTTGATGGATATATTCATAATTTTGATGGACCTCTGTGTTTATGTTGTGATGTTTGTTGCAAGTCTTGTAAGTGTTTAGAATGTAAAAAATTATAATATTATCGCGTCACCTAAAGGCCAATGAGGGGCGGGAGGGAGGGGGGAGGGAGCCAAAGCCAAAAAGCTGAGTTAAAAAAATGTTAGCTACATCTAGCTAACTTGAAAACTCTTGGAACAGTCTTCCTGTCTGTTCCAAGAGTATACAAGCTAGTTACAAACAAGTGCATTCAGTTTTTAATTTGTGGCACAGTTGTACGGTACCCTTTGTGGAGATGTAGCAAGCTGTAACCATTAACACTTCTTTAGAGGGCTCTAGCTGGCTCAATAGGCCCTTTAACACTTTTTGAGGGATAAAATATTTCCCATCCAAGCCCTCCAGGCAATTAACAGCTATGCTTTAATTAGTTTTGGTTTCATCTGTTATCCCAGGAAGTGATTCTAGTGAATTAACTTTACACTAGCTCTGTTGTGGGGCAGTTGGGGAATAATGTGGAGCAGAGAAGCAGGCTAGCTCTGAGAGACCAGTACAAACCCTCCCATATATATATATATAACAGAAAGTTATGTAGCTCTGCAAAATATAGCTATCGAATCATTTCAAACACTCTTGCACAAGCAATTGTGTACAATTTTAGAATATTTTGTAAGATTTAAAATTGGTCTGCACAATTGAAATTGTAATAGTATTAAAACTAATTAGAATTGTACTACACAAAAGGTAAAAGTCAGAACCAACTATACTACTGATTATCTCTTAAATGTTTTTGTATCCAATCAATAAGGTCATCTTTGCCAGTGGAATGCAAAACGTCCTTAGGATTTTTAAAAGTTGGATGGCAGCGATTGGGGACAACAGAAAAAATATTGGATTGGATAAGACAATCAATGATGACATCGCGGTCTTTTGTCCAGCTGGGCACTTTGTGAGACCCTGATGGTTTCCTGACAGAATTGTCACTATCAAAATTGTCGAGAACAGGATACAATGTTCCCAATGCCTTTCCCACTCGTGTCACAGCAACTTCAGTTTTGTTAGCTCTCAGACCTTTAATGGATTCCTTAATGACACGGTTGAGGTGCTCTTGGTGAAGATCTTCAGGAATGTTATGTCCTGGAGCAGACTTGGTACTCACAAATCTAGACCATATGAGTTCTTGAGCCTGTCGAGGTGTGAGGTCATAGTGATACTGACGTAACATGTTCAAGACCTCAACCGAATAATTTCTGCGACCAGAGCTCTTGAAAACTGGTAGCAAATACTTCCAACACCGTAAAACCCGGTGACCGTCACCTTCCCTGATGGCATCATGTAATTCGAGATAAAAACACCCAAATTCAAGCAATTTTTTACCATAATCATGTACCTAAGCAGTTAAAAAATACAATTATATGCTTAAATTTTGACATACAGTGATTACTATGTTATGTGTAACTAGCCTTATCACTGGATGACGATGGTGATTCATTAAATTTGAATGAGGCAAACTGGTCCACCACATCTAAACATATAGATAGAAGGACTTCTTTGCGTCTCTCAGCAGATTCCATCCAGAGGTCAGCAGCTGGAATGTCAATATCTGATAGTGTTGGATTGTCATCTAATGTCTGCATGTTCAGAGATTTCATCGTTGCCACTAAAACATAGCAGGTTACCACCATTGTGAAGAAATCATCACATTCATTAAAGTGATGAATAGGGTCAGTGGAAACATTGCTCCGTCCAATTGTATTGCGAAGCTGGTACATAGTGCCAAACTCTGCAGCTGAACTAGTGGAATAAAAATACTTCCAAGCAATCTGTGAATCATAATAATATTTTCACATCTTAAATATTCATTACATTTTAAAAGCAAGTTAACTTACGTCCAGTAAATTGAGAAGCACATGAAAATCAGCAGCAGTCGGTTCAATTCCTTCTAATCTGGTAAGTGGTGATAATGAATTGGCCCTTGCTCTTCTTGCTCCCCTAGCTCTAGCAGCTGTAAGCTGATCTCCTCCTAAAAGAATCTTTGTTATAGAAGCTTGAGGAACTTCTACTGTCTCCTCAGTGGTCATCATTTGTACTGTTTTCTTGTACTCAATGGAAGGAACATACTGATGGAGATGAGACATTATCTCCACCATGTCATCTCTTTTATTTTCATTTTTCAGCAAAACTCCCAGGGGTACCTAATTATAGTACACTTACATTAATAATAATTAAATAATGCTACACTTGTAATTGCATACTAACCACAACTGACGTTTGGCACATCTCAGAATAATATTTATGCTTTATATGCCTTGTAACTATTCCATCAAATGTATGATGGAAAAAAGGTATATTATCAACTATAATCCTTGACACAAGAACAGCCATGTTTGCGCGAAGATCATTATCATCCTCTACTGATGGCAGCAAATGTAGTGCTCTTCGCTTAGGACTGTTCAAGCAAGTTGCTGGGAAAATGTCTGGAAAGTCACTGAAGTCTATCCTGTTCTGGATAGCACAGAAGTGGAAATAGTGCAGAGATTGTCCACGATGCTTCTCAACTCTCATATATCGAGGTTTTACTCCTTTATCAATGTTGTCTCCAACAAGTTTATAGCCCAACAACTTAAGTGGAGCAGAATTGGATGCACAAGGTGAATCTATAATGGTTAAAAAAGATTAATAATTCTCATTTATTATGCAAGCTACAACAGACCACACCTGAAGACACACAGTCCATATTTGCAGCAGTAGTACATTCTGTTTCCGTACCTGCATATCAATTAGCTTGGTAGTTATTATGCACACATATGCCTTAATTTTTTCCCCCATACCTGTGGAATCAACCTCCATCTGTGGATCTAACAGGTTATTGTCAATCTCAATGTCATTTCCAGAATAGGCACTTTCAGAGGTAATTGGAGAGAATTGTGGAGATTGAATACTATTGCTTTCACGAGGGCTGCTACTTGAGATGGAGTCAGATGAGGGGTCTGAAGGATAATCTCCACAGTCCAGTACTTCTCTCTCTCTTAATGCGCTACTTGAGCTCTTTTCATAATAATGTATAAATAGATGTAAACAATTGGAATATGTTTAAAGACTTACCTTGAAATCATTATCTTTAAGACATGATACCAATTGATTTCTCCATTCTTTTGCCAAACTGTCATGGTCAGCTCCAAGCTTGGTTAAGAGCCGATTAGTAGCAACATGTGACATGCACAAGCCTACTTTCTGTAGGCGTTCATAAACCTATTTCATGAAGAGCAATAACAGCTATTAAAACACACACACACAAAGCTTACTTGTTTTGCAACATTTCCAGCGTAAAGAATTAACGAAACAATTTTCTGAAATAGGCACATCTTGGAGTAGCGAAATTTAAGTAAAACTGCACAGCACACTCCAATCACTGCATTTCTATTTTGTCTCAGCGTGCAAGTCTCAGTACAAGACTTTAAAATGGAGACCAAGATTGGAGCATGACTGGACAATTCGGTCATAAGTGTGCTCCAAGTAAATTCCTTTAAAGTAGTCGTAGAATGGCTTTTCAGCACTGACTGTGCCCTATCCGAACACATACTGGTGAGCTCTTTTCTTATCAACATTCCCACATGTCTGATGATATATCTTTTGGTGATGGGGTCCTTTAGGGAATTGGTAACAAGAGCGTTTCTGCTACGCCGGGCTATAGCTTTACCCACATACTTCCTGCTTGGTGTTAAGGCATACTTGCGTATTCCATGACTATATTGTACATTTATCTGCAATGACAATTGTTTTTATTGATATCATTAAAATTAAGTGAAATAATTTACTGACTGAAACATTTGGAGAACTACTATCAGTAGTAACATTGCTTGTAGGTGAAATAGAATATGTAGGAACACCAGAAGACATGACAACAGGTACAGTAGGTGTGGAAGACGTGGCAACAGGTATGCAGGAAGACATTGCAACAGGTACAGTGGATGTGAAAGATGTGGCAACAGGTACAGTGGAGGTAAAAAATGTGGTAACAGGAACAATAGATGTAGAAGGCATGGCAACAGATACAGTGGATGTGCAGGAAGATGTGGCAACCAGTACAGCAGATGTAGAAAATGTGGCAACAGGTACTACAGATGAGGATGCAGCCACAGCTGTATGAAAAAAAGTCATTTATTAAGTGTGCAAAATCAAACTAGGAGAAAGGTTCTAAGTAGGGTCTGTATATAGTTATTATTTTGTGACAGAGTAAAAGTAAACATAAAATCATTGGCAAATTGAACCGAATATTCCAACCTGATTGGAAAGTTGTGAAATTTGAATATCACTGGCTACCAAGCAAGCAGGTAGCTATATTAATTCAGATTTTGATTGAACAGTGGGTTATACATATGTACCCTTATCTGAACAAAATATAGAAATACTGGAAGAATGGTTGAAAGTTGATGAGTCGATTAATAAAAAAAAACAATAACAACTCTAGAAGTACGGGTCACAACAAACATCTGAGGTAATTTTTCAGTAGTAATATGCCATTTCTTACAAAATAATTACCAAATCAAGCACAATAGTTTATCACATCTTAGAGCTGTAATTCAAGTTGTATGATTTGGAAATTCAATACCACCTAATTAGTTAACCTTGCTGAATAGGGGATGATGTATTTGGAGGAACCAGCCTTCGTTTAGCTTGTGGTAAACTTGTAGCTGGTTGGCTAGTGCAAGGCCTCTTCCGTTGTAGATTTGTGCTACACTCAAAAGTTGAAGATGGTATCTGTACGTCTTGGGATAACTAGGTGTAGCACCAATATTTGCAAGGATTACACATACCGCAACTTGCATTTTTGAAGCTAGCATCTATAAAATGATAATGAATTAACAACTGCATGAAAACATTAACAATTGATTACCTTCTTTGCTTCTAGTAGTTTTTCATAAGCATAGAAACATTTCCTACACATATAGGCTTCTTGTTGACTGCTAATCAGATGATCCAGATCAAGCGCTTCTCCTTTCTTCTCTAACTCTCTTTCAATTTCTTCTTTCCACAGAATACTCACCCCATCACAGCTTTGTGTTTTAATTATTCTCCTCGATCCAACAGCAGCCACTCCACCACACGCTAGACATATTGCAGACGTCATAGCAGACTTCATACAAACGCACTAATTTAATGTTCGCGCGGGTCTACCGCTATGATGTCATCAGACAACGACGTGCACAAGTCGTTGGTACTAGAGACACCAGACCCCTTCCTTCCTCCGCCCATTAATCAAAAAGGAAGGTAAGGGGTCGGCGACGCCAGACTAGTCGTTCAGGTCATTCCTGGTGGTCCAAACGCGTGCTGGAGAGAGTGGAGATGAAGACCTAGCACTGCAGCTGAGTTACACCAGGTGAGACTACTGACTTAGCTTATAAGTATTTAATTACTGTAATGCACTGTTCTGTAGGTGGTTTTGACGGGACTGTAGAAAACGGAAATTTTACCCGTAAGCAAAAGGTAGGAATTGAGTCGGAGTGACTGTTAGTCCTAATTTTACAAAAAGTTTTCCAGATATTATTTTCTACAAGTGTTGAGTAGTGTCTGGTGTAATGACTTTAACTGGGTAACTGCAGTAATGCTCTGCAAGTCGGTAGGACCGTCTTGTTAGTAGTCATTATAGTGTATATTTAGTTTGTAAGGGCATAGACTTCTGTTTGGTAAAACAATGTTTGCCCAAATTTACTAGGGCCATTATTCCAAAGCCATGTATAAAACTTCATTTAAACACTTCCACCACAGAGCTTCCAGAAAGGTTCCCAAATACCAGACTTGTATTGATAGACAGAGGAAGGGCCACTCTACTCCTTATTCTTGAAGTAAATCATCAAACATACCTGAATTTGTTTTAAGGAAGTTTGTGGCTAAGATTTGGTCACAATGGTGGACACTTACTGTATCTGCATAACTGTACTTATGGACTGCTGACAAATGGACAGGGCGAGACACTTGCTATTTACTATTTACTGCAATTTATGTTGTAGATGTGTTCACAGGAGATAAAAGCAGTTCTAAAGTAGGCGGTTCAGGCTCTGTGACTCTCCTTCCAATTCATCTCCAATTTCAGATGAGCTAATAAATGGGGTGGATATTAGTTGGGTTAGGCTCATAGTTGTGGAGGGGAGGTTGGTTAAGTGGTTTTGAGAACAGGGTTAGTTGAAGGAATAGTAAAGTAATGGCGGGGATTGTAAGGTGTGGGATTGGAATGGTAATTAATTATTGATTGATTAAAATAAATAATGCTAAGAGTGCAGGGTATCCTATTTTAAGTAAATTAACAGTGAAGTTATGAAGGAGATTAGACAATTAGCTTAATGAGGTAATAAGCATATATTGTTCTAATTAGCTATTATCATTATTATTTTGGCAGTGGTGAAGAGCCATGACATGAAAGTAAGCATGGCAAAAGTTTCATTTAGGAAATTAATATTGTCTTTTTTAATCTTCAAGCGCAAGCGCTTTAGAATGGCACGTTAAAAAAACCACTTTTGTTTACATTAGTGGGAATTGAACGCATGCGAACAGGGTCCAGTACTTTTGTGGTTATCTATCTAGCAATCAGTAGGTTTTGTGAATGGTAGTTGTTAATTCAATTCTGGTTTACCATTGTACTCTGACATGACGTAACATACATAATGCAATACTTTGATAATGGTATGCTAGTTACTGCTGAAATTAAATTGTATTGAGCATTGTACAACACCTCAACTGCTGAATCAAAACAATTTAAAGGAAAACATTCTTTAATTTAGAGATAGACGTTGTGGTTTTTCCACTATTTCGATATCAGTGTGTACCTATACTCCCATGTTCGGTGTCCCATCGTAGTCAACGAATAAGGTAACAACGGTTAATAATTTCGCAACACGAATAGTTCATTGGAGTGATTGAGATAAATTACAAAATTATTGTATTTCTCTTCAATGTCCATCTCGGCAACTAGCAGTTGTGAAGTGTTTTTGGCCCCTCCCTTCCTAGTAGGATGTGAGCGTTTTATTGTAAGATACACAAAGTGTTGTGTGATGTTTCTGGCAGGAATCTTGTAACACAGAGTATAGAGCGAAGGTTCTGGTAGGATTTTTGTAAGATGCCAGTGTTGCAAGATGTTTGTATCCCAGTATTTTTGTCTTCCCTGGTGTTGTTTTTTGTTTTTCTCACTGCCTTCATTCTAAGTGTACTGTTGTGGTTCTTTCGTTTGTTTGTTTGATTATAGATTATATTATTCCTTTTGTTTTTAACATTTTTTCCCCTTTGCCTAGGGTAAGTGGTTGAAATTTAATTACAAGGTGTACGTTCACCTGTAATGAACCTTTATAATCATCACAGGATAATCATCTCTCATTCTCACCTGTAATGTCTTTGTATGCCGCTCATAGCTTGTTTTGTCCTCTCCTGGCACCACACTGGGATATGACGGCATCATTACAATCCCAGTTGGCGTGTCCAGCTTTGTATAAGGGGTTTCTGACGTACTTCCAACGTTTTGATGTGGTTATCTTCACTAGTGGTGTGTACTAATCAATAATAGTAACTAGGAATTTCACCAAAGTAAGTGTAGTGTTTTTATTTTTATTTTTTATTATTTTTTATTTTTTATTTTTTATTTTTTGGTTTTTTCCTTGATTATTTTATTACTTTTGGTTTTGAGAAGTCAGCTCTTCCTCACACCTGCTTCACTATGATAAATGCACCATTGTAACTTTATGGTATGGTTGTGTTTACAATTGCCTAGAATTGAACTTTTACTTATTATTATTTGAGATTGAGTGTCCATAATATTTTTCTTGCTGTGAACTTGTCTTAAAATTACATATATTTTTACTAAACTAAAAGTTCAGATATATATGTAATCTTCGAGGCTCGGTTTTAGGAAATAATTTACCCATGATGGAGTAAGTCCAATCTTACTTTGAGTGCAATCTTCAGCCACCAAAAATGAACACTGATAAAGTCACTACACTCGTAGCGTCTGTTTTATACGCGCCAATTATTTGCAGACTCAGCAAGCACCATGCGTTCGCACCTCACTCACCCAAACAAACGTTGAAAACGAATGCGCGGCCATATAAAATGATAGTGTCACGTCATAATCACGTGAGCAAATAATTTCTTGCAATTTCTGACATTCAAACTACTAAAAAAAAGTCGAGTTTTTAAACTAGTGATGTGCTTGAGCACAAATGGCGAGTGAGCCTAGGTAACCTAAAACAGTAGTATTGACACTACATAATTATATTAAGCTTAGTTCAATTAAAAACAGCAGTATAATAGCAGTTCAACATTAATAGCATAGAAATACAAAATTACTCTCTTACATGAGTATTGGCAACCTCTGTATTATCAACAACAAAAAACAAGCGCTTCGAAGGAATTAGCTCACAATTTGGAGCCCAAGTTTCAGGTAAGGCTTGCTTAAAGCTGTAGTATCAGAAGAAAGTGGGGTCAAGCCTAAAAAGCCGAGTTTTTAGGGGGGGGGGGGGAACGGAACCTGCACGCGCATTTAAAGGGCAAACGTACCATCCATATATACATACAATATATAGCATATTATACCTGATTTTGCATTGTCCACCCCTAATACGGTCTCGCTCGCCAACAGACAAAAAGCACACTCCAGCTGGACAGTCAGAGTTGGGTGTTTTAACCACAAAACCACACCCTAGTTTGCATAATGACAGTGCCTGCAAATGCAGCTGTGCCTCATTACAGTTGAGGTGGCGTGTGATCAAATCAACAAGTAAAAATTTAGTTCGATCGAATAATATCTTTTATTTTTTTTCCTCCTTTTCTTTTTTCAAACATTTCCTTAAGTATTTCTCGTATTTTTTTCTTTTTCTTCTTTTATTTTTATTTTTTCTTCCTGGTTGATCCGTTCCAGTTCTGCCTTAATTCTTCTCTCTAACTCTTTCTCCCTCCTCTCTTCTTTATCCTTCTTTCTCTTTCCATCACTCTCTCTCTGCCACCTCTGTCTTCTCTCTTGTTCCCTTCTTCTTGTGTCTCTTTCTCTCTGCCTCCGTCGTATCTCTTTATACCGTCTTTCCCCCTCTCTTCTCTCCCTCTCTCTCTCCCTCTGCGTTCTTTCAAACGCAATCCTCCTCCTCCTTCTCTCCAGTTCTCTTTCTGAGCCTGAGGGGGCAGAGGGAGCCGGCAGGGCTGAGGGAGCAGAGGGAGCCAGGGATCCACCCTTCAAACTACATTTATTGAAAGAATATCGTGTAAAAAAAGACCAATGCACTCCACAGACAACTGCATGCTAACTTGTGCTCTTCATTCACAAGTAAATAGTCAAAAATCATATATAATCAATCTTAATGTTTCGTTAAATGGTTTAAGCATAGGTATAATAATAGCAGTTTTTAAAAAAAAATGCACACAGTTGCTCATGAAAAACTGACACTCTTGAGTGCATGCTGCTAATTACACAACTACCAAGCCTCGTTAATATCAAGATTAGCTTAACCTTCAAACATGTCTATTTATGGCACTGGACAGCAGCAAGTGCATGCACTACAAGCATTAACTAGGTTGCTGATTCACAACTGACAAGTCTTCCTAATATCTGAATCAAGATTAGCTTGACATAATACTGCTAATGACTCTAGACAGCATGCTGCTATTTCACAACGGACCAGCCCCACTAAAGATAGGCTTAGTATATGCAGGAATATCTTAACAGTGTTGTGCTCACCTTCTTTCCCTGGCAGAAAAAAACCTTGAGTAGAGTTACTGCACAAAGCTGAACATCGTTGCTACAAGACTGCGAGTGCTGCGTCTGGACCTGCTTTTCTAGCGTAGTGAGCGCTTGCGCTGCGGACAATGGGCGTTGGGAACTGGTAATTGGCCGCTAAAATGTTACACACCCGAAGGCTAGGCTGCACGGGGCTCGGTCCAACCCCAAAAAACTGAGTTCGATTCCCACTTAATGTCACATTTTTATTTTATTTTAGAGTTTTTTCACTTAGAAACTCTCTCCTGACGACAGGGTGGTCAATTTTGAGGGTAGTTGATCTTGAATAAACGTGACTTCCGCACTTCAAATAATGATTCTAGTGGACGCAAAGGTGGAGAAGATACTTACACTTGCAGAGGTCATTCAGTAATGGACATGGAGTTGCTCGGTGAAGAAATTCGTAATTACTACACCCTACATATTAGAAGTAGTTGATCTAACTGCAGTATTTTTTTTGTTTTTTTTGTTGTTTGTTTTTCTACTATAGTATTATTTATTGAAAAGTATTAAGATTAATATTTTCGGCAGTGAAAGAGTACAATTAAAGATAAACATGGAAAGCTAACTTGCTAATTTTGTGTTGAGACAGACATCGGCTCAGAGTAGCTAGACTTATCTTTATTATAATTTAAGATTATTTTATGTTTATCCATCTAATGGTGAATGGACTACTTCAGTAGTATTTTTCTAATTTCGTTTTCACTCTAGTTCATATTTAATTTTTTTCATTTGTTTATTTCATTTGTTATTCGTAATTTCTTTTAATATTATTATAGTATTGGTAACTGTGTAATTTCATCTAATGTATTAGTAATTTTGTGCATCATTCCAAAAAATGCCTGGTCAGCATTGGCATAGTATGTAGACTCATCATGGTAAACGCGAATAACAGGACGTACAGAGGGGTCTGGGCGCATGGTGAATTGTATACCCATGAGCGCTTTTCCATTGATTCCAACTCCTTCAAATAACTCTCTCGATCCTTGACCACATCTTCCCTCTCGTGTCCATCAAAATAAACCCTCTTTGTAAACTGCTGATAGGAAAACCCCAAATCATGCAGCCAATTAGACTTAGAACTTCATAGTTTTCTTTTACCCATGAACATATATTCAAACTAGTGAGGTTGGGCTCACCCTTAACATACCCGTTTTCCCTTATATATTGTATGATCTCGGCCCGAAAGTTCTCGTCTGCCACAACTTGGGGTGTTTTCATATGTGGGGTTTCTGATGTAGTTCCAGTGTTTTCTGTGGTTAACTTTACAAGTGGTCTCATTAAAATTGGTCTCTTTGACTCTAGCTCCATAGTCAGAGCTTCATCTGTGGCATCACCCACTGAAGTTAGTAGTGAGAAATACTCTTCTTCCAGGATCTTCACTCATCTACAGTTTATTTAATGACCAGGGGTTACTTTAGTACCTACATGTAGGTACTAAAGTAACCCTACCCCCTATCTATGCAGAATAAAGATTGGAATAACGTAGTTTGTAAGGTAATGGGCCATGTCAGTATTTGAAACTAGGTCCATTTGTCTTTCTGTTGATATGGTTCTGATGATTGGCCTGATCAGATATATTAACCCTCGTTTAGGTTTGGTTTAGCAATAGCGTCAATTTGTACTTAACGAGTTTTAGCTATATTTTGTAGGACTTGGGAAGTTGGGGCATGAAAAATAACTATCGGACTAAATTTGCAGAAGGCAAACAACTTGTATAGAGCTAATAAAGAATCAGCAGAGCCAGAGGCCAAAGATAGCTTGACTTACACCATGCACCCCAAACAGGCTTTAACCGAAGAAGAATACCCTATATGGTAATGTGGAACCTCTACGGGGATCCACAGGGAATGAAGACTTAAAAATCACCACCAACTGCAGCAGTCACCTCCGAAGGTATACTATTTAGTATGCTAAAAATAATAATATGAAAACAGTTAATTAAGTAAACAAATGTGAATGACATGGGCAAAGTAGTCACTACGGGCTACCTAGAAATTTCAGCGAGCTACATTATGTTTTGTTACAAATACGATTCCAGAACAATCAGTTGGCCACTGGATACCATCAGGAGAAATATTTCATGTAAGGGACTTTGAAAAATGAAAGTCAGTTCAAGTGCAATATTCAGTTGGAGGAAGATGGCGTTTTTGACTCAAAGATGAAGGAGATAAAGACTCCTCATCTACACACCCCAGGAACTGTTCCAAAAAGACATAAATCATACTAACACTCCCTTCATCCCTCTCTCTACATGCTTATATATATGGATAACTTGATGAGGTAAACTTGACGAGTGAAAAAGATGCTGACAGTGAAGCTAACAGAGCATATCATGCAGGGAGCACTTGGGCTGAGGGATCCCTTGGTTATTAACCGGGTGTTTTTGATTTTCAACAAACGACTTGATAGGGTGTAAAGAGAACTCAATACTAATTACTTATCTAGCAGAAGAATGTTACCTACTACCGAGTGTCCCCAAGTTTGATAATTTGGAGGCGCAGTTGATTTATCTGAGTCTAGCCAAGTATTCCAAGTTATTACTTGACTTACAAAAATCATGAGAGCCAAACTTCACACTCCATACAAAACCACTGTGTATCATGTCTCTTCCTCTTCTTCTAACACAAAGAACACTTCCCTCTCTTCCACGTCCCTGTGATGTTTTCAAATTTTCAAGGAAAACGTTTAATTGCTAATTGAGAGCTTAGTCCTCAGCTCAGAGGAAAGAGTTGGTAACTGCAACTCCAAAAAGAAAGTGTGCTATGTACTTATAAAATGTTCTACTCTTGAACATTTCTACTCTGCTTGATCTACACCACCCATGTACTTGTTGTATTCCACTACAGCTATAGGACATGAGATTTCTATATGACTTTCATCTTTCTGGTGATGAAAAACAGTGCCATTCTTTGATGGATCAATTCCTGTTGCCATGACATTTTATTTTTTAAGGCAAGACTATCCCTGGTGGATGAAACCGATGAAACTCATTACTAAAAGGTTAATGTCATTATATAATTTTTAGTAATTATTGGAAATAACCACATATACATATTTAGCTGTCTTGTTCTCAAACTTGGGTACCAAGCATGCCTTAAAATTCTTCATTAGAACTTTAAGCTAGAGACTTACATGTGTACCGTTTGTACAATTTCAAGTTTTTTATTGTTATTTGTAGTCAATATCATACTACAAGTGTTGCAAGCTAGTTCTCGTGTACCATTTTAGGTACATCCTGCATTATCTTCTAACTCATAGTTTGTACCAATCAATCAATTTCCCCCACTTGATTAGTCAAACTATTGGACTTATCCTACTACTCGCACAGAAGCAATAATGGAAATGTGTATGTTGTATTGGTTCATGACACTTCAAGTGTAGCAGTTGAGTAGAATTCAGATGTTGGGATTATATTTAAATATTTCTGTATAATTTTTATTAATTTTTTTTCCTGATTTGCATAATTATTACATTGAAAAGTTCTTCTTTTTCTTATTTATGTAATTACTATATGTTACACATCAGTTTTTTTTATTTTTGTTGTTTAATTATGCATTATAGTCATAATTTTTAATTGTATGACTGTTATTATACATTTCTATAGTCATAATTTACAAAGTACTATTTTGTATTTCTTAATTTGTTTATTGTCATCAGATGTGAAATTTTATTTTATGTTATTTATTTACTTCATAGTTGTTCGTAATTTGATTAGAGTTAATTTCATTTTTTACTTCTATTCAATGGTCAGATGTGAAATTTTTATGTTATTTATTTACTTTATAGTTGTTTGTAATTTGATTAGAGTTAATTTCATTTTTTATTTCTATTCAATGGTCATCTATAACAGTACATAAAATTGGAGCATATTATAATTTTATCTTAAAAAAACAAAACAAAACAAGAAACCATCATAAATATTGCTTTTTGCTGTTAGTAACATTATTGGATTTTTTATTTGATCAAATGTGCAGTAATTCAATGTTGTAGCCGGATTTTGGAAAAATCGTCTTATACATGGCTCATAATATTTTTCAATATCTTCAGGTAAAGCCTTCCAAGTCAAAAAAAAATTGCGGCAGAAATGGATTAAAAACTGTTAGCTTTAGAGCTTGTGCTATGAGGCTAGGAACTCGAACTTCCGACAAGAAGTCTCCCTCTCCATTAGATCTTGAAATACCCTCACATTTGCATGTGGGAAGGATGTGGCCATGCATTTCATCGAGCCTGTTAGCCTCGTGTATGCAGTGTTGCTAAGAAAATTCTGGCAGGCCATTCACATCAAGTAGAAAAAATAATCATCTGACTAGTTCACTTATCTGACAACATTATCTGCGTACTTGCCAATTCTGGCCATAAAACTCCAGCATCGTTTCTCGTTTGACTTCTTTCAACTGCCAGCAGCTGAAGTTGTTAATAGTATCATGGAGACATGTGGTAATGGTACACAGAAGAAATTACACACCCCAACCCTTATAGCTACTTTTTATGCAGCGTTTCCTCGAAATCAGCAATAATAAATGGACTGGATTGTTGCAGTGTGTACGGTGTAGATGGCTTGTGCTATAACTACCGGATTTTGTGGACGCTGCCCCTGAGGCCTTGTGTAATCTACTGAGAAAAAAAAAATTCAAACAATGACTGCATATTATCCTGTAATTTGTATGTGAATGTCCGTCCGGTACATCATTTGTTTAACAGCAATAGTATCATAGTGTGTGGCTTTACTTATATTATTCCCGTAATTCTATATAAACCGTTTACATGTAATGTTTGTACTTCTATCATTCACATTGTATAACACTTGTAATTGTATGTTTTTTCCTCCAATCTTTTTGTTTCTAATGCATTTTTTTAAATTTATTTTTTTAATGTTTTAGTTGGTCGTATTTTTTTTCATGTTATACTATTTCCAATATTTTAAAAGTGTGATTTTTTTTGTGTTCATCCTTTCTATTATATTTTGCAATTACATATAATGATTTATATTCTTCCATTTCATGTTTGTGTTGTGTTGAATTAGTTGTCCATTCTATTTCATTGCAATTATTTTTTAATGTGTATGATTTACTTATTTTTTTTTTTTTTTTTTTGCTGTTGTTTTTTTTTTTTGTTTTTTTTTTTTGTTTTTTTTTTTTTTAATTTAATATATCCCACATCTGTTTCTCTTGAAATATCTTACAGTGCCTTGAACCAATACTGGTACACACTTAGCTCACTCAACTTTCATCTTACTGAAAGATTTAAAACACCACTTAGTTTGTATCTTTTGGATGCATAGAAGCCTTAGCTTCACATGACATACCTAGATGTGATATCTGATGTACCGATAAGCTAATGAAAAGGGAATGTGTTGACATGAAGGTTTCATGTTCACTGGTGAATTCTCTCATCATGTCCTTAGTTTTGAGAGCCAATCTGCAATTTATTTCTAAAATAACTTTCATGACGGAATGTCTGTATAAATATCAGACGAACATTTTCACTTGTCATGCGTTATTGATAGCGCTCATAATCTGGTGGTGTCTGCAACTGTGACAGAACCTGCTAGTCATTTTCTGTGGACATGTCCTCACATGTGGGCATCAACTTAGCTCAGACAAAGAGGACATGCTATCATAGTCCACAAGTCAAGTGCTTATTGTTCCTATCTGACATGTGCTAGTAAATGTTAAGGACGATAAAAATATAGTTCAATTGCATATTGTTCCTTCATGTAGTAGTGTGGCAACTGGTCAACTTGTACGTTACGTTATTTGTCCTATTTCTACATGTCCAAAAACCGAATGGTTTGTCGCTATCTACCTCGTTATATTTCCTCCTTTGTCCAAATTTGTATTTGTCAATTTCAATTATTTTAACATACTTAAAATAATCTTCTTTTTTAACTTGTCGTAGTTTCTATTTTATCAAGACATTTATATCCCGTGGGATCTTCATCAGTTGAACAATGAAAATAACTCTAAAAATTGAAAAACTGAACTAGTGATGCACTTAGCTGGACGACATGTAAGAGAGGAGTGATAAGTTGAAGATTTAATTTAGAACTCCTATGTCCCTTGTTGCCACCAAGTTTCATCATATCTCATTGGATGGAATGGCATCTTTGTGGCATGGCCAGCGGGAGATCATAATTAGTATTGTTAATGTATGCATAAAAAAAGAAGGAACTATTTAAATTCAACAAAGTTTATTACCTATCATGCTTGTCCACTATTTCTGTTATCGAAACCATATTGTTAGGACGGTTGAATCATCTAGTGCGCAATTAAGCGTAGCGGCTGGTTGCTCAGTATCAGCAACACAACTCGCCCTTGAACGAACCGAGCACTGCACTGGGAATGTCGCTTCCTGGCTAGTGTTTTGCTAGAATGCATGTTTATCAAATGAATGAAGTGCTAATTAATTGTTTACTGTTTTATGTTATTTGTCCTTGCTTGCTTCACCATCTTGTTTGCTCACTACAACAACGCTAATTGAAGCTATCAACATCAATAGTTGTGATAAAACTAACAGAATGTATATAATATATATACAAGCTTTAAAATTCAACATCTTTCGTTGCAAATAAATCCACCAGACATCTTTATTCCTTAAATCTATATTTTTATCTTGCTTCTTATCATTGATAAATTCCTTTTATTAGGAGACAATATGTATGCTGATCAACTCAGTAGCAATCAGAATCCAGGGGAATACACCTGAATTTGATAATTACCTATGAAAGTTTGAAAATCTGCAGACTCACTTCCTTCTTCAAGCGTGTTAGCTCAGACAAAGAGGACATGCTATCATAGTCCACAAGAAATGCGTCTTACTCTCATCATCACCGCCAGCTGTTCAAATGCAGGAGAATTCAATGTATTCTACAACAATATGACAACCAAAATTTCATAATCAATTATATATTTAGCTACCTATTTCATTCTAAATAAAATTTCCATAAAGAACTGGCACTGAACTTACATAAACTGAGCTACATCGATGAAGTGGCCACTTCCTACTCTAGACCTGACAAAAGTTAAAAGTAATCTACCAGCATATTCACTTTCTATATACATCGAATTTACACATGAAACTGTAACTTCTAAACACATTCTTCATCACTTGATCTTCCATAGCTAACAACGTGGAATAAACTGGGGCGCACTGATTATGTGGTTGAGGAATGCGCTTAATTAACGATTCTGCAATCTGATTGGAGTGCCACTATTTTGGTGCCGGCACAAGTCGTTGGTACTAGAGCTGCCAGACCCTTTCCTTCCTCCCCGCCCACATATATAGGGAAGGTAAAGGGTCGGCGACGCCAGACTACTGGCTGATGTGGTGGGGAGGAGCTTGAGAGAGAGGAGTCGAATGCAGCTGTTAGTGGCCATCTGAGCCAGGGGGGGAATAACGTTTGTAGTTGCTCTTTTTTTATTAATCCATAAAGAACTTAATTACGTTTGACTACTTATAATCACTGTGACTTCTTTAATAAATATGGTGGTGATTCAAACTGTAATAGATCTCATTAGTTAATTTCATAGCATGGCATGTAGTAAAAATAACGTTTAAGAAGTTATACACTTTCAAATAGTTTAATCTTACCTCTTCATTTTAGCTGCTATTCCGTAGTAAAATATTATATTTTGCTTGGAGTGCCCCGTGGTCCTCCAGGTGCTAGTGTATATTGTGTACCTTGTATTCCCAGCAATGCAAGTTTTATGACTCACTTGACATTCTCAATCCTACTCTCAGATATTGCAGTTGCAACCATGATGTCTTCCACATCATCACACACAGCTGAAGACCAAGAATGTTGGGAAGACTTCACATTCACCATAGGAAGCTAACAAAACCACACAATAGACTTCATAAGACTAGGCTATTATTTCGTCCCACTAAATTTTATCGATTGTTTTTAGGAATTACTATTCTGAAGAATTGTTTCACCTAGACTCCCACTTAAGTAGAAGGATTTTTTCCTGATCAAATCTAAGAAAGACACTCTGGCTATTGCTTAATTAAACCAGAAATTTCTACTAATTAACCATTCCTACCTTAGTTGATCCATGATATAATTTAACAAACTCTACTATAACTTATGTAGGATAAATTATGTAGTGCCTGTTTGGCTGCTTCTAGGGCTAGTGCTAAAGCTATTCGCATACTTAGCTGTTATTCATAGTACAATAATGGTACATTACGTACCTTTGTAGCAGTAAAGAGACTGTATGCCACCTGGTTTGGTTATTAGGCAGGGGACATTTGGACTTACTTAGGGCCTCATGTGCACTAGAAATCCAGAGTGAGGTAAGTTCAACCAGACAAACGTTTTTTTTATACATTTTCTAAATAATATTTGGAAGGATATGAAGTTGTTAGCTGAAGTGTCACAATGTTTCCCACATGCTTTGACAATAGACAGCAAGTTGATAATGTTATGAAGATGGAGGTTTCCTGTAGGACTATAATAAAGTCTACTGAATGTTGGTTTGGTTATTGTTATAACTATAGGTGGACTAGGTTGCAATTTTGGTGCATGTTGAATTCAGTCCATATGACTGTAGAGAGAGGAGGAGTAGAGGAACATACAACCAGTGAGTGTGAGCACACCATAGTAGCCTGCAAGTACACCAACATCGGGTGTTCAGAGGAAGAAGAGGAAGTACATTAAGACCTACGAGGAAGACAAGATACATCTTCGTGTGGCGAGTGAGCTAGCCCAGCTATACAGAGGAGGTGCAACTTGTAGTTTAGTAACTAAGGAGAAAATACGAAAATTTTGCACAAGTCTTGAAGCGAATAACAATGCTAAACTATTTACCTCAGTAAATGCCAGAGTTGTGTTAGCAGATTTTTTTTATCAACCTCAATGAAATAATAAAACAAAAGGAAAAATATATAAATAAGCTTGCCTGAAGAGCTGTTGCATTCATACAGAAGAATTTGGATGTGCTTGCACTAACAAAGAGTGATTCTGCAGCTTCCAACACCAACAAACGAAAAAAATTCCCTTCTTGGTCCACCATAGTCCACTGCTCCCTCCCCAACAAATGTGACCTATAAAAAAGTAATGATAATGCACTTTAAAAAGTGTTATCACACTCATGTAAGGAAAAAAGAAAGAGTATGTTTGTTTGAATTTTTTTTTTGCAGAATGCAATTCACTTTCTACCCTTTAGTAATAAATGCTTTTGAGCTACAGGATATAATTATTCCTTTTCTGAAGTTATCAATATATGGAGAAAAAATTACATAAAAAAATTATAGTAGTAATTACAATAATTGATTTATGAATTTTAAACTAATAGTATTGGTTTAAAGCAGCTATGTAAACATACCTTCACATGTTTAAACACACTAAACTTTTTTTCACAGCCTCCCGCAGAGCATCATCTAACACATTAGTTTGCTCGATGTCAATTCTTGTTTCAATTCTTTGGCAATAACACCAGTACACAAATATTCACCAGACATTTTTTAAATAGGCACCACTGTAATATAAACGACATCCTAAGGGAAAAGTTATTTTTTAAACCCACAACCATAGCGCCAAGGTCACTTGTACTTACTTTTTGCTGCACTCCAAATCCAGCAAACACGGTAATAGACTTGATTCCTATATGTCCTGTACTCGCCTCTCTAGTAGGACTATGACTTCAACTCTTTGATAACGGCACTCTCTCATATGCCTTCTCAACATCGCCACATTGTACTTCTTCCCACAATCAAGGCACTTTTCTTCCACCTAACAGAGAAAAAAAATTAGGTTATTTAACTTGTAGCAAAACAGCCAGGAGTTGCATACCCCTTCTACTTCCTCCACAGCAACTTCTTCTAAGCTGAGATCACGCTGAATGGGACGAATGTATATTTTGCCGTTGCCAACTTGGACGCTTCAACAAATTCGTCAGCTTGATACTCTGGGTGCAATCAACATCATCTCTCTTGACTGTGGT
>WLWD01005674.1_pt1 | contig 54916 bp, 25 predicted proteins | sample 6712731 | NCBI WGS metagenome assembly WLWD01 (sample SAMN12718690, study PRJNA576275) | sponge metagenome | isolation source: marine sponge | host: Mycale hentscheli | place: New Zealand: South Island, Marlborough, Capsize Point | collected 2014-11-01 | reverse complement strand
TGGATGTTAGATAGTTAAAGAATACTCTAATAATAGACATTTAAATTACTTATTACTGTGTATATTTTGATGTTTAATTAATGGGGCAACTTTAAAATTGTTGAAAAGTTTGCTTTGCTGGGCTAATCAACATTATACAGATCTCAGTGTGAGTGCACAGGTACATGACTAACAGATTTTTTGTGAAGAGTAATGTCAAATGTTTTGTGAAGAGTAATGTCAAATGTTTTGTTGAAATAGCATCCTGTTATTATGCGGAGAGCAGCAGTATAACAGTAATGGAGAGTACTCTTGGATGGGATTCAGAAATATTACAATAGTATGTGCAGAACATCTTAAATATGAATTGAAGTTTAACACCTTTCATCCAAACAGTTAATAGAGTATGCAAGAGATCAGATGAAATGATGATGAGTTTTGATGTGTTTTCCCTGTAGACGAGGTAGTATCTGTGATCAGAGATAAGCTCCAGAATGATAAAAGTCTAGATGAGAGAACATGTCTATCTCCTGAGTGCATTACAGAATTATTAGAGGTCAGCCTTTGGTCAACAGGTACAACGGCAACTGTTATGAACAAGTAGTTGGAGGTTCTCCTGTTTCTGCAGTAGTGGTCAACTTGTACATGAAGTTATTGGAGGAAGTAGCTTTAAACTCAGCTCTAGTTATGAAAACGATATGCAGATGATATCTTTTTAATGGTTAAGAAGGGAACTCATATGACATTAGTTGGACCACTTAAACTCCATAAGACCATCTATAAAATTGACTATGGAATCAGGGGAAGACAGTAAGCTACCTTTTCTGGATTGTTTATTGAAGAGAGAGAGAGTGATGGTAGGCTTACATTTCCACTGTGTACAGAAAACCTACACACACAGATAGATACCTTCACTTTAAGTCTCATCATCCTAATCATGTAAAGAGAGGAATAGTGAGAGGCTTGTATCAGAGAGTTAGTAGGGTAACTAATATGAGTGTAAACTTAAGGAAGAAGAGAAATACCTACACAAAGTACTTCAATGCAATGATTATGACAATGCAGCCATTAGGGCAGGCTCTAAACAATTACCTCCTAGAGATCACACAGATACTGTACATGGAATGACTTGATTTTTACTATTCCATACATAGCAGAATTGAGTGAGAGTATTAAGAGAGTGTGTAGAGACTTTGACATCAAAACAGCATTTAAGTCAGGTAAGACACAATAAGGTCACACATCTCATCAAAGTCAAAGTTATACTGTATCCTTTAGTACCCAGTTATCCCTATAGTAGTATGACCTGCAGCTGTGGTAAATTATATACAATTCAGTCATTCTAGGCTGAAACAATTATAATATAACAGCAATTTTTCTCGTTCTAACAGCCAATATTGTTGATTAATGCTTAACTAAACGTTTTGAATTCGAGAGTTCGACCTCAGTTGACTGAGGACTTTGGCAGAAGCTAAACGACAGGTTAAGTTTTAATTAACATTGGCTGTTAGAACAAGAAAATTTGTTATTATACATGTATATTAAAATTACATCTAAGTGAAACCATAGAGTGAAAGAACATCAGGATGTACATCTAAGTGAAACCATAGAGTGAAAGAACATCAGGATGCTTGTAAGAGAGGTGATGAGAAGTTATCAGCCATTGCTGAACATGCTTGGCACGGAGTTCACCCTATTCAAAGGGAAGAGATAGAGTTGTAGAAGAGCTTGTAATAATCATGAGTTAAAGATCAAGGATGAATTACACATACAGATGACACCAGACAGCAACAAGTTTAACACAGATATAAGTTTAGAGCTTCCAGATTGCTGGCTGTCTATGTGCTGCATGCAAATCACCCTATTGCACCATGAGTGACCATTCGCCAATGGATTAACTTGTGATGGTAATCTACAAAAACCATACAATTGATGAAGTGTTTAAGCTTTATTCACCACTTCATCATAATTTTAGTCAGCAGTAGCTACCATACCTATTTGCCACAACTAAACAGTAGACGTACCCAACAGTAATCTTGCTTGGTTAAATGTTTACTTTATGGTGTTTTTTTTTACTAAGCCGTAGGTATAAAACACAATAATTTCACACACACTGGTTCACTAAAAATAGCAACTAAAGACTATTCTCGAGACTTGATTATAGGACAATGAATTTTAAAGCAAAATATGGTGCCATGTGCATACCTCATCGCTTTTGGTGTGAAGTACACACCAAATTGAATGCGAGTTCATTTCTCAAGGAATAGAGAGTATCTTTATTTACAATAGCTTCAAAACTTGAAGCTGCTCAGGCTTAATTAAAGACCACCCCACCTCCTGTTCAATAAATTAGTCTTGATCATTAGATTGGCCTGCGCCACATAGATACTGCGATCAGATTTGGAGCCACATAATAACTCCAGTACAATCCGATTACTCTCGCAAGCCAGACCCTTTACCTAGTAGCTACACTGGGAATGGGGGGTGCATCTATAAGGCTGGCCATGCTGCTGCACTTCATTGGCATCCTTGGAACTTTACAGCAGTAAAAGTGCTGAGTTTATAAACGTTCGAGTGTAGTGCATCCATGAATTTGATGTTTATGTAATAAGTTGATTGCAGTTATATGTGACAGGCTCTGGAAAAGGTGGTACAAATTCGATCAACACACAGTTTTGCAGTATGGCTAAAATGATGTTTAGGTTAAATAATTTAATATAATCTGCAAGCTTTCTTTCACATCTGGACAAAGCTTGAATGTTGAATTCAGTTGACAAGCGGTTCAAATAGCTTCTTATACTAAACTGAACAATTGCATCAAAACAGGAATGACTTCCAGAGCATTGTATTTAAGAGAACAAATATGTTACAACAACATGTTCAGAATCAGCTAGTATGTAATTTACATAGTTTACTGAAATAATCGTGCTTTTCCTTATATGTCGTGATTAAGTTCCACTGGAACAAATTCAGGGAATGCGTTGTCCAGACCTTCTTTCCCCGCTTGCGGTTAGGAAAAGGGTCTGGCTTAGGAGACTAGAATCCAAGTGGAGCTCTCAGCTGTCCTTCTCCCACGCCCACATAAGGATGGAAACGGATAGACTACAGCATACTAGTGTGAAAGGCAAAATGAAGCTGGGATGGCAAAAGAGTTGCGTAACAGAACCAATGCATCATGTGATGTCAGGTACTCTAGTCTCTCCCCCATCCTCACCAGAGCCTCAATCTTGTCATCCAGGGCCGCTGATATAGACTCTACTCTAGTGGGGACCCCAACAAGGTGGCATGGGAGGGATCAACCACTTTAGAACCTGGAATCTGTGTGATGATTGCCTCGTATGGAGTGGTCATGACAGATAATCTCTGACTTGCTGTTGTTTAGAAATAAACCTAGCTTCTCAGCATCCTAGATCACATCCAGGTCATGCAGGATGTCCTCACAGGAACCACCCAACGAGATGTCATGTGAGACAAAAAAGGAGAGGGCCCATAGGATCTCCCTGTTGGACTCCTTCTGCTGAGGAAATGGTTCTGTCACCCCAACGAAGCAGAGTATGCTGTGTGAACTAGCGGATAGATAGAAGGAGCATGGGAACGGATAGCTTCCAACATACTATCCCGGCGTATTGAGTTGAACGCATTGCTGAAATCCTGTTTCACTATGGCGTGCTCCGGGTCTAAGTTAGAAAGGAACTTCCTAGCAGCATGCACTGCAGCCTCTGCACCCCCACTTACACCATATCCAAGTTGGTGGGGAGCCAGCAAAGCAGCCATATCACCCACAACTGAAACCCAGCAACTTTAGCAACCAAACATCTCAGGGTGCATCCTACAGCAATTGGCCTGACGCCCCCACATTTCTTTTGAAGAGCCACTAAGGGGGCCCCAAAAAAGAAGGGTCTGCCCTCCTCAGGAGTGCGGCGATCAAGCACTAGAGTAGCGAAAGCTACCAGGGCAGAAACAAAGGGTGACTCTTCTATATCATCTACCGAGGCAAGGAGATCCTTGAGATGTTGAAGCTGTAGTTTGTCTAGACCTCCAGCCGAGCCATTTGGAAAGGATCGAATAGTCCTTGAGATAACGCTGGCCAGGATATCAAAGGTTGCACGTGGGGTGACTGAGGAGGGGATTGTAGAGTCTGGATGCTATAGGTGGATGCTTTGATTGTAGAGCGGAAAATGTACTGTCATCATAATCAGCCAGAGTCTCATTGGAGCTTGCCAAACGTATTGCACCTCTCAAATCACCCGCATCAATCTTCCTGGAAACCCGTCTGGCCAGGGTTTCCATAGGGTCCCGGCGCTTCTTGATCTTAGACTGCCTGGGCTTGCTTGGTCTGGAAGGGGGGTGCTCCTCCTTAAGCTGGGTCTTTAGACTGCTGGCTAAAGGCTCATTAGGACTACCTTTATCTGGGAGCCTGAGACAATTGGTAGCGAAACTGAAAAGTCTGTTCCATGATGGCACATCATACAAACTCACAACTTGTTCCAATGTGGCTGTCAGCTTGCAACAACACAGCTCCCTAGCAGCCTTGGGGATTCTTTTTACAACTGTGACATCAGGAAAACACTCCACTACTCCCTGGTGAGCTTCAATTGGAATAGGCACTGGAGATTCCGATGGCTGTGACTGGCTGAGAGGGTTATCATGGTCTTGAGGTTCACTACTGTTGCTATTGATGACTTTAGGTGGCTTCCCTGCTCTTCTGCCTGCTGGCCCATGACTTCTAATAACACCAGAACTTGTCAGACAGATCTTCCTAAGGCACACTGAACACACCGCCAGTCATGCATGCATAGTTGCCAACTTTTAGATACAAAATGTAGGCACAACTGGCGAGCTTGCGCGCCTGAAATTTTTTGCCATGACCACGCCCCTTTTAAAATTAAACCACGCCCCTTTTGCCACGTCCACATGCACATCGAAAAGATTCAGTTGATCGTGAACTGATGATTTGTTTTGTGAACTGATGATTTGTTATGTGAACTTGTTTTTAGTCTTTGTGAAGTGATTGGCGAGTTGCTTTCTTGCGTTATGACTAAAAATAACTGTACTTTGACCCTACTCGGGCCATAGCTAGCTAAACTAAGTTTCGAGCTGTACTGTTACAGTTTAGCCTTCATTTCCTGGCCTCGGACCCTCTTGGTCGGTGATGTCGGGACAGGAGCGGGACTGGAGCTAGAATGTCGGGATTGCCCGCCAGAATCGGGATGGTTGGCAACTATGTGCATGGTCACTAATTCTGTTGTATAATTGACAGTTTTAAATTTTATTGTACTACTACTAATTCTTAGTAGAGGAAAGTTAGGCAGAGCGTTAGGCAAGTGTATTTCGATAAAATGAGATATGTCAAATAAAGTGAGGCTGGCCAATATATACCAAACCTGCCAAAAGGTGAGGTGAGAAATAACATGAACGTGTGTGCATAGGTATGGGTTGAATAAATTCAGGTTGTGTGAATGTAAGTACATGAATAAGATGAGTGTGAATGAATGAAAATGCATTAGCAGGCCCGTAGGCAGGGGGGGCTCACGGGGGCTCACGTGAGCCCCCCTGTTGAATATGATGCATGCTTAGTCAATATTATTAATGCATATTTGTGGGTCGGACATGAGAGGTGAGGCATCAGCCCCACCTCCTAATTCGCCGAACTTAGAACTATCTTTATTTTACTTTACGCATTTATTACATTTGTTCTATATTTAGCTTGTGTTCGTCTACCTTATTTGTGTATCATCATATGACTTAGTCGTGATTGTCTGTTCTCGTGCCACGTGTTGTTGTGCCTGTATTTTGCACACGAACTTCGCGCTGCAATGCAGGAAGTCATGTAATAGTGTCATCTTGTGGGCGTGTTCCCAATTTTCTATATAAGCATTGTGCTTCATTTTAAGTTTCAGTTCTACCTCGTGCTCCCTATATTTTTCGATAAATAGATTTAAAACTCTATTGGTCAAGGTGATTAGGTTGAGTTGGGGAAGAACTCTGGTGGCAGTGTACCGCACCACACCAGCGTATGAGTAAACTGCGTCTCCTCTGAGGCTTGGTGTGTGTGTATCTCTCTCTTTGCCCCGTACGCCCCACAATCGGTCGCAGCGGTGGTCCCATCTTCGTCGAAAGCCCGAGTCTACCAACCATCCGTGTCTGCTACAATTTCGTCCGATTCACCTCGGTGGTCGACTGTCTAACGATCCTACCTTTCAAGTCCGAGCCTCGATTTCCTGTGGCGTCAAGTTCCGTTCAACTGACCCAGTCGAGTTACTGTCTCAGCGGTGTTCCGGAGTTCCCGTCCTGTGGCAGCCATCTCCTGGTATCGTGTATCACGGTCTGATTTGTCACTTGTGTTCATTTTGGTGCGATTTCTGTTTGCTGATGTATTTTTCTCTCACTGTTTGTAGTCATTCCCGAGTCTTGGTGGCCTATGGATGAGCCGGAGAGAGACCCGAGACAGAGCTTGTAAGAAGACTTCAAAGGATTCTGGCATTGATTCTGGTTCCGAAGCCCCTAGACATATACTTCCAAATAAAGTGAAGGTTAATAAGAAATCTGAAAGTCTTTCTCAGGGTGAGCCTAGTTATACTCCTACTTTTGACGTTTCTGATTGTTTAGGCGCCCTTAGTTCTAGTTGTGTTCCTTTGTCTACCCGTTCTGATAGTCATAAGATGGTAGAGGAACAAGATTTTGATAATGCCCTCTCTGTGCATGAGGATGACCTTTCCAATACTAATCCTAGGTTGGGAGATGATGATTCCCATGAGTCAGCCGGTGCTGTCCGTGGTGATAATCAGACTTTGGATGATATGCTTGCCCATAGGTTAATGTCTGTGTTTGACTCGATGGCACGCATGCGTCCCACAGCACTTTCTCGTCCGGCTTCCTTGCTTGCTTCTAAAGATGCTGAGTTGAACCGGCAGATTAATGCTATGGCTCCACATAAAGAAGGCGTAGATATCGCAAAATATATAAAGAAGTTAGAGGATGATCTCACTGATATTGAATGCCCTCGTGCTCGTTTTAAAACTGTCCTGATTCAGAAATTACAGTCTGAAACGGCGGCTGACTATATAGCTTCCATCAATCGTTCTGATTTTACATACTCTGAGTTGAAGACTGCTCTTATTAGCTCTTTAGGGTCTAGTAAGCTTTCTCTAGGCATTAAGCTCACTGACTTTGCCTCAGAATACCGTTCCATTGATTCGCTGAAAGCCTATGCTAAAGCCAAATCGTTAGTCGACTCCATCGACATGGCTACTGATAGCAAAGCTGACTTACTTCTCTTTACCGCTAGCTCTATTTTTCGAGCGTCGCGATCTTACCATCAGCGGTCCACTATGGATGCGCGTGAACTCAAGTCATTCAAAGACCTCAGTGATATTGCTGGTTCCCTTAAAGCTTCAGAGTCTGACAGAACCTTTATTAGGCATTCTAGTAACCCTAATAAACCCACTTATCCTTGCGGTGTGTGCAAGAAGTATGGTCATCGAACCACTGACTGTAGATATAGAAATGTACCCTCATATGATGTCCCAAGTTCTAATCCTGTTCCTTCTAAGCCTCACAGTATTGTTTGCTTCACCTGTAATGTCCCTGGGCACAAGTCCCCTGATTGTCCCACTAAGAAGGGCGGTATTGATAACAAATCTGATAACAAACCCAATGTGAAGCGAGGCACTAGAACTTATAATACAAATTGGATTGCTGGTCAGAACGGCTCTCCCCATGTTGAAGGCAAAGTCAATGGCATGCCTTGTCGGATTGTGCCTGACACTGGGGCTGAGATTACTATTGTGCCGGCAGCCTTTGTGTTGGAAGATCAGCTTCTAGATGACTGTGTAAATGTCAGAGGCTGGAATTGTGAACCCAAATTACTCCCTACTGCCAAGGTTAATTTTGAATTCGGTGGTAAATCTTTTACGTCGGTAGTTGCAGTTGCTGATGAGAATGACCGGTGTAACAGGGTGCTGTTCTCAGTCCCTATGGACGGTGATATGGCATCTAGACTTCTTCTGGACGCTGCTTCCAATGCTTCCTCGGAGGCAGAGGGAGCAGGGCAACCAGGTGATACCCCTGGCGTTCAGACGTCGGCTGAGGCTGGCGCTGGCTCTGTTACTATCCCGCGGGAGGCTTGTAAGACCTCCCAGGGCTCTAGTGACAACCAGAGAAGCATGAACGTGTCAGTTGTTACCAGGTCAGAGTCAAAAAGGAGAAGAGTTAGAAAACATGCTAAACATAATGTTGATACTAGTACTGATCCCTTTCAGTTAGAGTGTGAGAGGTTGGCCGACATTGATCTCGGTATTGTGCAGAGTGCTGCTGAGGTTGATGAGTCTGTTGCTTCGGTTGCTGGGCTGGATCCTTCTGGTTCTGGGCTTGGTGATGGTTCTGAAGCCAGTACGGAAGTAGGGTTGAATGGCCAAATACCTCCCACAAGTAGTGTTTCTGCTGTAGTTGACCAGCCTGTTAAGTCGTCAGGTGGTAGCTCTGGTCGAGATGTTAATATTTCCCAGTCAATTGCTCAGGAATGTAGTGATAACGAACAGAGACTCTCTGATTGTTCTGATTCTGTTTCTATTGGTATCCCTATGTGTGTTGATGATCCTAATGCTGTTTCCCTCAACCGAGAGGTTGAGTCTGATGATTCCCTTACATCTGTTCGTATGTTAGCCAGTAAGAAGTTAAATGGCTACTCTTACAATGACAATGGTGTTTTAATTCATACTGTTACTGATGATTTGTCAAATGCTCATGCTAGAATTGTACTCCCTGTGTCCAAACGTCAAGGTGCTCTTGTGTTAGCCCATGACAAAACTGCACATGTAGGTGTCCGTGGCATGCGCAAGCTGCTCAGCTCTAGGTTTGTTTGGCCTGGGGTTCATGGTGACATCGTGAAATTTGTTAAGAGTTGTGATACGTGTTTGAGAATAAACGCTTCTGGCAATAAGAAAGCCATGATGATCCAGAGACCTATCCTGACCCAGCCTTTTGAGTCTGTGGCTGTGGATCTTGTTGGTCCTCTGCCGAAAGGCAAACGTGGATCCAAATATGTATTTACTTACATTTGCCTATCTAGTCGGTGGCCTGAGGCTATGCCCATGCGTACGGCATCTGCCCAAGAAGCTGCGCAATGTTTCGTGCAAATTATTGCTCGCACAGGTATTCCCCTGAAGGTGTTGTCGGATCGAGGTACTATTTTCCTCTCCAAACTGATGGAGAACCTTTGTGCTCTTATGGGTATAGATACCATCCACACTTCGCCCTATAGGCCCCAGAGTAATGGAGTCGTGGAAAGGCTCCATGGGACGCTGAAGCCCATGTTGGCCAAAGCCGTAGACAATGGAATTGATTGGGTTGATTTCTTGCCCATGGCGTTATTTGCCATACGTCAAGTCACTAATCGTGACCTAGGTTTCTCGCCTCACTTCCTTGTGTATGGTAGGGAGGTTATGGGTCCCTTAGACTTATTGTACACATCTTTTTCTGATTCTTCTTCCCCTAGGGTTGACGTGGAAGATTGGCTGGTTAAGTTACAAGACCAGTTAAGTCTAGCCCATGATCTGGCTTCAGCTCGTGAAGCTGTTGCCAGGGATAAACGGTCCATTTCCTATAATTCTGGTACTTCCAAACGTGTTCTTAAAGTTGGGGATAAAGTTCTCATGCGGATTCCTGGTCTGCACTCTTCCCTACATGCATCCTGGGAAGGTCCCTATTCTGTGATTGATAAGGTTTCCCCTGTTACTTTTCGTGTCAGTAAAGGTCCTGGCCATGCAATCAAACTAGCTCATATTAACAACTTGAAGACCTATTGTGATAGACCTGTTAATGTTTGTGCTGTTACTTTGGTAGCTGAAGACAGAGGTATTGATCCTACCCTGTTGAATCCTAGTCCTCTCCTTAGCCCTGACAAATGCAATGGGTATAATGCTAAGCAATTGCAAAGTGTTCTTGATGTTGTTTCTGACTCATTTAGTGACTGAAGACAGAGGTATTGATCCTACCCTGTTGAATCCTAGTCCTCTCCTTAGCCCTGACAAATGCAATGGGTATAATGCTAAGCAATTGCAAAGTGTTCTTGATGTTGTTTCTGACTCATTTAGTGAGTGCCCTGGTTTGTGTACTAAAGCTGTCTGTTCTATTACCTTATCAGAACATGCTAGTCCTGTCTCCCAGCAGGGACGCAATATCCCAGTTGGGATGGAACAGGCGGTTAAAACTGAACTTGCTAAGTTGCAGGATTGTGGTATTATTGTGAAGTCAGATGCCCTTTGGTCATCCCCTCTGGTTCCCGTAAAGAAAAAAGACGGTGGAGTTAGAATCTGCGTAGACTTCCGCCAGCTTAACTCTGTCACTCCTTTAATCCGTTACTGGTTACCTTCCTTGGATGAGATTTTGCGTAAGATTGGTCAAAGTTCGTGTTTATCAACCTTAGACCTAACCTCTGGTTTCCACCAGATTGCCATGGATGGCAATTCCAGTGATTTGACTACTTTCGTATGCCCTCTCGGGAAGTACAAGTATGCCCGAATGCCACTCGGTTTAAAGAACGCTCCTGCTGTGTTCCAGGCAGCAGTTGAGTCTGTTTTAGCCCCTGTTAGTGATGTAAGTTGTAACTATATTGACGATGTAGTCATTTTCAGTGATTCCTGGAACAAACACCTGCTAGATCTTAAACGTGTTATTGACTGTCTCTCCCATGCTGGGTTTACCCTGAAGTTGAAGAAATGTTGTTTTGGGAGAAAGTACCTCACCTATCTTGGTCACACCATTGGTGGTGGTGGGTTGTCCATTCCCAAGTGTAGAGTGGATTCCCTTTTAGCTTTCAAACATCCAGTCACCAAAAAGGATATGCGTTCCTTCCTAGGAGCAATGTCCTATTACCGGAAGTTTATTCCTGGTTTTGGTCAACACTCAGCTCTCCTGACTCCCTCGGTCTCTCTTCGAGCCCCGTACCGGGTCGCCTGGACGGAGGATATGGAGCATGCATTTGGTGAGTTGAGACGTTTATTGGCTGACAGTGTTGTGCTTTGTGTGCCTAGTGATCATGAAGACTTAGTGATGTATACAGATGCCTCCGGCATTGGTATCGGCGCATGTCTCCATGTCATTCGTGAAGGAGAAGAGCTCCCTGTTTCGTTCTTCAGTCGTCAGCTGAGACCCTGTGAAAAGAATTACTCTGTGACCGAGCTTGAAAGTCTCGCTATTGTGGCTGCAATAAAGCATTTCGATCGTCTCGTGTATGGTCGCCAGATCAAGATTGTTATCGATCATGTTGCTTGCCTGGCTCTCCAAACTGGCAAAGGCCTGAACAAAAGACTTCTGCGTTTCGCATTGATGCTGCAAGATCAACCTATCTCTATTGTTCACCGAGCCGGCAAAGACCATGCTAATGCAGATGGCTTCTCCAGACAAGCCTGGTCCGACCAGTGTTCGTCAGCTTCTCCCGGAGGTCCAAGCTTGGGGGGGGGAGCTGTGGGTCGGACATGAGAGGTGAGGCATCAGCCCCACCTCCTAATTCGCCGAACTTAGAACTATCTTTATTTTACTTTACGCATTTATTACATTTGTTCTATATTTAGCTTGTGTTCGTCTACCTTATTTGTGTATCATCATATGACTTAGTCGTGATTGTCTGTTCTCGTGCCACGTGTTGTTGTGCCTGCATTTTGCACACGAACTTCGCGCTGCAATGCAGGAAGTCATGTAATAGTGTCATCTTGTGGGCGTGTTCCCAATTTTCTATATAAGCATTGTGCTTCATTTTAAGTTTCAGTTCTACCTCGTGCTCCCTATATTTTTCGATAAATAGATTTAAAACTCTATTGGTCAAGGTGATTAGGTTGAGTTGGGGGAAGAACTCTGGTGGCAGTGTACCGCACCACACCAGCGTATGAGTAAACTGCGTCTCCTCTGAGGCTTGGTGTGTGTGTATCTCTCTCTTTGCCCCGTACGCCCCACAATATTTTTATACATTAGTTGGTTATTTCATACAATCTGAATGCATTAATTCTATAAACATCATTCTTTCAGTATAGTAAGTCAATTGACACATATATGTTTGATAAGTGTTAATTGTCACACTTACCACAATACCGCCTGGGCAGCTTACACTGAAAACTATAAGCAGCTGGAACTGCTGTCAGCTTAAACTTCTTGTAAGGTCAAGATGAAGAGAAAGAGGGACTCAAAGGACATTCGATTTTTTTTTCAAGAAACGCATTGGTAAAATATATTATAGGAAAATATAGCTGGCGATAATGTGGTGTGCTTTTGATTCTAGAAACCAAACCTGCTGATATACAAACTGTTCTACCCGAGAATGAGGAATTAACATGTAATCCAATAATGACCACTAACAGTGCAGAGGAACACTGTCTCTCTGATATGCCCTTACAGACTGAGGGTTCAAATGCAGGCATGTTTTATAAGCAGCTGTATCTTCTATCTCTTCTGAACCTTCTACTAGCAATCCAAATTCATCAATGGAATATCTAACCCGTGTTATGATTTGGGGAACATTTTCTTGTCATCTTTTTCTACAAAAGATTCTCTTCAAGTTGTAAAAAATTTTTCTAGTGATGAAAAATACTCCTACCTTTATAATCATGTTTTACCCCCCTCAACATTGCCAAGTACATTGCTTCATGGTAAAAATCGTCGCTTTAATACGAGTTGGATAGAGCGATATCCTTGGGTACTGTACAGCCCAAAATTAGATGCAATAATGTGTGGCCCTTGTTCTATTCTGCTTACAACTGATAAAAGAGAAGATATAAAGGCTTTCTTGTGAATAAACCTTTCAATAACTGGGAAAAGCTCAATAGCACTTTATCTAACCATTCACAACTGAAATACCATTTGGATTCTGTACTAGCAGCTGACACATTGAGAAGTACAGTACTAAATCCCAAGCAAAGAATTGATGTGGCTACAAATTCAATAGTTCAAAGCCAGATGACTGAGAATACACATTTCTTCAACAAATAGTTCGCGGTGTCATTTACTTAGCTAAGCAGGGTATACCTTTCCGTGGTGATGTTGAAAAGATTAGCTCACCAAAAAATCCAAGAAATTTTTTAGCATTGCTAAAAAGCTATGCTGAGATATTGTACAATCATCTATATAGCCCCAAGTTAAGGAATGCTACATATCTCTCACCTACGACTCAAAATGATATTATTAACATCATTGGCTATGATATGCTTCGTGCTGGTATTGTTGAAAAAGTAAAGGTAGCTAAATTTTTTTCAGTTTTAGCTGATGAAGTTTCCAGCCATAATATTGAACATTTGGCTATATGTTTGCGTTATGTTGATGCCAATAATGATATTTGTGAAGATTTTGTTACTTTCATAAAGTTAGAAAGAGTACGTGCCATTGACATATATGAAGCTATTACTGGTTGTTTGGAAGAACTTGGACTGTCTTTAAACAACCTGAGAAGTCACGGATATGATGGGGCTTCAACGATGAGTGGGGAGAAGTCAGGTGTACAGAAAAGGATACGAGAGAAGCAGCCTAAAGCAATTTATACTCATTGTGCTGGGCATTCCTTTAATTTAGCTATTTTGAGTTCTTGTACTTTGCCTCCTATCAGAAACTGCATTGATCAGGTTAAAAGTATTACACTCTGGATTAAAAATTCTCCTAAACGGGATGCTCTTTTGAAAGCGGTTGTTAATATTACTGGTAATAAGCACAACAGTGGTACTTCTCGCACACCATTGTTGAATGTATGCATTACCCGCTGGGTAGAAAATATTGAAGGTTGGGAGAGGTTTACACTCTGTCATCCATTTTTGGTAAAGATGTGTGAAGTTATTCTCTATGGGGATACTCAGTTACAGTTGTACAATGATGGATGGTCAGCAGAAGATAAAAAGAATGCTTTGGCGTATCTAAAAATTTTGGAATCTTTTCAGTTCATATTTTCTCTGGTTACCCTGCAACGTACACTATTAGTGTACATGAAAGAGGCTGTGGTTAAACTTCAAGGGAAAAAACAGGATTATTGTGACAGGTATAGCATTAGTACAAGATTGTATTAAGGAACTGAAGGATTTGAGGAGTGACATACAAAATTATTCTGAACGCATCTTTCAGCATAGTTGCCGATTAGCTGCAAGGTCTGATGTGTCTGTTACAGTACCATGTATTTGCCAAAGACAGCAACATCGCATGAATCAGCAGAGTGATTCTCCAGAAGAGTATTACAAGACCACTATAACTATTCCTTTTTTAGATCAGCTGATCAGCGATCTTAGCTGTCGATTTGACAGGCATGCAAAGCAAGCTGATTCCTTGCAAGGTTTATTACCTACATTTATAACTAAGTCATCTTCTCCTTCTGATATAAAAGATGCCGTTGAATTTTATTCAGAAGATTTGCCTAATGCAGGTATTGTGGATGAGGAGCTTTATCGATGGAAACACAAGTGGCTTTTGATCCCATCCCAAAATAGACCCCATACACTACATGAGGTTCTCCAGCAATGTAGTGAGCATGGTTTTCTAAATTTGTTTACACTCCTGAAATTATTTGCCACTATTCCGCTGAGTTCATGCTCTTGTGAGCAATCTGCATCAGCTTTAAAGAGGCTGAACTCATACTTGAGATGCACCCAGACAGAAGAACGATTGAGTTCTCTTGCTCTAATACATATGAACTATGAAACTAGCATTGATGTTAATGAAGTATGTAAATCTTTTTTAGACCAAGACGAATGCAATCAGTCAGTTTGCTGTAAAGCTAACAATTATTATAACTATTTTTTTTGTTGTTTGATAATATTTTACAATTAAAAATATACTTTGGTTTTATTGATTTGGTTTAATATAAATTAGATAGCTAAATAACAAAATGAGTGGGTAGTTAAGCTAAAATTGAAATGAACAAACAATAGGAAATAGCGTTGGAAATTAATTTATGCATTTGTTTCCATCAAAAGGGCACATTCTCTTCCATGTAGTCCAATTCGCAGCCATGCCCGTGAGCCCCCCCTTTGAAATTTCTGGCTACGGGCCTGATTAGGGTAGGGTGACATGGACAAGTCTAGGGTAGCATGAATAAGTTTGCTTCATGTGGGAGGAAATCATTCTACAGAACTCCCCATCAGATTTGTCCTCACTCAGGTACTTGACGTCAACATTGAAGACCATGTAAAGCTTGCATTCCGTGAGCGTTTTTATGCCGTGACGACGTAAGCGAGCAATCGCAGCTCAACTGTGGATCACGACTTCAACGTGAGTAGCTTAGTTTTGCTTGATGTGCCACCCAGACTAATGTGTGACGAAATTGCAGAAAGAAATTATTTGAATTGAATCCCCCTAAGCAGGAAGGGAGTAATTCTTGTTAGGTGCAGAAGCAGCAGATATATCTAAGAATTGTTTTGACTCATTTGCACATTGCACAAAAGCACAAAGTTCTGCTAACACCACTCTGTAATAGTTATACACATTATCTCTTTCACAAGCACAGTCTGATCTCACCAATTTGAGCAAATTCTATTGTTACAAATACATTCCACTCCACTAAAATCCCATAGCTAGTTAATGTTATTTCAACTCCTACCTCTCCATATATTGATTGTCGCTCTATTAGTCTCATTCTCTTACTGACAATAACAGCATCAACCATTAAATTTATATAAGAAACTTTGATAAGCATGTGATAAAACAAAACAAAACAAAACCAAACCAAAAAAATTCAAAAAACAAACAAACAAACAAACAAACCAAAAAAACGACATCAATCCAGTTGGAAACTTGAGCTAAAGTTTTAATCAACATAGAACTAGAACTAAGAAAATTTGCTAGTATTACAAAATCATTTCTCGGAACAAACACAAACTTGCTGGGAAAATTAAAATCTAGTTATGTATTAGTATAGCTTGTGCAATGAAATATCGAGTTATGTATTAGTATAGCTTGTGCAATGAAATATCTAGTTAGGTATTAATATAGCTTGTGCAATGAAATATCTAGTTAGGTATTAGTATAGCTTGTGCAATGAAATATCTAGTTATGTATTAGTATAGCTTGAGCAATGAAATATCTAGTTATGTGTTAGTATATCTTGGGCAATGAAATATCTAGTTATGTGTTAGTGTAGCTTGTGCAACGAAATGAGCAATGAAATATCTAGTTATGTGTTAGTTTAGCTTAAGCAATGAAATATCTAGTTAGGTATTAGTATAGCTTGTGCAATGAAATGGGTAAATACAATCAAGTAAGAGAAGCTAAATATGCAAGAGAAACTCACCCTAGTCTCAGCAGAGCCTTCAATTGCAGTACTCCCATACTACTCAGCACCAAGCAAAACTACCTACCCACAAACAGCCCGTGTAAGTGCTATAAACCTTTCCACATGCGTACTTCAACGCGCAGAAAGTTAACGTGGCCACACCCATATACATATAGACCTTGAGAGTTCGCGTGATTGGTACTAGTAGCGTCTATCTTATAAGTGAAAAGTGCCGTAACAAAATGATGATCATCTTGTTACTTATATATACTTTTATACTACACATGGTTGAGGGTAAGTAACATTAAAATAAATCACAGTATAGCTAAAATTATTTTTATTTATTTAGTATTTTGTTGGTCTGGGAATGGTTAATTGTTATTTAACTGAAAACATTAAAACTATATCATCTTAATTTCGCAAGATATCATAGCTAAGCATTAAAAAAAAAAGTCAGTTGAATTTAATGTAAAAAGTAAAACTAAAAGATTCAAAATAGCAAATGTATCCTAGAGAAGATATAACAAAAAGTAGTTTGGATCTGTACACTTAGCCACTGTATAGCTAATAATTAAGACATGGCAATATCAAGTAACCTTCACGGTAGTGCTATTATATCTTGATTTAAACCTGCTTTTGACTTTTTAAGTTCTTACTAAAATCTTTATGTAGGTAGATCTAGCTTTAGCTATCCTAAATGGTGTCTAAATTGGTTCATAATTTGAATAATACTGGTGGTGTTTTACCAGCTGGTGATTACAAAATTATTTCTTGGACCAAATACCAATTTTTTGGCATTACCTATAAGTTAGGTATCAGTATAGTTTGTGCAATGAAAAAGGTAGATTTAATTGTGGTCTGTATAATGGAAACTAAACATGCAAGACATACCCACTACCAGTGAGTGTGCCTTGCATGTGGTAGTCTCAGAGAATCTTCATTTGTAGCACTTGACATAGTATTCAGCACAAGCAGAACTACAGAGGGCAGCAAGAATATATTAGCTTACCTGACTACAAACTACTCTCAGGAGGCGCTATATAAAAAATGGGTCGAAATACAAAAACCAAATCTCCAATAACATAAAATTCTGAGTAGTTAATAAAACGATTAATAACTTGTAATTTTCAATAACATTGCGTGGTGGACAGGCTATCACTAAACAGACTGGACCACTACTATATAACACTTTCCGGTGCGCTGCACAGTTAGGGTTAACAACGCGCAGAGTTAGCGTGGCCACGCCCACATAAAGGGCTTGGAGTTTGCTTCATTAGTAGTTGTAGCGTTTATCCTAAAAGTGAAAGTGCGGTAACATGATGATTTTGTTACTTATTTATACTTTTGCGCCGCATCTAGTGGTAGGCAAGTTACATTGATATGAAGGACTTTAAAGATAAGATATAGCTAATACAGTATATATTAATTTGTAATAATTGGCAATATGAAATTCATTGGTATCGTTAACTTTGCTATAGCTAATAAATAATGATATTTTAGATTATAATATCGAACTAGCAATTTGTCTGGGCACATAGTGTTAGTAGATAGACACTCTTGTGGCTTGGGCCTATTCTCCTAACTCACTATTAATGTGTGAGGAAGCAATTATCAGAGGACTTTATCAGCCCCAAGACTTAGCCCGTTCACCTCTACACCTTTATAAGACTTACATATATGTCTGGTACAATTTACGACTTTGCTCAATTTTTAGATTGGCATTCTCCTTTTTATACTCGGACATGGGAAAAGTTCAGAATGAGTCAACGAGGCCACAGATTCGCTTACAGGGAACTAAAATTGAATTATAAACGCGACTACTACGTTCAAATGCCAGTCCGGCGTTGGCGACCCTTTATCATACCAATTATGTGAGCGTGGGGATAAGGAAAGCGTCTTGTGGGAGCTTGTGGTATGGTGAGCTAGGTCGTGAGCCTCCTCGACAGTAGCTGCCACCAGAGAATTCAATGTCAAGGAGCTTCCTAGTCCAAGTGTCAACTTAGGTTTGGAACAAGTTGAGGCAAGCCCTTCCTATCCTTAGGTTAATCAGCCAGGGATACCTCCCAGACAGAGTTCTAATTCTTAAGAGAGGAAAGTTAGGCAGAGCCTTCCCCTAGTGTATTTCGATAAAGTGAGATCATTACAATAAAGTGAGGCTGGCCAATATACACCAAACCTGCCAAAAGGTGAGGTGAGAAATAACATGGATGAACGTGTGTGCATAGGTATGGATTGAATAAATTCAGGTTTTGTGAATGTAATTACATGAATAAGATGAGTGTGAATGAATGAAAATGCATTAGGGTAGGGTTACATGGACAAGTCTAGGGTATCATGAATAAGTTAGCTTCATGTGAGAGAAAGTCATTCTACCACAGAGCTCCACATCAGATTTGTCCTCACTCAGGTACCTGACGTCAACATTGAGGACCATGTAAAGTTTGCGTTTCGTGAGCATTTTTACGCCGTGCCGTAAGCGAGCAAACACTGTGGGTCACATCTTCAACGTGAGCAGCTTTGTTTCGCTTGATGTGCCACCCAGACTAATGAGTCGAAATTGCGTAAAGAAATTATTTGAATTGAATCCCCCAAAGCAGGAGGAAGGGAATAATTCTTGTTAGGTGTAGAAGCAGCAGATATATCCAAGAATTGTTTTGACTCACTTGCACATTGTACAAAGTACAAAGTTTTGCTGACTCCACTCTGTAACAGCTATACACATTATCTCTTTCACAAGCACAGTCTGATCTCACCAATTTTAGCAAATTCTGTTATGTTACAAATACATTCCACTCCACTAAAATCCCACAGCTAGCTAATGTTCTTTCAACTCCTACAGTCCAGTTTCATCTCCAGTATATTGATTGTCACTCTATTAGTCTCTTTCTATTACTGACAATAACAACATCAACCATTAAATTTCATCAGCTATTATTACTTATACTTCATATTTTCCAACCAAAAAAAAACAAAATAACAACAACAAATAAAATACAAAACAAAGGATAAAAACAACAACGACACAAATCCAGTTGGAAACTTGATCTAAAGTTTTGATCAACATAGTGGCTGTTAGAACTAAGAAAATTTGCTAGTATTACAAAATCATTTCTCAGAACAAACACAAACTTGCCGGGCAAAATATAATCGAGTTATGTATTAGTATAGCTTGTGCAATGAAATATCTAGTTATGTATTAGTTTTGCTTGTGCAATGAAATATCGAGTTATGTATTAGTATAGCTTGTGCAGCAATGAAATATCTAGTTATGTGTTAGTATAGCTTAAGCAATGAAATATCTAGTTATGTGTTAGTATAGCTTGAGCAATGAAATATCTAGTTATAGGTATTAGTATAGTTTGTGCAATGAAATATCTAGTTAGGTATTAGTATTGCTTGTGCAATGAAATATCTAGTTAGGTATTAGTATAGCCTGTGCAATGAAATATCTAGTTAGGTATTAGTATTGCTTGTGCAATGAAATGGGTAAATGTAATCAAGTAAGAGAAGCAAATATGCAAGAGACACTCCCCTAGTATTAGTGGAACCTTCATTTGTAGTACTCCAGGTACTAATTAGCACAACTACCCACAAACAGCACATGTAAGTGCTATAAACCTTTCCCACGCGGGCACTTCAACGCGCAGTAAGTTAGCGTGGCCACACCCACATACATATAGGCCTTGAGAGTAGTTCGCATGATTGGTAGTAGTAGCGTCTATCTTATAAGTGAAAAGTGCGGTAACAAAATGATGATCATCTTGTTACTTATATATACTTTTATATTATACGTGGTGGAGGGTAAGTAACATTAAAATAAATCACAGTATAGCTAAAATTATTTTTATTTTGTAGCATTTTGGTAGTCTGGCAACTGAAAAAATTAAAACTAAATATAAATTTCTCAAGATATCATTAGCTAAGATTAAAAAAAAAGTCAGTTGAATTTAATGTTAAAAGTAAAACTAAAAGATTCAAAATAGCAAATGTATCCTAGAGAAGATATAACAAAAAGTAGTTTCATCTGTACATTTAGCCACTGTATAGCTAATAATTAAGACATGGTAATATCAAATAACCTTCACAGTAGTGCTATTATATCTTAATTTAAACCTCGATTTTGACTTTTTAAGTTCTTACTGAAACCTTTATGTATAGCTAGCTTTAGCTATCCCAAATGCGTGTCTAAATATTTGTTCATATTTTGAATAATACTGGTGGCGTTTTACCAGCTGGTGATTACAAAATTATTTCTTGGACCAAATATCAATTTTTTTGGGCATTATCTAGTTAGGTAGAAAAAGGCAGACTTAATTTTGTAGTCTTTATAATGGAAACTAAACATGCAAGACACACCCACTACCAGTGAGTGTGTCTTGCTTGTAGTAGTCTCAGAGAATCTTCATTTGTAGCACTTGACATAGTATTCAACACAAGCATAACTACAGAGGGCAGCAAGAATATATTAGCTTACCTGACTACAAAGTAATCTCTCAGTAGGTGCTATCTCAATAATGAGCCCCTAACCCTTTCCAGGTGCGCTGCGCAGTTAGGGTTTTTTTTTTCCCCAAAGAGGTAAAAGATCAGCTATACAACCGGTAAAAAAAAAGACAATAATAAATATATACAAAAAGTTCAGACTACACCGTCCAGGGAGGGGGGTATGGTGGGGAGACGGTGGAGCCACAGGGATGCATTGCCCAACCATAAAGTCACTGTCGCCAGGGCGGGCCTGCGAACCAGGCAGTAAGCCAGGGGTCTCCTTGGAGGGTGCCAGAGCAGCGGACTGGGAATCAGCGTAGATGGCGTCGGACAGCATTGTTAAACAACGCGCACAGAGTTAGCGTGGCGCGCCCACATAAAAGGCTTGAGAGTTTGCGTCATTGGTAGTTGTAGCGTTTATCCTAAAAGTGCTGTAACAAAATGGTGATGATTTTGTTACTTATTTATACTTTTACGCTGCATCTAGTGGTAGGTAAGTTACATTGATATGAAGGACTTTAAAGTACAAAAATAAGATATAATACAGTATAAGTAATAATTGGCAATATGAAATTTATTGATCTGGTTAACTTTGCTACAGCTAATAATGTTATTTTAGCTTATAAATATTGAACTAGCAATTTGTCAGGCACATAGTGTTACAGTTTGTCCAAGTAAAGTTGGCACGAACCCAAGCTCAGTAATTGAGGAATGCATTTAGTACTTTACTGGAAGCAATTTATTTATGTGAATCCAAGTCAATTAAGCGCTCAAACGTCAACGTTGCGCTGGGAAAAGGGGCGGTAGGCAGGTGCTCATTAATACTGTAACTATTGAAAGAAAGAAATTTAGTGAAGTTTTTGGAGTTTTCGGGCGCTGTACAACTCATCTCATCTGTTTTCAATAATATTTATGTTTATTACGGGCAGATAATATGCAGCAAATGGAAATCGCAAACTGGCGGGGCTGTCGATTGTACCTACTGTGTCCCAAGAAATATTTGATTTTCACAGGATTCAGCAGTGCAGCACTGTTAACTTGGGGTAGACTATATTTTAGGTACTACACGAGAAGGGACGCGTCGCGTTTTCATCGCGATTCATCGCTAGTGAAACACTCGCTATTCCTCTGAATTAAAAACAATTGTTTGACAAAAAAGAGCAAATTGGCAGCCCTAGCCCTAACCCCCTAGCCCTAGCCCTAGCCCTAGCCCTAGCCCCCAACTATTAGATGGTTAAAGGATAATGTGTTTTAAACACAAGGGATGGGTTAGTGGGGCTAGGGCTAGGGCTAGGGCTAGGGCTAGGGGTTAGGGCTAGGGGGCTAGGGCTAGGGGGATAGCCCTAGGTTTAATTCAACGCATGCTTCCACTAGCGAGGAATCGCGGGGTGCTTTCGCGAAAACGCGACGCGTCGCGTCTCGTGTATTACCTAAAGTATAGTCTACCCGTTAACTTGTAGCTAAAGTTACTAGACTTTCATGTTAAATAAAATTATCATTTGTTTCATTTATTTATTGTATATAAAAAATTGATGAAATGATAGAATTTAAGTAATACACATACAAAAAATAGTAGTGATCCGAGTTGAAGGTGAAATTCTGCCTGAGTTAGTCCTAATCCTTACAATAAACGGCACCTATAATAGTGAAGAAAAGAAATTGGCATAAACACGGCTTTGACAAGCACACATTTTAACTGGCAACCAGCCTAAGTGTGGCTGTATTACAAGTTGCTAGCTAAATGAGAACTAAATCACTTAAATATATTGGCTATACTGTATTTGTTCTTGAACAGGTAGACAAATAATCTTACCAACATCCTATCAGGTGGTCCTGTACCCTCTGTGACAGCAGAACACTCCTGTTTCCACACTGCAATTTAAGCTAATCTTACATGCTACATGGAGGAATTCACTTAATCATAAGCGTGCTGTTTAGATAGAATATATTTAGACTTGGTGTGCTGCTATTAATGGTAATTTGGCTTTACTAAAACAAGAAGTATATAGGAAGTATACATTCATTCTAAGGGCTTGAGATCATAAACTCTCTATTCTTTGTCTTATTAGCTAAGAAAAGACTAAACCTAAATTATTCTCCAAGAATATAATGAAGAATCTTTTTATGTATTTTAGTATAAAATGCTTTTTGCACCATTTTGTGTTGAAAAACAATACAAAAGCGATGTAAGGTAGAACTGTACTGGACAGGACAGCATGGCCACATAATAATCAGTTGTAAAAATCAGGACTAATTGATTCTTTAAAGAATGAAGTGAAAGAAATACTATTGTAGAGATGATAAAACTTGACAAAAATTTAAACCAAAATTAAATATAATCTTTACACTGTTAAAAATGGGGTGTTTGGTGTTAAATAGGAGGGGCTGCCTGGACACCCCAGTTTAAAGCCTAATATTGTCCCCAAAGTTAGTCGCAACTAAATGATATTTGAAATGAAGAAACTAATGGATATAAGCTATTATTATATAAGCTCACTTGGTAAAGTATGCGTTGGTGTAGAAGTTATAAGGGCTTAAAGTGGGGTGTCCAGACCGCGTATCCTGGCTAACAGCTCGCGAGGTGTTATTTAAGCACGCATTTTAACAGTGTATTCATTTAGTTATTAACAATAATGATTAGCTAATCCTTTAACATAGCATTATCAGATAAACTCAACTAAAACAAAAATTGCCATCAGTTTTATTTAAATTACCAATTAATGGAGATTTGAAATTAAAGAGAAAGCTCTACCTGAACTCTTAGTCAGCACTTTTTTTTTGAAAAAAACAACAACACACAAAAACAACAACTAAGTCCAAATGTCATGTATTTTTCCTGCAACGTAAAACAACATCTTGAAATGAAATGCAAATGACTGCAACAGCAACATTAATTTGTAAGCCATAAAATAACAATTGATAAACTTTTAACCAAGGTCTTAATTAATATTTTGTTCAAAGTTTATTTTAACATTTTTGAAACAGGCAATTTAGAAGTAGAAGTCAATGGAATCCCTCAAAAGTATCTGAATCACTTGGTCAAAGTTCCCTATAATGCTAAAGTGTCCCTAACTTGCAGGTCACAGAATGTGGAATTATTAACGTTTATCAATACAACTCTAGATCTGGATCAAAACTTTTTGAACGGACTTTCACCCTACTTATTCATATCAGCTAATGTTACAATTGACCACTTTAATGCAAGGAACAGAGGATTTTATAGATGTGCAACAAATATTCATTCAAAATCATTACAAAGGACGTTAGTCACAACAAGTGAGTGTATCATCATTCTGTTACTTTATTGTGCACTAATAGAGTAAAGGTTGTTAATTGAGGTTGACATATTGGTATCACTTACAAACGTACTAATAGATTGAATATATTATAGTTAGTACGTGTGGTATAAAATATTAAGTCGACTAGTCATCAGTTATTTAACAGTCTACTTTGTATACCATGAAATTGTAGTTTGGGATGTTACTTCTGGAAGGCGAAGGATAAAGTGAGAAAAGCTTGCAAATTTTGTCACTTGTAGATAATTAGCTAATTAAATTGATTAGCTCTTTTAATTATATATAATTATTGAGATTAACCTAGAATTTTTCCAAAATCGTCAAGGTTTTTTACTATGTAATCTCGGTAGTCATTTGTGCTGAAGCACTACAATCTGTTTGCATCATTAATACTAAGCTCTTTTTTGTAATGGCTGCATACTTCTCTAAATAATGTACATTATTTCAAGATTCTTCAGTTAAGGTATCACGTATTACATGATTACAGGCCAACTCGAGGTAAACATAACAGATCTAATTCAGGAAAGATTGGGCAATTCCTTATATACTACTATATTAGCTCAATACGCTGGCATTCCTGAGCGATTGCTTCAGTGGTACGTAAATGGGAAGCCTGTAGGCCCCTCAAATACTATATTTCACGTCAAACATGATGGACTGAATTCATATCTGAGATTTAAACACGATGATAATCAAACATATGGAACCTTTATGTTGAAAGTGAATGGTACAAAATGGAAGGATACACTAAAGTTGCCTCATCCTCAACAAATTTCTCATCTTTTTGGATCCTCCAAAAATATACTTAAACTAGTGACCAAGATAGTAAATGGAAATATTCTCGCTGATGTCAAAGCTACTCCTAACTCTCAATCTGATATGTCTGATCAATTTCAATCACTTAATAGACAAAACCCTACGAACAGAAAATACTTACCGGATATAATTCACTTAGGACAAGACAAGAAACAAAAAATTAAACCAAAAAGTCACCTTGTCCGTCCAGACTCAACGTTTTCTTCCCGAACCAACTTGGCACCTATCAAAAAGGATAGGGATAGAACATTTTTGAAAGAAGTAATAGAACAAAACAGGAAAGAAGAAAGTACAGTCAATGAATGGACACGCCTACCTGCTCATGCTAAATCTCTAGAGAAGAATATCCACAAAAAGTTCGTTCAAGGAAGCAACATTTTACAAACTCTCCAATCTGATTTTAGTGAGTTAAAACAAAAAGTAATTACGACAAATTCCTTAATTCTTTGTAGCTAATTGAAGAATATTGTTGAAGTTATTGAAAATGGAACTTGATTAGCTACACTGTGTCTTAAATAGTACAATGGTAATGTTATAATTTAGGAACAGTTTAAATGTCACCATTGTTAAATTCCACTTTATGATAATATAAGTCAACTAAATAATTCCAATAGTGCATCTATAAGCAGGTCAGAAATTTAAGTAAGCGTATTTAACATTCTCTATGCTCCTATATAATATGTATACATGAATAGAGAGAGAGACAGACAAAGAGAGAAGGAACACAAACAGACAGATGGACAGATAGACAGACAAACAGACAGACAGACAGACAGACAGTCAGTCAGACCGACAGACTTGCATGCTTACATCAAAAATACGCTTCCGATTATAATGCTCTGAATTTTTAGATTCAAATACAACACCTAATAAGGCTATTAAGAAGACTCCTCCAAGTAGCTTGACACTCAATAGGAACAACAATAGAGGAAGTAAAGAAGAAACTGAAGTAGTTCAATTAGGTCCAAACAGGAAACTGAAAAACCTGCTCAATGAATGGATCCGTCAGCAGATTCAAACTAAGCGAACACGTCACTATGTCAACCAAGATTCATCTGTTCATCAAGAACAATTGGATCCTAGCAACAGACAACAGAATGTGAAATCTCATGATACAGACAGAGTACCTTCTCCAGCTATTCCAACAGATTTATGTAAGCAGTAGAATGGATTTACACTTTACACATTTTAAAATCCAATTCTTGAATAAACGTTGCCTGAGTATCGAGTCTATTTTCTAATTCTGCCACATTTTATACCTTCTGAACACAATATGGTAAATGGAATATTGTGAACCTTTAGGAATATATTAAAGATCGGTTTTGATAACTAATCATAATTGATTTGAAATGATTGGAAAATATACCAGTACAATACAAAAATTACAATGAATCTCAGCTTAGATTACAATTGTCATATTTTTCAATAATTTTAGTCTAATAATAATATTAAGTAATTATTGTGATTGTACAGTAGTGAATAGCTTATATAACTGTATTATGACTGGAATGGATAGCTATAAAACACTTTCATCTTCATGCATCCATGAAGTGACAAAAAGCATTACATTTTGTATCAGTGTTTTATCATTGTAATACATGGTAATAATTATAAATACTAGCATCTTTACAAGTAGAGGTGAATGGCAAAGTCCGGAAGTATCTTCATCATTTGGTGACAGTTCCATATGATGCAAAGGTTGCATTGAAGTGCATTTCACCAACTGCAAAACTACTAACGTTTGTTAACACAACTTTAGACCTGGACCAAAACTTGTGGAACGGACTGTCACCATATTTGTTTGTATACTCAAATATTACTATTAATCATTTTGATGTGATAAATAGAGGATTTTACAGTTGCACCACCAATGTCACTACTAAATCAGCACAAAAGACACTAATCACAACTAGTGAGTTCAAAGTTTGTATTTAGAATTGTATATGCATGTATATTGATGTGTATTATTAATTGAAAATGTAGTTTCAGTAGTGACAATTACAACACGTCAAAACCCCGATTAGAAGATTAAGATGAAGTAAGAACAAGTGCACCACCTTAAACCTTACTCAGATTTCAATGCTGTCTACTACTAGCTGTGCTATAACACTATTACTATTACTATATCATTAGTAGTGTTTTGTTATCAGGTCAAATTCTTCAGATCCATTAATTTTACATAAAGACGTGCAATTCTAAAATATGAAATCAATTGTAGAATCTGATGGTACTCTAGTGGTAATTATTCCATGTTGCTATTTAATAATAGCAATATCCAATATAATGGTGACTGTGAGGGTGTCAACGTGATAGCTAAGAAGTTGAAATGAAACATAGTCTGTGGAAATTATGTATTTGATTATCTGCAAAGACGCGAAATAATATATATTATATATTGATTTGTTAACTAATTCTCGTTAAATATACATTCTACTAACAGATAAATTTGAAGTTAACATAACAGATCTGATCCAGGAAAGATTGGGAAATTCCATTTATACAACAATACTAGCTCAGTATACTGGCTTTCCTGAGAAATTGCTTCAGTGGTACGTAAATGGGAGGCCTGTAGGCCCAACTAATACCGTATTTGACGTGAAATCTGATGGACTGAATTCATACCTGAGATTCAAACGGGATGTTAATCAAACATATGGAACCTTTATGTTGAAAGTGAACGGTACAAAATGGAAGGATTCACTGAAGTTGTCTCATCCTCAAATTTCAAGCCTTTTCGAATCCACAAAAAATAATTTTAACAAAGTAGTAACCAAAATATCACATGGAATTATTCTTTCTGATTTCAAAGTTGATTCTGATCCTCAATCTGACACATCTGTTAATCAGTTCTTATCACATAATACACATAAGCCAACTAACAGAAAGTTTAGACCTGCAGTCATTCGTTTAGGTCAAGGCAAGACACAAAAACCTAAACCAAAGAGTCATTATGTCCGTCAAAACTCAATTTTTACTTCACAAGCAAACTTGGCACCTAACAAAGACAAATATAGCGATAGGAAATTCCTAAGAGAAGTAATTCGTTTAGGACAGAACCGGAAGCAAGAAAAAGCAGTCAATGAATGGACACACCTACCTGCTCATGCTAAATCTCTAGAGAAGAATACCCACAAAAAAATTGTTCAAGGAAAAAGTATTTTACAAACTCTCTCACCAGATTTGAGTGAGTAAAAACTTAACTAACTATAACATTATTTTTATTCTATCAACAGTTACTTGAATACATATTATGTGAAGCTATTAAAACAATGAAATTTGAATACACAGTCTCATAATCAGTATCATGCTAATGTTATAATTTCGGTGCTGCATAAGATTTAGCAATTGTTAAATTTTCTTTTATAGTTATATAAGCATTACACAATGGGTATATGATCATTTCATTGTAATGTTATAAATACTAGCATCCTTACAAGTAGCAGTAAATGGCAGGGTTCAGAAATATCTCAGACATTTAGTGAAAGTTCCGTATGATGCCAAGGTCTCATTGAAGTGCATTTCACCAACTGCGAAACTACTAACGTTTGTTAACACAACTTTAGACCTGGACCAAAACTTGTGGAACGGACTGTCACCATACTTATTTGTATACTCAAATATTACAATTAATCATTTTGATGTTAAAAATAGAGGATTTTACAGTTGCACCACCAATGTCACTACTAAATCAGTAGAAAAGACACTAATCACAACTAGTGAGTTCAAAGTTTGTATTTAGAATTGTATATGCAATTACATTGATGTGTATTATTAATTGAAAATGTAGTTTAAGTAATGACAATTATAACACGTCAAAATACTATTGGAAGATTAAGTATCGAGCATGTAAGAACAAGTGCACCACCTTATTATATGATTAGTAGTGTTTGCACCACCTTATTGTATGATTAGTAGTGTTTTGTTATCAGGTCAAATTCTTCAGATCCATTAATTTTACATAAAGACGTGCAATTCTGAAATATGAAATCAATTGTAGAATCTGATGGTACTCTAGTGGTAATTATTCCATGTTGCTATTTAATAATAGCAATATCCAATATAATGGTGACTTTTAGGATGTCAACCTGATAGCCAAGAAGTTGAAATGAAATATGCTATGTGGAAATTATGCACTTGATTTTCTCCAATGCTGAGAAATATATATATTTATTCCAAGCTAGATATCTTCACAATGATATTTTTAGGTACTGTGAGATATCTCAGGATATCACAAAGTGTTATCTCATGGCTGTATTGAGCAAGCATATAGCAACCAGGCCTGGCGTACAAGTTTTCTGGGTTTTTATAGCCATTTTTACTCTAGTGGAGCCTACCCAGCCAGGTTAGAGTAGCTGCAATAATATCAGCTACGGTTGTGGGGAGCCCCTAGTGAGTTTTCGGTAACTTTACACCTTGAGTTAACAAAAAACTACTTCAGTGAACATATCTAGTGTGGAATAAACCACTTATTACACTCGTTGGAGTCATATGGCTAGATATTTCACTCACAGGCTTTATTTTCACTGCCTTTGACTCTTGAAAATAAATTAGCCTGCTCATGAAATATTTCACCATATCACACTCTAACTCATGTGATAAGCACAATATATATATATGTATATAATATATATTATAATATATATATATTTTTTAAAACTCATTTTCATTAATAATTATACATTCTAATAACAGATAAATTTGAAGTTAACATAACAGATTTAATCCAGGAAAGATTGGGAAATTCCATTTATACAACAATACTAGCTCAGTATACAGGCTTTCCTGAGAAATTGCTTCAGTGGTACGTAAATGGGAGGCGTGTAGGCCCCTCAAATACCATATTTAATGTTAAATCTGATGGACTGAATTCATACCTGAGATTCAAGCACGATAATAATCAAACATATGGAACCTTTATGCTGAAAGTGAACGGTACAAAATGGAAGGATACACTAAAGTTGCCTCATCCTCAACAAATTTCAAGCATTTTAGAATCCACAAAAAATAGTGTTAAGAAAGTAGTAACCAAAATATCACATGGAAGTATTCTCTCTGATGTCACAGCTTATCCTGATCCTCAATCTGACACGTCTGTTAATCAGTTCTTATCACATGATACACATAGGTCAACTAACAGAAAGTTTAGACCTGAAGTCATTCGTTTAGGTCAAGACAAAACACAAAAACCTAAACCAAAGAGTCATTACATCCGTCAAAACTCAATTTTTTCTTCACAAGCAAGCATGGCACCTAACAAAGACAAAGATAGCGATAGGAAATTCCTAAGAGAAGTAATTCGTTTAGGACAGAAGAGGAAATCAGAAAATAAAGTCAATGAATGGACACGCCTACCTACTCATGCTAAATCTCTAGAGAAGAATACCCACAAAAAAATTGTTCAAGGAAATAGTATTTTACAAACTCTCTCACCAGATTTGAGTGAGTTAAAACTTAACTAACCTTGAATGCATATATATGTGAAGCTATTAAAACAATGGAATTTGATTACACAGTTTCGTAAATAGTATCATGCTAATGTTACAATTTCGGTGCTGCATAAGATTAAGCAATTATTTCATTTTCTTTTAGATATATATAAAGCATTACACAATGTGTATATATATATGATCACTTCATTGTAATGTTATAAATACAAGCATCCTTACAAGTAGCAGTAAATGGCAAAGTTCAGAAATATCTCAGACATTTAGTGAAAGTTCCGTATGATGCCAAGGTCTCATTGAAGTGCATTTCACCAACTGCGAAACTACTAACGTTTGTTAACTCAACTTTAGACCTGGACCAAAACTTGTGGAACGGACTATCACCATACTTATTTGTATACTCAAATATTACCATCCATCATTTTGATGTTAAAAATAGAGGATTTTACAGTTGCACCACCAATGTCACTACTAAATCAGTAGAAAAGACACTGATCACAACTAGTGAGTTGGAAGTGTGAATTTCTAGTAGTATCAGCATGTGATGTGGGTATCCATTGAAAAAGTAGACTTAATTTAGACAATACAATATTACAGTTCTAAGCACGGTAAGATAAAATAACATGCCAGCTTTAATGCATGTAAAAATGATGGGGTAGACTTCAAAACTTATCCACTACTTCATGTTAAAGCAGCTTCCTATAGAATATCCCATATTTTGAGTGATAATTCGTTTTCTAGCGATATATTTCCTAAGTGATAGTTGTGCTGGAGATGTTATATTGTGAAGCAATGCACATTAGAAATATGCAAACAATGTTAGGATTTGATTATACTGCCATGAAACATTGTGTTACTAGCATTAAATCATTGACTTATTCACCCAATCATACTTACTAATTCCAGATAAATTTGAACTGAACATAACAGATCTAATTCAGGAAAGATTGGGCAGTTCCATTTATACTACAATACTAGCACAGTATGCAGGCCTTCCTGAGAAATTGCTTCAATGGTACGTAAACGGGAGGCCTGTAGGCCCCTCAAACACCATATTTAACGTGAAATCTGATGGACTGAATTCATACCTGAGATTCAAACACGATGATAATCAAACATATGGAACCTTTATGCTAAAAGTGAACGGTACTAATATGAAAGATACATTAAATATACCTAATCTCCAAGAAACTTCTAGTCTCCTTGGATCTTCAAGATGGTTTCTTAACAAAATAGTAACCAAAGTAGTAAATGGAAATCTTCTTTCTGATATAAAAGCTATCCCTGACACCCAAACTGATACATCATCAAATGAATTCTTGTCACAAAATACGTATAAGCCTAGTAATAGGAAGTTTTTACCAGGAATATTTAGTTTAGGTGAAGGCGGGAAACAGAACATGGACTCTTGGAAAAAAAATAGAAATGGTATGAAATCATTTGTTCCAACTTCACCAACTACTCCACTATACTTACGTAAGTTAAAACAATAGTCATTCCCATCCAAATTTATTAGCAAGGAGTAAAAGGAAGAAAGGTTCATATTACTTTTAAAATATTGACAATTTCCTTCACTTACATAAAAGCAAGCAAGTTTACCTTTACTTAGTTTGTACTTGATACTTAGCATGACTAATAGATAAATATAATGTCCTGACAATCAAATTGACAGAATTTACACAAGACATTCAGTAAAATTATTTGTTTCCTACAGCATCAGTACAAGTTGAGAAACGCACAAAATTATTTGCAAGTAGAAATAAGAATTATAACTACAAACTTGGAGAGAATATGTTATATTCAGGCCATGACAGGAAACAAGAAAAGAGGGTCAAGGAAAGAATGTCCCAATCACATCAAACTAAAGCACCCAGTCACTATGTTGATCAAATATCTCAACAACAGCAGATGGACTCGGGGAAGAACTATGTTACAACTCAAGAAGAGAATGCTTACCAAAAATATCATCCCAAACATTTTGCTTCATCAATGACTCAACCTGATGTGTGTGAGTTTTCTGAAGTTTTAGCTAATTGAATATTCTGAATTCGTTAAGCTGAATTGATATAAAAAATACTTAAATCAAATCACATTTTTGATTTTTATATGAATTTTGTTGAAAGTTAAAATCTATTTAAATACATAGCACACCCACAAGTTGAGGTAAAGGACAGGTTGCCACATAATAAAAACAAACAAATAAACAGCAAGTTTGAAACTGGAACACATCACTCGCCTCAGTCAAAAGAAAACCAAGACAAGATGATAGAGAAATGGATGTCTAAAAGTATTCTAACTAAAGCACCAAGTGACAATGTCAATTCAGCTTCAAAGACTTTCCAAAAACAGCAAATGGACTTCAGTGATAGAAACAATTATATAACTTCTCAACATGAAGACAAATACAAAACAATGGAGTCAAAAGTAACTCCTTCCACATCAAGAGTACCAGATGATTTATGTGAGTCTACATCAAATAGTTTTCTCTTAGCTGTAGCTAAGTTCAATTGAATATTATTTCTGAAAGATCTTTTGTAGCACAATTTGTTTAGTTTATAATGTGTCAACTCTGATATTGTTAGCTAAATACTTAAAATGGAATAATTTATGCCTCATTTTCTTTCTTTATTTGTAGTTTTTGCGTAATTTGTGAGGAAATAATCAATTCAGATGGTATTTACATGTATAAATTTAGTATGTTTATTCTACTCTTCTGTTTGAATGATATTAAATTGTTAAGTCAGAGTGTGTGTGTATAATTGTGCTAATTATTGGTGTACTTCTTTATAACTGCTGGACTAGATAGCGAATCATGTTATTATTTGTATGTGTCATTTTTTAATAACTGTAAAGCAGTCCACCAAGATGATGTCAATGATATTTTACCACATAAGAAAGTTAGTCAATTTGACAGTAAACTAGGAACAGAAATGTTTAACTTGGGACAAAAGAATGAAAAGCAAAACAGGATCAAGGAAAGGTTGTCTCAACTGATGGGGACAAACACAAGAAGTTACAATGTCAATCAAATGAGTCAAAATTCCAATAGTTTTCCACTACAGCATGAGGTTTCAAAAGACGAAGAGACAACTGGTATGAAGACATTTAAAAATGTGAATTATACTGAGACATTTATGTGAATTTTAGTCATATATACACCTCACCTCACAACTGAAGAAGGCTTATGAGAGAGCTGAAATGTTTTGTGAATTATATCTAATTTTAATGCTACTAAGCTAAAAATATTGAATTACCATAAATGTACTCATTTATATATGGTAGAAGTATGAGAACAGAACTGTTCCCATTCACTTTCCCTACTTGAACGCCATTGTTTAGACGTTGTGTTACTCATCAAAATACATGGCTTCCATTTGTAATTTCCCTATTCCAGGGGGCAGGGTAGCAGGAACTTCTCTAACCTTAGAGTGTAAGATAAATCACAAACAAACGCTGCTAGAGTCCTTGAGATTCAACAGTTTCACTCACAGCTAAGCATAAGCCTTAGCTCACATCATATCAGTTCTGGGCAGCTTTTACCTTAACCTGATTTACCATGTGTCTTTAGCTGCAGCTTTCATTCTAGCGTGGGTGTGTTTGCTCGAGTGTGTGATGTCATGTATATACATCTATTATAGTACAGAGTAGTGCTGTTTGAAAATTTTTCATTAACACTATCTCATTATAGGCCCCAAAGAGCAAAGCGTGAGAGATGGACCAATAATAACGGTAGATGGGTTTTATGTCAGAGCATTACAATATATTATACATCATGCCCCAGAGATACCTAATATGATCCAAAAAGGCTTGAACTATCTGAGTGAAAAGTTTCTAAATGTAAGGAATAGACTTCACAGTGCACCAGATCCCACAAATAGACAGCAAGAGAACACAGAATCAAGTCCTCCTCTAAACAATAAAGATTTCCATGAAGATTACATTCATGAATCATTTCATCCAAGACGCAGACTTTCACCAGACTTTAGTAAGTATGAATTAATATATTAGTATAATTTAAGAGATGCTTCATAATTCTTTGTGAATATTGGTGTATTAATAATGTAGCAACAACTATTGCAACTAGAAAACTTTACTCTAAACACTAACAATAAGGAAATTATATTAGTTTTACGAGCCTGTCAGAGAAATTTATTAGGCCATATTATAAGTAATAATAATATTTTAGATTAATTTTGCTTCACCCAGTCTAGTCGATAAATACATTTCCATGAACAAATCTGAATATAAAAGTAATTCTGCACATTATTTTGTCTTTTTTTTTTCTTAGCAAAGTATTTGAACCCTGAAAATAGAAAGATAGAGGAGCGTGGCCAGGTTATTGAGGAAGGTACAGAGCCTGTGGCAGTGGATCTAAAGCCTCACATAATTATTGCAGTGTCCCTACTCGTTACTGGAATATTATTCTTTACTGCTAGCATTATCCTCATCATTGCATATTGTAAATCCAAGAAGACGAAAATATCTGAGACAGATGAAGAATCTGGTAATGGAAATTCATCAAGGAAAAGTGGAATGACCCCTAACAACATCAGGTATGTTATGAGAATGTTCATGTTGATAATTATATTATAAGTAAAATGAACTGACTTTGTGCAATACTGGTTATTGTACATTGAGCAGTCTTCTGCAGTACATGCAATATCATGAGAAAGATGAATGCAACATAAATTGGTCTGAAAAATATTTTCCTAACTTCCTATAAATATTTTTCGGCCGCTTGAACATTTAACTTGCATGAATAACTCCATATTGACTCTGAAGTGTCACTGTAACTGATACTAGTGATGTGCTTGAGCACAAATGGAAAGCGAGCCTGTGCACAAATGAAACACTGCAGAAGAATCTAGGAGTCGATTTCTAAAAGTATAAGTACGTAGCCATTGTGACCATACTTTATCTAACAAATACAGAACTAACTTTCTTACCTCAACTTCCCAGTACTTAGTATCTAATGCCGCATTCTGACTATCTAAGTTAGCAAGCACTCACAGATAACTATTGACAGCCGAGTTTTTAAAATATGTCTGTTAAAAAATCTCAATACCATAATAACCTTTGACATTTTGCAGCTTGAAAAGAAGAATAACAAGGTCTAAAGAAATACTGCATAGTGTTCAGTCTAACCGTAAGTTTTAAGACCTAAGTGCGTCTTGCTGCATTAAGAAATATTGTAATCCTAAAGGGTAAACAATAAAATTACTTGAATGATACGGAATCGCTAAACTGAAATATATATATATATATATAATATTATATATCAGTAGCAAAACCGATGATACATTGTCTAGTTGTATTCCATATTGTAAATAAAATGTGTTTTCAACTGCGCAGCAGCTTTCTTTGAATTTTTAAATTTTATTACATATTGTGTCACCATAAATATTGAATTTATAATTATAATTATAATTTTATTCTTTTATTGCAGGAGGAATAAAGTTGCCCCAACTGGATGTTAGATAGTTAAAGAATACTCTAATAATAGACATTTAAATTACTTATTACTGTGTATATTTTGATATTTAATTAATGGGGCAACTTTAAAATTGTTGAAAAGTTTGCTTTGCTGGGCTAATCAACATTATGCAGATCTCAGTGTGAGTGCACAGGTACATGACTAACAGATTTTTTGTGAAGAGTAATGTCAAATGTTTTGTGAAGAGTAATGTCAAATGTTTTGTTGAAATGGCATCTTGTTATTATGCGGAGAGCAGCAGTATAACAGTAATGGAGAGTACTCTTGGATGGGATTCAGAAATATTACAATAGTATGTGCAGAACATCTTAAATAGGAATTGAAGTTTAACACCTTTCATCCAAACAGTTAATAGAGTATGCAAGAGATCAGATGAAATGATGATGAGTTTTGATGTGTTTTCCCTGTAGACGAGGTAGTATCTGTGATCAGAGATAAGCTCCAGAATGATAAAAGTCTAGATGAGAGAACATGTCTATCTCCTGAGTGCATTACAGAATTATTAGAGGTCAGCCTTAGGTCAACAGGTACAACGGCAACTGTTATGAACAAGTAGTTGGAGGTTCTCCTGTTTCTGCAGTAGTGGTCAACTTGTACATGAAGTTATTGGAGGAAGTAGCTTTAAACTCAGCTCTAGTTATGAAAACGATATGCAGATGATATCTTTTTAATGGTTAAGAAGGGAACTCATATGACATTAGTTGGACCACTTAAACTCCGTAAGACCATCTATAAAATTGACTATGAAATCAGAGGAAGATAGTAAGCTACCTTTTCTGGATTGTTTATTGAAGAGAGAGAGAGTGATGGTAGGCTTACATTTCCACTGTGTACAGAAAACCTACACACACAGATAGATACCTTCACTTTAAGTCTCATCATCCTAATCATGTAAAGAGAGGAATAGTGAGAGGCTTGTATCAGAGAGTTAGTAGGGTAACTAATATGAGTGTAAACTTAAGGAAGAAGAGAAATACCTACACAAAGTACTTCAATGCAATGATTATGACAATGCAGCCATTAGGGCAGGCTCTAAACAATTACCTCCTAGAGATCACACAGATACTGTACATGGAATGACTTGATTTTTACTATTCCATACATAGCAGAATTGAGTGAGAGTATTAAGAGAGTGTGTAGCGACTTTGACATCAAAACAGCATTTAAGTCAGGTAAGACACAATAAGGTCACACATCTCATCAAAGTCCAAGTTATACTGTATCCTTTAGTACCCAGTTATCCCTATAGTAGTATGGCCTGCAGCTGTGGTAAATTATATACAATTCAGTCATTCTAGGCTGAAACAATTATAATATAACAGCAATTTTTCTCGTTCTATCAGCCAATATTGTTGATTAATACTTAACTAAACGTTTTGAATTCGAGAGTTCGACCTCAGTTGACTGAGGACTTTGGCAGAAGCTAAACGACAGGTTAAGTTTTAATTAACATTGGCTGTTAGAACAAGAAAATTTGTTATTATACATGTATATTAAAATTACATCTAAGTGAAACCATAGAGTGAAAGAACATCAGGATGTACATCTAAGTGAAACCATAGAGTGAAAGAACATCAGGATGCTTGTAAGAGAGGTGATGAGAAGTTATCAGCCATTGCTGAACATGCTTGGCACGGAGTTCACCCTATTCAAAGGGAAGAGATAGAGTTGTAGAAGAGCTTGTAATAATCATGAGTTAAAGATCAAGGATGAATTACACATACAGATGACACCAGACAGCAACAAGTTTAACACAGATATAAGTTTAGAGCTTCCAGATTGCTGGCTGTCTATGTGCTGCATGCAAATCACCCTATTGCACCATGAGTGACCATTCGCCAATGGATTAACTTGTGATGGGAATCTACAAAAACCATACAATTGATGAAGTGTTTAAGCTTTATTCACCATTTCATCATAATTTTAGTCAGCAGTAGCTACCATACCTATTTGCCACAACTAAACAGTAGACGTACCCAACAGTAATCTTGCTTGGTTAAATGTTTACTTTATGGTGTTTTTTTTTACTAAGCCGTAGGTATAAAACACAATAATTTCACGCACACTGGTTCACTAAAAATAGCAACTAAAGACTATTCTCGAGACTTGATTATAGGACAATGAATTTTAAAGCAAAATATGGTGCCATGTGCATACCTCATCGCTTTTGGTGTGAAGTACACACCAAATTGAATGCGAGTTCATTTCTCAAGGAATAGAGAGTATCTTTATTTACAATAGCTTCAAAACTTGAAGCTGCTCAGGCTTAATTAAAGACCACCCCACCTCCTGTTCAATAAATTAGTCTTGATCATTAGATTGGCCTGCGCCACATAGATACTGCGATCAGATTTGGAGCCACATAATAACTCCAGTACAATCCGATTACTCTCGCAAGCCAGACCCTTTACCTAGTAGCTACACTGGGAATGGGGGGTGCATCTATAAGGCTGGCCATGCTGCTGCACTTCATTGGCATCCTTGGAACTTTACAGCAGTAAAAGTGCTGAGTTTATAAACGTTCGAGTGTAGTGCATCCATGAATTTGATGTTTATGTAATAAGTTGATTGCAGTTATATGTGACAGGCTCTGGAAAAGGTGGTACAAATTCGATCAACACACAGTTTTGCAGTATGGCTAAAATGATGTTTAGGTTAAATAATTTAATATAATCTGCAAGCTTTCTTTCACATCTGGACAAAGCTTGAATGTTGAATTCAGTTGACAAGCGGTTCAAATAGCTTCTTATACTAAACTGAACAATTGCATCAAAACAGGAATGACTTCCAGAGCATTGTATTTAAGAGAACAAATATGTTACAACAACATGTTCAGAATCAGCTAGTATGTAATTTACATAGTTTACTGAAATAATCGTGCTTTTCCTTATATGTCGTGATTAAGTTCCACTGGAACAAATTCAGGGAATGCGTTGTCCAGACCTTCTTTCCCCGCTTGCGGTTAGGAAAAGGGTCTGGCTTAGGAGACTAGAATCCAAGTGGAGCTCTCAGCTGTCCTTCTCCCACGCCCACATAAGGATGGAAACGGATAGACTACAGCATACTAGTGTGAAAGGCAAAATGAAGCTGGGATGGCAAAAGAGTTGCGTAACAGAACCAATGCATCATGTGATGTCAGGTACTCTAGTCTCTCCCCCATCCTCACCAGAGCCTCAATCTTGTCATCCAGGGCCGCTGATATAGACTCTACTCTAGTGGGGACCGCAACAAGGTGGCATGGGCGGGATCAACCACTTTAGAACCTGGAATCTGTGTGATGATTGCCTCGTATGGAGTGGTCATGACAGATAATCTCTGACTTCCTGTTGTTTAGAAATAAACCTAGCTTCTCAGCATCCTAGATCACATCCAGGTCATGCAGGATGTCCTCACAGGAACCACCCAACGAGATGTCATGTGAGACAAAAAAGGAGAGGGCCCATAGGATCTCCCTGTTGGACTCCTTCTGCTGAGGAAATGGTTCCGTCACCCCAACGAAGCAGAGTATGCTGTGTGAACTAGCGGATAGATAGAAGGAGCATGGGAACGGATAGCTTCCAACATACTATCCCGGCGGATTGAGTTGAACGCATTTGCTGAAATCCTGTTTCACTATGGCGTGCTCCGGGTCTAAGTTAGAAAGGTACTTCCTAGCAGCATGCACTGCAGCCTCTGCACCCCCACTTACACCATATCCAAGTTGGTGGGGAGCCAGCAAAGCAGCCATATCACCCACAACTGAAACCCAGCAACTTTAGCAACCAAACATCTCAGGGTGCATCCTACAGCAATTGGCCTGACGCCCCCACATTTCTTTTGAAGAGCCACTAAGGGGGCCCCAAAAAAGAAGGGTCTGCCCTCCTCAGGAGTGCGGCCATCAAGCACTAGAGTAGCGAAAGCTACCAGGGCAGAAACAAAGGGTGACTCTTCTATATCATCTACCGAGGCAAGGAGATCCTTGAGATGTTGAAGCTGTAGTTTGTCTAGACCTCAGGCCGAGCCATTTGGAAAGGATCGAATAGTCCTTGAGATAACGCTGGCCAGGATATCAAAGGTTGCACGTGGGGTGACTGAGGAGGGGATTGTAGAGTCTGGATGCTATAGGTGGATGCTTTGATTGTAGAGCAGAAAATGTACTGTCATCATAATCAGCCAGAGTCTCATTGGAGCTTGCCAAACGTATTGCACCTCTCAAATCACCCGCATCAATCTTCCTGGAAACCCGTCTGGCCAGGGTTTCCATAGGGTCCCGGCGCTTCTTGATCTTAGACTGCCTGGGCTTGCTTGGTCTGGAAGGGGGGTGCTCCTCCTTAAGCTGGGTCTTTAGACTGCTGGCTAAAGGCTCATTAGGACTACCTTTATCTGGGAGCCTGAGACAATTGGTAGCGAAACTGAAAAGTCTGTTCCATGATGGCACATCATACCAACTCACAACTTGTTCCAATGTGGCTGTCAGCTTGCAACAACACAGCTCCCTAGCAGCCTTGGGGATTCTTTTTACAACTGTGACATCAGGAAAACACTCCACTACTCCCTGGTGAGCTTCAATTGGAATAGGCACTGGAGATTCCGATGGCTGCGACTGGCTGAGAGGGTTATCATGGTCTTGAGGTTCACTACTGTTGCTATTGATGACTTTAGGTGGCTTTCCTGCTCTTCTGCCTGCTGGCCCATGACTTCTAATAACACCAGAACTTGTCAGACAGATCTTCCTAAGGCACACTGAACACACCGCCAGTCATGCATGCATAGTTGCCAACTTTTAGATACAAAATGTAGGCACAACTGGCGAGCTTGCGCGCCTGAAATTTTTTGCCATGACCACGCCCCTTTTAAAATTAAACCACGCCCCTTTTGCCACGTCCACATGCACATCGAAAAGATTCAGTTGATCGTGAACTGATGATTTGTTTTGTGAACTGATGATTTGTTATGTGAACTTGTTTTTAGTCTTTGTGAAGTGATTGGCGAGTTGCTTTCTTGCGTTATGACTAAAAATAACTGTACTTTGACCCTACTCGGGCCATAGCTAGCTAAACTAAGTTTCGAGCTGTACTGTTACAGTTTAGCCTTCATTTCCTGGCCTCGGACCCTCTTGATCTGTGATGTCGGGACAGGAGCGGGACTGGAGCTAGAATGTCGGGATTGCCCGCCAGAATCGGGATGGTTGGCAACTATGTGCATGGTCACTAATTTTGTTGTATAATTGACAGTTTTAAATTTTATTGTACTACTACTAATTCTTAGTAGAGGAAAGTTAGGCAGAGCGTTAGTGTGGGTGGGCAGCTCTCCAGAACAACGATCTCCGAGTAACGACGCCACCAATTGTGGGTTGGCGGCGATATATGTGGTCAAGGACAGTCTCCACTGCTTGCCACCAACTACGGGCTGGCAAGTTCAATTACTGAGATGAAGGTAAGCCACCAGAGACTCCGACAACTATGACTCAGAAACTCTGACGACCGCTGCCACCAGAGTTTCTACCGACTTGCTAGCCTTCCCCCAAAGTCTAAATTCGGCTTGGACTAACTAAATCTAATGTAGGGAACTAACTGATACGCAGGCGGGTTTGAGTTTATATGGCTCAAGACCCGCATGCGCAAAGGGGATATGAAATGGGGTCAACCGGAAATCCGGGGCACAAAATAAGTATGCATACATAATAATATAACGAAGTGCAACACCAGAAATACAGTTGGCGAATATGAAACACTGCTTATAAACAAAATGGCTATGTAATGACAGACACACACACACAGTTCCAATTATCTCTGTTCTCTGTCTTCTCTTCTAACTTCTCTTCTCATCTTCTCTATTTCCATCTCTCCGCCCACAGTTAGGCAAGTGTATTTCGATAAAATGAGATATGTCAAATAAAGTGAGGCTGGCCAATATATACCAAACCTGCCAAAAGGTGAGGTGAGAAATAACATGAACGTGTGTGCATAGGTATGGGTTGAATAAATTCAGGTTGTGTGAATGTAAGTACATGAATAAGATGAGTGTGAATGAATGAAAATGCATTAGGGTAGGGTGACATGGACAAGTCTAGGGTAGCATGAATAAGTTTGCTTCATGTGGGAGGAAATCATTCTACCACAGAACTCCCCATCAGATTTGTCCTCACTCAGGTACTTGACGTCAACATTGAAGACCATGTAAAGCTTGCATTCCGTGAGCGTTTTTATGCCGTGACGACGTAAGCGAGCAATCGCAGCTCAACTGTGGATCACGACTTCAACGTGAGTAGCTTAGTTTTGCTTGATGTGCCACCCAGACTAATGTGTGACGAAATTGCAGAAAGAAATTATTTGAATTGAAACCCCCTAAGCAGGAAGGGAGTAATTCTTGTTAGGTGCAGAAGCAGCAGATATATCTAAGAATTGTTTTGACTCATTTGCACATTGCACAAAAGCACAAAGTTCTGCTAACACCACTCTGTAATAGTTATACACATTATCTCTTTCACAAGCACAGTCTGATCTCACCAATTTGAGCAAATTCTATTGTTACAAATACATTCCACTCCACTAAAATCCCATAGCTAGTTAATGTTATTTCAACTCCTACCTCTCCATATATTGATTGTCGCTCTATTAGTCTCATTCTCTTACTGACAATAACAGCATCAACCATTACATTTATATAAGAAACTTTGATAAGCATGTGAAAAAACAAAACAAAACAAAACCAAACCAAAAAAATTCAAAAAACAAACAAACAAACAAACAAACCAAAAAAACGACATCAATCCAGTTGGAAACTTGAGCTAAAGTTTTAATCAACATAGAACTAGAACTAAGAAAATTTGCTAGTATTACAAAATCATTTCTCAGAACAAACACAAACTTGCTGGGAAAATTAAAATCTAGTTATGTATTAGTATAGCTTGTGCAATGAAATATCGAGTTATGTATTAGTATAGCTTGTGCAATGAAATATCTAGTTAGGTATTAATATAGCTTGTGCAATGAAATATCTAGTTAGGTATTAGTATAGCTTGTGCAATGAAATATCTAGTTATGTATTAGTATAGCTTGAGCAATGAAATATCTAGTTATGTGTTAGTATATCTTGTGCAATGAAATATCTAGTTATGTGTTAGTGTAGCTTGTGCAACGAAATGAGCAATGAAATATCTAGTTATGTGTTAGTTTAGCTAAAGCAATGAAATATCTAGTTAGGTATTAGTATAGCTTGTGCAATGAAATGGGTAAATACAATCAAGTAAGAGAAGCTAAATATGCAAGAGAAACTCACCCTAGTCTCAGCAGAGCCTTCAATTGCAGTACTCCCATACTACTCAGCACCAAGCAAAACTACCTACCCACAAACAGCCCGTGTAAGTGCTATTAACCTTTCCACATGCGTACTTCAACGCGCAGAAAGTTAACGTGGCCACACCCATATACATATAGACCTTGAGAGTTCGCGTGATTGGTACTAGTAGCGTCTATCTTATAAGTGAAAAGTGCCGTAACAAAATGATGATCATCTTGTTACTTATATATACTTTTACACTACACATGGTTGAGGGTAAGTAACATTAAAATAAATCACAGTATAGCTAAAATTATTTTTATTTATTTAGTATTTTGTTGGTCTGGGAATGGTTAATTGTTATTTAACTGAAAACATTAAAACTATATCTTAATTTCGCAAGATATCATAGCTAAGCATTAAAAAAAAAAGTCAGTTGAATTTAATGTAAAAAGTAAAACTAAAAGATTTAAAATAGCAAATGTATCCTAGAGAAGATATAACAAAAAGTAGTTTGGATCTGTACACTTAGCCACTGTATAGCTAATAATTAAGACATGGCAATATCAAGTAACCTTCACGGTAGTGCTATTATATCTTGATTTAAACCTCGCTTTTGACTTTTTAAGTTCTTACTAAAATCTTTATGTAGGTAGATCTAGCTTTAGCTATCCTAAATGGTGTCTAAATTGGTTCATAATTATTTATACTTTTGCGCCGCATCTAGTGGTAGGTAAGTTACATTGATATGAAGGACTTTAAAGATAAGATATAGCTAATACAGTATATATTAATTTGTAATAATTGGCAATATGAAATTCATTGGTCTCGTTAACTTTGCTGTAGCTAATAAATAATGATATTTTAGATTATAATATCGAACTAGCAATTTGTCTGGGCACATAGTGTTAGTAGAGAGACACTCTTGTGGCTTGTGCCTATTCTCCTAACTCACTATTAATGTGTGAGGAAGCAATTATCAGAGGACTTTATCAGCCCCAAGACTTAGCCCGTTCACCTCTACACCTTTATAAGACTTACATATATGTCTGGTACAATTTACGACTTTGCTCAATTTTTAGATTGGCATTCTCCTTTTTATACTCCGACATGGGAAAAGTTCAGAATGAGTCAACGAGGCCACAGATTCGCTTACAGGGAACTACAATTGAATTATAAACACGACTATTACGTTCAAATGCCAGTCCGGCGTTGGCGACCCTTTATCATACCAATTATGTGAGCGTGGGGATAAGGAAAGCGTCTTGTGGGAGCTTGTGGTATGGTGAGCTAGGTCGTGAGCCTCCTCGACAGTAGCTGCCACCAGAGAATTCAATGTCAGAATACACCACACTCCAGTCAAGGAGCTTCCTAGTCCAAGTGTCAACTTAGGTTTGGAACAAGTTGAGGCAAGAAGTTGAGGCAAGCCCTTCCTATCCTTAGGTTAATCAGCCAGGGATACCTCCCAGACAGAGTTCTAATTCTTAAGAGAGGAAAGTTAGGCAGAGCCTTCCCCTAGTGTATTTCGATAAAGTGAGATCATTACAATAAAGTGAGGCTGGCCAATATACACCAAACCTGCCAAAAGGTGAGGTGAGAAATAACATGGATGAACGTGTGTGCATAGGTATGGATTGAATAAATTCAGGTTTTGTGAATGTAATTACATGAATAAGATGAGTGTGAATGAATGAAAATGCATTAGGGTAGGGTTACATGGACAAGTCTAGGGTATCATGAATAAGTTAGCTTCATGTGGGAGAAAGTCATTCTACCACAGAGCTCCACATCAGATTTGTCCTCACTCAGGTACCTGACGTCAACATTGAGGACCATGTAAAGTTTGCGTTTCGTGAGCATTTTTACGCCGTGCCGTAAGCGAGCAAACACTGTGGGTCACATCTTCAACGTGAGCAGCTTTGTTTCGCTTGATGTGCCACCCAGACTAATGAGTCGAAATTGCGTAAAGAAATTATTTGAATTGAATCCCCCAAAGCAGGAGGAAGGGAGTAATTCTTGTTAGGTGTAGAAGCAGCAGATATATCCAAGAATTGTTTTGACTCACTTGCACATTGTACAAAAGTACAAAGTTTTGCTGACTCCACTCTGTAACAGCTATACACATTATCTCTTTCACAAGCACAGTCTGATCTCACCAATTTTAGCAAATTCTGTTATGTTACAAATACATTCCACTCCACTAAAATCCCACAGCTAGCTAATGTTCTTTCAACTCCTACAGTCCGGTTTCATCTCCAGTATATTGATTGTCACTCTATTAGTCTCTTTCTATTACTGACAATAACAACATCAACCATTAAATTTCATCAGCTATTATTACTTATACTTCATATTTTCCAACCCCAAAAAAACAAAATAACAACAACAAATAAAATACAAAACAAAGGATAAAAACAACAACGACACAAATCCAGTTGGAAACTTGATCTAAAGTTTTGATCAACATAGTGGCTGTTAGAACTAAGAAAATTTGCTAGTATTACAAAATCATTTCTCAGAACAAACACAAACTTGCCGGGCAAAATATAATCGAGTTATGTATTAGTATAGCTTGTGCAATGAAATATCTAGTTATGTATTAGTTTTGCTTGTGCAATGAAATATCGAGTTATGTATTAGTATAGCTTGTGCAGCAATGAAATATCTAGTTATGTGTTAGTATAGCTTAAGCAATGAAATATCTAGTTATGTGTTAGTATAGCTTGAGCAATGAAATATCTATTAGTATAGTTTGTGCAATGAAATATCTAGTTAGGTATTAGTATTGCTTGTGCAATGAAATGGGTAAATGTAATCAAGTAAGAGAAGCAAATATGCAAGAGACACTCCCCTAGTATCAGTGGAACCTTCAATTGTAGTACTCCAGGTACTAATTAGCACAACTACCCACAAACAGCACATGTAAGTGCTATAAACCTTTCCCACACGGGCACTTCAACGCGCAGTAAGTTAGCGTGGCCACACCCACATACATATAGGCCTTGAGAGTAGTTGGCATGATTGGTAGTAGTAGCGTCTATCTTATAAGTGAAAAGTGCGGTAACAAAATGATGATCATCTTGTTACTTATATATACTTTTATATTATACGTGGTGGAGGGTAAGTAACATTAAAATAAATCACAGTATAGCTAAAATTATTTTTATTTTGTAGCATTTTGGTAGTCTGGCAACTGAAAAAATTAAAACTAAATATAAATTTCTCAAGATATCAATAGCTAAGATTAAAAAAAAAGTCAGTTGAATTTAATGTTAAAAGTAAAACTAAAAGATTCAAAATAGCAAATGTATCCTAGAGAAGATATAACAAAATGTAGTTTCATCTGTACATGTAGCCACTGTATAGCTAATAATTAAGACATGGTAATATCAAATAACCTTCACAGTAGTGCTATTATATCTTAATTTAAACCTCGATTTTGACTTTTTAAGTTCTTACTGAAACCTTTATGTATAGCTAGCTTTAGCTATCCCAAATGCGTGTCTAAATATTTGTTCATATTTTGAATAATACTGGTGGCGTTTTACCAGCTGGTGATTACAAAATTATTTCTTGGACCAAATATCAATTTTTTTGGGCATTATCTAGTTAGGTAGAAAAAGGCAGACTTAATTTTGTAGTCTTTATAATGGAAACTAAACATGCAAGACACACCCACTACCAGTGAGTGTGTCTTGCTTGTAGTAGTCTCAGAGAATCTTCATTTGTAGCACTTGACATAGTATTCAACACAAGCATAACTACAGAGGGCAGCAAGAATATATTAGCTTACCTGACTACAAAGTAATCTCTCAGTAGGTGCTATCTCAATAATGAGCCCCTAACCCTTTCCAGGTGCGCTGCGCAGTTAGGGTTTTTTTTTTCCCCAAAGAGGTAAAAGATCAGCTATACAACCGGTAAAAAAAAAGACAATAATAAATATATACAAAAAGTTCAGACTACACCGTCCAGGGAGGGGGGTATGGTGGGGAGACGGTGGAGCCACAGGGATGCATTGCCCAACCATAAAGTCACTTTCGCCAGGGCGGGCCTGGAACCAGGCAGTAAGCCAGGGGGTCTCCTTGGAGTGTGCCAGAGCAGCGGACTGGGAATCAGCGTGGATGGCGTCGGACAGCATTGTTAAACAACGCGCACAGAGTTAGCGTGGCGCGCCCACATAAAAGGCTTGAGAGTTTGCGTTATTGGTAGTTGTAGCGTTTATCCTAAAAGTGCTGTAACAAAATGGTGATGATTTTGTTACTTATTTATACTCTTACGCTTCATCTAGTGGTAGGTAAGTTACATTGATATGAAGGACTTTAAAGTACAAAAATAAGATATAATACAGTATAAGTAATAATTGGCAATATGAAATTTATTGATCTGGTTAACTTTGCTACAGCTAGCTAATAATGTTATTTTAGCTTATAAATATTGAACTAGCAATTTGTCAGGCACATAGTGTTACAGTTTGTCCAAGTAAAGTTGGCACGACCCCAAGCTCAGTAATTGAGGAATGCATTTAGTACTTTACTGGAAGCAATTTATTTATGTGAATCCAAGTCAATTAAGCGCTCAAACGTCAACGTTGCGCTGGGAAAAGGGGCGGTAGGCAGGTGCTCATTAATACTGTAACTATTGAAAGAAAGAAATTTGGTGAAGTTTACGGAGTTTTGGGGCGCTGTACAACTCATCTCATCTGTTTTCAATAATATTTATGTTTATTACGGGCAGATAATGTACAGCAAATGGAAATCGCAAACGGGGCTGTCGATTGTACCTACTGTGTCCCAAGAAATATTTTGATTTTCACAGGATTCAGCAGTGCAGCACTGTTAACTTGTAGCTAAAGTTACTAGACTTTCATGTTAATAAAATTATCAATTGTTTCATTTATTTATTGTATATGAAAAATTGATGAAATGATAGAATTTAAGTAATACACATACAAAAACATAGTAGTGATCCGAGTTGAAGGTGAAATTCTGCCTGAGTTAGTCCTAATCCTTACAATAAACGGCACCTATAATAGTGAAGAAAAGAAATTGGCATAAACACGGCTTTGACAAGCACACATTTTAACCGCAACCAGCCTAAGTGTGGCTGTATTACAAGTTGCTAGCTAAATGAGAACTAAATCACTTAAATATATTGGCTATACTGTATTTGTTCTTGAACAGGTAGACAAATAATCTTACCAACATCCTATCAGGTGGTCCTGTACCCTCTGTGACAGCAGAACACTCCTGTTTCCACACTGCAATTTAAGCTAATCTTACATGCTACATGGAGGAATTCACTTAATCATAAGCGTGCTGTTTAGATAGAATATATTTAGACTTGGTGTGCTGCTATTAATGGTAATTTGGCTTTACTAAAACAAGAAGTATATAGGAAGTATACATTCATTCTAAGGGCTTGAGATCATAAACTCTCTATTCTTTGTCTTATTAGCTAAGAAAAGACTAAACCTAAATTATTCTCGAAGAATATAATGAAGAATCTTTTTATGTATTTTAGTATAAAATGCTTTTTGCACCATTTTGTGTTGAAAAACAATACAAAAGCGATGTAAGGTAGAACTGTACTGGACAGGACAGCATGGCCACATAATAATCAGTTGTAAAAATCAGGACTAATTGATTCTTTAAAGAATGAAGTGAAAGAAATACTATTGTAGAGATGATAAAACTTGACAAAAATTTAAACCAAAATTAAATATAATCTTTACACTGTTAAAAATGGGGTGTTTGGTGTTAAATAGGAGGGGCTGCCTGGACACCCCAGTTTAAAGCCTAATATTGTCCCCAAAGTTAGTCGCAACTAAATGATATTTGAAATGAAGAAACTAATGGATATAAGCTATTATTATATAAGCTCACTTGGTAAAGTATGCGTTGGTGTAGAAGTTATAAGGGCTTAAAGTGGGGTGTCCAGACCTCGTATCCTGGTAAACAGCTCGCGAGGTGTTATTTAAGCACGCATTTTAACAGTGTATTCATTTAGTTATTAACAATAATGATTAGCTAATCCTTTAACATAGCATTATCAGATAAACTCAACTAAAACAAAAATTGCCATCAGTTTTATTTAAATTACCAATTAATGGAGATTTGAAATTAAAGAGAAAGCTCTACCTGAACTCTTAGTCAGCACTTTTTTTTTGAAAAAAACAACAACACACAAAAACAACAACTAAGTCCAAATGTCATGTATTTTTCCTGCAAACGTAAAACAACATCTTGAAATGAAATGCAAATAACTGCAACAGCAACATTAATTTGTAAGCCATAAAATAACAATTGATAAACTTTTAACCAAGGTCTTAATTAATATTTTGTTCAAAGTTTATTTTAACATTTTTGAAACAGGCAATTTAGAAGTAGAAGTCAATGGAATCCCTCAAAAGTATCTGAATCACTTGGTCAAAGTTCCCTATAATGCTAAAGTGTCCCTAACTTGCAGGTCACAGAATGTGGAATTATTAACGTTTATCAATACAACTCTAGATCTGGATCAAAACTTTCTGAACGGACTTTCACCCTACTTATTCATATCAGCTAATGTTACAATTGACCACTTTAATGCAAGGAACAGAGGATTTTATAGATGTGCAACAAATATTCATTCAAAATCATTACAAAGGACGTTAATCACAACAAGTGAGTGTATTATCATTCTGTTACTTTATTGTGCACTAATAGAGTAAAGGTTGTTAATTGAGGTTGACATATTGGTATCACTTACAAACGTACTAATAGATTGAATATATTATAGTTAGTACGTGTGGTATAAAATATTAAGTCGACTAGTCATCAGTTATTTAACAGTCTACTTTGTATACCATGAAATTGTAGTTTGGGATGTTACTTCTGGAAGGTGAAGGATAAAGTGAGAAAAACTTGCAAATTTTGTCACTTGTAGATAATTAGCTAATTAAATTGATTAGCTCTTTTAATTATATATAATTATTGAGATTAACCTAGAATTTTTCCAAAATCGTCAAGGTTTTTTACTATGTAATCTCGGTAGTCATTTGTGCTGAAGCACTATACAATCTGTTTGCATCATTAATACTAAGCTCTTTTTTGTAATGGCTGCATACTTCTCTAAATAATGTACATTATTTCAAGATTCTTCAGTTAAGGTATCATGTATTACATGATTACAGGCCAACATGAGGTAAACATAACAGATCTAATTCAGGAAAGATTGGGCAATTCCTTATATACTACTATATTAGCTCAATACGCTGGCATTCCTGAGCGATTGCTTCAGTGGTACGTAAATGGGAAGCCTGTAGGCCCCTCAAATACTATATTTCACGTCAAACATGATGGACTGAATTCATATCTGAGATTTAAACACGATGATAATCAAACATATGGAACCTTTATGTTGAAAGTGAATGGTACAAAATGGAAGGATACACTAAAGTTGCCTCATCCTCAACAAATTTCTCATCATTTTGGATCCTCCAAAAATATACTTAAACTAGTGACCAAGATAGTAAATGGAAATATTCTCTCTGATGTCAAAGCTACTCCTAACTCTCAATCTGATATGTCTGATCAATTTCAATCACTTAATAGACAAAACCCTACGAACAGAAAATACTTACCAGATATAATTCACTTAGGGCAAGACAAGAAACAAAAAATTAAACCAAAAAGTCACCTTGTCCGTCCAGACTCAATGTTTTCTTCCCGAACCAACTTGGCACCTATCAAAAAGGATAGGGATAGAAAATTTTTGAAAGAAGTAATAGAACAAAACAGGAAAGAAGAAAGTACAGTCAATGAATGGACACGCCTACCTGCTCATGCTAAATCTCTAGAGAAGAATATCCACAAAAAGTTCGTTCAAGGAAGCAACATTTTACAACCTCTCCAATCTGATTTTAGTGAGTTAAAACAAAAAGTAATTACGACAAATTCCTTAATTCTTTGTAGCTAATTGAAGAATATTGTTGAAGTTATTGAAAATGGAACTTGATTAGCTACACTGTGTCTTAAATAGTACAATGGTAATGTTATCATTTAGGAACAGTTTAAATGTCACCATTGTTAAATTCCACTTTATGATAGTATAAGTCAACTAAATAATTCCAATAGTGCATCTATAAGCATGTCAGAAATTTAAGTAAGCGTATTTAACATTCTCTATGCTCCTATATAATATGTATACATGAATAGAGAGAGAGACAGACAAAGAGAGAAGGAACACAAACAGACAGATGGACAGATAGACAGACAAACAGACAGACAGACAGACAGACAGTCAGTCAGACCGACAGACTTGCATGCTTACATCAAAAATACGCTTCCGATTATAATGCTCTGAATTTTTAGATTCAAATACAACACCTAATAAGGCTATTAAGAAGACTCCTCCAAGTAGCTTGACACTCAATAGGAACAACAATAGAGGAAGTAAAGAAGAAACTGAAGTAGTTCAATTAGGTCCAAACAGGAAACTGAAAAACCTGCTCAATGAATGGATCCGTCAGCAGATTCAAACTAAGCGAACACGTCACTATGTCAACCAAGATTCATCTGTTCATCAAGAACAATTGGATCCTAGCAACAGACAACAGAATGTGAAATCTCATGATACAGACAGAGTACCTTCTCCAGCTATTCCAACAGATTTATGTAAGCAGTAGAATGGATTTACACTTTACACATTTTAAAATCCAATTCTTGAATAAACGTTGCCTGAGTATCGAGTCTATTTTCTAATTGGGCCACATTTTATACCTTCTGAACACAATATGGTAAATGGAATATTGTGAACCTTTAGGAATATATTAAAGATCGGTTTTGATAACTAATCATAATTGATTTGAAATGATTGGAAAATATACCAGTACAATAAAAAAATTACAATGAATCTCAGCTTAGATTACAATTGTCATATTTTTCAATAATTTTAGTCTAATAATAATATTAAGTAATTATTGTGATTGTACAGTAGTGAATAGCTTATATAACTGTATTATGACTGGAATGAATAGCTATAAAACACTTTCATCTTCATGCATCCATGAAGTGACAAAAAGCATTACATTTTGTATCAGTGTTTTATCATTGTAATATCATGGTAATAATTATAAATACTAGCATCTTTACAAGTAGAGGTGAATGGCAAAGTCCTGAAATATCTTCATCATTTGGTGACAGTTCCATATGATGCAAAGGTTGCATTGAAGTGCATTTCACCAACTGCAAAACTACTAACGTTTGTTAACACAACTTTAGACCTGGACCAAAACTTGTGGAACAGACTGTCACCATATTTGTTTGTATACTCAAATATTACTATTAATCATTTTGATGTGATAAATAGAGGATTTTACAGTTGCACCACCAATGTCACTACTAAATCAGCACAAAAGACACTAATCACAACTAGTGAGTTCAAAGTTTGTATTTAGAATTGTATATGCATGTATATTGATGTGTATTATTAATTGAAAATGTAGTTTAAGTAGTGACAATTACAACACGTCAAAACCCCGATTAGAAGATTAAGATGAAGTAAGAACAAGTGCACCACCTTAAACCTTACTCAGATTTCAATGCTGTCTACTACTAGCTGTGCTATAACACTATTACTATTACTATATCATTAGTAGTGTTTTGTTATCAGGTCAAATTCTTCAGATCCATTAATTTTACATAAAGACGTGCAATTCTGAAATATGAAATCAATTGTAGAATCTGATGGTACTCTAGTGGTAATTATTCCATGTTGCTATTTAATAATAGCAATATCCAATATAATGGTGACTTTGAGGGTGTCAACGTGATAGCTAAGAAGTTGAAATGAAACATAGTCTGTGGAAATTATGTATTTGATTATCTGCAAAGACGCGAAATAATATATATTATATATTGATTTGTTAACTAATTCTCGTTAAATATACATTCTACTAACAGATAAATTTGAAGTTAACATAACAGATCTGATCCAGGAAAGATTGGGAAATTCCATTTATACAACAATACTAGCTCAGTATACTGGCTTTCCTGATAAATTGCTTCAGTGGTACGTAAATGGGAGGCCTGTAGGCCCAACTAATACCGTATTTGACGTGAAATCTGATGGACTGAATTCATACCTGAGATTCAAACGGGATGTTAATCAAACATATGGAACCTTTATGTTGAAAGTGAACGGTACAAAATGGAAGGATACACTGAAGTTGTCTCATCCTCAAATTTCAAGCATTTTCGAATCCACAAAAAATAATTTTAACAAAGTAGTAACCAAAATATCACATGGAAGTATTCTTTCTGATGTCAAAGTTGATTCTGATCCTCAATCTGACACATCTGTTAATCAGTTCTTATCACATAATAAACATAAGCCAACTAACAGAAAGTTTAGACCTGCAGTCATTCGTTTAGGTCAAGGCAAGACACAAAAACCTAAACCAAAGAGTCATTATGTCCGTCAAAACTCAGTTTTTACTTCACAAGCAAACTTGGCACCTAACAAAGACAAATATAGCGATAGGAAATTCCTAAGAGAAGTAATTCGTTTAGGACAGAACCGGAAGCAAGAAAAAGCAGTCAATGAATGGACACACCTACCTGATCATGCTAAATCTCTAGAGAAGAATACCCACAAAAAAATTGTTCAAGGAAAAAGTATTTTACAAACTCTCTCACCAGATTTGAGTGAGTAAAAACTTAACTAACTATAACATTATTTTTATTCTATCAACAGTTACTTGAATACATATTATGTGAAGCTATTAAAACAATGAAATTTGAATACACAGTCTCATAATCAGTATCATGCTAATGTTACAATTTCGGTGCTGCATAAGATTTAGCAATTGTTAAATTTTTTTTTATAGTTATATAAGCATTACACAATGTGTATATATATGATCATTTCATTGTAATGTTATAAATACTAGCATCCGTACAAGTAGCAGTAAATGGCAAAGTTCAGAAATATCTCAGACATTTAGTGAAAGTTCCGTATGATGCCAAGGTCTCATTGAAGTGCATTTCACCAACTGCGAAACTACTAACATTTGTTAACACAACTTTAGACCTGGACCAAAACTTGTGGAACGGACTGTCACCATACTTATTTGTATACTCAAATATTACAATTAATCATTTTGATGTTAAAAATAGAGGATTTTACAGTTGCACCACCAATGTCACTACTAAATCAGCAGAAAAGACACTAATCACAACTAGTGAGTTCAAAGTTTGTATTTAGAATTGTATATGCAATTATATTGATGTGTATTATTAATTGAAAATGTAGTTTAAGTAATGACAATTATAACACGTCAAAATACTATTGGAAGATTAAGTATCGAGCATGTAAGAACAAGTGCACCACCTTATTATATGATTAGTAGTGTTTTGTTATCAGGTCAAATTCTTCAGATCCATTAATTTTACATAAAGACGTGCAATTCTGAAATATGAAATCAATTGTAGAATCTGATGGTACTCTAGTGGTAATTATTCCATGTTGCTATTTAATAATAGCAATATCCAATATAATGGTGACTTTTAGGATGTCAACCTGATAGCCAAGAAGTTGAAATGAAATATGCTATGTGGAAATTATGCACTTGATTTTCTCCAATGCTGAGAAATATATATATTTATTCCAAGCTAGATATCTTCACAATGATATTTTTAGGTACTGTGAGATATCTCAGGATATCACAAAGTGTTATCTCATGGCTGTATTGAGCAAGCATATAGCAACCAGGCCTGGCGTACAAGTTTTCTGGGTTTTTATAGCCATTTTTACTCTAGTGGAGCCTACCCAGCCAGGTTAGAGTAGCTGCAATAATATCAGCTACGGTTGTGGGGAGCCCCTAGTGAGTTTTCAGTAACTTTACACCTTGAGTTAACAAAAAACTACT